>Ga0247813_10001005_pt1 | contig 22530 bp, 17 predicted proteins | sample UWRJL169409C1_FD_180719 | JGI IMG/M metagenome (GOLD analysis project Ga0247813, IMG submission 180719) | Plant litter microbial communities from Arlington Agricultural Research Station in Wisconsin, United States - UWRJ-L169-409C-1 | ecosystem: Environmental > Terrestrial > Plant litter >...
GCCAATTTAGATAACGCGATGATTGGAAATCATGTTAGTTATGATGGTAACTTTACCAGTATCAGTATTGGTGACTATTCTGTTTTAGAATAAAATGATAATTTAATATGAAATTGTGTAAATGATCAAAGGGAGAGTTATAGTATTTTTATTTTTCGGATTGCTGGTCAATTCAGTTTCGGTTATGGCTCAAACAGAACCGGAAGATATTGCCATGGCAATCGATGAATATCAGGACTCTTTTTATGAATCATTAAAACAGAAAGGAATTGAAAATTATGACAAAGCTATTGTATCTTTAGAAAAGTGCATCAAATTAAAACCAAATGATGCTGTTGCCTATTTTGAATTGGGTAAAAATTATTTAAAACTAAAGGATTATCAAAGTGCTCAAAGTGCATTTGAGAAAGCCACTCAATTAGATCCAAAAAACAAATGGTATTGGTTGGGAATTTACGATGTGAGTTTTGAAACGAAAAATTATCCTCTGGCCATTGAAACAATCCAAAAAATCATTCCGTTTGACGAAGAGTATAAGGATGATCTGATTACGCTTTATATGGTTACCAATCAGTTTGACAAGGCACTTTTGACTATCAATGAAATGAATGAAAAGTTCGGCAAGTCGGGAGAAAGGGAGAATTATAAATTGCAGATTTTATCACAGGGAAAATATCAGAATACCGAAATTGATAATCTAATCAGCCAGATTAAACAAAATCCAAAGGAAGAATCCAATTACGTAAACCTGATTTTTTTATACTCAAAAGCCGATCAGACAGATAAGGCTCTGGAGACAGCAAAACAATTAGCAAAGGAAATTCCAAATTCAGAATGGGGTCAGGTTAGTTTGTTTAAAGGATATTTAGACCAAAATCAAGCGGAGAAGGCAATAAAATCAATGAATATGATTTTATCAAGTTCAAAAATTGATTCAAAAATTAAACACAGGACACTGAATGAATTTTTGATTTACGTAAATAAAAATCCGCAATATGCTCCTGATCTGGAAAAAGCAATTGGATATTTTGATAACGACAAGGAAGTCGATGTTGCAAAAGAAATAGGTAAATTTTATCACACAAAAGGTCAGTTTGAAAATGCCATCAGGTATTATGAAAAAGATTTGAGTTCTAATTCAGAAACTGATCGTGAAACGAATTTACTTTTGCTTGAAGCCTATTTTCAGGCTAAAAAATTTGATCAGATGACCAAAAGGGCAATGAATATGATTGACGTTTATCCGAGTCAGCCTCAATTTTATTATTATGCGGGCTTAGGAAATAATCAGCTGCAACAATTTAAAAATGCAAAAACCGTTTTAGAAATGGGTCTTGATTATGTCGTGGATGATATCAAATTGGAAGCAAATTTTAATATTCAGTTAGGAGAAGCGTATAATGGATTGGGAGATGCCAGAAAAAAAGAGGAACACTTTTTGAAAGCAAATGAATTATTAAAACAAAAAAAGTAAGAGATGAAAAAATATATAGCATTAGTAATAGTATCCATTTTTATTATTTCATGTAAATCCAAGTCAGTTGCCGTACAAAACACTCCAACCGAAGTGGAAGCCAAAAAAGATAATAAGGTTATAGAAAAATATTACGATAATAAACTAGACTTTAAGACATTATACATAAAAGCAAATGCCAAATACGTTGATGAAAAACAAAGTCAGAATGTTACAGCTGAGATTAAAATCGAAAAGGACAAACAAATTTTGGTGAGTGTTAGATTCTTGGGAATTACAATGGCAAAAGCACTGATTACACCAACAACTGTAAGCTATTACGAAAAGATAAACGGAACATACTACGAAGGTGATTTTACCAGCCTCAGTAAATGGTTAGGAACAGAATTAGATTATAGTAAGGTTCAGAATCTATTGGTTGGTGAGGCTTTCGATGATTTAAGAAAAAGCAAATATACTCAGACAATTGTAGAAAATCTTCTGCGTCTTGAGGATGAAAAAGAGACGGCTATAAAAAAAGCATTCTTTTTGGAACCCGAAAAATATTTGCTGCAAAAAGAAGAAATCTCTCAAAATCAGGAAGACAGAAAGTTGGAGATAGTGTATTCCGGACACAAAACTTTTGATCAGGGAACACTCCCAACAAGTATAGAAATTAATGCCATCCAGCCAAAAGGCAAGACCGATATTAATTTAAATTACAATTCTATTTCATTCAATGAGCAACTTTCTTTTCCATATAGTGTTCCAAGTGGGTATAAAAAAGTTTTAATTAAGTAAATTTGCAAAAATACAATAGACAAATGCCGAAATTTCTACTAAGCCTGATTTTTATATGTGCCACAACTTTTGCGTGGGCACAAGATTCGCAACAAGAAAAACTGGAACAGCGTAAAGCTCAGATTCAGCAGGAAATCAGGGATAACGAAAAGATGCTGCAGTCTGTAAAGAAAAAAGAAAAATCAGCGGTAAATGTCTTTTTGATCCAACAAAACAAAATCAAACTGAAAGAGAAATTGATTAATACGACAGCTAAGCAGGAAAAGCTTTTAAGCAATGACATGTATATTAATCAAATGAAGGTTAATAAATTAAAAAGAGAGCTTAAAGTGCTAAAAGAAGATTATGCTAAAATGATTTTAAAATCATACAAAAGCCGGTCTGAACAAAGCAGAGCGATGTTTATTTTATCTTCAGAAAGTTTTTTGCAAGCTTATAAAAGAGCTCAATATTTAAAACAATATACCAATTTTAGAAAAAATCAAGGAATAGAAATCCAGTCGAAAACAGCGGAACTAGTTGATTACAACGCAAAATTAGACGGACAAAGACAAGTCAAGAAAAAAATAATTGCCGAAAATCAAAAAGAAAAACAGAGTTTGGAAGTAGAAAGGAAAGAACAGCAAAAACTGGTCAATTCTATCAAAAAAGATAAAAATAAAATCATTGCCGATACGAGAAGCAAACAACAGGAAGCTAAAAGAATTGATAAGCAGATTGACCGTTTAATTCGTGAAGCGATTGCCGAAGCAAATAGAAAAGCTGCTGCGGAAAGAGCTAAAGAAAATCCGGGATCAGCTTCTAAAGGACCAGTTTCTTCGTCAAAAATTGCTTTGACGCCGGAGGGTAAAATACTGGCAGCTGATTTTAAAGCCAATAGAGGTAAACTGCCATGGCCGGTAGAGAAAGGATTTATTTCTCTTGGATATGGAGATCAGCCACATCCGATTTATCCATCATTAACAGTTCATAACTCCGGAGTTGAAATTACAACAGAGTCCGGAGCGACTGCTCGTGCGGTATTTGAAGGAGAAGTTTCGAGTATTATGGTTTTATCTCCAATTAACAGGGCGGTAATGATTCAGCATGGAGATTATTTTACCGTTTATCAAAATCTGAGTCAGGTTTTTGTTAACAAAGGGGATAAGGTAAATATCAAACAAAGTCTTGGAAAAGTAAGGACAAGTGGAGACACAGGAAAAACAATTATTAAGTTTTTGATTCTTCAGAATACATCAAATAATAATCCGGAAGGATGGCTGCAAAACAGGTAAAAAAGAAGGGAGCTAATTTAGCTCCCTTTTTTTGTTTATTGTTGTTGCTGTTGCTGCAATTGATCCATATAATTTAATTGTTCCTGTACTTTCGAAGAAACTTCCTGTAATTTCACATCGTTTATTTCTTCAAATTGTCTTCCGTCTTCATATCCTATGGACACGCAAACAGAAAGTGTCTGTCTGGCCAATCCTTTAAAAGTTCCTTTAATGGGTGTACAATCGCTAAAATTTCTTCCTACAGAAAGACGTACATGATTATCCATGGTCCAGATGTTATTGGTTGGATCTAAACCTAACCAACCTTGATTAGGTGTATAAATTTCAACCCATGCATGTGTCGCACCTTCACCGCGAAGGCCGCTTTCGTTTGGACAAATATAACCGCTTACATAGCGTGAAGGAATACCGGCTGTACGTAAAAGATGTAGCAGTACATTTGCAAAATCCTGACAAACCCCTTTTTTGAGCATTAAAATTTCATCAACCGTCGTTTCTATATTTGTAATTCCTTTGGTGTAGGTAAAATGCTCGAAAACGTAGGCGTTGCATTGTTGCGCAATTTCGATTATAGATTTGTTCTCTATATCTATTTCTTTTAAAATGTGTTCAATTTCAGATTGTTTTTCAATTTTATCGATATAACAAAGACGTAATAATAAAATACTTCTTTCTTTTTCAATCTGGATATCTTTCACGGAAGTGGAATCAATTTCAGGAATTTTAAGGGAATGATTTACCCGAACCAACATTCTGGATTCGATGGTCATTTCGGTATGGCTGCTTAAAACATTGAAATTACCAACACGGTTTCCATAGTAATCCTGAGAAATATCAACATTTGGAGCATGTGTTATTAAAAGCTGATACTGCAACACTTCCTGATTTTCAAAATGATGCGGAAATAATCGTATTTCGTTGATGCTTTCTTTTATGGGATAATTGTATTGGTATTTGGTGATGTGAACTATTTTGAAAAGTGCCATATTTTTAAGTGTAAGAAAAGAATAATTTTGAGAAATCTGTCGAAAACTGAATTAGTTGGTTTTTGGTGTTATTCAAAACATCTTCTAATTCCTGATTGCTTAAATGTTGATAATCAGTAAATTCAATGTAGCTTTTAAGACGTCCAAATTGGTTCAACAAAGTACGTGCTTCACTCAAATCATTGTCTTTGAACAAACTATCAAGGTAAGTATTGATGAAGTCCAGCGTATAAATGACAGAGTGTGCAAAATCCTTATTAAAAAGAACCTGATGCGCTACTTTTCGATTGTGGGAAATATTGCTGTAGCTTTTCATATACAATTCATAACCGGAAAGCGACAGCAGTAATCTTCGCCAGTACATCAAATCCTCTTCGCCTTCAAGATTATAATTAATAGGTGAAAAATAAGCTTGTGTCATCGAAATAGTTTGTAGACATCTTTCAATATGTTTTCCAATATTCGAAAAACACCAGCCCAAACCTCTTGGCATCGTCACCTGAAGGATTCCGTTATAGAGTAACAAATCTTTATTCATTTTCGTAATCACATTAAGTGCATCAGACGTTTCCAGTTTTTTGGGCAAATCTGGTGAATTCACAAAATGATACATGGAGTTGATGTGTTCCCACAGCTCTTTGGTAATCTTATCCTGTGAACCTCTTGCATTTTCGCGTGCCTTCACTATTAAATTTTTAACTGAATTGTCATTTTGATTGTCGCAAATAATATATTTTAAAACATAAGTCGTGTCATATTGTATCGAATGAATTTTTGATTGGGACAAACTTGTATAATATTCTAAAAGCGGTTTGTAACCTTGAGAATCTCCTATTTCTTTATCAAAAGATAAAATATAGGAAGTGTTTAATGTAAGTAACATTCCGTCGGTTCTTTCCATGTATCGGTTGAGCCAAAACATTCCATCTGCAACTCTACTAAGCATATTTACGTTATTTGAATGTTTATAATTTATTTAATAATCCAGGTATCTTTACTGCCCCCGCCCTGAGAAGAATTCACCACCAAAGAGCCTTCGGTTAAGGCTACACGCGTTAAGCCTCCAGGCACGATTTGAATCCCTTTTGGGCCACAAAGAGCATACGGTCTTAAATCGACATGGCGTAATTTAAGCTGACCGTCAATCAGACAGGGAACAGTACTAAGCTGGATAATAGGTTGCGCAATAAAATTTCGGGGCGTTTTAGTGATAGCAATTTTGGCTTCGTCCATTTCTTCCTGAGTTGCCTTGTTGCCCATAATCATTCCGTAGCCGCCACTTTGATTGGTTTCTTTGATTACCATTTTTTCCATATTGGCAAAAACGTATTCCCGCTCATCTAAATTTTCCATGCGATAAGTTGGCACGTTTTTAAGAATCGGTTCTTCGTTCATATAATATTTAATCATTTCAGGAACATAAGCATAAATAGCTTTGTCATCGGCCACTCCATTTCCTACAGCATTTACCAATGCTACATTTCCTTGGCTGTAAGCGCTGATTAAGCCCGGAACACCAAGCGCGCTGTCTGGTTTAAAAACCAGAGGATCTAAATATTCATCATCCAAACGACGGTAGATAACATCAACTTGCTGTAATCCTGATGTCGTTTTCATGTAAACCTTGCTATTGTTTACGACCAGATCACGTCCTTCTACTAAAGGAATTCCCATTTGTCTCGCCAGATACGTATGCTCGTAATAAGCCGAATTATAAACGCCAGGTGTGAGTAAAACGACATTAGGATTGGATACATTTCTTGGAGATAATGAAACCAAAATGCTATGAAAAATCATAGGATAATTACTGACCATACTTACATGGTTGGAAGAAAGCATGTCAGGGAAAATCCTTTTTGTGATTTCGCGGTTTTCCAGCATATAACTTACACCGCTTGGGCATCTTAAATTATCTTCCAAAACATAAAATTCACCTTTTGCACCCCTGATCAGATCAATCCCGGCAATGTGTACGTGAATGTTGTGAGGGACTTTTATACCCTGAACTTCCTGGATATAATGAGGACAGGAAGCGATTAATCCAGCCGGAATGATACCATCTTTTACAATTTTCTGATCATTATAAACATCTTCCAAAAATAAATTTAGTGCTAACAATCGCTGCTTGATTCCGGATTCTACTTCGAGCCAATCCTCTTGAGTGATGATTCTCGGAATAATATCAAAGGGAAATATTCTTTCAATTCCTTTATCGTCATCGCTGTAAACAGTAAAAGTAATTCCCTGATTCATGAATAAATCGGATGCTTGTTTTTGCTTACTGGTCAATGTTTTATGATTCAGACCTTGCAAAGTTTGAAAAACCTGACGATACGAATCACGAACACCTTTATTAGAAAACATTTCATCCCACCCGGTATGATTTAAACTTGGTGCTAATTTCGCCATACTTGAATTATTAAATAAATACCATTTTAAGTATTTTAATGAAAATTATTTACTTTTTTAATCCAAAATACAATTTAAAAAGATGTTTTGTTTTATTTGCGATGTGAAATTTGTAATTTATATAAAATTCTTTTTTTGACGTTTTAATTTTGAAAATATTCTTTTTTAAGACTGTCTTTTTTTGAGATTTGACATTCTGAAAAATGTATTTAGATTGATTTATTTTTTGAAAGAAAGATTTTGAAAGGCTGAACTGAATAATAAGAGTGAGAGAAATTAGTATTTAATCGTATAAAAATCATTGGATTGTTGATTACGAAATTGCAATGATTGAATTTAAAAATAGTATTTTTGCACTATGGAAACAAATAGACAGAAAAAAATAGGCGGTGTCATCCAGAAAGATCTGGTTGATATTTTGCAAGGTGAAGTGAGAAAAAACGGAATTAATAATTTGGTAATTTCGGTATCCAAAGTAAGTGTTACTTCAGATTTATCTGTGGCGACAGTATATTTAAGCATTTTTCCACAAGAGAAAGCAAAAGAAACTTTAGAAGGAATAAAATCGAATACGACTTTAATCAAACACGATTTGTCGCAGCGTGTACGTTTGCAGTTGCGTCGTGTGCCTAATTTGGTGTTTTTTATCGACGACTCTTTAGATTATATAGAAAAAATTGACAACGCTTTGTCAAACAGAGAAAACCCAATCGAAAACCGTGATCTTTTAGAAAAAAGAAGAAAATCATAAATTGAATTTCCCACTTTACATAGCCAAACGTTATATTTTTAGCAGAAGTAAAAACAATGCTATCAATGTTATCAATTATATAGCCAGCATGGGAATCATTGTTGGCACAATGGCTTTGTTTGTGGTACTTTCTGTTTTTAGCGGCCTGAAAGTTTTCAGTCTTTCTTTTACGAATGAAATCGACCCTGATTTGAAAATGACAAGTACTTTAGGAAAATCATTTTTTATATCTCCAAATCAGGAAAAGGAAATTAAAAATATACAGGGAGTTGCTTCCTATACCAAAATTATCGAAGAAAGAGTTCTGTTTTTATTTAAAGACAAACAACAGGTAACGTATTTAAAAGGAGTGGATAGTGTTTACCCGGTAGTAAACGATATCAAAAAAAAGCTTTTCAACGGACAATGGCTCAAACGGGACACGTATCAGGTAGTTATTGGCTACGGAATTGCACAAGATTTTTCGATGGGAATAATGGACTTCGAAAACCCATTACAAATATTTGCACCAAAACCCGGAAAAGGTGCTATTGATAATCCCGAAGAAGCTTTTAATAAAACCGATGTTCTGCCGGTAGGAATATATTCTGTCAGCGAAGAATTAGATTCTAAATATGTATTTGCAGATTTGGGTTTAGTACAGGAATTGCTGATGTACAAGCCAAATCAAATTTCCGGAATTGAATTGAATCTAAAAGAAAACGCAGATGAAAATGCTATTAAAGGAAAACTCCAGGCAATTTTTAAAAACGAAATTACTTTAAAAAATAGGGCACAGCTTAATGAGTCCTTATATAAAATGCTCAACACGGAGAATATTGCAGTTTATCTGATTTTTACATTAGTGATTATTGTGGCGCTTTTTAACTTGATAGGTGCTTTGATTATGATGATTCTGGATAAAAAAGGAAACTTGAAAACGCTGTTCAACCTTGGAACACCAATTCATCATTTGAGAAAGATATTCCTGCTTCAGGGAACTTTACTAAGTGTTTTTGGCGGTGTAATTGGACTTGTTTTGGGTATTATTTTAGTAGTGCTGCAACAGCAATATGAACTGATTATGATAACGCCAACCTTGGCATATCCTGTAGTTTTTACTCTAGAAAATGTTCTCATCGTTATGGGAACTATTGTTTCTCTTGGGTTTGTAGCTTCCATAATTGCCAGTAGCCGTGTGAGTAAAAAGCTATTGGATTAGTATTTCTTCATAAAAAAGATTACTTATATTTACCACCTTAAATCTACAAGCATATGATTGTTTCTGCCTAATCCTATTTTATTTTTCAAATAATTAGGATACTTATGTTTTATACTTTTCAGTTCAGATTAGTAGATCTGAACCAATTTTACCATTTATCCTAAACATCATGACAGAAACTACCATACAGAAAAGTCTATTTTCTAAAATTTTCACCACTTTAAAACAAGCGATCAAAGGAGATGAATCTTTTGATTATACTTCCGGAAGCATCAAAAAAGCCGTTATTTTATTAGCCATTCCGATGGTTTTGGAAATGATGATGGAATCGGTTTTTGCTTTGGTCGATTTATATTTTGTCGGACATTTAGAACACAGCAGTTTTGCCATTCAAACAGTTGGTTTAACCGAATCTGTGCTGACCATTATATATTCAATAGCTATCGGAATGAGTATGGCTGCAACGGCAGTTGTTGCAAGGCGAATTGGAGAAAAAGATCCGGTTGCTGCTGCAAAAGCAGGAATGCAGGCTATTATTATTGCATTTGTGGTTAACAGTATAATGAGTGTTTTGGGTGTAATTTATGCCAAAGATATTTTATTGCTCATGGGAGCATCATCAGACGCTGCGGAACACGGTTACCGATTTACACAAATTATGATTGGTTCGAGTTTATGTATTATGCTTTTATTCTTAATCAACGGAATATTTCGTGGAGCCGGAAATGCTACCATTGCCATGAAAAGTTTGTGGCTGGCCAATATTTGTAACATCATTTTATGCCCGATATTAATTAATGGTTTGGGTCCAATTCCGGCTTTTGGATTAATCGGTGCAGCTCTCGCAACAACCATGGGAAGAACAATTGGCGTACTATATCAGGTATATCATTTGTTTTTTGGAAAAGGCGCTCTAAAAATTTATATAGCTTATTTTATTCCTGATTTTAAACAGATAAAAGCTTTGGTGAAAATTGCAGCTCCGGGAATTTTACAATTTGTAATCGCTTCCTGCAGTTGGATATTTTTGGCACAATTGGTAGCTACAACAGGAGGTGATCACGGTTCAGCGGGTTATCAGACAGCACTTCGAATTATGATGTTTTTCATACTTCCGGCTTGGGGATTAAGTAATGCTGCCGCTACTTTGGTGGGGCAGAATTTAGGTGCCAAGCAAATTGAACGTGCCGAAAAATCAGTCTTTACAACAGCCAGATACAATGTGATTTTTATGGCTACAATTACCGTTATTACATTATGCTTTGGAAAATACATCGTTTCGTTTTTCACAAATGATGAATTGGTCAGAACAGTAGCTGTCGAAGCTTTGCAGATTATGAGTATCGGATTTGTTTTCTACGGAATCGGAATGGTTTTGATCAATACATTCAACGGAGCAGGAGATACCTGGACACCAACCGGAATTAATTTCTTCGGATTTTGGTTATTCCAGATTCCATTGGCTTATGTACTGGCAAAACATTTTAATATGGGACCAACGGGTGTTTTTATTGCAATCCCGGTTGCAGAAACGGCAATAACATTAGCGGGGATTGTACTTTACAAACGAGGGAGATGGAAACGTATTCAGGTATAAATTTTTATTTGTACAATATTTCTTAAATATTCTCGTTGGTTATAAATAACCAAAAAATAAATTCACATGAAAACCAAAATTAAAATTTTAGTAGTTCTAAGTATTGCATTACTTGGACTATTTGCTTTTAAGTCAATTGAATCTAAAAAAATAATTGTTATTGATGCAGGACATGGAGGACATGATTTTGGAGCAAAAATATATGATTTTAAAGAAAAGACAATCGTAGAAGCAATTAGCAAGAAAGTTAAAGAGTTAAATAAAGACAAGAATGTAGATATTGTCCTGCTTAGAGAAGGTGATCATTTTATGGAATTGAGCGAAAGAGTTTCTATCATCAATAATATAAAACCAGATTTAGTTGTTTCTTTGCATGTTAGTTCTGTTTTAAGTGATTGGCAAAAAAATCATGTGGATGCTTATGTTTCAAGTAAAAATGAAAAATTCAAGCAAGAATCAATAGATTCAGCGGAAAAATTACTAAGCAATGTTTCAAATGAAAGTTTGAAAAAAGGAAAAGTAAAAGAAGCTCCTTTTTACATTATGAAGAACTCAGATTGTCCATCAGTACTATTAGAGTTAGGATATTTAACAAATGAAAAAAACAGGGATTATATCACGAGTGAAAATGGACAAAATGAAATTGCTGGCAAAATTCTGGAATCTGTAAAATAAAAAAATGTTAAAAGCATAAAAAGACCTTCGATTGAAGGTCTTTTTATGCTTTTAAACAAATTCATATCCTGCATAAACCTGTTCGATTTCTTTCATAACCGCGAATAAATCTTCAGGTGCATCAGTAGTAACCAGTTTTTGTTTGTATTCTTTAAAAGAATGGATTCCTTTGAAATAATTGGTATAATGACGACGCATTTCTACAATTCCCAAACGTTCACCTTTCCAATCCATTGACCATTGTAAATGATTTCTGGCGGCTTCAACACGATCAGCAACTGTAGGTGCAGGCAAATGTTCTCCTGTTTTAAAGAAATGTTTAATTTCATTAAAAATCCACGGATAACCAATCGCGGCACGACCAATCATGATTCCGTCAATTCCATATTCATTTTTATATTTTAATGCTTTTTCAGGACTGTCGATATCTCCGTTTCCAAAAATTGGCATTGTTATTCTCGGGTTGTTTTTTACACGGGCAATATGCGACCAGTCTGCGTGGCCTTTGTACATCTGTGCACGGGTTCTGGCGTGAATTGTCAAGGCCTGAACACCAATATCCTGAAGTCTTTCAGCAACTTCATCAATATTTATGGAGTTGTCATCCCAGCCCAGACGTGTTTTTACGGTTACAGGCAAATCAGTACTTCTGATAACGGCTTTTGTCAAACGAACCATCAAATCGACATCTTTCAAAACTCCGGCTCCTGCACCTTTACAAACTACCTTTTTAACCGGACAGCCAAAATTAATATCAACCAAATCAGGTTTTACTGTAGAAACAATTTTAGACGAAAGCGCCATTGCTTCTTCGTCTCCACCAAAAATCTGAATTCCAACCGGACGTTCGTAATCAAAAATATCCAGCTTCATTCGGCTTTTGATAGCATCACGAATCAACCCTTCCGACGAAATAAATTCAGAATACATCATGTCAGCACCATGCGTTTTGCACAATCTGCGAAACGGCGGATCGCTCACATCTTCCATAGGAGCAAGTAATAAAGGAAATTCGGGTAATTCTATGTTGCCAATCTTGACCATCTTCACTATTTTTTGCAAAATTACAACTTTTAGTTCAATTTGTACCAAATTGAGGTCCAAAGGTTCAGAGTAACAAAGGTTCAAAGATTTTAGCTTCAGAGTTTAAACCTTTGTTAATCTGTAACTTTGCGTCTTTGTACCTTTTCTATTGAACTCTGTAATCAAAAAAGCGAATTGGTTTTCGGCTCATCGGATTAAAAACCAAAGGGTTTAGTATTTCTTTTGAAGTAAATTCTATTTTTGGTGTTACTCGTAATTTGGCCCTGAAATGATCTTTGATTTCCTGTAAAAATTCAGGCGATTGATTTTTTACGGCAATTTTGATTAGAATTTCATCAGTACCTAAATCATTAGTTGAAATTTCAATAATATGATTTTCGATATTGTCAAAATCGCTTAAAACATCGTTCATTGCAGGTGGATAAAGTGTCGTTCCTTTGTATTTGATCATCTGTTTTTTACGGCCTACAACCGGACCAACACGCATAGTATTTCTTCCGCATGCACAAGGTTTATTATGTAATTGCACAATATCTCCGGTTTTAAAACGCAGTAAAGGCATCGCTTCAATACCTAAAGTAGTAAAGGTTAATTCGCCGATTTCACCATTTTTTATCGGATTATTTTCTTCATCCAAAACTTCAACAATAATTAATTCCGGGTGATGATGACCGCCAAGTCCGTGTTCACATTCGGTGAAAGCAGTACTCATTTCAGTAGAAGCATAAGTTGAAAACAACTTAATATTCCATTTTTCTGTTATTTTTTTGGACAAAGTATTCATCGAAAAATCCTGATTTCTCAACGATTCTCCAATACAAATTGCACCTTTTATACTTGAATTATTATAATCGATTCCGTGAATTTCTGCGTATTCAATTAACTTCAATAAAAAAGAAGGAACAGTAATTACATACGAAGGTTTGTATTTTAAAATAGAATCCCACTGCAATTCCGGAATTCCTGCACCCACACGAATAACTCCAACTTTTAGTTTTCTTAATCCAAGAAAATAAGCCAGACCAGCCATAAATTTTCTGTCGATTGTCGTCATCAATTGTACCACATCGCCTTCTGCAATTCCGGCGCAGGCAAACGAAATAGCTTCATTATAGGCTAATCGGTCCAAATCAGAATCGGTTAAACCAAAAGTTACAGGATCACCTAAAGTTCCGGAAGTAGAAGCATAATCAATAATTTTATGCTGTGGGACACATACAAAATCATCATTATATTGCTGTAAATCTTCTTTTGTAGTAACAGGCAAAAATTGTAAATCTGCCAGTGTTTTGACTTTCGAAATATCAATATTTTGTCCGGCAAAAAGTCTCTTATAAAAAGGTGAATTTTCGCTGATATATTTTAAAAATTCAGCTAATTTTTGTTCCTGAAAAATTTTAATCGCTTCTAAAGAATCTTTTTCTATTGCTGGAATAATGGTCATTTTCTTTTGATGTTTTTTAAAAATTTTTCAATTCGCGCTTTTTCAGGAGCTGTTGTAATTTCTTTTGTGAGGGCTTTTTCAAAATTATTTTGAGCCAGCTGAAACTGTTTTTTTTGATAAAAGTACAATCCTGCTTTGTAATACACAACCCAATAATTTGGATTTAAAGATTGATAGTTGGCAATAAAATCAGATGTAATTTCAGTTTTATTTTTCAAAAATACATCTATTTTATCATCTTCGATTCTAAATTTCTGATAGTTTTGAAATGCAGTTGTTTCTAAAAAAGGATCTTTGGCAATATTCCGTTTTTCTTCTTCCAGTGAAATTACAAAATCAGTTTTTCGCTCTTTAAAAATGGAATCTAAATTGTAGCAGACAAACTCTCCTAATTGATACGGATTTGCCGAAACCCAAACCAGTTTTTCTTTTGGTTTAAAAATAATCCCGTGATGCGCCATTAATTGGTTTAATGCTTTTTCGTTGCCATAACCCAAAGCTATATTTTGCAAACCCTCTTTATTTCGAAGAATTTCAGAAGCTATTTTTGGATTAATTTTTTTGCTTTCAGAGAGAAGTTCCTGCATTCTTTCAAATCGATATTCAGAATGGCTATTGATGATCTGCAATTGATTTCGTTTGTCATTCTTTAAATTGTCGCTTTGAAAATGATTCGAACAAATTAATTGATTGCTGTTGGGAACATCATAAACATCCATTTCCCTGGGTGAAACTTCAATCAAAACCGCTTTGTTGTCTTGCGTACTTCCTACCATAATAGATTCTGAGACAAAAACTTTTCTTTTTTTTGCAATGGCAATGGCTTCCTCAATATTTTGGGCATGTTGTAAAATCTCGCGGGTCAAAATCGAAATAGGAGTTTTAGCACTTAACGGAATTTTAGATTTGGATGCATTTATAGTTACCGTCAAACCTTCTTTATTCATTCCGGAAACGGCACCAATCATTCCGGGCCAGGTCACCATCATAAACGGATGACCTTCTTTAGGATTTATAAAAGCAACTATTTTATTTTCCGCGAAAGCATCATTTACATAAAAATCAAAATTCCGACCGAGAATCAAATTTCCGTCTTCGGATTTTTCTCCCCAGGCAGCAAAAGACGAACAGCCAACTAAAGCCAGATCCTGCAAGGCATGACCAATATCATGTGCGCCATGCAAGTACAAACTGCGTTGGTATTGAGGTGCAATATCATTGAAATTTTGGGAAGTATATTGTGAAACGCCATAAATCTCGACCTGATATTCTTCAGGAACGTTTTTATATAATTTTCGATTGTACCATTTCAGGAAATTCCGAAGCAGATTTTGCTGTAGTTTGGAAGGAACGATATCTTCAATTCTGGAGAAAAATATTTTTTCCTGCTGTTCTAAAAGAGAATCGGATAAGGCTCCTGTAGTAAGGCCAATTTCAAACGGATTGCCTTCAACATACAACTCCCAAAGACCTTGTTTGTTTTTTAAAAACGAATTTTTTCCGGACGTAAAAACCGTATCGGATTGTTTGTTTATAATAGGTTTTGAGATATTGTAATTCGTAACATCCGGCAAATGGCGTTTTGATTTTGAGGTACCGCAGGAAGCGAAAACCAGCCAAAATCCAATAAAGAAAAGTGTTATAATTCGATTCTTCATACCCACGTTTTATTCAGATGCTTGATTGATTTTAGTTACTAAATATTCTTTTCCAACAATTTCAGAACAGGTTACTACTGCTCCAATTGTAACGCCCAAAACACCATGCATATTAATGCTTTGCCCGGTTAAATATAAATTATCCAGTTTGGTTTTTGATGCAATCAGGGTTTTCATCGGGTTGTTGGAATCTTTTACATACCCGTACATATTGCCTTTGTCACCGCCAATATAATCGCGATAAGAAAGCGGTGTTGAGGTATGAACAGAACGAATACAATCCTTGATTCCGGGGAATTTCAATTCAATTTCATTTAAAAATTTCGCTGTTTTCCGGGATTTAAATTCTTCATAACTTTCTCCGCGGTCATTTTCTTCAGCGGTTGTATTAAAAGTATCCATCCAGGGTGCGACATCGTCATATTTCATGTAGGTAATACACGTCATTCCTTCTGCCCATTCTTCCTGTTTTTTTGACGCATTCATCGAAGCCATAAAAGCTTTTGGCCATGACTCTTCATCATATTCATGAGCAGTCCAGACTTCGCTGCTTTTTTTAAAATGATAATGATTATGGTTGATGTATTTGAAAGTCTCAGGCTTAAAAACGATATAGAGACTAAAAGCAGAAATTACGCCTTCCAGACTCTGAATCCGACTGTAAAATGACTTCCTGAAATTCTCTTCACCGGCAAGTTTCAGAGTGGTTTTTGGTTCTATATTCGAGATGAAATAAGAGCCTGAAAGCTGGGTTCCATCTTTCATTTCAACCGAAATCACTTTGTTGTTTTCGACATTAAAACGCGTTACTTCTTTATATTTATAAAACTCTCCACCGTACTTTTTTAGTTGTTTCAGCAATTGTTTTGTAATCTGACTTCCGCCATTAATGCAGCGCCAGGAACTCTGAATATAAGAGTTAACCGAAAGGGCATGAACGTAAAAAGGAGATTTATCAGCGATTCCTGCGTACAAAAAATTAGAACCGCCTAAAACAGCTCTTAGTTTTTCATTTTTTGTGCATTCGTCAATCGTGGTCTTGGCATTTAATTCTAAAATGGCATTGTCATATTTTCCCTCCGATTCTAAATTGTAAAGCGGGAAAGAATTACAAATTGCCCTTATTTTTTCACAGTATTCCTGAATATTTTCTTTTTCTTGGGGAAAATAATGCTCTAACTGTTTAACGAAATTATCGTAACCCTGCGCGTGCGGATATTCGTTTTGATCGTCTTCAAAAGAAATAATATCAAAACCATTTTCGTCGAGTTTTTTCAAATTCAACTGATCAATAATACCCAGATATTTAAAATATTTATACAGGTTTTGCCCTTCATCCAAACCTCCGATATAATGAATTCCGGTATCAAAAATGGTTTTATCCCGAACAAAAGTCTGTAAATTTCCGCCATATTGATTGTTTTTTTCAAGCACACAAACGCTGTATCCTTCTTTGGCGAGAATTATCGATGAAACTAAACCGCCTAAACCGCTGCCCACAATCACTACATCATATTGCTCTTTCATTACTGGTTTTTGTTTAATATGATTATGGAATTTTCTTCCAAAACAGAATCAAAGCCAAAGCTAATCAAAGTATCTTTTAAAGCTGGATTATCAATTAAAATAATACAGGAAGTTGTATCTACAATTTTCTCCAAATCGGTTTTGTATTTTGCATCAGCAACCAAAACCGCATCATATTGATTTTGAATCGCACTTTCAATATTCTCCAGATAACTGATTTTTCTCTTTCTTACAATATAATTGGTTTTGGCAACATCTTGTTTTTCCTCATCAGAATTATAAGAAAATATTTTTCGTTGCGATTCCTGTAAGGCAAGCAAAACATCCAATTGTCCGTAATCGTTTGATAAATGCAATAGTTTGGCTTTCGCCGAAAGATGCCTGTTTAAATGATAGTATATTTCTAAATGCGTTTTCAGATTGCTTTTGACACTATTGATAACTTCAATTTCCTTGTAATCGTAACTGTTGATCAGCATTTTTTTGAAATAGTCGGGACCTTCCAATTCCTGGCGAATTTTACTGAATTCGGTTTTAAAATACGAACTTAATTGTTTGGTTCTCTCAGCGTAATTTTTTCCAAAAGAATGATTGTCTGGTTTGATTCTTTCTAAAATAGAAACCGTTAAAGTGCTGTCATGAATTACAAAATCCCCTTTCGGAATCCCTTCAGATGCTCCATGAATCAAAACGGGAAGAATATCCATATTGAATTGCTCGGCCAGATAAAAAGCACCTTTGTGAAAACGATTGACCTGATTACTTTCTGAACGGGTTCCTTCCGGAAAAATCATCAGCGAATAGCCTTCGTTTACTTTTTGGCGTAAATGGTCAACACCACCTTCAAGTCCTTCCGATACGGGATAAAAACCTGCTTTTCTAACCGTTCCGCCAAAAATAGGAGAGTTGTAGACCCAGTCATTTACCAGAAAAATAATTTTCGGACTCAACATTCCCATTGCCAGAATGTCGAGAAATGAAGAATGATTGGCAATTATAATGGCTGGTTTTTCGAAATTTTCATTGTATTTATTAATGATTTTTTTATGGAGAAAAGGACTAGAATACAACACCGATTTCATGAATTTAGAAATCACATATCGGAAACCTTTCATTTTTGTTTTTTCATTTATGGGAAGAATCGGCATAATGATTAAACTGAAAAGAGACATTAAAATACCGCCCATTCCGTAATAGAAAAAAGAGACGACTCCATGAAAAAACGTTCTTAATTGAAAAGCAGCATTCCCTTTTTTCGAACGATTGGATATGAATAATTTGAATAAAATCGGATAGAAAATAAACGTAATAATCAATGCGGCAAAAACCCCAATCAACGAAACAGATGAAATAGATCTCAATGCCGGATGCTGTGCAAAAATCATGGCACCAATTCCTAAAATTGTTGTAATTACTGCCAGAATTATGGAAGTTCTGTAAATCGCAATTTCGTTTTTTCCGGTGGTATATTCTTTTTGAAGCGCACTTGTCATAAAAATGCTAAAATCAACACCATGACCAAAAATCAACGTACAGACAATCATACTGAAAATGTTCATCTGGATGCCAAAAATTCCCATAATTCCGGCAGTTACAATTCCCGTTAAGGCAATCGGAATACAGCTGACAATGACCAGTTCAATTCTTCGGAAGAAGAAAAACAAAATTAAAATTACCGCTACAAAGGAATAATTGACAAGCGAATTAAAGTCGGTTTTCAAAGTGCTGAAAAACGTTTCGTTCATTTGCTGGCGATCGATAGCAATCAGATTATTTTTGGCCGCAGCCGATTTTACAAAAACATCACGTTGCTGTGGTGAAACTTTCACCAATGTCGAAATTGTGAAAAAACCTTCTTTTTGAGTGACAAATTCATGCAGTTGCAAAGTCTGGATTTTTAAATAATCTTCGGCTGAAATAGGTCTGAAATTATAATTCAAATGATCAAAAAACTGTGAGTAAGTAGTGGGTTTGAATCCAAATTTTGAACCTTCTATAATTAATCCGGATTGTAGAAGCTGTTTTTTTTTGGCATCCCAAAACGAGTTCCATTTCGCAATTTTCTGCAATTGTTCTTTTTGTGAAAGCATTATTCCGCCAACAGAACTAAAATTCAATATTTTATTTTGTTGTTTTTCTTTGGATAAATCCTGAAAAAGCTGACTGTTGTTTTGCAGCACTTCTTCCATACTTTTTCCGTACGAAGCCACGTAAATGGTTTTGGATGTCAAACTCGTGCTTTCTTCCAGCTCTTTTTCTGCAGCTTTTATTTCTTTCGGAACAAAATTCAGCTGCGACAAATCATTGTTGAAACCGACATCATTATAAGTGAAAAAGCAAACTATCGTAATTAAAACGCAAAAGCCAATCAGAAATTTATTGTTGTGAAAAGAGAAATGCGCCAACTTATCAATCACATTTTTCTTGTGCTCAAAATTATTTTCTTTCGGTTTGTATAAATGAGGAATAATCAAAAGAGAGAAAAATGCGGAAGCCATTACAATAACGGCTGCGAAAATTCCGAGGTCATTCAGTGCATCCGATTTTACAAAAAGCAGGCATAAAAAAGCAACGGCAGTGGTTGAACTGCTCATGATTACCGGCATCGTAATATCTTTGTACAATGTTTTTACATCGCTGTTGTGCTTGTAATGCGTGAGAATGTGTAAGGAATAATCAATGGTAATTCCCAATAAAATCGAACCAATTCCGAGTGAAATGGCAGAGATTTGTTCCTTTACAAAATATAAAAATGCAACGGCAAATAAACCTCCAAAAATCGTTGGTATAAAAATGATGATTGGAATTAATATTTTTCGGTAGAATAAAATTAAAATCAACATCAGTGTAACCATCGCAATTGTTGTGGTCAGAATGATATCACTTTTAATTTGATTGGCATTCGCAACTGCAATCAAAGCAGAACCAAAATAACTGACATCAGCTTTAGTTTTAAATTGCTGATTCAGATTATCCTGAATTGATTTGAGTTTTTCGGCAAAAATGGTGTTTTTCTCCGTTTCGCTCGACGGAAGATTGGACGTAATAAAAAGCAGTAATTTCTTTTTATCTTTTGTCATCACAAAACCATTGTCCAGGATAAAATCATCTCCAACATTTAATTGCTGTAATTTTTTTAAGGCAATAAATGAAATTCCAAGAGGATCCTGCAGAATAAAATCCTTGGTTACAAATCCGGATGGCGAAACAATCGATTTGTAATTTCCCTGAACCGTTGCTGCAATACTGTCTTTTTGAAGTTTATCCTGAATGACTTCATAATCTTTATTTTCCAGAAAAAGCGGAAGATTCTGGTAGACAAAATCGATAGTTTCCTGGATGTTTTCTTCATCAATTTTACCCTGAATTCCGGTAATATATGGTTTGCAGGATTTTGCAACGCTATCCGAAAAAGCGGCTGCCATTTCTTTTAAATCCTCGTCTGTTCCGTTTTTTCCGACTTTGAAAATAACGGTAATTTTATCAGCAAAATTAAGCTGTTTCAGTACTTTTGCCGTAACATCTGCTTTGTCGTTGGTTGGAATCAATTTGGTAATGTCTTCTTCAAATTTGATTCGGGAAGCAAAAAATCCAAATATAAAAAGCAACAAAACAGCCAATACAACCGATAATGATTTTTGTCGGTTTACAAATTGATGTATGGCGTAGAAATACTGATGCATTTTTAAAATTTTAGATTTTTCCGGTAGGATTTTCTGCCAAAGTTATTCATTATGTTTTTTACTGAAAACACTTAAAAGCAAATAACTGATCAGACCAAAAGTCAACGCCGAAACGGATGCTAAAGTAAGACTTCCAACGATATATTGCGTTGCATTTTTCTGAATATCGTTAAGTGTAATAGAACTATTTAAAATTAAAGGAACATCAGTATTTACAAAATAACTTCCCATTTTGAGTGAACCGTAAATTAGAAACGGTATAAAAGGCGGAAAACTAACGTTGGAAGCCAAATAAGCAATAACTTTATTGAGCCTGAATAAGGCAGCGAAAGTAAAAAGCAAGATGGTTTGAAACCCCCAAAAAGGAGAAATCCCAATAAAAATCCCCAAAGAGATGGCAGCCGATTTTTTAAAATTAGAATCCTTGCTTTCTAAAATATCCTCAAGGAAGAATTTTTTAAAACCTTTTTTTTTTGCTCTTCTAAAAAAGTTCCTGGGTTTGATATACAATATGGCATTCAAAACCAAAACAGTATTCAGGATACTTATTCTGGTAAAATCCTTAAATGGCCGAAAATGCGAAACCCTTTCTGTTGGATCATATAAAATCTGAATTGGAATGTTTTTTACCACAATTCCTTTCCAGGCTGAACGGACAATAACTTCAATTTCAAACTCAAATTTATTGGTAAAAAATTGTTTTGGAATTAATTGTAAAGGATACAATCTAAAACCGGATTGTGTATCTTCGAGAATGATTCCGGTCTCAAATTTGAACCAAAAGTTGGAGAATTTATTCCCGAAACTGCTTTTCTTTGGTACATTTTCCTGTGTCATGTTTCGGCTTCCAATCAGTAAGGAATTTGGCTGTTTTTGAATCTCGGCAATAAAATTCGGAATATCAGAAGCAAAATGCTGACCGTCTGAATCGATAGTAATCGCATATTCGAAATTCATTTCGATTGCTTTCCGAAATCCGTTTCTTAATGCTCTTCCTTTGCCTAAATTTTCAGGATGATGAATTTGCGTAAGTCCTGAATAGGATTTTAGAATTTCGATAGTTTCATCAGTAGAACCATCATTAACAATAATGATATCTGAAGTGAAATCTAAAACAGAATCCAGCACTCTTTTTAATGTTTTGTGATTATTGTACGTTGGAACAATAACACAAAAAGAAGTAGAATCAATTAGTTCCTGCTGGGATAAAATTGGTTTCATTTAGATTTTATGTAGGCTTACTTTACAAACTGTCTCTCTTTTTCAGAGAAACTTTTAGATTGCAAAACAAATGCTTTGAGATATTCTTTCAATGCGGCACTTTGTTCTGCATAATGTGCTGTAATGAATTTTTTATCTTCCTTAATATTTTTTTTGTAGCCTGTAATACCGGGAACATCTTCCTGAATACTCAACCGGATCATTCTCATTTCTATATTATTAGGATCGCTTTTTATTGTCGCTTCCAGCAATTTTGCACCTTCCTTAAAACGACTGATTTTTTCACCTAATTTTTTTTCAAATTTTGAATCCAATAAAATGGAAGCCGCTTTGTAGGCTACAAGAATTTTATCGTCGTTGTTTGAAACTGAAGAAAGTTTTTCTGTAAATTCTTTAGCATTCGTTTCTGATTTTGCAACATCAGCATACATTTTTCGAATAGAAGCCAAATCCGGATTTCCGGCAAAATTTATCCATAACAGTAATGATATCAGTAATTTCATAATTATAATTTTTTATACACATTGCTCAGTTTCAGCGCAACGGTGTCGTTAAAATAGGTCGTGTTTTTTACCTTTACCAAATCATCATCTGTGGTTGTTATGTCAAGTTCCAAACGCAATTCCGGATTAGTTTCCGGATTGATCAATGCCATGAATTTTACATTTGTCAGTGTCTGGATCATCAATGAATTTTTTGTTACAGATTCTGTAAGTTCCTTGATAATCTGAATCATGCATACTCCCGGCATAATTGGATTTCCCGGAAAATGACCTTTAAAAACCTCGTGATCGGCATTAACTAAT
>Ga0247813_10001006_pt1 | contig 22519 bp, 16 predicted proteins | sample UWRJL169409C1_FD_180719 | JGI IMG/M metagenome (GOLD analysis project Ga0247813, IMG submission 180719) | Plant litter microbial communities from Arlington Agricultural Research Station in Wisconsin, United States - UWRJ-L169-409C-1 | ecosystem: Environmental > Terrestrial > Plant litter >...
TCATACGTCATGCTTATCGCATACTTGCTGATAAGGAAGACGTTAATGATGTGGTTCAGGATGTTTTTCTCACCCTATGGCAAAAAAGATCGGACATTGAATTCAAAATCTCACTATTATCCTACCTCAGTGTATCGGTAAGGAACAGGATTTTTGATCTCCTGTCTCACAAAAAAATTGTATTGAAATATGCAGCGCACATCAATAAGTTTTTGGTTGAAGGCTATAATATCACCGACAATGAAGTGCGGGAGCGGGAACTGGGTAAAATTATAGAAAGAGAAATTGAGCATCTTCCTGCTAAAATGAGAACAGTATTTTTGATGAATAAAAAGGAAGGTTTGAGCTATAAAGAAATTGCAATTAAACTGAATATCACTGATCAAACTGCAAAACAGCAGGTTTATAAAGCACTCAAAATATTAAAACCGAAGCTGGACAATTTTATGGTTTCGATCCCTTTTCTATAAATTTATCTTATTTCATAGTTTGATATGACGATTGCACCTCTTAACCGTCATTGTATTATAAAAGGAGAGATCCTATTGTAAACCAGATCTATGAATGCACAAAAAATTGATAAGCTATTAAAAAAACGGAAAACCGGAGAACTGAGTGAAACGGAAAATGCTCAGCTTGAAAGTTGGTATATGATTTATGCATCAAATTCTGATAATCAGCCTGATTTAGAAGATCTACAAATTATTAAGGCACAACTACAGTCTAAATTACCTCTCGCTTATCAAAAAACAAATAAGAGAATTTGGCTTCCTATTTCAATTGCAGCCAGTTTATTCATCATCATAGCTGTTGGCTTATTCTACACGCAACAAAATTCCCGCAGGAGCCAGAACAGCGATTACATCAATGATATTGCTCCAGGGAAGTATGCTGCAACCCTGATCTTGTCAGATGGCCATAAAGTATTGTTATCGGAAGGAGCTGAAGGTGAGGTGGCCAGACAACAAGGAGTTAACATTTCTAAAAGTAAAGATGGTAAGCTGATTTATAAAATATCTGGTACAGCCGGCAAATCTATGGCCTACAATATGCTCAGTACAACTAACGGTGAACAAATTGAAGTCTTGCTGCCAGACGGCACTTCCGTTTGGCTTAATTCCGCCTCTCAACTTAAATTCCCCACAACTTTTGTGGGTCAGAAAAACAGGTATGTAGAGCTTACTGGCGAGGCTTACTTCGAAGTCTCTAAAAATAAAAGTTTACCATTTATTGTCCATACCAGTAAGCAGGAAGTACAGGTTTTAGGTACGCATTTTAATATTAGCAGTTATCCTGATGAAGCTTCTGCTAAAACTACTTTGCTGGAAGGTAGTGTAATGATCAACCACAAAACTAAAATAACACCAGGACAACAAGCTTATGGAGCCGGGTTTAACATCATCACCTCAAATGTAAATACTCAACTTGTCGTTGCCTGGAAAAACAAGAAGTTTATGTTTGAACGGGAAAACATTCAGGGCATAATGAAAATGGTAAAACGCTGGTATAATGTAGATGTTGTTTATGCTGACGCTGATCTTAACCAGCTATATACAGGTTCAGTTTCCAGATTTTCTAATATATCCAAGGTACTTGGTATTCTTGAACTGACCGGAAGCGTACACTTTAAAATTGAAGGAAGGAGGATTACCGTAATGAGGTAACAAAACGGTAATACTAAAAAGCCAGATTCCGCTGCGAACGGAACCCGGCAAATGCGGTATTATGTCAATAATTCTCTTAGTCACTACTAACCTAAAAACCAAACAAATGTATAAAATTTATACCAAAAGAACCGGTATTACGGCCGGCTATATCCATAAATTTCTGCTTATTATGCGCTTAACCACCGTTATATTAATTGCTGCAATCATGCATGTCAGCGCTGCCAGTCTTGCACAGAAGATTACGATTTTGCAGAAGAATGCACCGCTAAAATCGGTTCTTAATCAACTTAGGGATCAGAGCGGTTACGATATTGTTTTTTCAGAAATGCTGTTGCAGCAATCACTGCCCGTGAGTATCAGCCTGAAAGGAGTGGAAATTGACGAAGCCCTTCAATCCATCTTCCGCAATCAGCCATTTAAATACACTATTCGGGATAAAACGGTAGTGATAAGTGCTAAGGAGAGGTCATTCATAGATCGGGCTGTGGACTTCTTTAAAGACATTGTTGTGAGCGGAACGGTAACTGACGAAAATGGTAAACCACTTTCTGGCGTTACTGTGCAGATAAAAGGTACAAATAAGAGAGCAATCACAGGTGCAGAAGGTAAATTTTCTATCACTGCAGATCAAAAAGATGATGTGTTGGTTTTTACCAGCATTATGACAGATTTACAAGAAATTAACCTTGCCAATAGAACTCAACTCATTGTCAGTCTAAAAATGAAGACAAACCTTCTTCAGGAAGTGGCCATAAATACAGGTTTCCAAACCATTGCGAAACAAAGAATGACCGGCGCCACGGTAACTGTTGGAAGTGAAGAAATTGCAAAAAGATACAATGCAAACATCATCAACAGCCTGGAAGGTCGTGTACCCGGATTAGTGAACTATCAGGGAACCACTACAATTCGTGGTGTAAGTACCATTAATGCCAGCCGTGCTGTTCTTGTTGTAGTAGACGGGCTACCAATAGAGGGTTCCGTTGCAAACGTAAATCCTTATGATGTAGAGCGTGTGACCGTTTTGAAAGATGCCGCTGCAGCAGCTATTTATGGGGCCAGAGCCGCGAATGGCGTAATTGTCATTACCACAAAAAAAGCAAAAGGCGGTCGCACCACAATTGATTTTTCTTCAGATATCACCATTACAGAGAAGCCGAATCTAAATTATAACCTGCTTACGCCAGCTCAGCAAGTGGATTTGGAGAACAGCTATTACTCAAATTATTATACCAATATTGCCGGAACTATTGCCAATACTGCTACAGCCATTAACAGGGGAGATCCGATTACACCCGTACAGTATGCATGGTACCAAAAAGCGCAAAACCAGATTACACAACCCCAGCTGGATGACCGGTTAAATGACTTTCGAAAGAATGATTTCAGGCAGCAATATGCAGACAATGCACTGCTGAATGCCGTTCTGCAGCAATATGACCTATCTATCAGAACAGATGGCAGCAAGTATAATTCAAGTTTAATATTGAATTACAAAACAGCTAATTCGGGAATTATTAATGCCTACGACCGGCAGTTAAATATATTTTATAAAGGTAGCTACCAATTTAGCAAGTGGCTGGATGTAAATTTTGGGGTAAATGGAATTTTGGGTAAGACTAAATCAAGTGCCAGCAGTTTTGCTACGAGTGCAAGCAATGTGTCTCCCTATTTACAGCTTCTTGATGACAGCGGACAGCGCGCATATTATACAACCAGTGATTATAATATGTACAATACAACCGCGGCCTCGATGCCCAGATACAGCATGAATGTGAACCATTTGGAGGAACTGGAAAAGGATCAGCGGTTAACAAAACAGAATTATACCAGGTATTTTGCCAATGTAAATGTGCGTATTCTTCCGGGTTTAATATTTTCTCCCCAATTTCAATACGAAAGCCTGATCAATAATAGCTCAAACTATTCCGAGCCAGATAGTTATATCATGAGGTATATCAAGAGTGTCTATTATAAAGTGCCTCAGGGAACAACACCTGAAACCTACAAAAATCTGCTTCCAGAAAATGGTGGTAAATTTGCTACAACCAATAGTACAGGCGATTATTGGACTGCAAGAGCACAGCTGAGCTACAGGAAAAGTTTTGGTAAACACGGCATCGACCTAAGTACCGGAACCGAGTTTCGCCAGACTATGAATAAAGGAACCAATGGATTACTTTTAGGGTATGACGACCAATTGCAATCGCAATCTACCACAACTGTAAATTATCCGGCTTTATTTGCCTACAATACCTCGCTTACTTTTAAACCCAATACAAGTACCACCAATCTTTACAATACGTATTTAAACAATACTATCGGTCTCATTCCGGAGATCACGCACCGCACTAATTCTGGCTACGCAGTTGCCAATTATTCGTACGACAATAAATACTCGGCCTCAGGCTCTTACCGGATTGATTATGCCGATGTCTTTGGTTTGGATAAACGCTTCAGAGGCAAACCTTTATATTCTGCCGGCCTGGCCTGGAATATCAACAAGGAAGATTTTATGTCCGCTCAAAAGTGGATTGACTTCCTGAAGCTGAGAACAAGTTATGGCATTACCGGAAATATGAGTCAGGATGTAACCAGTTTCTTAACCGCAAGTTCAACCTTGCCCCCAAATGCAGCTACAAATGCACCTGTATCCGTAGTGACTAATGCAGCCAATCCTGAATTAAGATGGGAAAAATCAGCAACCCTCAATGTGGGGCTGGATTTTGCACTTTTTAACAACAGACTAAGTGGGGCAATTGACTGGTATAGAAAAAAGAGTACCGACTTATTATTCACCCAGAGAATAGATCCATCTGAAGGATTTACCAGTCAAATCACCAATAATGGTGGATTAGTAAACAACGGGGTTGAATTTAACCTGGGGTACAGCTGGACGGATCCGTCAAAAGCAGGCGGTATCCAATGGAAAAGCACATTAGTGCTCAGTCACAATAAAAACAAAATTACCTATGTAGATGAGGTTTCAGTTCTGCCTATTCCACTTGTTCAGGGAGGTTATAAGGTGGGTTATCCGGTCAATTCACTTTACTCATTTCAATATCAGGGGCTCAGTAGTCTTGGCCAGCCACAATGGCTCAAAGCAGATGGGACACTGACTACTGTAGCTTTAACCGGAAGCGACATCAATGCAGTTGTGTTTTCTGGTGGAACAGATCCGATCAACAACATTGCCCTAACAAATGAAATATATTACAAGGGCTTTAGCCTTAATGTGCTGGCCGTATACTTTGGTGGGCAACATCTGAGAGGTGTTTATCCGGAAATCTATGCCGGAGGCTTAGGTTACAGCAGCAGTCCTTCCTATCTGCTCAATAGCTGGACTCCGGGAAATACCACTAGCATCGTTCCCGGATATGGACAATATTCTCCAGGCACCTATCCCGGCACTTCCATTACGCCATCGAACCATCTGCGGTACTCAGATACTTTTGTGTATGCCGGAGATTTTATAAAAATCAGAAATATAACCCTGGGGTATCAATTGCCGGCTCACCTGGCTCAGAAATTAGGTTCAAAAGGCGTTAGTTTGCGTTTTCAACTCAATAATCCTAAAGCCCTGTGGGTGAATAATAAGGTAAATATTGACCCTGAAACGGGCGGTGCAAGATCACTTACTTCTTATGTGTTTGGTTTTAATTTTAATTTATAGAACAAATGAAGCTTATAAAAAATATATACAGCAATGTGGTCATACTTACTTTCCTCATCCTGCTATCCGGTTGCGCCAAGTTCACCGACATTACACCTAAGGGAAGTAACATCCTGAACAGGGTTTCTGATCTGGATTTATTGCTCAATTACAACTTTAGCTTAAACTCTGCCGTTTCCATATCATCACCAGCCTTTGCTACTACCGCTGGTGATGCCTTTAATCCAAACGATGCCGAGGTGCTAGTGGGCGACATTTACCCTTATGTAACAAATGTAGTTACCTTAATCAGTTTAAATGCTAAGGATCTGAATACGGCACTCACCACCTACAATGAAAGTATAGATCGCAAGAACCTTGCGCTGGCAGATGTGAAATACGAGAAAATGTATTTCATCATCAACAACGTATGTAATGTAGTCTTGAAAAATGCAGATCAGGCGACGGGCGACCGGACCAAAGCAAATACACTGAAAGCAGAGGCTTATGTGTTAAGAGCATACATGCATTATCTGCTGGTGAATCTGTATGCGAAAGCTTACCGGCCTGAAACTGCGGCAACAGATGGTGGAATCCCCTATGTCAAAGAAGATAACCTCATATCAGAATTGAATACAAAAAGCAGCGTTGCAGTGGTTTATGCCAATATCGTTTCAGATATTGATGCAGCATTTGCACTGAACAGTCTTCCCACTGTCCCCGCTAACAATATGCGTGTTGGACTGGGGTTTGCTTATGGGGTACGCGCACAGGTATTGTTGGCCATGCGAAATTACACTGGTGCTTTAGCCGCGGCAAATGCCAGCCTGGCCATTAACAGCACAATCATAGACGATCGTCTTTTTGCGCCGGTGGGAGTGCTTTCTTATACTAAGCTGGCCGTTACCTCTCCAGATAATCTTTTTTATGCGGCACACAAAGGCCCCTCTCTTTTAAATGCCCCCACCTTTGAAACCCTTGCCGCATATGAGCCGGGCAATATTCAGAATGAATACGTGAAGCCCTACTTTCCGGTTCCGGCGCAAGCAGTAGCTATTACGGGACTTGCAGGTGCAAAACTATCCTATTCAGCAACGCCCTATGCCGTTAATACTGCAGGTATTACCACAAGCGATACTTACCTGATTAAAGCAGAGTGTTTAGCCAGAACGCAAAATGTAGCCGGTGCTATGGAGATCGTCAATATGATCAGACAGCGAAGAATTCATCCTAATGTGTATGCCCCTCAAAGTGCAACTACTGAAGCGGAGGCTATAGCCTTCATTAAAAAAACATCAAGATTTGAGTTCTTATATACTTTTAAAAATTATCTCAATATTAAAAGATGGAATACCGAGGAAGCTTATAAACAAACCATCACACGTACGGTCAACGGCGTAACTTATACCTTGAAGCCTGAATCACCACTTTATATTTTCCCTTTTCCACAAAGTGCTACGGCTTACAATCCAAATCTCACACAGAATTATTAATACTTACCAACCATTATCCGCCAGGGGATGATATTCCTCAGGCGGATATCGAATATTTAAACTTATGAAAACTATATATTATCTGATGTTGATCCTATGCATTTCAGGTGTACATCTTAGTTCTGCTCAGCAAATCAGCAAGCTGGATTCTTTTACTTTAGCTGGTAAAACAAACGATAACACCTTAGATTCTGTTTCGATCATTTACATCAACGGACAAGGAAATATTATACAGGAAAGTGTTCCAGCGATCAATGGAAATTTCCAGATTATAGGATTAATCAGTCAGCCTACTTTCGCTTATTTAGTTTTCAAACATAAAGGTGAAGTTATAGGCAGAAGCGATGTTGAATCAAAAAGGAATGCCGCCTATCTCCAGCCTGGGATGATGACCATTGGAAAAGTTCCACTGCCGAAGGGTTATGTAGACATAGCCGGTTCCCCTGTGCAACTCGAATGGAAAATACTTTATGAACAAACAAAGGCCATCAATACATCCATAGATTCCTTAAACAAATTATCCGGTCCGGCGACACATGGGCTGGCAAATAATGAGGGCGATATGAAATCGAAAGCTGCTGTTAAAGCACTCAGAGATCAGGAAGCCAAATTAAACTATGATTATTTTATGGCCTATCCTTCGTCTTACGTAACAGCAGATCGCGTGAAATTTTATACCTCCACATTTGGTATAGCCGCTATAAAAATGATTTACGCCAATTTTAGTCCGGCATTAAAAACCAGTACTGATGGGAAAAGACTAGCAGCTGAAATCAAAAGCAGAGAGGTTGGTTTACCCGGAACCATGGCCTTTGCGTTTAGCGTGAAAGATAAGGATAACGCAGATCTGTCATTATTGGCACTCAGAGGCAAATATGTGCTATTGGATTTTTGGGCAACATGGTGTATTCCCTGCAGAGCAAGTATGCCCCAGATGATCAAACTCTTCCATCAATACAAAGATAAAAACCTTGAAATTATTGGTATAGGAGACGATGATAGAAATATACCAAACTGGCTGGCCGCGATTGAAAAAGATGGAATTCAGCTTTGGCCACAAACCCTGAGAGGATTAAATTCACAGCTTTTTGTGAAGGGAATTGACAATCCCAGAGATCTTGCTCAGCAATATGGTGTACGTGCGCTGCCCACAAAAATACTTATTGATCCAAGTGGGAAAATTATCGGAAGGTTTGATGGTCAGCATGGCAGCGATGAAGACATGGGAAAAATGCTGGCCAAATTATTAAGTCTTTAAGTTATGAAAAGAAAAGTTAGCATTTTCTGCACCTTTTTTTTATTGGTAGCAGGTGGGGTTTCCGCACAGATGAAGAAAGAAATGAATACGATTGTCTTTAAAGGGACAGCATACAATTACTACAACGGGAGTACGCTGGTAATCTACAATAAGGCAATGGATACGCATGATTCTGTACAAGTTGAACATGGTGAGTTTGAACTGTCTGTTCCCTATAAAGGCCCTTCCAGATACATGTTTTATAGCAAATATGAACTGAAACAAAAAGGTGGCTATGCGCCTTATGGCATATTAATTTCTGAGCCTGGCATCATCCACATCAACGCAGACATGCAAACCTTAAGCAATTCCGTCATTTCTGGTGCACTGGAAAATGACTATTATACTGGATTCACCCGGAATGGAAACGCTGGCCGACAAAAGATTAACGATCAACTAATAGCGAAATTCGGCACTGATGTTTTTAACAAGCTAAAATTGAAAAATCAGCAAAATGATCTCCTGCTAAAATACTATAAAGATCTGGATGATGAAAATAATGAGCTGGAAGTTCAACGACTTAAGACATTTATAGCGATGCACAAAAACTCATTCGCTGCTATTTATGCACTCAATAACCTTGCAGGCAAAATTTCTGCAGTTAATGCACAAATGTTATACGATGCGCTAGGTGAAAAATATAAAAAGGACAGCTATGGTCAAAATATCATCAATGCAATAGGAGCAATGAAATTAACAGCTATGGGCAACATTGCGCCCGATTTCCAACAAGCCAACACTGAAGGAAAATTAGTGAAACTCTCCTCATTTCGCGGGCAGTATGTGCTCCTTGATTTTTGGGCCAGCTGGTGTATGCCATGCAGAGAGGAAAATCCAAATTTAGTTAAAGCTTATCATCAGTTCCACGAAAAAGGGTTTACGGTATTAGGTGTATCACTCGATCAGCCCGGTAAGAAAGATGCCTGGCTAAATGCCATTCAACAAGATGGTTTGATCTGGACACAGGTTTCAGACCTTAAATTCTGGAATAATGCAGTCGCTAAATTATATGGGATACAATCGGTTCCACAGAATTTTCTACTAGATAAGGAGGGGAAAATCATTGGAATAAACCTTCAAGGAGATGCACTTATCGCAAAACTTGAAGAAATATTCGGGCAGTAATCATAAGAAATCTTGACGGTGGCAATCCTGGTAGTCAACCTAAGAAGTAAAGCACTGAAAAATATTTTGGATGTGCTATAGAAATAAGTTTTTCAGTCAGCAATTGAATTTGCAGGAGCAATGGTTATTAATATATCATAATTAATATAAAATGATATATTTGATCATGCTGATATCAGATTAGGTATCAGACGATTGATTAATCTTGATGCATCTCAAATGAAAAATCTGCTATTCATTATTTTGACCTCTGTTATTCTTTTTACTGGAAATTCTATTGTATTAAAGCCAGAGAAAACAAACAAGCATATCGCTACTTGTTATGGAAACAGTAATTGTTATGCTTGTAAAAATTGCAACTACTGTGCGCATTGCAATTCTGGTGGAGGCACCTGCGGAGTTTGTTCTTCATCACCCGCTACGAGCAAAAAAAAGCCGATAGTGAAATCAAGCAGCACACCTTCCAGTTCAAGTTCACAGTGTCAGGGAACCACTAAAAAAGGTGCACGGTGTAAAAGAATGGTTAGAGGCGGAGGTTATTGTTATCAGCATTCCAGCTGATCTGGCAATAAGATAAGGTTCTAGAGACAATTTGAACCCATCAACAGCTTTGGTAAAGGCAGTACATCATAATTATATTTGGGATCAGGAATTACAAGATGAAATTGAACATCTAAGGAAGGAATAATTTATTAGCGATCAGGTGGCGGATGAGTTTTTCCATGTTTTTGCAATTAGAGAAGTTAGTTTGATGAAGGGGGAATATGGATTGTAACCCCTAAAGTATATCAAGTTCTGGCAGATGATGTATCTGATCCACTTTATACTCGGGCTATCTGTTTTGCGAGAGACACAGAAGATATGCCTATATTTAATTATTATAAAAATAATCTTGCTTAGGATATGGATGCCATTAGTCAATTAATTACTGCAATTGCTCAAATATCATATGACAATCTGCCCGTAGAGGATGGGTGGGAAAAATATGAAATTAAGGTATTCTCGCTGAGAAAAATGGTTCAATTAAAAGCTACTTACATTGAAAATGGTGGACAGGTAATATCTTTTGATCCGGAATACGAGGGGCCGCTCAATAGAGATCAGGATCTCACTTTCTTATTTATGGATCTGAGAAAAGAGATGTATGATTTAGCACCTGGTAAAGGAGCATGGTTTACATGCCTGATAACTGTTTTTTCAGATGGTAAGTTCGATACTCAATTTAATTATGATGATAAACCAATGTTTTCTTATGAACCGACTAACGATAAATATGCCGACGATCTAAAGACTTTTCCCCGAGCAGCTGATCTGGTACCTGAATGGCTCAAAGAAAAAATAAGTTAAGTAGATTGTTTATTACCAGCGTTTCCACTAGTTTATTGATTTGAGCACATATTTTTTATAAATAAACTCAGTCATTGGTAACAGTCTTTTTCGATTATCTGTCGGATTCTCTCCTCCAGTAGTATAGAATTCGACCTTACCGTCTATTTTTGAATAATGAATTTTCCCTATACTGTTTGGTGTAATCAGTTTGAAATTTGTTATTTTTTTCAAGTGAGCTAATCTAAAAGTATCCAAAGCAATGATAGCAGCACCATCAACTTTCTGATCACATCGCATTTCCTTGTAATGGTCAACATCCCAGTACATACATTCGTTACTACCAGTATTGTAAAAAAGATATGTCCCACTTATGATCACAAATGCAGCGAAAAATGCTACAATAGCCCTGTTGAATTTACGGGGAACGCCTAAGTCTTCCTTGGTAATTGAAAGACCATCCTTTTTTGCTAAGGGTGTTTCCTCAACAACTTCCTCAATAATATCTTGCGCTTTCGTGTCAGCTATATTTTCAGCTGCTTTTAATTCTTCGACCTTCGATTCCTCCCTTGTCTCTTCGTGAATTTCAGTCTTTTGATCTGATGTAACCAAATTCGCGTCCAATTCACGTTTTACCAGTTCAGAAATATCTGCATACTGATGAGGTCTTGGTTCATAATCTATCAACCAAGCTAGCATTTCTATAATTGGATCTCTGGGATCTGTTGTACTTCCTCGAAGAAAATTATTGAGTGCTTTAAAAGCCTCCGGTTCAGCATCCTTAATCATTCTCAAATATTCTTCCGCGCTCTTTCCTTTGTTAAAGAACGCGTTAAAAGTATTATTGTCTTTATTAGAATACCGTTCAGGAAACACATTAATAAATTCCTTTTTAAGATTTGCAGGCGTATGACGTTGCAAATTTGGAGGTAATTTACCCTCTTTTTTTTTCTTTTTATAAGCAAGAATTACATCTTGTTTATAATCTTCAAACCTTTTCAAATCAATTAAGAGCTAGTAATTAAATAGAATCTTAGGAATTCATAAGGAATTTTCGGAATTCTGATGGAATCATCGGAATCTTCGGAATCCTCTGATTGATAATCATTTACATCCCCATATGTTTGCATTAGAAATCGGTTAAGGCTTTGATTAGCTATCAGGGTTTAAATGTACAAAACAGATTTCATAAAGAGATGAAAGCGCGGTAGTTAGTAACCGGTTTGGGAAGCAGTTAATATTTCCCGCGTTCGATTCTCATACTTCCCAAAAATTTCAGAAGGCCTTCTGATTTACAAACGTAGCAACCCCCACGAATGGCCGTGGGGAACTACAAGTATTTCATTTCTAAATTTTTGACTTATGTTTTTTCAATTAATAATTGCTATGTTTTTGGGACTTGGATGTCCGTCTGATTCTAATAATACAAATACCAATGATGGTCCTCCTATGTCTACTCAGGATGATGGTGACACAGGCGGCGACCATGGACAATTACCTCCACCAAGATAGTAATATATACTAATCGAGAACGATTAATATAAATCGAGTAGGGCTGCTAAACAGCCCTACTTTCTTTTTACACCAACTTTTTGGATTGAATAGTTGATTTAAAATAAATTTTGTCAAATAATTGAAAGAAGCGATAAAATTATCCTTTAATTTGGTTAAAAATAATCGCTTGAAATATCACTACTTACTATTATTTTTTCTGTTGATTTTTCTTTCCTGCAAACAAAAGATCAAGAAGGAGGAAAAAAAAGAAGAAAATATATACTATAAAAAGGCTTTCGGCTATCTGGATAATGGTAGATCTGACAGTGCCTTTTTCTATTTTAATAAGGCTAAGGATGCTTACTTACTGCAGAAAGATAGTCTTGAAGCCGGAAAAAGTCTGGTTAATATGGGAATAATCTCAGCTGATAAAGGAGATTATTTTGGTGCTCAGGAAATTTCATTGAATGCGCTTTCTTACTTCGATACTAAGAAGGAAAATCAGCACGTATACATCCGTTCCAATCTAAATAACCTTGCGATTGTAACGCATAAATTAGAAGATTATCAGAACGCGCTTAGTTTTTATGATTCAGCAATTTCATTATCAAAAGATTCGCTGGAGACCCGAGTTATTCTGAATAATAAAGCTATCACTTATCAGAAGCTTAAAAACTACATTGAGGCTTTAAAAATATATAATTCAATTTTGAAAGTTCCCAGTTTGAACAGGAAAGAGTATGCCCGAATGTTGACTAATATTTCCTATACAAAGTGGCTTCAAAATTCAACGTACAATGCAGTACCTGATTATTTAAAGGCTTTACATATCCGTACGGAAGAGAAAGATCTGCTTGGTCTGAATTCAAGCTACAGCCATCTTGCCGAATATTACGCTGATAAAAGGATCGACTCTGCACTAATTTATGCTAAGAGGCAATTTCATACTGCAAATAAGGTAAACAGCGTTGATGACCGACTTTCAGCACTTCAAATGTTGGTCCGAATTAGTCCGGCCAAAGAAACAAAACAATATTTTGAGATTTATCGAAATCTTAACGATAGTTTGCAGACAGCACGCCGTTCTGCTAAAAATCAGTTTGCTTTAATCAGGTATCAAACAGAAAAGAGGAAAGCGGAGAATCTAAAACTTCAGAAGGACAATAGTGACAAAAAACATCAGATTTATACCCGTGAACTTATGTTACTGGGGGCACTTTTTGCTTTTGTTGCACTCACCGCAATTGCTACACTTTGGTACAAGAAGAGAAAACAGAGAATGGAATTGGAAGCACAAAATGCTCTTCGCAATAGTCAGCTCAATACATCTAAAAGGGTTCATGACGTAGTGGCGAATGGTTTGTATCGTGTGATGACTGAAATTGAAAATCAAGCAGATATGGATAGGGAGAATGTGTTGGATAAGATAGAAGCATTATATGAGAAGTCGCGTGATATATCTTATGAAGAACCGGTTACCAGCAATTACAATTTTCAAGAAATTGTTTCTGAAATTCTTACATCCTTTGCCACAGACCAAACTAAAATTTTAATTGCCGGAAATACTGCAGACCTTTGGAATAAGGTAAGCAATTTGGTAAAATATGAAATAGAACAGATTTTGCAGGAATTGATGGTTAATATGAAAAAACACAGTGGAGCCAGTCATGTTGGGATAAAATTTGAACAAAAGACAGATCAGGTGAATATTTATTATACTGACAATGGTGTTGGGCTGCCTAAAGGCTTTCAGCAAAATAATGGGTTCAGGAATACGGGAAACCGTATAGATACTATTAAAGGAGCAATTACCTTTGAAACTACAGGAGATAAGGGGCTAAAAATAAAAATCTCTTTTCCGATTTCTTAATTTAATAGATGATGTTCAAAAGAGTATTAATTGCTGAAGACCAGGAAAGTACAACTATCTCAGTGCAAAAAACGTTAGCAGACCTTGGTATAACAGTAACCCAGTATACATACTATTGCGATGACGCTTTAATGCATATCAAAAAGAGTTTGGCTGATGAACAGCCTATAGATCTTTTGATAACTGATCTTTCTTTCGAAGAAGATCACCGTCCGCAAAAAATCAATGGTGGTATTGAACTTATTAGGCAAGTTAGGCAAGCTAACCCCGATTTGAAAGTTCTTGTTTTTTCTGCAGAAAACAAAGCTGCTGTTGTTGATATGCTCTTTAAAGAATTGCATATTAATGCTTATGTACGTAAAGCGCGTCACGACGCTAAAGACCTGAAAAAAGCTGTTGAAACAATTGCAAAGAATCAGATATATCTTTCAGCGGATCTTAAACAAACCATAAGACAAAAGAACGCATACGAATTTTCAGACTATGATGTTGTTATCATTTCTCTCTTGTCTCAGGGTACACTTCAAAAAGATATACCGGCCTACCTGCAAGAAAATAATATTAAGCCTTGTAGTTTAAGTAGTGTAGAAAAATGTCTAAGCCTGATGAAGGAGGAGTTGAACTTTTCTAAGAATGAGCAATTGGTAGCTCATTGTAAGGATTTTGGAATTATCTGATAGGATCTAGATCCACTATTTAGTTTTCCATAGTGTTTTCTTAGTTCGGGCTCTTATTTTGAATAAAAATACCTATTTTCATAATAGAGATTGATTATCTTTTTTTATAAAAAGTAGGTTTTTCTATATTACAGCAACTCCGCTAAAAGTGTTTTTTTTATTAGATAAGGTCTCTGATTTAAAAAGACACTTTACGGTTTTCCGTAAGATTACACTATCTGCTCTATCTATTTTTGAATAATAATTAACAATTATAATATTATTCAAATGGAAACACCCCTACAAAACGAAGTGACATTTTACAGTGATTCAAATGTTACGGTCACTCAATCAAGGTATGTATCAAATACCAAAACTTATGCAATGAGGAATATCTCTTCAGTTCATATTTTTGAAATAATTAAAAGTAAGACATTGCCTGTAATTATGGTCATTTTGGGATTCTTAATGCTGTTTTCAGTAGGTACCCGACCTGTCGCAATAATATTACTACTGATAGGCATTTTAATGCTATTTCTTATCAAAAATGAATATTCAGTGCGAATTAGTACAAATTCGGGTGAGGTAAATTCCCTGGTATCAAAAGATCGTGCATACATCCAAAAAATTGTAGACGCACTCAATAATGCGATAGTACATAGAGGGTAATTTAAGTTTTGCCAAACCATCTAGTTATTTCAATCGCTTTTGTCGAATTATTTGCTCTCAAAAGAATGGCAAGGGTTGCCTTTATTTAGATGAAGTGCAACCCTCCATTCAAGAAGTCAGAATGCTCAATTTGCATGCGGCTACTCTGCATACCAAACAAATTAATTTGTATAAAGAATTTCTCATTTATTCCCATGAACTAATAAGTGTATACTGCTTGGGATATCTTTTAATTTACACTCTCACAGATGTTTGAAATATATTTTGCCTTTATGGTTTCCCGTAATATTACTACTGCTCAACTGTATACTTTTGATAAGAGAAACATAACAATTTCACATAAAAAAGTATCACTCACCACAAGCAAATTTTATGAAAACAATTTTACTCTTAACAAGCATTTTTTTAAGCACCATGGTTTCCACTGGACCGGGCGAAGTTTATATCTGCAACAACAAAAAGGCAGACAAATATCATAATTCTCCAACCTGCAGAGGATTGAGCAACTGTCAATTTAAGATAGTCAAGATATCGGCTCAGACGGCAAAGAAAAAAGGAATGACCCTTTGTGCGTGGGAAGGCAAACAAGGTAAATAAGCTTTGTGCCAGATTTTAATACAACAATTAAAACTTACAAATAAAATTTGAATGGATTTTAAAGATCAGATAGCACAACTGGGATCTCGCGTAGAGAAGATGTTGCCTCAAATACAAACAGAAGAAGCTACAAAGAATGCTTTGGTAATGCCTTTTATTCAGATTATGGGTTACGATGTTTTTAACCCATTTGAAGTCAATCCGGAATTTATCGCAGACTTGGGCATCAAAAAAGGAGAGAAGGTCGACTATGCCATTATGAAAGATGGTGAACCTACGATACTGATTGAGTGTAAACATCACCTGGAGAATCTGGATCCTCACAATTCACAGCTCTTCAGGTATTTTCATACCACCAAAGCCAAGTTCGGCTTATTGACTAATGGCTTGGTCTATCGTTTTTATACTGATCTGATGGAGAAGAACAAAATGGACAACACTCCTTTCTTTGAATTCAAGTTAACGGAAATTAAAGATGCGGAACTGTTAGAATTGAAGAAATTTCATAAGTCGTATTTTGATGTAGAAAACATCAGTAACACGGCCAGCGAATTGAAATACCTGAATGAGCTAAAGGCTTTGTTACACAAAGAGATTGCAGATCCCTCAGAAGGTTTTATCACATTCTTCACAAAACAGGTTTTTCCTAAAGTAATCACCGCTAAAGTCAAAGAACAGTTTGCCCCAATTATCAAACGTTCATTCAATCAATTAATCAGTGATGCCATCAATGAGCGTCTAAAATCTGCCCTAAATCAGGAAAAGGAGAAAGATGCTGCCGAAGCGATAAAGATTGCGGAAGCTGCGGTGACTTCTGAACCAGAATCAGGTATCATTACTACTGAGGAGGAGATTGAAGGATTTTTTATCGTGAAATCTATTTTGAGAGAAACAACTGATTCTAAGAGAATTACTTACAGGGACGCACTTTCTTATTTCGCTATCCTGTTGGATGATAATAACCGTAAAACAATCTGCAGACTATACCTGAACACCAAAAAATATCTGGCAATCCTGGATGAGAACAAAAAGGAAGTCAAATATGAATTGGATTCTCTGGATGACTTATACAAACACGCCGGGATCTTGAAGGAAGTCATTTCCAAGTTGGAAGTGGCGAAGGTGAAATAAATCTTGTCTTGTTAAACTCTTTACTAAAATACAAAAGAAATAGCATATGAAAATGAAAAAAGAGCTGAAGACGATCAGTGTATCTGGCGTGCTTATGCTGATGGTTGTCCTTACAGGATGTCCGGGTAATAAATCAAATGGTGTATCAGAAACACCATTCGAAGATGTAAAATTCAACCCCTACGACCAGGAACTTGGTAAACGTATTGAATCCTACAACAATACCATCTCGCCGAATAGTGCGAATTCTAAAACAGGTAATCCTGCTTTGTACATCGATTTCTCTTCGGGTATTAACAAAGCTTTCTCAGATCCGGCAATTAAGGGAATGATGACCAACTGTTTTAACACAGTTTTAGCAGAAAAATTTGAGGTGTACAAATTGGGCGCGAACAAAATAACCCCTTTAAATATTTCGAACACAACAGAATTAGGTCAGCAGGTAAGTAACCCTGCACAGTATGCTGATATATGGGCACCGATCCAGGTTGCTGTTGAAAAAATTGTGGAAGGTAATAACGATGCACTTCTCATCACTGATTTTGAAGAGTGGCAAAAGAATATTGAAGTAACCAATACCGCCTTTCTAAAAATTCCATTCTCCAAATGGCTGGCAAAAGGAAATACTATACATTTTTTCATTGCTGATTACAATGAGGCAGGAGTGCAGAAACATTTGTATTTCACCATTTTCAATTGTGGTAATCCTAATAGTTCCAGTATGATCACAAAACTGGAAGGACAGCTGGCACCACTAACAACGCGTTTTGATTTATCTAATAAATCTTACAAACTGCGTACGGGCTATACTGGTGAAAAATCAGGAGGAGTATTTTATGACCCGGCTGGTAAATCAGATGCGGCTAAAAATGTACTGGATTTAAAAGATGGCTATGTAAATGGTTTGAAAAACGGAAACCATTTCGAGTTCTATCCTTTGGGATTAGACTGGAGTACGATAGATCAATTGCATACTACATTTGCTGCTCAGGGACAGTTTACTGATTTTTTCAGAAAGTCATATATCGACCTGAGTAACGATGATAGCTATACCTTCGGAGATTTTGACGTAAAAGTTGCGGATGTGACTACTGATTTTGAAAACTTTGCTAAATCTGCTGAAGCCAAAAAACACCAGCCTAAATTAACTAAAGGAAGTAACGGAGAAGCCAAATTTGCTGACAATGAAACCGATCCTATTGCTATCTCCTGTTACAATACTGATGGCAAGTTAAAGGAGCAGTGGGTATATAAGGCAGCAGCTGGAAGCACACTGAATGAAGTCTTTGTCCTGAACAAAACATTATTCACAAACACTAAAAATACCGATAATAAGAATGTAGAATTCGGAGTTTCTTTTGATTCTAAATTCAGTGTCAAGAACGTTCAGAACCCTAATGGATTGATTAAAACGGATATCGTATTGAATACAGCCATTCCTAACTTGACGAATCCTAAATTATCAAAATTCCAATGGCTTAATGCTAAGAAAGTACCAAATACAGCATTGTATGAGTCTATTAAAAACACCTTACAGGAACTTACACCAGCCAATAAAGTAATCTATTCCTACTACATCAAAACACAACAATAATTAACCTCAAAAAAATAGAACATGGAATCTACATCAGCGTATATCATCACCATCATCACTGCCTTTATCTTCTTGCTTTTATCAGCACTCATTGCTAATGCAATTAAATTTGAAGGGGGCAGCAACCCTAAAGATCCGCAATCACGGAAAACCTGGTTCTGGATCCTGGCCATCTTAAATCCGATCCTGGCTTTCTTGGTAGGCTATTTCATCTTCAAGCCGGATGCAAATATCATGGTAGTCAACAATTATGTAAGTGCATTAAGTATGGGTACAGCTATTGGCTTTGTCTTATACATCCTGCTGGGCTTTATACTGAGTAAAGTATTCGCAAACGGCAAAATCGGTCACTGGTTTTAATTTCCTAAACACACTTTAATGGATAAATTATTTGTCATCGCCATAGGCGGTACGGGAATGCGCTGCCTTGAATCTTTTGTACACTTATGTGGTATAGGGATGTTTGATAACCAGGAAATAGAGGTATTAACGCTTGACACTGACCAGAATAACGGCAATAAGGGCAGGGTAGAAGAATTGATTAACTTATATAACCGGATCAAAACATCAGGGACAACAGCAGAGGGTGGAACGCCTAATGCGAATACCTTCTTCTCTGCTAAGCTTAATTTGCATCGATTCTGGACAAACTATTCAGGTCCCGGCAGAGAAAACTATAAAAACATCACAAAGATCAGCACCGGTACACCGGAGCAACAGAGAGCCAATAAACTGGTCTCGGATCTATTTCTGGATACTAGTTCTGTGCAGGAGTTTGCTTTGGACCATGGTTACCGTGCCCAGACACATCTGGGATCTATGTTGATGTATCATGGTATAGTCGAAGCAGCGCGAAATATTTTGAAAGGATCTGCAGTGCAATCTCAGGAACGAGAACTGGATGGTTTTATGGGCAAGCTTGAAAAAGCAGGTGCAAATGCCAGGGTATTTATTTTTGGCTCCGTTTTCGGAGGCACAGGTGCATCTTCCATTCCTGTAATTCCTAAAGCATTGCAGGATTTCGTGAAGATCCGCTCCAACGGAAATGCGAGTATCGATTTTTCTAAGGCTAAGTTCGGTTCTACTTTATTGACGGAGTATTTTACCTTCAATAAACCAGATGCGCAGCAGAAGTCGACCAAAGCCAACAGCGTGATCGCCGATTCCTCGTTCTTTCCTTTGAATAGCCAGGCCGCCTTACAGTTTTACCAAAGTGATCCAACTGTACAAAAGTGTTATAAGTTATTGTATCATATCGGCTGGCCGATAGAAAGTAAAAAGATAGATGGAAACAATACTTCCAACCAAACCATAACAGGTGGCAGTGAACAAAAGAATGCATGCCATATTACCGAGCTGCTTTGTGCTTGTGCGGCCTACGACTTCTTCACGCGTTCTACCGGTTTCGACAGTGCAAAGGCTGATTATCTCTATAAAGCAGTAGAATTTAAAGACAATTCGTTCAACTTCTCTTTTGATGATTTTATAGGTAAAGACAATAAAGCGGGTGAAATCTTTGTCAACAAACTGGGTGCGCTCTTTTCCCTTGCTCATATATCTTTAACAAAGAATGGTGCTGCTTTCGATGATGCTGGTATTAAAGGTTTTATCAGACAATGTGAGAATCAGAAACTGCTGCAGTACAGTACCATCACAGACACAGAATGTAAAGATATCAATGAATATTTCAAGCTGTTTGCCTATAGTTTTAAAGATGCTAAGTTCATCCCCGGCTGGTTGTATCAGGTGCGGAACTCTGTATCGCCGGGTAAATTTCTGTTTGATAGTCGGGCTTTTCCAGACAATCAGGCAGAGCTGAAGAGGTTGGACGTAGGAACGATGTTCCTGGATGAAAAACACCATTGGTCTAAGGGCGGAATCTTTGGCGACCGTTACGACACTTTTGTGGCTAAACTCATCAACAGTGGTCCTAAGGATGAGCAAAAGGTGAACACCACCAAAGAGAAATTCCTTGCCCACATTTTCAATGCATTGACTATTTCACAAAACTTCGATATAAACTAACATGTCAGATAAAAGAATAAAAGCACTGGCGATTAAAGTTCATCCTAAGACTGAACCTAATGGTGTTGAATTTGCCTGGGACAAGATTCCTCAATTAGAAGTTTTTACCAAGAACATTTTAATACCCGAGATAGCGGTCGACAAAGAAGGTAACTCCTCTGTAAATATAGGAACCATTGTATCTGGTATTCCATCTGTATTTGCGCGTGCTAACCTGTTTAAAGGAGCGCTGGATAACATCCATGATAAAGATGCGGAAGCAGCTGGTTTGATGCTCTTTTACAAGTCGCTGATTAGTGAATGGAAAGGTTTTATCAGCTGTATCGCCTTAAATTATAAAGATATAGAAGTCAGCAGGGTGCACTTAGCCTATACCGATGGAAATCCGCTCATCAATACAGCGAATATATATGAACCCGTAGGTGCCTTTGGAAACATGCTCTTTGAGCGCCAACCTTTGTGGTGTGACCAATCGCTGGCCAACAACGCAGATAAAATCCCTTTCATTGACGTGATTTCTTTTAAAGGGAGTGTGGTAGGTGGAACTTCTCCAGACAGCTTTTTGTTCACCTCCGTAGCATATAACGTTAAAGATAAACTGCCATTCGTCAACGTGCAGAACGGTAAGTTCATTGATCCTCTACAATCAGAATTAAATCCTCAGGAGCTTTTTACGCTCTACGGTTACGTCAAACATATCCTGAATCATATTGAACAATTCAGGGCTAACTATGCCGGTCTGGAAGAACTGATCAGACCTGAATATGGTAATATGTCCTCCTCACTTCAGGGATGGCTGGATGAGATGGTGGTTTACCAGCAAAAGAAAGGTTATCCAAAGCTAGATAATCAGACGCCACCAGAAGTAGGCTCGCTTTTCAATTACCCTTTCAGCATCCTGTTTAATTATTCTACAGAATTATACGGTTCAGAAGGGATCATCTATAATGATCCGCTAAATGGAAGGATCAGTTTTGACCCCAAAGATTTGCTCCTGCCAGATACTACCGAAATCGCACAGATTGATTTTGGCAGAGAAGGTATGGAAACCAAAAACTATTTGAAAGCGAAACCTATCCTGTTATTAGCTGCAGAAACTAAAGGTCACCCTAATAACTATGCCTACTTCACTTTACCACTAACTCCTCTGGCTTTAAATGTTTTCGGCGCTACACTGGATGCACTGGTAGGTATTTCAGAAGCGTCCAATGTAAAATCGCGGATCACGGCGATCTATGATCCTAACGATAAAAATGGCGAACGTTTAACCGTTAACCTCAAGCTATATACAGAAACTGGTAGTGAGATCATTAAAGAGGTGATCTACAAAGTAACCTCTGACGCTATTGTTGGTAAAGACATTTTAATGTGGCCGAATTTTATTTCGAAACAATGGAACAGGTATTTCTTGTATTCAGAGATTCCTCATAACGATGCGAAGTTTCAGGCTACCCCATTTATTGGAAATATTGATGACGACTTCTTCAGAATTGTATTGGACGAAAATGGAGTTCCACTTTACCTGGCCAGTAATGGAAGAGCAGCGGTGATTCCTGAAAAGTACGGAGATTTGAAAGCTCAGTTGCATATTGCCTCAAATAATGCAGTTGCAGATAACAAGTACAAATATGAAATCTATGAAAGTAACAGGCCATTTAAAGGGGTGAAATTTGCACATGCAGGGATTGACTGTGGTTTTGGAATTATACGGTACGATGGGTCGGGCAATACACAATCCCTACCCGTAAATATGCTGAATTCTCCTAAATCGTTATCCAAAGCCTATCTGGGCGTCGATTTTGGCAGTACAAATACTTCCATCGCTTATTTTTCTGAACAGACCAGTCAGGTATGTGAAAGTTTGACATTGTCTAACAAAAGGGTTTCCTTACTCTCCACAGATGCTAAAGATAACGACAAGCG
>Ga0247813_10001007_pt1 | contig 22504 bp, 18 predicted proteins | sample UWRJL169409C1_FD_180719 | JGI IMG/M metagenome (GOLD analysis project Ga0247813, IMG submission 180719) | Plant litter microbial communities from Arlington Agricultural Research Station in Wisconsin, United States - UWRJ-L169-409C-1 | ecosystem: Environmental > Terrestrial > Plant litter >...
TCAACGGCGCGGGTGCGGCCCGGTCGAAGGACACGAGCCGGCCGGACACGGTCAGCGCGACCGCGTTGCCCACGGTGGTGCCAACCACGGGCGGCGTTGCCGCACCGCCGTCATCGCTGCCGCCGCCGCCGCAAGCGGCAAGTACGGCGGTGGCAAGAAGGGAAACGCACAGACGAGGGCGAAAAGGCATGGCTTGTCCTTGGTTGGGTTGAAACAGGCGGGCCGGAAATTCCGGGCTCCACCTGTCGTACTACCCAACCCGCATGCCTTTGGATGCAGTCCCGCCCGAAAAAGATCAGGCCTCGCGCAGTTGCGCGCGCAGTTTCTCGCCGATGTCCGGCCGCTCCAGGAACGGGTCGGACGGGTTCTTGCCCTCTACGATGCTTTCCATGCGTGCACGCACGTTGCCCAGCGCCTTCGGATGGCTGTACACGTAGAACTGGTTGTCGCTGATCGCCTCGAACACCTTGTGCGCCACTTCGGCCGCGCTGATCTTGCCGCTGCTCACCGCCTTGTTGCTCATGGCCTGGCCGATGAGCTGGCTCTTGGTGAGTTCGCCCTCGCCCGGCGCGTTGGGGCGATTGCGTTCGCTGCGCGTGATGCCCGTGGGCACGAAGTACGGGCACAGCAGGCTCGCGCCGATCTGGTCGGTGACCAGCGCCAGGTCCTGGTACATGGTTTCCGTCAGGCTCACCACGGCCGCCTTGGCCGCGTTGTAGATGCCCATGTTGGGCGGCGTCAAGAGACCCGCCATGCTGGCCGTGTTGGTGATGTGACCGCGGTAGGACGGGTCATGGGCGGCAGCCTCGAGCATCATCGGCGTGAACAGGCGCACGCCATGGATCACGCCCCACAGGTCCACGCCCAGCACCCATTCCCAGTCGGCCACCGAGCTTTCCCACACCAGCCCGCCCGCGCCCACGCCGGCGTTGTTGAAGACGAAGTGCGGTGCGCCGAAGCGCTCCTTGACGGCGGCGGCCAGCGCTTCCATCTGCGCGGCGCTGGCCACGTCGACCTTGCGGGCCAGCACCTGCACGCCCAGCGCCTTCATCTCGGCCTCCGCCGCGTCGAGCGCGTCCTGCTGCACGTCGACCAGCACGAGGTTCATGCCGCGTGCCGCACCGATGCGCGCACATTCGAGCCCGAAGCCCGAGCCCGCGCCCGTCAATACGGCCGTCTTGCCGTGGAAATCCTGGATCATCTTGTCTCCTTTGAAGTTGTGTCTGGTTCAGGCTGCTATTCGGCCTTCTTGAGCACGAAGCCGATGCGCGGGAAGTGCACGTGCACCGTGCCTGCGCGCGGATCATTGCGCTCGAGCGTGTAGTGCATGCGCGAGGCTGCGATCAACGTGCCTGCCGTTTCTTCCAGGCCGAAGGTTTCGGCACGGACCGTCACGGCGCTGCCCAGGGCGATGCCGTGTTCATCCTGGAAGGTGCTGTCACTGAGCAGCGAATGCGGGGTGGCCGCCTTGGCGATGTCGATGGCCTGGGCGGAGGTCAGCTTGTCGAAGCTGCCGTGGCCGATGGCGGCCATGCGGTCCATCCAGTCCACCACGGCGGGCGTGAGGTCCAGGATGCCCTTGACAGAGTCCATGCGCCGCGTGTACCAGAGCGGGTGGTAGGCCGAGAAGTCGGTGATGCACGGCACCTCGCCCAGCAGGAAGGGCTTGTCGTCGAGCATGTCGGACAGCCGCCGCAGGTACGACTTGTAGGCGGCGGTGGCATCGCCCGGACGCAGCCGTGTCATGCCGGTGCCGCTCATCTTGCCGCGGTCTTCGGAGAAGGCCTTGGCGGCCTCGGGCGGCGCATTGGCGAACATCTCGGCGGCGCCCTTGGGCTGCAGGTTGTAGGCCATCGCGGCCCAGAACAGCGTGGTGTCGGCCCATTGCGAAAGGATGCGCGACATGCCCTTTTCGGGTTCCGGATACAGCGTGGGCGCTGGCTGCAGATGTTCGACCACGTCGCAGATCAGCGCCGTGTCGCAGTAGATGTCGGCACCGACCTGCAGCACCGGCGTCTTGCGGTAGCCGCCCGTGAGCGTCTGGACATCGGGCTTGGGCATGATCGCCGGGATGAGCACCGATTTCCACGGCAGCTTCTTGTGGCCCAGGACGAGGCGCATCTTCTCGGAAAAGGGCGAGTTGGGATAGTGGTGCAGGATCAGGTCGGTCATCGGGAGGGTCTTTTTGGAGGTGGTCGGATCGAATGTCGGAAGGTGTTTGCTCAGCAGGGTTGCGCGCGCTGGAGGATCGAGTCGATGTTGACGCGCGGGCCCAGCGTGCCGAAGGCGTGGCCCCAGTCGCCGCCCAGCCGCGAGTCGCAGAACGCACCGGCCACGGCAGCAGGCGCGGTCTGCACGAGCAATGCCGCCTGCACGGCGAGTGCCACGTCCTGGGCAAGGCGCCGCGCTTCGGTTTCGGAGGCCATCGCTTCGATGCGCGTGGGGAGCGCGTCGGCGATGCGGTCGAGCGCGGCATGCTGGCCACGCGCGGGTGCCAGTTCGTGCGCCAGTGCAGCCACGGCATCGCCCTTGCGCAGGCCGCGCAGCAGGTCGAGCGCCATGATGTTGCCGGCGCCCTCCCAGATGGAATTGAGCGGCATCTCTCGGTAGATGCGCGCCATCACGCCTTCGCCGCCCTCCTCCACGTAGCCGTTTCCGCCCAGGCATTCCATGGCCTCCTGGGCGAAATGACTGCCGCGCTTGCAGATCCAGAACTTGGCGACGGGCGTGAGCAGGCGCGCCATCAGGCGTTCGTGCGTGTCGCCGGGATGGTCGAAGGCGCGCGCCAGCCGCACCGCCAGCGCAGTGGCGGCCTCGCTTTCGAGCGCGAGGTCGGCCAGCACGTTCTTCATGAGCGGCTGCGCGATCAACGGCTTGCCGAACGCGCTGCGCTGCTGCGTGTGGTTGATCGCGAGCGACAACGCCTGGCGCATGAGGCCACTGGTGCCCAGGGCGCAGTCGAGCCGCGTCATCGTTCCCATCTCGAGGATCTGCGGCACGCCGCGGCCCTCGTCCCCGACGAGCCAGGCGCTGGCACCGTGGAACTCGACCTCGGAACTCGCATTGGCCTTGTTGCCGAGCTTGTCTTTCAGGCGCTGGACATGGATGGCGTTGCGGGAACCGTCGGGCAGCACGCGCGGCAGGAAAAAACAGCTCAGGCCCGCGCTCGCCTGGGCAAGGATCAGGAAGGCGTCGCACATCGGCGCCGAGAAGAACCACTTGTGGCCGGTGATGGCGTAGCGCTCTCCCCACGCATCGCTGCCCTCACGCACCGCTGCGGTCGTGTTGGCGCGAACGTCCGAACCACCCTGCTTTTCGGTCATGCCCATGCCCATGGTGACACCGGGCTTGTCGCCGAGCGGCTTGAGTGCGGGGTCGTACCAGAGGCTGGTGAGCTTGGGGCCCCAATCGGCGAATACGGCCGCATTGCCGCGCAGTGCGGGCGTGGCGGCATAGCTCATGGAAATCGGGCAGAGGATGGACGGCTCGAGCTCGGTGAAGAGCATGAAGCCGGCGGCCCGCCGCACATGGGCATCGGCCTGCAAGGCCGCCCATGGCGCGCCATGCAGGCCCGCACCCACCGCTGCGGTCATGAGCGCGTGGTAGCTCGGGTGGAATTCCACCTCGTCGATGCGCCGGCCGAAGCGGTCGTGCGTGTGCAGCTGAGGTGCGTGAACGTTGGCCAGGCGCGCATGCTGCTGCATGTCTGCCGTGCCCAGCGACGCACCCAGTTCATGCAGGGACTGGATGCCAAGTTGCGGCGCGTTGAAGCGCAACGCATCGCCGAGCGGGCGGTTGGTCTCGAACAGGTTGTAGCCTGCCAGCGGGGCCGGCTGGTTGAAGACCTCGTGCGTCGTGGACATCGCCGGCCTCCGCGGGTTGGAACTCAGATCAGCTTGACCAGTTGCTTGCCGAAGTTCTTGCCCTTGAGCAGGCCCAGGAAGGCCTCGGGTGCCGCGGCGATGCCGTGGGCCACCGACTCGCGCGGCTTGAGCTTGCCGCTGGCCACCAGCGCGCCGAGCTCGGCCAGCGCCTCGGGCCACACGTCCATGTGCTCACTCACGATGAAGCCTTCGAGCTTGATGCGGTTGATCAGGAACAGTGCCGGATTGGCCAGTGGCAGCGGCGCGCCGTCGTAGCCGGCGATCATGCCGCACAGCGCAATGCGCGCAAAAGCATTGCAGCGCAGCAGCACGGCATCGAAGATGTAGCCGCCGACGTTCTCGAAGTAGCCGTCGATGCCCTTGGGACAGGCTTCCTTGAGCGCGGTGCTCATGCTCTTGACGTCGGGGTGCTGGCGGTAGTCGATGCAGGCGTCGAAGCCCAGTTCTTCCGTCACGTATTTGCACTTGTCCGGGCCGCCGGCGATGCCGACCACGCGGCAGCCACGGGCCTTGGCCAGCGCACCGAACGCGCTGCCCACCGCGCCGCTGGCGGCGGTGACGACCACGGTCTCGCCTTCCTTGGGCGCGATGATCTTCACCAGCCCGTACCAGGCCGTCACGCCGGGCATGCCGACGGCGCCCAGGTAGTGCGACAGCGGCACGTGCGTGGTGTCGACCTTCTTGAGCGAGCCGGGCACAGAGGCGTCGACCACGCTGTATTCCTGCCAGCCGCCAAAGCCGACGACCTTGTCCCCGGCCTTGAACTTCGGATGCCTGCTCTCGACCACCTCGCCCACCGTGCCGCCCTGGAAGACCGCACCGGTCGGCTGATTGGCCGTGTAGCTCTTGGAGTCGTTCATGCGACCGCGCATGTACGGGTCGAGGCTCATGTAATGGTGGCGCACCAGCACCTGGTTGTCTTCGAGCGGGGGCGTCTCGGTCTTGACGAGCTTGAAATTGGACAGCGACGCTTCGCCTTCGGGGCGGTTGTCGAGATGGATCTGCTGGTTGGTAGGCATGGTGGCTCCGGTGATCGGTACAGGAATGGAAAGCGACCGCGTTCAGTCGGTCGAAGGCGGGCGCTGCGCGTTGGCGCTGGCGGGGCCGGTGGGCAATCGGCGCTTCACATACTTGAAGGTGCCGGTGGCGTGGGCGCACAGGCGGCCCTGTTCGTCGTAGATGCCCGCCTCGGTGAAGGCGAGCGTGGCGGTGCGGTGCATCAGCCGCCCGCGTGCGGTCAGCGGACCGACCGAGGGCTGCATGAAGCTCGTCTTCATCTCGATGGTCACCACGCCGATTTCGGGCGTCTGGCTGCGCGCCGCCGCGGCCATGGTGATGTCCAGCAGCGTCATGCAGGCGCCGCCGTGGGTCACGTCGAAGGTGTTGAGGTGCTCGGGCTTGGCCGTGTAGCGGATCTCGGACTCGCCGCCCTCGAACTTCGTCAGCTCGAAACCCAGATGCCGCGCGAACGGGATCTGGCGGGTGTAGGAAAGCACGTTGATGTCGGCGCTGGGGTCTTCGGTTTCAGTCATGGTGCAATTTTGCGGCGTTCACGCACCCAGCACCACGCTCACGCCGCCGTCCACCGCCAGCCACTGGCCGGTGATGTGCTTGCCCGCATCGCTGGCGTAGAGCAGCGTGATGCCCTTGAGGTCTTCCTCGTCGCCCAGCCGGCCAAGCGGCGCGCGTGCGGCCATTTCTTCCTCGCCCATGCTCTTGATCAGGCCGGCCGCCATCTTCGTCATGAAGAAGCCGGGGCAGATCGCGTTCACGTTGATGCCATGACGGCCCCACTCGGCAGCCAGCGTGCGCGTGAAGCCGATGACGGCCGTCTTGGAGGTGTTGTAGGCCAGCGTCTGCATGGCCGGCGGATTGCCGTTCAGGCCGGCGATCGAGGCGATGTTGATGATGCGGCCGCTGTGCTGGGGGATCATGTAGCTGGTCGCCACCTGCTGCGCGAGGATGAAGTAGCCGCGCACGTTGAGGTTCATCACCTTGTCCCAGGCTTCCACCGGGTGGCTCTCGGCGGGCGAACCCCAGCTTGCACCGGCGTTGTTGACCAGGATGTCGATGGCGCCCATGCGTTCGAGCGTCTGCGTGGCGAGCCGGCGGGTGTCTTCTTCCTTGCCGCAGTCCGCGGCGATCCAGCGCGCGTCGATGCCCGCGGCCTGCAGTTCGGCCGTGGCCTCTTCGAGATCGTCGGCCTTGCGCGAACTCAGCATGATGCGGGCGCCGGCTTCACCCAGCGCATGCGCCATCTGCAGGCCGAGGCCGCGCGAGCCACCGGTGATGAGGGCCGTCTTGCCGGTGAGGTCGAACAGTTGCTGCACGTTGCGGGGGGTCATGGCTGGTCTTTCAGTCGCGAGCGGACAAAGATGAGGATGAAGCCGACCAGGGCCACCGCCACGCCGGGCACGGCGATGGTCCAGCCGAGCGACGGGTCGGTGCGCCCGGTGGCGATGCCGAGAATCAGGGTGAAAAGTCCGCCGTAGATCAGGATCCAGATCCATTTCTCCAGCGTTGCGTGCGGCTTGGCCTGCTGCGTCATCAAAAAGCGTCCTCGGGCATTGCCGTGCAGGTCGGGTCCCGACGCTCCACGACCTGGAGCCAGGCGCCGATCTTCGGCAGTTCGTAGTTGAAGAAATAGGCGCTCGCACCGAGCCGGCCGATCGTCGGGGCCGCGCTGCCCGCCGCGTCGCGTTCCAGGGAACGCAGCGCCACGTCCAGCCAGATCCAGGCCAGCACGGTGTGACCGAACGCCTGCATGTAGGGTACCGCGTTGGCGAGCGCCTCCTGCGGATTGCCTGTCGACCACGCGGCCTTCGTGGCCGCGCCGACATGCGCGAGCGCGTCGCCCAGCGCACGCGCGTGCGGCGCCAGCGCAGGCACGCCGGAAGCGCGGGCCATGGTCGCCTGCATGCGTTCGGCGAGCAGTTGCAGGCCACGGCCGCCTTCCATCAGCACCTTGCGACCGAGCAGGTCGGCCGCCTGGATGCCGTGCGTGCCCTCGTGGATCATGTTCAGGCGGTTGTCGCGCCAGTACTGCTCGACCGGGAAGTCGCGCGTGTAACCATAGCCGCCGTGCACCTGGATGGCCAGCGAATTGGCTTCCAGGCACCACTCGCTCGGCCAGCTCTTGGCGATGGGCGTGAGCACTTCCAGCAGCAGCCTTGCGTCGTCGGCGGCCTGCGCGCCGGCGGTCTTCTGCTCGTCGACCAGGCGCGCGCAGTAGAGCTCGAGTGCCAGCGCACCCTCGCAATACGACTTCTGCGCGAGCAGCATGCGACGCACGTCCGCATGTTCGATGATGCGCACCTGCGGACTCGCGCTGTCCTTGACCACGGCGCCGGCCGGCGCGCCCGCACCAGAGCCAGGAGCCGGTTTCTTCACCAGGCGCCCTTGCGGTCGGCTCTTGGCGTAGTCGAGCGACGCGTAGTACCCGGCCATGCCCAACATGGTGGCGGCCGTGCCGACGCCGATGCGGGCCTCGTTCATCATGTGGAACATGCAGTGCAGCCCCTTGCCTACCTCGCCCACCAGGTAGCCGACCGCACCCGCCTTGCCGTCGACGGGGAACTTGCCTTCGCCGAAGTTCAGCAGCGTGTTGGTGGTGCCGCGCCAGCCCAGTTTGTGGTTGAGCCCGGCCAGCGCCACGTCGTTGCGCACGCCGGTGAGCAGCCCGTCGGTGTCGACCATCTTCTTGGGCACGATGAACAGCGAGATGCCACGCGTGCCCGGCACCGGCCTGCCGTCGGCATCGGGAATCTTGGCAAGCACGATGTGGACGATGTTCTCGGTCAGCTCGTGGTCGCCCGACGAGATCCACATCTTGTTGCCCGTGAGCCGGTAGCGCGGCCCCAGGGGGTCGCTCTGGAAGTCCGCACCATCGGGCACGGCGCGCGTGGCCACGTCGCTCAGGCTGGAGCCGGCCTGCGGCTCCGACAGGCACATGGTGCCCGACCAGCGCCCGGAAAATTCGTTGCGTGCAAACACCTCTTGCTGCATCGCCGTGCCGTGCACCATCAACAGGTTGGCATTGCCGCTGGTGAGCATGCCCGAGCCGATGCTGACCGAAGCCATCGCAAAGAAGCTGTTGGCCGCTGCCTGCAAGGTGTAGGGCAACTGCATGCCGCCAATGTCGTAGTCCTGCGCGGCGCTCAGCATGCCCGATTCGACGAAAGCCTTGTGCGCATCGTGCGTGGCCTGCGGCAAGATGACTTTCTCACCATCGAAGTGCGGCTCCTGCGTGTCGACGATGCGATTGCTCGGCGCGTATTTTTCCCGCGCGATGCGCTCGCAGGTGTCGAGCACCGCGTCGAAGGTTTCGCGCGAATGGTCCGAAAAACGGTCGCGCTCGTTGAGCGCGGCCGCATCGAGCCAGTCGTAGAGCAGGAAGTCGAGGGTGGGACGAAGGCTCATGATCGGTCTCGAAACAGTTGCCGGTCGGGTGATCCGGCCAATTCGTGAAACGCCGCGGAACCGGCTTTGCCGGGCCGCAGGCGTTGCCCCCGGTAGGGGGTTGGCGCAGCGGGCACGAAGTGCCGCGCAGTCTGGGGGCGAGTTAAAGAACCTCGAACACGCCCGCAGCGCCCATCCCCCCGCCGATGCACATGGTCACCAGCACCTTCTTCGCGCCGCGGCGCTTGCCTTCGATAAGGGCATGGCCCGTCAGCCGCTGGCCGCTCACGCCGTAGGGGTGGCCCACGGCAATCGCGCCACCGTCCACGTTCAGGCGGTCGGCCGGAATGCCCAGCTTGTCGCGGCAGTAGATCACCTGCACGGCAAAGGCTTCGTTGAGTTCCCACAGGTCGATGTCGGCGACCGTGAGGCCCAGGCGCTTGAGCACCTTGGGGATCGCGAACACGGGGCCGATGCCCATTTCGTCGGGCTCGCAGCCCGCAACCGCGAAGCCGAGAAAACGGCCGAGCGGCTTCAAGCCGCGCTGTTCGGCATACGTCTCGTCGACGATCACGACCGCGCCGCCGCCGTCGGAAAACTGGCTGGCATTGCCGGCCGAGATCAGGCCGCCCGGCATCGCCGAGCGGATGCCGCTGATGCCTTCCTTGGTGGTGCCGGCGCGGATGCCCTCGTCGTTCTCGATGGTGACTTCCTTGGTGCGCAGGCCCAGGACCGCGTCGGCGACGCCGGCCGTCACGGTGATGGGGGCGATCTCATCCTTGAAGCGACCGGCTTCGAGCGCGGCGGTGGCCTTCTGCTGGCTGGCCGCGCCGTACTCGTCCATCGCATCGCGACCGATGTTGTAGCGCTTGGCCACCTGCTCGGCCGTCTGCAGCATGTTCCAGTAGATCTCGGGCTTGTTCTTCACCAGCCACGGATCGGCCAGCATGTGCTTGTTGGCTTCGTTCTGCACGCAGGAGATGCTCTCCACACCACCGGCCACGTAGACCTCGCCTTCGCCCGCGATGATGCGCTGCGCTGCGGTCGCGATGGTCTGCAGGCCCGACGAACAGAAGCGGTTGATGGTCATGCCCGAGGTCGTGACCGGCAGGCCGGCGCGCAGTGCGATCTGGCGCGCGATGTTCGAGCCGGTCGCACCTTCGGGCGTGGCGCAACCCATGATGACGTCGTCGACTTCGGCGCCGTCGATGCCGGCACGCGCCACGGCGTGCTGCACCGCATGGCCGCCGAGCGTGGCGCCGTGCGTCATGTTGAAGGCACCCTTCCAGCTCTTGGCGAGCGGCGTGCGGGCGGTGGAAACGATGACGGCGCGGGTCATGGGGAAGTCCTTTGGGAACAGGAAGAAAAAGGAATCACTGGGCCGGCGCGGGCGAACCCGTGCTGCGCAGCAACTGGTGATAGAACCGGATCATCTCGGCGTAGTTCGAGAGGGCCAGGCGTTCATCGGTACCGTGGAAACGCGCGAGGTCCTCCGACTTCGCACGCAGCGGTGAAAAGCGGTACACGGCGTCGCTCACCAGGCTCATGTGGCGCGAATCGGTCGCTGCCGTCATGAGGCCCGGCGCGACCACCGCGTCCTGGAACACCGAACGCACGGCCTGCTGGATCGCGCCGTAGCCTGCGCCGCGGGTGGGCGACACGGGCGACGGCTCGGCATTGCCCGGATAGGGCTTGACGACGATGCGCTCGTTGCCGAGCGCGCTGCGCAAGTGCGCCTCGACGCCGGCCAGCGTGTCACCCGGGAGCAACCGGAAGTTGACCGCCGCCTCGGCGCGGCCGGGCAGCACGTTGTCCTTGTTGCCGGCGCGCACGATGGTCAACGCCGTGGTCGTGCGCAGCATCGCATTGCTGCTCGGGCTTTTTTCGAGCTGGCTGCGCACCAGCGGTCCGGTCAGCCACAGGTTGGACAACAACACGCGGTTCAGGCCGCCCATCTCGGGCGCCAGCGTGCCGAACATGTCGCCGGCCACGCCTTGAAGCCGCGCCGGCATCGGCGTGGCTTCGAGCCGGGCGAGCGCAGCGCTCATCTCGCCGATCGCGCTGCGTGCGGGCGGCATCGACGAATGTCCGGGGGCAGTGTCGAGAGACAGGAAGAAGGTGCCATAGCCCTTTTCCGCGACGCCGATCAATGCGGCGGGCTTGGACAGCCCGGCGAGCACGCCGTCGAGCACGAGCAAGCCTTCATCGAGCACCCAGTCGAGCCGCACGCCGCGCGACTTCAGCAGTTCGGCAATGGGCAACGCGCCACGCAGGCCGCTGACCTCCTCGTCATCGCCCATCACCAGGTGGACGGTCTGCCGTGGCTGGAATCCACTGCCGATCAGCAGCTCGATGGCCTCCATCTGGGCGAACAGGTTGCCCTTGTTGTCCAGCGTGCCGCGACCCCAGACAAAGCCATCGCGCACGGCGCACGGAAAGGGTTCGACGCTCCACTTCGACTCCGTGCCAGGGGCGATGGGCACCACGTCCTGATGCGCCATCAAGGCGACCGGACGGGCCGAGGCGTCGGTGCCGGCCCAGGTGTACAGCAGCGCCTTCTGTCCGACCACTTCCCGCTTGAGCGTCGCGTGGACTTTGGGGAACTGCGCGGCTAGATAGGCATGCAGCCGGTCGAATTCGGCGTTGCTCTGCGCAGCGTCGTCCAGGCTGGACACCGTGCGCATGGCGATGCCCCCCGCCAGGCGTTGGGCTGCGGCCTGCACGTCGATGGGCAACGCGGGCGCTGCAGCCACCGTCACCTGACGCGAAGGATTGCGCCAGGTCTGGATGGCCACGGCCGCGCCCAACGCGAGGATCGCGAGCAGCACGGCAATGAACGCCCTTTTCAACACGGCCGACCGCGCCTCAGCTGAACGACTTGCCTTCGGCCACCAGGCGCTGGATCAGCGCCGCGGGTTGCCAGAAGCTCGCGTCGTCGCGCGGATTGCGGGCAAAGCGCTTCATCGTTTCGGCCACGTTGAACAGGCCCACCTGGCTCGCATAGTGCATCGGGCCACCGCGCCAGATCGGGAAGCCGTAACCGGTCAGGTACACCATGTCGATGTCGCCGGCCTTGCTGGCAATGCCGTCTTCCAGGATATGGGCGCCCTCGTTGACCAGCGCATACACCAGCCGCTGCACGATCTCGTCGTCGCTGATCTTGCGCGGCGTGATGCCTTCGTCCTTGCGGTGCTGCTCGATGAGGTCGAGCACAACCTGGCTGGGGATCGCGTCGCGCTTGCCGGCCTGGTAGTCGTACCAGCCCGCACCGGTCTTTTGACCGAAGCGGCCCAGTTCGCACAGCTTGTCGGCCGTGCGGCTGTACTTCATGTCCGCGCGTTCGGTGGCGCGGCGTTTGCGGATGGCCCAGCCGATATCGTTGCCCGCCAGGTCGCCCATGCGGAACGGACCCATGGCAAAGCCGAATTTCTCCACCGCCTTGTCCACCTGCTGGGGCGTACAGCCTTCGTCGAGCAGGAAGCCCGCCTGGCGGCTGTACTGTTCGATCATGCGGTTGCCGATGAAGCCGTCGCACACGCCAGAAACCACCGCGGTCTTCTTGATCTTCTTGGCCACCGCCATGACCGTGGCCAGCACGTCCTTCGCCGTGTCCTTGCCGCGCACCACTTCCAGCAGTTTCATGACGTTGGCAGGGCTGAAGAAATGCATGCCCACGACGTCCTGCGGACGCTTCGTGAAGGCAGCGATCTTGTCGACGTCCAGCGTGGAGGTGTTCGACGCGAGGATGGCGCCTGGCTTGGCCACGCGGTCGAGCTCCTTGAAGACGGCCTCCTTCACACCCAGCTCCTCGAACACGGCCTCGATCACGAGGTCGGCGCCGGCCAGTTCGTCGTAGCTCAGCGTGGTGCTCAACAGCGCCATGCGCTGCTCGTACTTGTCCTGCTTGAGCTTGCCCTTCTTGACCTGCGCTTCGTAGTTCTTGCGGATGGTCGCGATGCCGCGGTCCAGCGCTTCCTGCTTCATCTCCAGGATCTTGACGGGAATGCCTGCATTCAGGAAGTTCATCGAGATGCCGCCGCCCATGGTGCCCGCACCGATGACCGCCACGCTCTTGATCTCGCGCTTGGGCGTGTCGTCGGCCACGTCGGGAATCTTGCTCGCGGCACGCTCGGCCACGAACAGGTGGCGCAGCGCCAGCGATTCGGGTGTGAACATCAGCGCGGTGAAGACGCGGCGCTCTTCGGCCATGCCCTGGTCGAACTTCATCTTGGTCGCGGCTTCGACGGTCTCCACGCACTTGAGCGGCGCCGGATAGTTCTTCGACATGCCGCCCACCATGTTCTTGGCGAACTGGAAGTACGCGTCGCCCAGCGGATGCTTGCACGGCAGGTTGCGCACCAGCGGCAGTGCGTCCCCGGTCTTGCCGGCCACCGACTTGGCAAGTTCCACGGCATCGTCGAACAGTGCCTCGGGCGATGCCGACAGCCTGTCGAACAGCTTCTGGCCCGGCAACGCGGCGAGGACTTCGCTTTTCACGGCTTCGCCGCTGACGATCATGTTGAGGGCCGTTTCCACGCCGAGCACGCGCGGCAGGCGCTGCGTGCCGCCGGCACCGGGAATCAGGCCGAGCTTGACTTCGGGCAGCGCCACGCTGGTGCCAGGGGCGACCACGCGGTAATGGCAGCCCAGGGCCAGCTCGAGCCCACCGCCCATGCACACCGAATGGATGGCGGCCACGACAGGTTTGGTGGACGCTTCGAGCGCAAGGATCACGCTGAGCAGATTGGGTTCCTGCGTCGCCTTGGTCGTGCCGAATTCCTTGATGTCCGCGCCGCCGGAGAAAGCCTTGCCGGCGCCCGTGATGACGATGGCGGTGACGGCGTCGTCGGCGTTGGCCTTCGACAGCCCTTCCGTGATGGCCACGCGGGTCGAAAAACCGAGGCCGTTGACCGGAGGATTGTTCAACGTGATGACGGCGACTTCGCCCACCACTTTGTATTCAGCCGTCATGCTGCATTCCTTAAAAACAATGAAAGAAAGAGACCGGGAAGACATCGCGGTGCCGTCGCAACCCCGAGGTCAGGGCCACGCGCGGCGAGCCCTGCTGTTGCAACAAAAAGCACGAGTGTTCTTTTTTATGAATTCTAGGCGTTTCGTGCGTCCGGGCAATGACCTCTCAGTCACTGCCGGGACAAAGCACCAGCCACTCGACCGAGCCCCGGTCGCAAGCGCCTCAAACCTCGAGCCATTCCTTGCGGGTGACCGCATCGGCGCGCAGCGAATCGGGCGTGCCGTCGAACACGATGCTGCCGTGGCCCATCACCAGCGCGCGGTCGGAGATCTGCATGGCGATCGTCAGCTTCTGCTCGATCAGCAGGACCGAGATCCCGCGGTCCTTCAACCGCTTGAGGTACTGCCCCACCAGTTCCACGATCTTGGGCGCCAGGCCTTCGGTCGGCTCGTCGATGATGATCAGGTCCGGGTCGCCCATCAGCGTGCGGCACAGCGTCAGCATCTGCTGCTCGCCGCCCGACAGCACGCCCGCCTCGGTGTGCTGCCGCTCCTTGAGGCGCGGGAACATCGTGTACATGTCGTCGAAAGACCAGCGCGCATCCTTCTTGCCGCTCTTCTGCCCGAGCATCAGGTTCTGGTGCACGGTGAGCTTGGGGAAGATGTCGCGGTTTTCCGGCACGTAGCCGATGCCCAGGTGTGCCACCTCGTAGGCCTTGCTGCGCAGGATGTCCTGGTCCTTCCAGCGCAGCGTGCCCTCGGCATGCACGAGCCCCATGATGGCCTTGGCGGTGGTCGAACGGCCCGAGCCGTTGCGCCCGAGCAGCGCGACGATTTCTCCCGGGCCCACGTCGAAGCTCACGCCGTGCAACACGTGGCTCTTGCCGTAGTAGGCGTGGACGTCTTGTAGTTTCAGCATCTCAGTGCCCTCCTTGCGCATCGGCCACCGACGATCCGAGGTACGCCTCCTGTACACGCGCATTGGCGCGCACCGCCGCGGGCGTGTCGAAGGCGATCACCTCGCCGTACACCACCACCGCGATCTTGTCGGCCAGCCCGAACACCACGCCCATGTCGTGCTCGACCGTCAACAGCGTCTTGCCCACGGTCACGTGCTTGATGAGCGCGATGAAGTGCGCCGTCTCGGTCTTGCTCATGCCCGCGGTCGGCTCGTCCAGCAGGATGACATTGGCACCGCCGGCGATGGTCACGCCGATCTCCAGGGCGCGCTGCTCAGCGTAGGTGAGGTTCACGGCCAGCACGTCGCGCTTGCGCTCCAGGCCCACCTGGCGGATGAGCGCCTCGGTGCGTTCGTTGGCGTCGTCCAGGTTCGAGAGGAATCGCAGGAAGGTGTACTTGTAGCCCAGGCTCCAGAGCACGCCGCAGCGCAGGTTCTCGAACACGCTCAGCTTGGGAAAGATGTTTGTGATCTGGAAGCTGCGCGACAGGCCCAGCCGGTTGATTTCGTAGGGCCGCTTGCCGTCGATGCGCTGGCCGTTGAGCAGCACCTCGCCGCTGGAGGGCGCCAGGCGCCCGCTGATGAGGTTGAAGAGGGTCGACTTGCCCGCGCCGTTCGGTCCGATGATGGCGATGCGTTCGCCCGCATTCACGGCCAGTTGAACGCCGCGGATGATCTCGGTCTTGCCGAAATTCTTGCGCAGGTCCTTGAGTTCGAGTGCGTAGGTCATGCGGCCTCCCTGCGCTTGATCTCTGCTTCGATGAATTCCTGTGCGTGGCCCCATGCCAGCACGAAGCGCCTGCGCACCAGTTCCATCAGCACGCCGCCCACCACCAGCAGCGCCGCCGAGATCAGCCAGCTTGCGGGCTTGGACGTGTCCAGCATGACTCCAAAGAACGGCAACTGCGGACCCAGGGCCGCATTGAGCTGCATGTGGTAGATCATCTCGACGATGGCCGCGGCCCCGGCGACCATGACGGCGCCAGTGACCACCAGCCCCGCGTACAGCGCCCAGAAGGGCTTGAAGCGCCCGAACTTGGCCACCCGCAGGTTCATCATGATGAGGCTGGCGACGCCGCCCGGGGCGAACATCACCATGAACAGGAACACCAGCCCCAGGTACAGCAGCCAGGCTTTGCTGAGCTCCGACAGCAGGATGGATGCGAACACCAGCAGCACCGCGCCGATGATGGGTCCGAAGAAGAAGGTGGCGCCGCCCAGGAAGGTGAACAGCAGGTAGCCGCCCGAACGGATGCCGTTCAGGCTGTCGGCCGCGTTCACGATCTCGAAGTTGATGGCCGCCAGCCCGCCCCCGATGCCCGCAAAGAAGCCGGCGATGATGAAGGAGAAGTAGCGCACGCGCTGCGTGTTGTAGCCGATGAACTCCACGCGCTCGGGGTTGTCGCGCACGGCGTTGAGGATGCGCCCGAGCGGCGTGCCGGTGAAGGCGAACATGAGCGCCGTGCAGATGAAGCAGTACACCGCGATCAGGTAGTACACCTGGATCTGCGGGCCGAAGGTCAGGCCCAGCAGCGGCGTGCCGTACACGCGGTTGGTGGTGATGCCACCCTCGCCGCCGAAGAAAGTGGGGAACATCAGCGCCATGGAGGCGACCAGTTCGCCCACGCCCAGAGTGATCATGGCGAAGGTGGTGCCCGATTTCTTGGTGGTCACGTAGCCGAAGAGGATGGCGAAGAACATGCCGCCCAGGCCACCTACCAGCGGGATGAGCAACAGCGGCACCGGCAGGCTGCCCTTGGCCGCCAGGTTCATCGTGTGGATGGCGATGAACGAGCCCATGCCCGTGTAGACGGCATGCCCGAAGCTGAGCATGCCGCCCTGGCCGAGCAGCATGTTGTAGCTCAGGCAGATGATGATCAGATAGCCGATCTGCGACAGCATGGTGAGCGCCAGGCTGCTGCGAAACACCATCGGCGCGACGATCAGCGCAATGGCGAACAGCGACCAGATCACGGCACGGCCGATGTTCCAGGGCTTGAAGCGGTAGTAGTCTTTGGTCAGGGTTGCGGTCGTCATGGCGTCAGTCTTCTCGGGTTCCGAGCAGGCCCTTGGGGCGGAAGATCAGGATCAGAACGAGGAACAGGTAAGGCAGGATGGGCGCGACCTGGGAGATGGTGAGCTTGAGCAGCTCGTAGCCGAAGGTCTGGTCGGTCACGGCGACGCCAATGGCCTGCAGGCCGGTGGCCAGCGACTGGTCCATGGCCACGGCGAAGGTCTGGATGATGCCGATGAGCAGCGACGCGAGAAACGCGCCGGCGAGCGACCCCATGCCGCCCACCACCACCACCACGAAGATGATGGAGCCGACCGAGGCGGCCATGGCCGGCTCGGTGACGTAGGTGTTGCCGCCGATCACGCCGGCCAGCCCCGCCAGCGCGGCGCCGCCGCCGAACACCAGCATGAATACGCGTGGCACGTTGTGGCCGAGCGCCTCCACCATCTCCGGATGCTTGAGCGCTGCCTGGATGACCAAGCCGATGCGCGTGCGCGTGAGCAGCAGCCACACGGCCAGCAGCATCAGCAGCGCGACCGCCATGATGAACGAGCGCGACTTGGGAAACTGCGTCCCGTACAGCGTGAAGAGCGGACCCTGCAGCTGCGTGGGCAGGCCGTAGGGCACGGTCGAGCGGCCCCACAGCAGCTGCACCAGCTCCAGGATCAGATAGGACAGGCCGAAGGTGACGAGCAGTTCGGGCACGTGACCGAACTTGTGTACCCGCCGCAGGCTGTAGCGCTCGAACGCCGCCCCCAGCACGAAGACCGCCAGCGGCGCGAGCACCAGCGCCGGCCAGAAGCCCACCACCCCGGAGATGGTGTAAGCCAGGTAGGCGCCCAGCATGTAGAAGCTGGTGTGCGCGAAATTGAGCACACCCATCATGCTGAAGATCAGCGTGAGGCCCGAGCTCAACATGAACAGCAGCAGCCCGTAGCTGACGCCGTTGAGCAACGAGATAACGAAGAATTCGACGTTCATCCGACTTGTCCGTACGTGAAAAGAAAAAGGCCCGCGTGGTGACGTCGGGCCTCGACCATGGCGCCCGGCGAAGGCTAGCCGGGACGCTTCATCTGGCAGGACGTCGGCGTGCTGGCCACATAGGCGTCGTAGTACTTGACCGGCGCCAGCGTGTAGCCGGTATTTTCCGGGCTGTACGGGTACTTGGCGCTGGCCTTTTCCCACTTCGTGATGAAGAGGCCTTGCTGCAGCTGGTGATCGGACTTGCGCAGTTCGACGTCACCATTGAAGCTCTTGAACTTCATGCCTTCCATTGCCGCAGCCACCTTGACCGGATCGGTCGACTTGGCCTTGACGAAGGCGTCGGTCAGCGCCTGGAACACGGTGTAGACGTCGGTGGTGTACAGGTCGTCGTTGAACTTCTTCTTGAAGTCGTCGGCGTACTTCTGCATTTCGCCGCCCATGTTGTAGTGGGCATAGCCGACCTGGTAGACCTTGCCGTCGGAACCCGCACCCATGGCCGTCGGCGTGCCGGTGGTCACCGCGTAGTACGTGTAGAACTTGACGTTCAGGCCAGAGTCATTGGCCGACTTGATGAGCAGCGCCAGGTCGGAGCCCCAGTTGCCGGTGATCACCGAGTCTGCGCCCGATGCCTTGATTTTCTGGATGTAGGGCGCGAAGTCGCGCACCTGTGCCAGCGGATGCAGGTCGTCGCCGACGATCTCGATGTCCGGACGCTTGTCCTTGAGGTTCTGCTTGGCGAACTTCGACACCTGCTGGCCGTGCGAATAGTTCTGGTTGATCAGGTAGACCTTCTTGATCTCCGGCACATCCTTCATGTAGGTTGTCAGCGCCTCCATCTTCATCGACGTGTCTGCGTCGAAGCGGTACTGCCAGTAGCTGCACTTGCTGTTGGTCAGGTCAGGGTCGACCGCCGCGTAGTTCAGGTACAGCGCTTCCTTGCCCGGGTTGCGCGCGTTGTTCTTCTCCAGCGCATCGATGATCGCCAGCGCCGGCCCCGAGCCGTTGCCCTGCACGATGTAGCGCGCGCCCTGGTCCATGGCCGAGCGCAGCGCGCTGGTGGTTTCCTGCGGGCTGAGCTTGTTGTCGATGCCGATGATCTCGAACTTCACGCCCGCGGCGTTCTTCTTGTTGAACTCCTCGGCGAAGAACTGGAAGGTCTTGAGCTGGTTGGTGCCCACGGCGGCCATCAGGCCCGACAGCGGATCGAGCCAGCCGATCTTGACGGTCTCGCCCTTCTGGGCAAAGGCAGCGGCGGCACTGATGGTCATGACCGTGGCGACGGTGCATTTCAGCGTGAATTTCATTCGTTGTCTCCTGTAGTGACTGTCGAGTCGAAGTGAGCGTACAAGTCTTTGCAGACCCCTCGCTCAGGGAATGCCCGTAAGCAGCGGGCGTGCGGCGCGCTTTCTATCGCTCATGCGACAGCGCGCGCCGACGTGGTGCTACCCAACGGTAGGAAAACGCCCCGTTTGGGGTCACGGGCGCTTCATTTCGCAAGATGTCGGCGTGCTGGCGACGTAGGGCTCGTAGTACTTGATCGGCGCCATCGTGTAGCCGGTGTTCTCGGCGTCGTACGGGTTCTTGCCACCCGCCTTCTCCCAACGCGTGATGTACAGGCCCTGCTGCAGCTGGTGATCCGACTTGCGCATCTCGATTTCGCCGTTGAAGCTCTTGATCTTCAAGCCTTCCAGCGCCGCGGCCACCTTGACCGGGTCGGTCGACCTGGCCTTGACGAAGGCCGCGTCCAGCAGCGCAAAGCTGTTGTAGATCGACGTCTGGGTCATGTCGTCGTTCATCTTCTTCTTGTATTCGGCCATGAGCGGCTGGATCGGGCCACCCATGTTGTAGTGACCGTAGGTGACGGCGTAGACGCGGCCCGCGGCCGCCGAACCCATGGCCGTGGGCGCGCCCGCGCCGAAGGCGTAGTAGGTGTAGAAGTTGACGTTGAGGCCTGCATCGTTGGCCGCCTTGAGGAGCAGCGCGAGGTCGGACCCCCAGTTGCCCGTGATCACGGAATCGGCGCCCGATGCCTTGATCTTCTGGATGTAGGGAGCGAAGTCGCGCACCTGCGCCAGCGGATGCAGGTCGTCGCCCACGATCTGGATGTCGGGGCGCTTGACCTTCAGGTCTTCCTTGGCGAACTTGGACACCTGCTGGCCGTGCGAATAGTTCTGGCCGATCAGGTACACCTTCTTGATCTCCGGCACGTCCTTCATGTAGGTGGTCAGTGCCTCCATCTTCATCGACGTGTCGGCGTCGAGCCGGAAGTGCCAATAGCTGCACTTGCTGTTGGTCAGGTCGGGGTCGACCGCCGCATAGTTCAGGTACAGCATCTCCTTGCCGGGGTTGCGCGCGTTGTTTTTCTCCAGCGCATCGATGATCGCCAGCGCCGGCCCCGAGCCATTGCCCTGCGTGACGTAACGGGCGCCCTGGTCCATGGCCGAGCGCAGCGCGCTGGTGGTTTCCTGCGGGCTGAGCTTGTTGTCGATGCCGATGATCTCGAACTTCACGCCCGACGCATTCTTCTTGTTGAAGTCCTCGGCGAGCAGCTGGTAGGTCTTGAGCTGGTTGGTGCCCACCGCGGCCATCAGGCCCGACAGCGGGTCGAGCCAGGCGATCTTCACGGTTTCGCCCTTTTGGGCAAGGGCCGAAGCGGCGGCAGCGAGCATCGCGCAACCGGCGAGCGTCTTGAGGGCAAAGTGCATGGGATGTCTCCTTGTGATTCGGTCTGAGGCCGATCGCAGCGTACAAGCTGGTCCCGCCGCCCATCACAGGGAATGCCCGCAAAAAAGGCCGCTTGGAGCGGCCTTGAGGGTTTAACTGACGCCTGGGCGCCCTGCGCGGGTCGCCGATGCGGGCGCTGTCAGGCGCCTGGAAGCTTGTAGTCCCTGAGCTGCTCGCGCAGCCTGGTCTTCAGTATCTTGCCGGTCGCGCCGATCGGAATCGAATCCATGAAAACCACGTCGTCGGGAATCTGCCACTTCGCAGTCTTGCCTTCGTAGAACTGCAGCAGTTCCTCGCGCGTCACTTCGGCGTTGGGCTTCTTGACGATCACCACGATGGGGCGCTCGTCCCACTTGGGATGGAAGACGCCCACGCAGGCCGCCATGGCCACCGCTGGATGTGCGACCGCGATGTTCTCGATGTCGATCGAACTGATCCATTCGCCACCGGACTTGATCACGTCCTTGCTGCGGTCGGTGATCTGCAGGTAGCCGTCGGCGTCGATGGTGGCGACGTCACCCGTCGGGAACCAGCCGCGCTGCTGAGCGTCGGGGATGAGCGGGTCACCGCCATCGCCCTTGAAGTATTCCTTGACGATCCACGGGCCCTTCACCAGCAGGTCGCCGTAGGCCTTGCCATCCCAGGGCAAGGCATCGCCGTTGCCGTCGACGATCTTCATGTCCACGCCGAAGATCGCGCGGCCCTGCTTCATGCGAATGGCCGTCTGTGCGTCGGCGGGCAGGTCGAGGTGCTTGTTCTTCAGCGTGCACAGCGTGCCCAGCGGCGACATTTCGGTCATGCCCCAGGCGTGCAGCACCTCGACGCCGTACTTTTCCTGGAACGCGTGGATCATGGCCGGCGGGCAGGCCGAGCCGCCGATGACCGTGCGCTTGAGCGTGGAGAACTTCAGATCGTTGGCCTGCGCATGGCCCAGCAGCATCTGCCAGACCGTGGGCACGCCTGCGGCGAAGGTCACCTTCTCCGCTTCGATCAGCTCGAACACCGACTTGCCGTCGAGCGCCGGGCCGGGGAACACGATCTTGGCGCCGACCAGCGCCGCCGAATACGGCAGGCCCCAGGCATTGACGTGGAACATCGGCACCACGGGCAGCACGGAGTCGCGCGCCGACAGACACATCACGTCGGGCAGGCTGGCCGCGTATGCGTGCAGCAGCGTGGAACGGTGGCTGTACAGCGCGGCCTTGGGGTTGCCCGTGGTGCCACTCGTGTAGCACATGCTCGACGCGGAGTTCTCGTCGAAGGTCGGCCACCCGTAGGTGGACGGTTGAGCGCCGATCCACGCTTCGTAGCTCACCAGGTTGGGCACGCCGCTGTCCAGCGGCAGCTTGTCGGCATCGCACAGCGCGATCCACTTCCTGATGGTCGGGCAGCGCGCATGCACGGCCTGCACCAGCGGCAGGAAACTCAGGTCGAAGCACAGGATCTGGTCTTCGGCATGGTTGGCGATCCACGCGATCTGGTCGGGATGCAGGCGGGGGTTGATGGTGTGCAGCACGCGGCCGGAACCGCTCACGCCGTAGTACAACTCCAGGTGGCGGTAACCGTTCCAGGCCAGCGTGGCAATGCGGTCGCTGAAAACCAGGGTCTCGCCGTCCAGCGCATGGGCCACCTGGCGCGCGCGCGTCGCCACGTCGGCCCAGGTGTAGCGATGGATGTCGCCTTCGACGCGGCGCGACACGATCTCTGCGTCGCCGTGATGGGATTCGGCGAACTCGAGCAGCGACGAGATCAGCAACGGTTGGTCTTGCATCAAACCCAGCATGGGGAAAACTCCTGTGGAAAAAGCGAAATCGGGCGCGCGCGGTACCGCGTCGCAATGGCCGCGTGTGCCCCTGCAGTATTGCGCACTGCAACACGGCGTCCGATTCGGGAATGCCCGTAAGCCAGGAGGGACAGGACGCCTACGGGACAATCGCCCTCATGACCCTGCCCAACGATGTCGCCGGACTGCGCTGGCACCACCGCTTCGCCACGCTTGGCCCGGCCTTCTTCACCCGCCTGCAACCCACGCCCTTGCCCGATCCGTACTGGGTCGGGCGCAGCCACGCCACCGCCCGGCTGCTGGGGCTCGATGCCGCCTGGTTCGAGTCGGACGGCGTGCTGGAGGCGCTCACCGGCAGCCGGCTGCTCGCCGGTTCCGATCCGCTGGCCAGCGTCTACAGCGGCCACCAGTTCGGTGTCTGGGCTGGTCAACTGGGCGACGGCCGCGCCATCCTGCTCGGTGAAACGGCCGAGGGCTATGAAATCCAGCTCAAAGGCGCGGGACGCACGCCCTACTCGCGCGGCGGCGACGGCCGCGCCGTTTTGCGCTCGAGCATCCGAGAGTTCCTTTGCAGCGAGGCGATGCACGGCCTTGGGATTCCGACCACGCGTGCGCTCAGCGTGACGGGTTCGGACCAGCGCGTGCGCCGCGAAACGCTCGAAACGGCCGCGGTCGTGGCCCGCGTGGCGCCCAGCTTCATACGCTTTGGCCATTTCGAGCACTTCGCGGCCAACGACATGGATGGCGAACTGCGCACGCTCGCCGACTACGTGATCGACCGCTACTAC
>Ga0247813_10001008_pt1 | contig 22500 bp, 22 predicted proteins | sample UWRJL169409C1_FD_180719 | JGI IMG/M metagenome (GOLD analysis project Ga0247813, IMG submission 180719) | Plant litter microbial communities from Arlington Agricultural Research Station in Wisconsin, United States - UWRJ-L169-409C-1 | ecosystem: Environmental > Terrestrial > Plant litter >...
GGCCGTGGTCATCATGGTGCCGGGGGCGTCGGCGTACAGGGCCGTGTACTTCCTCAACGCGGGCGAGACCGTCGACGCGCTGGCCTTCGGGGTGCAGGCGTCCTTCGTGGTGGTCGCCCTCGCGATCGGGCTGACGGTGGCGCGGACGGTGACCGACACGTCGTGGGGGCGGGCGCCGCACTAGGGAGGTGGCGGTCTGCCTGCTTTGCTGCGTGCCTGCGTGCCTGCGTGCCTGCGTGCCTGCGTGCCTGCGTGCCTGCGTGCTGGTCGCCCGGCGACGGGCCGTCCGAGGTCGCAGTCTCAGCGACTCGGGCGACGTTTTGCTCCCAGGGCATCTGGGCAGGTAGCCTTGCACAGCCCGCAGAGGATCACGTGCTCAGCGGGCACAGCGCCGGGGTGACTCGGTGAGGAGACGTCGCATAGCCAGGTCTAGTGCGCCACCCTGCTAAGGTGGTAACGGGGCAACCCGTTCGAGGGTTCGAATCCCTCCGTCTCCGCAAGTTGTTCAAGTTGAAACCCTCGACGAACGAAAGTTCGGCGGGGGTTTTTCATCCCCCACCCCTGTGGCTGATATGTCTTGCTCGCGGAGGGGGCCAACCTGGCGCACCGTCTCCTCGTCGTCTTCCGAACGACGCCCACCGTGCGTCACGCCGCAGACGGCCTTCACGACGGGCGCGAGGGTCTCGCGGACGTCCAATCAGGAGGGCCTGGGGCGCGCGTGGGACGACATGATGGCCGGGGTCGTCAGTCTGACGCTGAGCAATCCTCGGACATCGACAATCCAGACTGGGAACAAGGTGTGCTACTCGGCGAACTTCATTCTGCGAGACAAGAACGGGATCTTGAAAGCGCAGTACGACTCCCGGGTAATCGTCTCTGCAAACAACAAGATCATCATCACTGCGATTCCCGGAGGCGGTTGCCGGTGACGCTCCATGAAGTGCGCCTGATGAACGAATACACGATCTCATGGCCTCTTTGGCACAACGCTGCACCTGCGGAACGTGACGACTTCGACCTGTCGCCTGAGCTCCGAGCGGACCTCGAGGCTTGGGCGAAGACCTTCAACGACCACTACGACTGGGAGTCGGGTTGGGACGACCACAGCCTCATCGAAGACCATGGCGCCGCGGCCAAGGACCTTCGAGACCGGCTCGAGCGTGAACTCGGCCCCGCCTACCAGGTGCAGCTGCACCTGTGGGAGTGCTAGGTGAGCACCTAGTTCCAGGTCTCTAGGGGCGGGAACCGCCAGCAAGCTCTCGCCCTAGAGTCACTCACCCGCGCGTCCGCAGCAGGCCGATCTCGAGCTCATGCGCTCCTTCGGGTTATCTCCAATCCCCGCCGTCGCCGGTGACCCCCGTCAAGCCCTGCTTCCAGGCCGACCAGATCACCGCACTGACCACCTGAGACGGGACTTCTCCACGGTCTTGTGCTCAGCACGCGCACGAGCTCGACAAAGCAGTCCTGGGCATCGAGGAACTGCGACCCGGCTAGGTCTCGTGATCTCGACGAGCCCGCATCAGGTGAGGGTAGAGCCGACGCGCAGCCACGGCTCTTCGTTCCAACGGTGCATCAGTGTGGCCACCCTGAAGATCTTCTCCACGAACCCCCGCGAGCATCGCTCGCGGGGGTTCGTGCGTCTCACGGCTCAGCGTGCCTTGATGCCAGGGCATCGTCGTTCCGACGCCACGTCTGGTGCTTGCGGTCGAGTCGGCCGAGGACTTAGGTTCCTGTCCAGCGGGGGGTCGCTGCACGTGTCTACGGCTCTGCTTCCGCCACCCGTGCAGCCCTCCGGCTGTGTGGGCCGACTCGCTCACGAGATGGCTACGCATCGATGCAGCAGACGTCGCTCTACAGCTACCAGGGATTCGCCGGTGCCACTGCCTGTACCAAGGTCTGTGAGGATGCCAGCCTTCGTCCGGACGTCTGCTCGTCTGACCGTCTCTCGGCGATCTGAGGTCTGCTGACATGACTGGACCAGTACTGACCCTGACGGGTGTCTCGCACAGCTACCGAGGGCGCGATGCCCTTCATGAGGTGTCTGTGGAGATCCGACGTGAGGTGACGGCTCTGATCGGCGTCAACGGTGCCGGGAAGAGCACGTTCATGAACGTCGCGGCGGGTGGCCTCTCGCCGACGTCAGGGTCGGTGCTGGTCGACGGGAAGTCGATCTACGGACGTCGGACTCGGGGGCAGGCGCTCCAGGCCGTCGCGCTCATGCCCCAGACAGCGTCGTTCCCGGGGAACATGACGGTCCGCGAGGTCGTCGAGTACCTCACGTGGATGCGTGGCGCGCGAGCAGGTGACGCGCGGACGCGTGCGGAGCGCGCGCTCGAGACGGTCGAGCTGGCTGATCGCGCGAGCTCCAAGATCCGGGAGCTCTCCGGGGGGATGCTGAGGCGCGTCGGTCTGGCGCAGGCCGTCGTGATGGATCCGAGCATCCTGCTCCTCGACGAGCCGAGCACAGGACTTGACCCTGAGCAGCGCCGGATCATGGTCGACCGGCTCCGCGAGCTCGACGCTGCCGTCGTGCTGAGCTCGCACGTGATGGAGGACGTCAGCGATCTTGCCGATCGGGTCCTCGTGCTCGACGCCGGGACGATCGTCTTCGACGGCACTCTTCCAGACCTCTGCGACCGCGCACCTGACCCGAGCGCCCCGCGGGCTGCCGAGGCGGGATTCCTCGCGGTCCTGGCCACACGGTCGGGGGTCGCCCGATGACGCTCCCGGTGAGACTGTGGATCCGTCGCTCGAGCGCTCTCCTCGCGTTCCCCGCGATGCTCGTCATCGTGTTCTTGGTGCTTTTCAGCCGCTCGGGGTGGTCCTGGGAGCGGAGCCAGGCGGTCAGCTGGGCGACTGCGTGCACGATCCTCCTAGGTCCCCTGGCCGCAGGTCTGGTCGCCTTCGACGTCTGGCGTCGTCAGACCTCGACGATGCGGGAGCTGGCAGCCAGCACGCGTCGCGGCACAGCCGGGATCTTCGCGCTCGCGCTCGCGGCTTGGCTCCTCGCGGTCCTCGCCTGGCTCTCAGGACTCGGGGTCGCTCTCGCCATGGCGTCGAGCAACGGTGCAGCGGGGCCGATCCCCTGGTGGACGATCGTCCAAGGTTTGCTCGTGATGCTCGCGTGCGTCTGCATCGGTGCGCTGACCGGCGCGACGTTGAGGAGCGTCGCGGCAGCGCCGGTCGCGGCGGTCGTCTGCTACCTGCTGCCGATCGGTGCCAACGTCTTCGGTCTCCAGGGTTTGATGACCGCGGGAGGTGCTACGGCGCCGCTCATCGGCATCACCCAAGATCGCACGATAGCCGTCGTGCTGGTCCTTGCGGCTGCCCTCGTCGCAGCTCTTGCGTGGGCGATGGTGAGGCGATCGACAGCTCCGACGGATGCCTTCGTGTCGGTCGGTGCCGCCGTCTTGGGGGTCGCCCTGGTCGGCTCGCTCGTCTACCTGAACACCCTCAGTCCTGTGCTGCGGACCATGCAGCCCAGTGCGAGCGCTGAGGTGTGTGTCGGCTCCTCGCCCGAGGTCTGCGGCCCCGGGGAGGGCGCTGCGCTGTACGCGGTCGCCGCTGAGGATCTCCAGTCCGCTGGACAGCTCCTGTCCGAGGACGGTGTTCCCCTCCGAGACAGGTACGACTACCCGCGTGGCGACATCATGATCCCGCCCGGAGGTGCGGGGATGCTCAGCCTGAGTCCCTCGGAGGTGACTGACGACGGGCACCTCGCTCCGTGGGACGTCGCTCTGACGATCGCCACCCCCTCGGTGTGCGCTGCGTACTACGGAGACACCCCTCCGAACGACCTGCTCGACGCGCAAGGATCGCTCGCGACCTGGATCGTCGACCGCCTCTCCGGCGAGGGTGGAGACTCTCCGGCTGATGCCGACGGCGCGCAGCGCGCGATGGAGGCGCTCCAGACGTGCGACGGAGGTGCAGCAGGCTCGTGGACCTACGTCTCGGACTGAGGCCGGTCCTCAAGGCGCACAGATGGGACACCTGTCTCGTCGTAGCCCTCGCGACAGGGCTCGTCGGCTTCCTGAGCCGGGCGACCTTGGTCCAGCTGCCCTTCCTCCAAGATACGGTCCCGGTTCGTCTGCTGGTGGCTGTCGTGGCCGTCGTGGTCGCGGTCACTCCTCTGTACCCGGTCTTCACAGAGCTCACGCCGTCCCTCGTGCGTGAGCGGACGCTCCAGTGGGTGCGGCCTCTGGGAACCGTCGGGCTCGCCTCGCTCGCGTACGCACCGTCTGCCGTCGGGGTGTCCGGTGCGGGGACCGACACGTCGTTCTTCCTCGCGCTGCTCTGCGCTGGTCTGCTCGCCATCGTCGTCACGGGGCACCTCGCCTGGGCCGTCGTCCTGGCCCTGGGGTTCACGATGATGCTGGTCGACTCCGCGCCAGGAGCGCCCGTGGCGACGGCTCTCGACCGCGTGGCCTTCGGTCTGTGGGGCTGTGCGGTGCTGATCACGATGCTGGTCGCAGGAGTCCGTGGAGCACCGAGGCGGTCGAGGACGTCAGGCTCTTGAGGTCCCAGTGGTCTCCGCGCAAGGATCACGTGCCTGGCCGCCGACAGCGCGGCCACCGCCGCGGCCCGCAGGCTCGCAGGCTCGCGCACCAGGCTCAGCAATCCGCGGGTCGGGGGAAGCGGAAATCTGGAGTCCTCCCCGGAGCGCAGAAATCGCCGAGATGTACATCTTGGCGCTCTGCATCGTAAAGTGACTCCATGAGCGAACTGACCGTCACGGAAGCACGAGCTCGACTTGCTGACGTCGTCGATACGGCGCGCGTCGGTCACGACCCTGTCTACCTGACGCGTCGCGGCAGGCGCGTCGCGGCGGTGATCGACGCAGACGACCTCGCCCGGTTGATCTCAGCGGCCGAGGATCTGGCCGATCTCGAGGCAGTGCGTGCTGCTCGGCAGGAGATGGCTGACGGAGACACCCCGATCCCCTGGGAGCAGGTCAAGGTCGACCTCGGGCTGGCGTGACTCACCGGATCGAGCTGTCGCCCTCTGCCGTGCGGCAGCTCAAGAAGCTGGACATCGCGGCGCGCCGCCGCATCCAGGCGGCCATCGAGACGCTCGCCGGGGAGCCCAGGCCCGCGGGGGCGAAGAAGCTGGTCGGTGGCGACGGTGAGTGGCGCGTCAGGACGGGTGACTACCGGATCGTCTACGAGATCCACGACGGAGTCCTGCTGGTCCTGGTGGTCGCGGTAGGGCATCGCCGCGAGATCTACCGTGGTCGATAGGGCGACGGTCGCTGGCCCGTCCGACGTCGGGTCACGTTCGTCTTTTGTCGCTAGCGTGCACAGTTGCGACAGGCGTGCGCACCAGCATCAGGTACGCGACCGCTGACACCCCGGCCACCGCGGCGAGCGACAGGCTCGCGGCCCCAGCCCCCCAGTGGTCCAGGGCGAGGCCGAGGGCGAGCGGGCCCACGACGGCGCCGAGGTCGCCGGTCGAGCGGAAGATGCCCATCGCGGCACCTTGGCGGCCGGGCGCGGCGACGTCGGCGAGGACGACACCCGGGACGATGCCGCCGACAGCGGCCCCCACACCAGCGGCGACGACGACCGCGCCGAAGGCGAGCGGGCTGTCGGCGACGGGGTACAGGGCGATCGCCACGGCGGCGACGAGCATCCCGGGGACGAGCAGGCGGCGACGCCACCCGGCGTCGAGCAGACGCGCGAGCAGCGGCAGCAGGCCGAGCGAGACGAGCGTGATGACGCCGATCGACAGGCCCAGCTGGGTCGAGGTCATGCCCACACGGTCGCCGAGGATCGGCACGAGCGACTGCTCCCCACCGAAGCGGATGACGAACACCGCGAAGCCGACGACGTTCAGCCCGACGAAGGCGGCAAGGTCCGTCGCGACGCGGCGGCGACCGCTGACCGGTTCGGCGTCCGCTGCCCCGGAGCCCTGCCCCGGGTCGAGGCGGTCGAGATCGTGACTTGGGAGCGAGATCGATCCTTTGACATCACGATCTCGCTCCGACGTCACGAGGTCGCTGCGCTGGTCGACTACAGGCACCGTCCCCCAGAAGTCGCGGTCTGGGCTGAGCAGCGTCCAGACCAGGCACGCGACCGCCGGCACTGCTGCGGCGAAGAACACCGCGTGCAGCCCCCAGCGGTCCAGGACGAGCCCGCCGACGACGGGGCCCATCGCGCCGCCGGCGAGCTGGACGGCCTGGGCTGTGGCCAGCACGGTCCCGCGGGCGTCGGCTGGAGCCCGGGCCGTGACGACGGCGAGGCCGATGGTCACGACCGACCCGCCGAGCACCCCCGCGAGGAACCGTGCGACCAGCAGCACCGGCAGCGTGGGCGCGAAGGCCGTGAGCACGGTGACCACCACCAGCCCCACGAGCGCCCCGAGTAGCAGCCGCCGCGGTCCGAACCTGTCGGCCAGCAGCCCAGCCGGGATGTTGATCAGCAGCCGACCGACGCCGAAGGCCGCGACGATCGCGCCGAGCAGGAAGGACGACACCGAGAACATGTCGCCGTAGCGGGGGAGAGCGGGGACGATCGCGCCCCAGGTGATCTGGGCGCTCGCGACGAGGCAGCAGGCGATGACGATCTGGCGGCGCAGCCGGGGTGGGAGCGGCTGACGCGCCGGGCGCGCGGCCTTCCCCGGCCCGGGCGGTGCCCCAGCACCCGCTCCCGCCCCGGCAGACGCCGTCCCGTCACCGACGACGCCCACCCGCCCCCGCGCGCTCACGCGAGCAGGTTCTCGCGCAGGGTCGTGCCCGCGTACGTCTCGCTGACCAGCCCGCGGCGGCGGAGCTCGGGGACGAGCAGGTCGGTCACCTCGTAGAGCGAGGACGGCATGGACTGCGGGTTGCAGATCATGAACCCGCCGTTGGAGCCCGTTGCGAGGAACTGCTCCTCGAGCTCGTCGGCCACCTGCTCAGCCGTGCCCGCGATGGTCTGCTCGTAGCCTGTCGCGTACTTCCAGCCCTCCTCGAAGAACTCGGTGCGGGTGAGCACACCGTCGTCGCCGCGCCGGGCGATGAGGCGCTGCACGAACCCGGACTGGGTGGCCTGTGCGGCGGTGATCTGCGCGGCGACCTCCGCGAGCGTGAACTTCTCGGGCAGCACGGAGAAGTCGAAGCCCGAGTTGTACGACAGGTACGCCCCGACGGCGTCCTCGTCCATGAGCATCGTCGCCATCTCCTCCTTGCGGGCCGCGGCCTCGGCGGCCGTCCGCCCGAGGACCACCTGGGTGGCCCAGAGGATCCCGACGTCCTCGGGACGACGCCCTGCCTCGACCAGCGCGGCGTCGAGGGCTGCGCGGTGCTTGACCTGCGAGGGCAGGTGCCCGCCGAGGCCGAACACGACGTCGGCGAAGGACGCGCTCGCGGCGATCCCGCGCGGCGACGCCCCGGCCTGCACGAGGACGGGGTGGCCCTGCGGGCTCGGGACGGAGGGCAGCGGCCCGGCCACGTCGAAGTACTCCCCGTGGTGGTCCACGCGGTGCACCTTCGACGGGTCGGCGAACTGCCCGGTGCTGCGGTCGCGGAGGATCGCGTCGGGCTCGACGGAGTCCCAGAGGGCCTTGCAGACGGAGACGAACTCTTCCATCCGCTCGTAGCGCTGGTCGTGGTCCATGAGCCCGTCGAAGCCGTAGTTGGCGGCGTCGGCCAGGCGCCCCGAGGCGACGACGTTGAAGGCCAGCCGGCCCTTCGTCACGTGGTCGAGGGAGTTGAGCAGGCGCGCCGTGTAGAAGGGGTGCATGTAGGTCGAGGAGTACGTCAGGCCGAAGCCGATGTGCGTCGTGGCCTGCGCCATCGCGGCGATGAACGGGCTCATGTCCTGCCGCGGCCACTGGATGCCGTAACGGATCGCGGCGTCCATCGACTGCTCCCAGGTGTCCGGGATGCCTGTGCCGTCGCCGAAGAACAGCATGTCGATGCCACCGCGCTCGGCCGCGACGGCCAGCTCGGTGAACATCCCGACGTCGGGGTAGTCCGCGCCCACCCAGGACCCGGGCGCGGCCCACTTGCCCTCGGTGTGCGTGAAGGAGATGTCGAAGGCGAGCTTCATGGTGGTCATCAGGGCCTCCCGGCGGGGATCGGCTCGGCGACGGCCACTGTCGAGGGCGACGGTGCTGTGGCGGACGGCGGTGCGGCGGGCTGTGCGGTGGACGGTGCGACAGGTGGTGCAGACAGCGATGCGGACGTCGATAGGGCGGGCGGAGTCGCGGCAGACGGCGGGACGAACCCTGTCGCGGCGTGCGTCCACGCGGCGGCGACGCTCGCCGACGTCGCGACGACAGCGGCGTTCTGGGCGAGCACAGACAGCGCGTGGGTGTGGGTCTGGGCGTCGTAGGCGGTGGTCGCGTCCGAGGTCATGACGGCGCGGAAGCCGAGCTGGAAGGCGTCGCGGACGGTCCCGTCGACGCAGCACTCGCTCGTCAGCCCGGCGGCGACGACCCAGGTCACCCCGGTCTCCCGGAGGTGGGCTTCCAGACCCGTCCCGAGGAAGCCGGAATACCGGCGCTTGGGGACGACGGTCTCGCCCGGGAGCGGTCCGACGCGGAACCACTCGGCGCCGGGGGTGCCGAGCACGCAGGGCTCGTCAGGCACGGGCCAGGTGCCCTCGTCGAGGCCGCGCAACCACAGCGACGTGAGCCACGGCGAGTCGGGCAGCTGCTCGAGCGCGACCCAGACGACAGGGACCCCGGACGACCGGGCCTGGTCCACGAGCCACGCCGTGCGCGTCACGGCGGCGTCGACCGCGGCGAGCCCGGCCTCGTCGAGCCACGGCAGGTACGCCGGGTCGGCGAAGGACCGCTGGACGTCGACGACGAGCAGAGCACCCTCGTGGAGCGGTCCGGGCAGCGGGTGCACCGTGCCCTCGACGTCGACGAGGGTGGTCCCCTCGGCCTGCGTCGTCCCGTCGAGCAGACCTGCACCGCCCGGGGCCGCGGCCTCACCCGGTGCGGCGGCCGCGCGCAGAGCCGCGGCGTCCTGCTGCGCCTGGGGCGCGTGCTGCTTCGCGCTCACGCGACACCCTCCAGCACCGATGCCGGGCGCAGCAGCGGCAGGACGGTCTCGCCGAAGACGGGGAGGTCGGCGTGGTAGTCGGGGAAGATCATCATGAGCCCGTCGATGCCGGTCTCCTCGACGAGCTCGGAGATGCGCTCCGACACCGTCTCGGGCGAACCGTGCACCACGGCCGTCTGGAAGGCCTCGTCCTCGGGGGCGGCGGCCGTCATGGACAGCGCCTTGTCGAGCGGCAGACCCCACGACGTCTTCATGTTGACGATCGCCTCGACGTCCGCGCCGCGCCCGTACTCGCGGCGCTTGGCCTCCGCCTCGGCGTCGGTCTCGCCGAGCACGACCGTGCACATCGAGTACGTCTTGATCGAGCGGCCGTTCTCGGCCGCCGCAGCCTTGACCTGGTCGGAGACCTTCCGCAGACCGGGCAGGTCGTCGGCGGTGAGGAAGGACCCGTCGCAGTGCCGCGCCTGGAAGTCGACGCCGGCCGGCGAGCGGCCCGCGCTGATGAGCGTCGGGCGCACCTCGGGGTGCGGGCGGGACTGGCAGTCGTCGAGGTCGAAGAACTCGCCGTGGTGGGTCACGGAGTCCTCGGACCACAGACGCTCGAGGACGCTCGTCCACTCCTCGGTGTACCTGTACCGGGCAGCGTGGTCGAGCTTCTCGTCCCACAGACCCATCTGCGAGAACTCCTGCGCGTAGGCCCCCACGACGATGTTCATGCCGGCACGACCACCGCTGATCTGCTGCATGGTCGTGTACATCTTCGCGGCGATGGCCGGGTGGAACAGGTTGGTGTGGATGGTCGCCCAGATCTTCACGCGGCTCGTGGCCTCGGCCAGCCCGGACATCATCGACACGGACTCGAGGGTGCGACCCCAGTGGTCGGTCGTGCCGCCGTAGCCGCGCCACTTGCCCATCGACATGATGAAGTCGAGCCCGGCATCCTCCGCGAGGACCGCGGCCTTCCGGTTGTAGTCGTAGGTGGCCTGCGGGTGGGGTGCGGTCTCGGACATGATCCAGCCGCCGTTGCCGATCGGCAGGAAGATGCCGAGCTCGGGGCCTGAGGTCGGGGTGCTGGTGGTGGCGTCTGTCGTCGTCATGGTGGTCCTTCGTCGTGCGGTGTGGTCTAGCGGGGTGCCGGGCTGTGGGTCCGGTCACGGAGCGGGTTCGGTCAGGGAGCAGGCCAGACGAGCTCGGTGCCGTCGTAGATCGCGGTGAGGAAGGCCGGGTCGAAGACGTCGCTCACCGTCGGCAGCTCGTCGAGCTCGCCCGAGGCGAGGAGCGCCTCGCCCTCGGAGGTGGTCAGCGCGTCGTCGTGGAAGCCGAGCGGGCTGCCCTCGGGGGTCGACTCCGTGACGAGGGCCGACTCGGTCTCCCAGATCTTGAGGTTGTGCTCTTCGTCGTAGCCGGACTCGGCGACGTCGGCCGCGAAGCCGACGCACTCGGCGCCGTTCGTCTCGCAGTACTCGAAGGCCTTGGACGTCGCGCGCAGGTAGTCCTCGACAGCGGTCGGGTGCTCGTCCGCGAAGGCCGGGTTGGCGACGATCGTGCCGAAGGACCCGGAGATGCCGTAGTCCTCGGGGTTCCACTCGGTGACCTCTTCGCCCATGGCGGCGAGCAGCAGCGGCTCGTTCGACTTGTATCCGGTGAGCGACTGAACCTGGCCGCGCGGCAGCACGGTCGGGTCGTAGCCGACCTCGACCTGCTCGATCGCGTCGAGGTCCACGCCCTCCTCGACGAGCATCGCGCGCAGCGGGGCGGGCAGGGAGCCCTTGTGGCCGAGGATCGTGCCCTCGAGCTGCGTGAGGTCGGTGATGTCGGTCCCGGTCATGAGGGTCGCGATCGGCACGTGGCCCCAGGTCGCGATGCCCGTGACGTCGATGCCTCCCGCGACGGCCTTGAGGGCCTCCGCGTCGTTGCCGAGCGAGGTGACCTGTGCGGTGCCGGCCGCGACGAGCTGCGCGTTCGCCGCGGTGTCGCCTGTGCCCGGCTGGATCTCGACGTCGAGGCACAGGGCGTCGAAGTAGCCGAGGGAGTCGGCGGCGAGGGCCTCGAGGATGCCCGCCGACGACTGGTACTGGTACCCGGTGATGTAGGTGATCGTGCCCGCGGCCTCGTTCTCGGCGCAGCGCTCGGCGGAGATCGCGCTGCCCTCGGCGGCGGCCGACCCGGACGGGGCGGAGTCGTCGGAGCCCTCCGCGTCGCCCGAGCAGGCGGCGAGGGAGAGCAGCAGGGCTGCGCCCACGGTCGCGGCGAGGACGGGCCGGGACGAGCTGGAGGTGCTGAGCTGACGGCGGTATCGGGGAGCCATGGTGGTGCCTTTCGCAGAAGAGCCGGGGAGTGGGGGTGCACGTACTGCGGGGACTTCGAGCTCGAGGTCAGGGACAGACCCGAGGGATGGAGGGCTGCAGGTGCAGCAGGAGAAGATGCGGGCAGCGCCAGGGACGGACGCCTGGAGCAGCGCGCCGGGCCGGGGGCGGCGAGGTCAGCTGGTCGCGCCCTGCTGGGACTCGTGCCAGAACAGCAGGCGCTTCTCGATCACGGTGATGAGCAGGAGCATCACCACGCCCATCGCGGCCAGCCAGGCGATCGCCGCGTAGAGCTGGGCGAGCTGGGAGTTCGCGGCCGAGGTCTTGATCATCGTGCCGAGGCCAGACGACGAGCCCGGGGCGACGAACTCGGCGACCACGGCCCCGACGATCGACAGCGGGAGCACGACGCGCAGGGCGGCGAGCGTGAAGGGCAGGGCGCTCGGCATCCGCAGGCGCAGCAGCACCTCGAGACGCGAGGCGTGCAGCGTCGAGAAGACGTGCAGCACGGGGACCGGCACAGACCGCAAGCCCGTCGTGACGTTGATGAGCACCGGGAAGAACGTGATGATCGCGGTGACGATCACCTTCGGTGTCATGCCGAAGCCGAAGGCCACGACGAGCGCCGGGGCCAGCGCGACCACGGGCGTCACGTTGAGGACGATCGCGAGCGGCATGATCGCCCGGCGCAGCACCCCGATCTCGCTCATCACGACTGCGAGGACGAAGGCGGCGCCGAAGCCGATGCCCAGCCCGACGATCGCGATCTGCAGGGTCGCCCACGCGTTCGAGGCGAAGAGTGCCGAGTCCTCGACGAGCAGGTCGCCGACAGCCGAGAGCGGCGGCAGCAGGTACTTGTTCTCCGACGCGACCCACGACCACGCGAGGGCCACCACGACGACCGAGACCGTCGTCGGCAACCAGGTCGAGGGGCGCAGACTGCGCGGGAATCGCGACCGACCGCGGCTGGTGGCGGAGACGCGACCCGCTGGAGAGGTGGTCTGCGCCGCCAGGGCAGGACCTGACTGCTCGGCGGGCGCCGGGACCACCGGGGTGCCGCCGGCGGGCGTCGTGTCCGTCACCGCGGTCACGGCGAGGCCGTGCGCGGCGCTCGCGGTGTAGACGTGCGGCGACGCAGCGGATGTGCCGTCCTGCGCTGTCGAGGTGCCGTGAGCAGCCATCGTGGGCCTCCTTCTCGGGCTGGTCGGGCGGGTCGGGGTCGAGGGGCGGCCGGAGGTCGTCGGGCGGGCCGGCGTCGACGGGGTGGTCGTCACCGGCGTCACCCGGCCACGAGGTCGACCGGGGCTGCTCCGGCCTCCCACGCGCCCTGGAGGCTCGCGCGGACGCGGTCTTCGATGGTGTGCAGCTGCGGGCTGAGCAGGACGTCGGCGCCGCGCGGCCGGGGCAGGTCGACGTCGATCACCTCGTGGACCTGACCGGGGCGAGCCGACATCACGACGATCTGGTCGGAGAGCGTCACGGCCTCGCGGACGGAGTGCGTGACGAACAGGACCGTCGTGCGCATCCGCTGCCACAGCGTGAGCAGCTGAAGCCTCAGGGCCTCGCGGGTGAACTCGTCGAGGGCCGAGAACGGCTCGTCCATGAGCAGGATCTCCGGGCGCAGGCCGAAGGCCCGGGCGATCGCGACCCGCTGCTGCATGCCGCCCGACAGCGCGCCCGGGTGCTTGTCGGCCGCGTCGGTGAGGTTGACCATGTCGAGCAACGAGTCGACGTCCGCGAAGGCGTCGAGACCCGGCGCTGACGGGACGGGGTGCTTGCGCTCGCGGTCAGCGCGGCGACGGTCGGCACGCCGGTTGACCTTGTGCGGCAGCTCGACGTTCTGCCGGACGGTGAGCCACGGCAGCAGGGCGGGGGCCTGCGGCACGAGCCCGACAGACTTGGCCGTGCAGGCCTCCTCAGGGGTGGCCCCGAAGATCGTGATCGACCCGTCGTCGAAGCCCTCGAGCCCTGCGACGGCCCGCAGCAGCGTCGACTTGCCGCAGCCGCTCGGGCCGATGAGGCTGACGAAGGTGCCACGCGGCACGACGAGCTCGACGTCGGAGAGGGCGGCGACGGAGGACCCGGGGTACGTCTTGTGCAGTCCTCGGACCACGATGTGGTCCGGGTCCGCGACGACGTGCGGGGCGAGCTCCCCGACAGTGCTGACGCCCGCGACGGCTCCCGAGGTGCGGGCGTCGGGTGCGACGGCCTCGGCGCTCACGACGCCACCTGGGCGAGCTCGCGGAACATCCGGCCCTGGTAGGTGAGCGGCTCGCGCTCGCCGAGGTGCACGTGCTGCACCTCGAGCAGGATCACCGTGTGGTCGCCGGCCGTGTACCTCTCGTGCACCCGGCCCTCGAGGGCGACCGTCGCACCCGAGAGCACCGGGGCGCCTGTCGGACCGGCCGGGAAGTCGGCCGCGGCGAACTTGTCGGCACCCCGCGTCGCGAAGATCTTCGACAGGTGCGCCTGGTCGGCCGCGAGGATGTTGATCGAGGCGGTCTCGGCCACGAGGAAGGCGTCGTGGCACTCGGCGGTGTCCGCGAGGCAGACGAGCACGAGGGCCGGGCTCATCGACACCGAGGTGACCGAGTTCGCCGTGAAGCCGTACCTGGCCCCGTCGACCTCGGCGGTCACGACGCTCACCGACGTGACCATCTGCGCGAGGCCCTCGCGGAAGGCCGCCGGGTTCGCGGCGATGTCGGTCACGGGCTGGGGAGTCGTGGCAGTGCTCGTGCTGGTGTCGACGGAGGTGAGGGTGACGGGTGAGGTGGTCATGCGCGGAGCTCCTTCGATGAGCGGTGCGTGCGGGGACGACGAGGGGAGCGCCGTCGCGGAGGTCGACGCGCGGTGTCTCGAGCTGCCCGGGGGACGGGGGCTGCGAGGACTGCGCGGTCGACGAGGGCGACGGTGCTCTGGTGCGGACGGCTGGGCCGTCAGGGGGAGGCCGCTCAGGCCGGTTGGTCTGCCCCGGCGTTCCGGAGAGGTCCGGCCGGCTGCGGCCTGGAGGGTGCGCTCAGGCGGCGACGGGCGAGCCGGCGAGCGCCGACCTCACGAGCCACGCGTGCTGCGCGCACCAGGTGGCTATGGGGTCCCGGACCGAGGGGTCTTCGGTCGCTGCGGACCCGACGTGCACGAGGGTCTGCTCCTGCAGGTACACCGCGGGCGTCGGGCACGTCGCGCCGAGCTCGAGGAGCACCGGGCGCAGGTACGCCTCGGCGGAGACAGCGTGACCAGGGGAGGCCCCGACCATGACCGGGACGGCGACGACGCCGGTGAGCCCGCCGGGCGGGAAACGGTCGAGGAAGGCCTTGAGCAGGCCCGTGTAGCTGCCCTTGTAGACAGGGCTCGCGACGACCAGCAGGCGGGCCGCGCCTATCGCGGTCACGGCCTCAGACGCTGGGGCGGAACCAGGGTCGAGGACCGCCGGACCGAGGTCCGCGAGGTCCACGACGGACTGGTCGAGGTCCCCCGCGAGGGCGGAGAGGAAGGTGGTGGCGGCGCTCGCGGTGCGCGAGCCCTGCCGGGGGTTCCCTACGAGTGCGTAGGCAGAAGACTGGCCCATGGGCCCTCCTTGTCGGTACCTCGCCCCGAGGGGTGAGGTGCGTCGGAGAGCGGGCGGAAGCGTGATGGTCGACGGCCCGCGGGGATCGTTGACAGGCGTCACGCTACGGGCCGTGTGTTTCCGGATCAGACGCCCAGTGTTACGAGCGTGCGACGAACTGCGGAGACCTCAGGCGAGCATCCGGGCGACCTCGGGCGTCGCACCACCGCGCACGAGCGCGACCTCGACGCCCTGCTGCGTCAGGGCTGCGGGCAACCACGCTCCGGTGACGAAGAGCCTCTCGAAGGGCTCGTTGACGACGATCACCGTGCGAGCGGTGGGCACCTGCGTGCGGAGCCACGCGAGCTTGAAGGCGTCGGCGAGGACCTTGTTGCGCTGCGCGGACTTGACCGGGCCTGCGGCGTAGGTCACCTGGACGAGCACGGCACCGGCGACGCCGAGGCTGTCGGGTGAGCCGACCCCCGCGCCGTCGACCCCGACACGCACCCCGCCGGGGAGCGTGAAGTCGCGCGGTGCGAGACGTACCCCGAGGTGGGTGGCCAGCGCGTCGAGGAGCGCGGCGTCGTGCGGGGGCAGGGCTGTGGTCGCCATGCCCGGGAGCCTACGGCCGCAGTGTTCCGTCCGCGTTACGCGACCAGCCGACTGGCCGACCGCCGACTGTCAGGTGCGAGATCGTGACTTCGGAGCGAGATCGATCCTCCGGAGTCACGATCTCGCTCGAAGGTCACGATCTCGTTCCCGAAGGGTGGGAGGGGAGCGCGGCGCAGTGTGGGAGGGGAGCGGGGCGCGGCGCGGACGGCGTGCGCGCGCTCGTCGGTAGGCTGGGTGTGCCGGGGGCGGTACGACGACCGCACCTCCGAGCCACCCCTGCCACACCCCTGCCCTTCCCGGTCCGACCTGAAGGATCCGCCTCCATGCTCCGTGCTGTGCTCTTCGACCTCGACGGTGTCCTGACACCGACCGCCGAGCTCCACATGCGCGCGTGGGAACGGCTGTTCGCGCCGTTCTGCACCGCCCGTGGGCTCGCGCCGTACACCGACGCCGACTACTTCGCGCACATCGACGGGAAGCCGCGCTTCGACGGCGTCCACACCATGCTCGCCTCGCGCGGCGTCGAGCTCCCGTGGGGCTCGACCGACGACGCGCCCGGTGAGTCGACCGTCTGCGCCCTGGGCAACGAGAAGAACCAGATCGTCAACGCGATGTTCGTCGAGGAGGGCATCGACCCCTACCCGGGTTCTGTCCGGTTCCTCGACGCCGTGACCGCCGCCGGTGCGCACGTCGCCGTCGTGTCCTCGTCGCGCAACGCCCCGTCGGTGCTCGCCGCCGCCGGGATCGCCGACCGTTTCGAGGTCGTCGTCGACGGAGCCGTCGCCGAGCGTGACGGCCTGCCCGGCAAGCCCGCCCCCGACACCTACCTGCGCGCCGCCGAGCTGCTCGGTGTGACCGCTGCCGAGGCGATCGTCGTCGAAGACGCGCTCTCGGGCGTCCGCTCCGGGCGAGCCGGCAGCTTCGGCCTCGTTCTCGGCGTGGACCGGGGAGTCGGACCCGACGCGCTGCTCGCCGCCGGTGCGGACCTCGTGGTCTCCGACCTCGGCGAGCTCGACGCGACCATCCTGACCCGCTCGGCCGGTACGTCGGCTGGTCCGGCCGCGGGCACCTCTGCGCGCACCGACGGGGGAGAGCAGTGAGCCCTCGCACGCCTGCCGAGAAGCAGCACGTCGACCGCAGCAGGTTCCCGGCCGACGAGTGGCGCCTCGTCGAGACACGCTTCTCGACCGAAGACCTCGGTGTCACCGAGACGCTGTTCTCGGTCGCCAACGGCTACCTCGGGCTGCGCGGCAACGTCGAGGAGGGGCGCGAGTCCCACACCCACGGCACCTTCGTCAACGGCTTCCACGAGACGTGGCAGATCCGTCACGCCGAGGAGGCCTTCGGCCTCGCGCAGGTCGGCCAGACGATCGTCAACGCCCCCGACGCCAAGGTGATCCGCCTGTACGTCGACGACGAGCCGCTCCTGCTGCCCGTCGCCGAGCTCGTCGACTACGAGCGCTCCCTCGACATGCGCGACGGCGTGCTGCGCCGCGACATCGTCTGGATCACGCCGGGCGGCAAGCGGGTGCGGATCCGGTCGCAGCGCATGGTGTCCTTCGCGGAGCGCCACCTCGCGGTGATGACCTTCGAGGTGACGATGCTCGACGAGTCCGCGCCCGTCGCGATCTCCTCGCAGATCCTCAACCGGCAGGACGGCGAGGACGAGTACCACGTGCGCGCCGCCGCCATGGGTGAGGGCTTCGACCCGCGCAAGGCCAACCAGTTCACCGACAGGGTGCTGCACCCGCAGATGCAGTCGGCGGACGACGACCGTCTGGTGCTCTCGTACTCGGTGGCGAACTCGGGCATGACGCTGGCTGTCGCGGCCGAGCACCACATGGTGACGGACAACCTCGTCGACCTGCACACCTTCGTCGAGGGCGACGTGGCCAAGCACGTGTTCCGCGTGGACGCGCAGCCCGGCCAGCCGATCCACCTCACCAAGACCGTGGCGTACCACACCTCCCGCGGCGTGCCGGCGCGCGAGCTCGTCGACAGGTGCGGCCGCACCCTCGACCGCGCGCGGCGTGACGGGCTCGAGGGCACCTTCCGTGCGCAGCGGACGTGGCTCGACGAGTTCTGGGCACGCTCCGACGTCGAGATCCCCGGCCAGCCGGAGGTCCAGCAGGCCGTGCGCTGGAACCTGTACCAGCTGGCGCAGGCGACGGCCCGCGCCGAGGGCAGCGGTGTCCCCGCCAAGGGCTTGACGGGTTCTGGCTACGGAGGCCACTACTTCTGGGACACGGAGATCTACGTGCTCCCGTTCCTCACCTACACGAGCCCCCGGTACGCCCGGAACGCGCTGCGCTTCCGCTACCAGATGCTCGACGCCGCGCGGAAGCGCGCGAGCCAGGTGTCGCAGCAGGGCGCGCTGTTCCCGTGGCGCACCATCAACGGCGAAGAGGCGTCCGCTTACTACGCCGCAGGCACGGCGCAGTACCACATCGACGCCGACGTCAGCTATGCGCTCGTCCAGTACGTGCTCGCGACCGGGGACCGTGAGTTCCTCGAGCGCGAGGGGGTCGACATCCTCGTCGAGACCGCGCGCATGTGGGCCGACCTCGGGTTCTGGCGGGTCAACGGGGACGACGAGTTCCACATCCACGGCGTCACCGGCCCTGACGAGTACACGACAGTCGTCAACGACAACCTCTTCACCAACGTCATGGCGCGCTTCAACCTGCGTGCCGCTGTGCGGGCTCTCGAGATCATCGGCGAGACGGACCCTGCGTCCAGGGCCGACGTCGACGCCCGGCTGGGCATCACGCCCGCCGAGGTGCACGAGTGGTCCAAGGCCGCCGAGAAGATGTCGATCCCGTGGGCCGAGCACCTAGGCATCCACCCGCAGGACTTCCACTTCCTCGAGCGCGAGGTGTGGGACGTCGCGGCGACCCCGGCCGACCGCCGGCCGCTGCTGCTGCACTACCACCCGCTCGTCATCTACCGCTACCAGGTGCTCAAGCAGGCCGACGTGGTGCTCGCGCTGTTCCTCCAGGGGAACCAGTTCACCGCCGAGGAGAAGCTCGCGGACTTCGAGTACTACGACCCGTTGACCACGGGCGACTCGACGCTCTCGGGCGTGGTGCAGTCGATCGTGGCTGCCGAGGTCGGGTACCAGGACCTCGCGCTCGAGTACTTCGAGAAGTCCGTCTACGTGGACCTCGCGAACTTGCACGCCAACGCCTCCGACGGTGTCCACGTGGCCTCGGCGGGTGGTTCGTGGTCGGCGCTCGCCTTCGGCTTCGGAGGGATGCGCGACCACGACGGGCACGTCGCCTTCGACCCGCGCCTGCCGGCGTCGTGGGACTCGCTCACCTTCCGGGTGACGGTCAAGGGCTCGCGTCTGCGCGTCCACCTCACGGCCGACGCGATCGAGATGACCTGCGAGACCGGCGACGGTGCGCACGTCTCGGTCCGCGGCGAGCAGGTCGACGTCCGCCCGGGTGAGGCGACTGTCGTCACGCTCGACGGGCAGGGTCCGCTCCGGTCCGGCCGCCCGAGCATGCGCGCGCTCTCGGGCAACCGGCGCGAAGACGGCACGCTCATCCAGGCGACCGTCCCGCACTCCTGAGACGGAGCCGTCGCCAGGCGGGGCGGCCAGCAAGACGACGGCCAGCAGGACGACGGCCCGCAGGACGAGAGAGCGCGCTGCCCCGACCGGATCACCGGTCGGGGCAGCGCGCTTCGTCGTCAGGTGCGGTCGTCGTCAGACGCGCACGACCTCCCGCACGACGGTCCGCGAGGCCGCGGCGCCCGCGAGCACGAGCCCCGCCGCGACCCCCACGCTCACCACGAACTGCACCACGACAGACCATTGCGCGATCATCCCCGCGCCGAGCACCGGCAGCATGAAGAGCAGCGCGAAGCCTGCCGACGTCCCGACGGTCACGACGAGCGGGATGAAGGTCTCGCGCATCCGGGCAGAGTCGAGGACCCGCAGGTCCGTCCCGGCGAGGGACAGGGCGCGGTACTCCTCCCGCTGCGCGATGACGTTGCCCGCCTGCATCACGCCCGTCGAGACGGCTGCGAGCAGCCCGGCGATGCCGAGCGTGAGGTATCCGCCCGTCGCGACGTCCCCGAGGAACTGGGCGTCTTCGGGCGAGGCGCCCGACGAGGCCGACGAGAACAGCGACGTGATGCTCGCGAGCCCCGCGATGAAGGTCGCGAGCGCGACCCCGCCGACGCTGCGCCACGCGGTCTTGGGGTCGTCGATCATCCGGCGCCCTGCGAGCAGCGTCGCGGCGGTGCGGGCCCTGTGGGCGGTCACCCGCCCGACGACCCACACCGTGAAGGGTCCGACGAGGTTGAGCGTGGTGAAGCCGAGGACGAGCATCACCCCGATGACCGACAGACCCACCTGCCCGAAGGACGTGGTGACGACCGCGAAGACGATGACGGCACCGACCGCGACGGCGGCGCGCAACCAGGTGAGCCCGGGCGGCTGGACCCGGTTGGCCACGCCGAGCGGCGTGATCGCGACCCTGCGCAGGCTCATGGTCGAGGACACCACGGCGATGAGCACGACCGCGGCGAGGGCCGCGAGGATGATCGGCACCCCCGTCCACAGCTCGGCGAGCTCGAAGGTGCGGCCCTGGAACCTCAGCAACGAGACCAGCGGGATCAGCGCGAGGTACCCGACGACACCGAGCAGGGCGCCGGTGACGGCCTGCGCTGTGGCATCGAGGACCGTGAGCCCGGTGACCTGGCCCGTCGACGCACCGGCGAGCCGCAGTGCGGCCAGCCGGGCGTCGCGGCGGGCCACGGCCAGGCGTGCGGCTGCGGCCCCGAGGGTCGTGAGCGGCACGACGAGCAGCCCCGAGGCGATCCACGCGAACATGACGTAGGACTCGGCATCGGCGTCCGCACCCGGTGCGGCCGCGCGGTCGACGAAGGCACCGACTCCGCCGAGCACGACGAGCAGGAGCGCTGTCGCGACGGCGAAGGCGATGATCGCCAGGGTGGTCGTGAGCCGTTGCGGGTCGCTGCTCGACGCACCGCGGCGCCGCAGCAGCCGCCACAGAGACCAGGTCGCGGTCATCGGCCCTGCCCTCCGGGCTGCTGGGGCGCGGGTGCCTGCTGGGGTGCAGGTGCCTGCTGGGGCGCGGGCGCGGGTGCCTGCGGGGCGGACGGCGCGGTCGCCTGCTGCGTGGCAGGTGCCGTGGGCTGGTGACCCGTCGGGGCGTAGAACTCGCCCGAGACCAGGCCGTCGCGCATCGCCACGGTGCGCGAGCACCAGCGCGCGACCGTCGGGTCGTGCGTGACCACCACGAGGGCCGCGCCGCTGCGTGCCGCGGCCTGGGTCAGGACGGCCATCACCTCGGCTCCGGTCGTCTGGTCGAGCGCGCCCGTCGGCTCGTCCGCGAAGATCACGCCGGGCGAGCCGACGAGCGCCCGGGCGATCGCCACGCGCTGCGCCTGACCGCCCGAGAGCTCGCCGGGGCGACGGTCTTCCATCCCGGCGAGGCCGAGCTCGCCCAGCCGCACGGCGGCCGTCGCGACGGCCTGCGCCCGCGGCATGCCGCCGAGCATGAGCGGCAGCGCGGCGTTCTCGACGGCCGGGAGCTCGGGCAGCAGCTGGCCGGACTGGAAGACGAAGCCGAAGTCGGAGCGCCGCAGAGCCGTGCGCTGCGTGTCCTTGAGGGAGGCGATGTCCTGCTCCCTCCACAGCACCGACCCCGACGTCGGTCGCACGATCCCGGCGAGGCAGTGCAGCAGCGTCGTCTTGCCGGAGCCCGAGGGGCCCATGATCGCGACGGACTCGGCGGGGGCGATCGACAGGTCGACTCCCGCGAGGGCGTGGGTGGCTGTCGGGCCGGTGCCGTAGACCATCTGCAACGACCGGGCGGCGAGGAGCACAGGGGCTGGGGGCGGGGGTGTGGGCTGCATACGTCCAGCCTCGCGCCCGGGGTGGTCGTCCTGCATCGGGCGAGGGACGGGTCTGGGACGTCTGGGGGTCGGTCTCCGGGTGGAGCCGGGCCAGGGGTGGGTCACCTGTCAGGGGGACGGGGTCCTCGTGACCCTGCACCCCGGACGTGCTCGGGGAGGGCGGCCCCGACGGCCCATGCGTCGGCTGGGGAAGGCACCTGGCCAGCACGCCGGTTAGGCTCGGGACCGCCGCTCCGTCGAGCGTGCGGTGCGGACCGAGAGCTGTGGTCTGCACGCTGGTCGAGGAGCCGGCCGCCCCTGTGTGGGACGGCCGCGCAACGAGGTGGAGGAGTCGTCCATGGGCGTCGTCGTCGGGCTGTACAGGATCGCGGTCGCGGTGTTCGCGCTCATCGGGACGCAGGAGATCTGGCGGGACGGTGACCCCTCGGGTCTCGTCTACTTCACCAACCAGTCCAACCTGCTGCTCGCGGTCGTCTTCGTGTGGGCCGGGTTCGCGTCCTTCGCCCGTCAGCCCCAGCCGCCGGCCTGGCTCAAGGGCGCTGTCACGCTGTTCATCCTCATCACCGGGCTCGTGGCGTACTTCATCCTGCCGCCCGACGCGCCCGGAGAGCCGACTGTCGTGCTCGGCCTGACCGACGGGCAGATCGTCCACCAGCTCACGCCAGCCCTCGCGCTGCTCGACTTCCTGCTCTTCGACCCGCACCGTCGCCTGCGCATCAAGAACGCCGCGCTGTGGCTGCTGTACCCGGTCGCGTACTGCGCCTTCACGACCGTCCGTGGCGTCGTGCTGCCGGACACCGACTACCCCTACGGATTCGTCGACGTCGCCGAGATCGGGTACCTCGGGCTCGTGCAGAACGTCGTGCTCTACGGCGTCGGGTTCTTCGTGCTCGGTCTGGTGATCGTCGGGATCGACCGGGTGCTGCCGCGCAACCCTGTGCTCGGGCCGAAGGTGCCGGCCGGTGGGCGGTCCGGCGGGCGGGCGGGGTCGGCGCGGGGACGCGGGTCTCGGAGCCGTTCGGAGGGTTGAGCGGGCCTGGGCTCGAGCCCCGGAGCAGGCACCGTCTCCGCTCGCTCAGGCCGCGGGTCGAGCCAGACGAGAGCAGCGTGTCGTGGCTCACTGAGAACTGATTTGGCGTCTGGGTCCCCGTCCCTGTAAC
>Ga0247813_10001009_pt1 | contig 22491 bp, 20 predicted proteins | sample UWRJL169409C1_FD_180719 | JGI IMG/M metagenome (GOLD analysis project Ga0247813, IMG submission 180719) | Plant litter microbial communities from Arlington Agricultural Research Station in Wisconsin, United States - UWRJ-L169-409C-1 | ecosystem: Environmental > Terrestrial > Plant litter >...
CGAGAGAGTGTCAGCCCGGCATCCCCTCGCCCTTCCGCCGACGCGCGTCGATCAAGAACCGCGTCGAGTGCGCGACGAAGGACCCCTCACGCTCGATCACGTCGTAGAGCGCCCGAAGTCTCTCCTCATACCCCTCGGCCGTGAAGCCGGGGACCATCCAGATCACCTTGCGCAGGTAGTAGACGACAGCACCCACGTCGAAGAACTCGGTGCGCAGCGTCTCGCTCCGCAGGTCGACGACCTCGAGCCCCGCCGCCTCCGCGTCACGCACGGCGTCGTCGGGGTGCCGCGCCCTGTACGACTCCTGCGGCAGAGGCCCGAGGAAGTGCTCGACCAGGCCGAACATGCTCGCGGCACCGACCTGCTGGGACAGGTACGTGCCCCCGGGCTCGAGCACCCGGGCGATCTCGTCCCACCAGACCGTCACCGGGTGGCGGCTCACCACGAGGTCGAAGGCACCGTCGGCGAAGGGCAGCGGGGGCTCGTCCGGGTCCGCGACGACCACCACCCCACGTGGACGCAGCAGCCTCGTCGCGACAGTGACGTTCGGCGGCCACGACTCGGTCGCCGCCATGACGGCGGGGAGCACGGGAGCCCCAGCGAGGACCTCTCCCCCGCCGGTCTGCACGTCGAGCGCCGCAGACGACACCGCGAGCCGCTCCGCCATGATCCGCTGGTACCCCCACGAGGGGCGTTCTTCGGTCGCCCTGCCGTCGAGCCAGCTGAAGTCCCAGCCGTCGACGGAGACGGCCGACGCCTCGGCGACGAGGTCTTCGTAGGTGCGTGACATGGTTCGATGCTGCACGGACTGTCTGCCCGGGCGCAACGAGAATGCGTCTCGTGCGTCGCGCGCACCTATCCCGGCATCGCAGCCGGCAGGCCCGAGACCTCCGCGCCGGGCGACGACGGCGCAGACTCCCGGACCACCAGGTGCGTTGGCAAGATGATCGGGCTCGGGCTCTCCCCGTCCATCACCCGGATGAGCATCGACGCCATCTCGTGCCCGAGGGCCCGGACCGGCTGGTGGACCGTGGTCAGCGGCGGGTCGGTGTGCCGGGCGACGTCGAGGTCGTCGAAGCCGACGACGGCCACGTCGCCCGGCACCGTCCGACCGTGCGCCCGGAGCGTGCTGACCGCACCGGCAGCCATGTTGTCCGACGCCACGAAGACCGCGTCGAGCTCAGGGTCGGCCGCGAGCAGCCGAGCCATCGCCCGAGCCCCGCCGTCGTGGCTGAAGTCCGCCTGCTCGACGAGCGACGGCGCCAGCCCTGCCACGGCCATCGCGTCGACGAAGCCCTGCCAGCGGGCCACCGAGGCCTCCTGGTCCATCGGCCCGGTGATGACCGCGAGGCGCCGACGCCCCGAGCGGAGCAGGTGCTCGGTCGCGCTCCGAGCGCCCCCACGGTTGTCCGCATCGACGTACCAGCGTGGGTCGCCGGTGAGCGGACGCCCGCAGAACACGATCGGCAGGTCTGTCGCGTCGGCCACCCGTGCCAGGGGGTCGTCCCGGCGCAGCGCCATGAGCATCACCCCGTCGGTCCGGCGCGAGCGCAGCAGACGCTCGATCCGCGCCTGCCCGTTCGGGGCAGAGGCCAGCACCAGGGTGAGGTCGAGCTCTGCCTTCTCGAGGACCGTGGCGACCCCGACCACGACCTGGGAGAAGAACGGGTCGCCGAAGAAGGCCGGGTCGTCCCCGGAGAAGGCGAGGACGACCGAGCCGACCCTGTTCGTCACGAGCGCGCGGGCCGTGGCGTTCGGGACGTAGCCCAGCTCCTCGGCGGCCCGCTCGATCGCCTCACGCTTGGCCGGACTCACGTTGCGGGCGTTGTTCATGGCGCGCGACGCCGCCGACCGCGACACCCCGGCCCGCCGCGCCACCTCGTCGAGCGTGGGTCGTCTGGACCTGTGGCTCGACGGGAGGCTGGGCGGGCGGGGCGGCGCGGACGACGGGTCGTGCATCGGGTCCTCGGGCATGGCGGTCAGCCTACTGTCAGGCGCGCGCCCTCGGCGCTGACCCGTCACGGCTGCGTCGACCACGTCGCGCGACGCCGGCCGCCGCGAACCCCGCGACGAGCAGCAGACCGGCGACGGCGATCCACGCAGGGTCCGCCCCTGTGGCGGCGAGCGCTCCGCCGCGACCGTCCTGCGCCCCGCCGCCTGCCCCGCGAGCCGTCTCCTCGACGGGCGGGTCGACGACCGGGGCCGGTGACGGCACCACGACCTCAGGGCTCTCGGTCACCTCGAGCGTCGCGGGCTCGGTGTAGACGCCACCGAAGGCGTTGGCGAAGTACGCCCGGTACTGCGCCCCCTCCCCAAACCTGGCGGTGAGCGTGAGGGTCGTCGAGGTCGCCTCGGGCACGTCCGTCCAGACTCCTGCGGTCAGGCGCTGCCACTGGACGCCCGGGGCCGGGTTCCCGGTCGCGGCAGCGCTCATGCTGGCCTGCTGGCCGTCGACGGCCGTGAGGTCTGCGGGGTCGCTCGTCACGACCACCACAGTCCCCGCACCCGACGCATTGCCGTCCTGCTGGTCGGCGACGAAGGACGCGACCCAGGTGAGCGCGGAGTTCCAGTTGACCGTGATCTCGTTGGTCGACCAGGACTGGATGTCGTCCACGTAGCAGGCCTGCGGGGCGCACATGCGGTCCGGCCCGTAGAGCGTCTTGATGACGGGGTCCCACGTGACCGCGTCGGAGTTCGGACCACCGGACACCGACCCGCGCGGAGGGTTCGGCAGCGACGGCTCGAGGGAGTGGGCGAACCAGCGGCTGTGCTGGTTCTGGGAGAACTGCTGCCCGTACCCCGTGACGTACGAGTTGTTGAGCGCGTTGCGGCCGAGCAGGTAGTCCATCGACTCGAGCACGGCGTCGGCGAAGCGCTGGTCGCTCGTGAGGTCGAAGGCCGTTCCCAGCACGACCTGGTTGTTGAGGATCGCGCTGTTCGAGCCCCAGCTGTAGATCCCGTCGGACCCCGGGTAGGCCGTCCCGAAGGGTTCACCCTGCTGCCATGCGAGGTACCGCTCGGCTGCCTCGACGACCGAGTCACGGACTGCTGCCCGCCCTGGCAGGTCGGACTCGACGGTCGCGAGGTCGAGCCGGCCGAGCGCCGCCGTCTCGAACCAGTTGAAGCCGCCCGACGTCCAGATGTCCGCCGTGTGGTACTCGCTCGCCAGGACGTGGTCCTCGAAGGCCTGGTCCCCCGTGGTGAGGAAGAGCTCGGCCGCGGCCCAGTAGAGCTCGTCGCCGACGGAGTCGTCGTCGTAGGGTCCGCTGCCCGTGCTCGGGTCGTCATTCGGAGCCGGGGCGTAGAGGTCGGGCGTCCGCAGCGCGGCATCCCACGCGACCCGCCCGGCCGCGAGCAGGTCGGTGGCGAACTGCGGGTCGTACTGCTCCCACAGCCGGGCCCCCTGCGCGGCGACCGCGGCGAAGTTCAGCGTGGCGGCCGTCGAGGGCCTGTGCAGGTAGCGCTCCTGGGCGTCCTGCGAGGGCAGGAGCGGCAGGCCGGTCCAGTCAGCGTCGGCGACCTTGTGGTGCACCATCCCCGGGTACATGGCGGCGTCGGCCGGCACCTGCATCTTCATCATCCACTCGAGCTCCCAGCGTGCCTCGTCGAGGACGTCCGGGACTCCGTTCGTCTGCTCGTCGAGCGGGATGTTCAGCGTGCCGTCCTCGAGGTCCGCAGCGGCTCCGGTCGGGCTGGACAGCGTCCGCTCGTAGGTGGAGAGGAGCTGGGCGACGGCGATGCCGCCGTTGACCACGTACTTGCCGTGGTCACCGGCGTCGTACCACCCACCCGTGACGTCGGCCGTGTAGTCGCACGTCCAGTCTCCGTACATCCAGTACTGCCCCTCGGTCTCCGGCGTGAGGCAGGCGACGTCGACGTCTCCGCGGTTGGGGCCGCCGTCGGCACCGTCGGGGGTTCCGACGTGCCCGGCGGGACGGCTGTACTTCTGCGCGTCCGGCTGGCCGACCATGAGCGAGCCGTCGATCTCGATACCGCTGCGGGCCGGGTAGAAGTAGTTGATCGCGTCGTATCGCAGCTGCTGGTAGATGTCCGCTCCGACGGTGAAGGCGTAGCTCTCCTCGCCGTCCGCCACGAGTGTGTACGTGCCGGGCGCGGTGACGCCCGTGAAGTCGATCTCGTGGACCGCGACGCCTGCTGTCGGGTCGAGCCCGGCCGGCACCGTGGTCCCCGACTCGACGGTCACGCCCTGGGCGTCGTGCAGCTCCCACGGGAGAGCGGCGGGTGCGTCCGTCACGAGGGTCGCCTCCTTCGGGCCTGCAGGCAGGTACCCCACCTGGTTGACCCGTACCCGTGGACCCGTCTCCGGGGTGTAGGGCGGAGTCTCGGTCCCGCTCAGGAGCGAGACGTCGTCGAGGCAGAAGGTCCACGGGGTGTCCGACCCGCCGACCTGGAACGAGATCTCCCCGATGCCCGGGCTCGTAGCACCGTCGGTCGGGAAGCCACGCTCAGCCGTGAAGGTGTAGGTGTAGGAGCGCATGTCGGCACTGAGGGTGGGGTTGTTCTCGAGCAGGACCGTGTAGGGGTCCTCGTCGTCGCCGATGATCGCTCGGACCGGCCGGCCGTTCGAGGAGCTCGCGTCGAAGGAGAGGGTGTACGTGGTACCGGGCTCGATGACGATCCCGTTGTACCCGACGATCTGGTCCCACCGGTTCGAGGTCCCGGCGCCGAGCTCGACGCACAGGACGCCGTCGGTCACAGCGCTCGTCACACCGGGTCCGACAGCGTAGAAGGGCGCGATGCTCCCGTCCTCGAAGTCACCTCCGACGACCTGCTCCGCAGGGTCGGTCGGGTCGGTCGGGTCCGTCGGGTCGGTGGGGTCGGTGCGCTCCGTGATCGAGACGTCGTCGATGCAGACGGTGTACGGGACAGCCTGCGCACCGAGCTGGAGCACGGCGAGCCCGCTCGTGGTCGTCCACCCGTCGGCGAGCGGGGACCCGGGGTCTGTGCTCGTCGTGGGCCACGTAGCCGGAGAGACCGTGAGCTCGACGTGCTGCGGTGTCGCGGTGCCGTCGAGCACCACCTGCCGCGCGGAGGTCGCCGGGTAGGTCGCGCCGACCTGGAGCGGGAGGGTGACCGGCTGGTCGGCCCGGGCGTCGAAGGACATCGTGTAGGTGGTGTCGCGGTCGAAGGTGAGGTCGTCGTGCTGGGCGGCGACGTCCCAGGGGTTGGTGCCTCCCGAGACCGTGGAGCAGAACTCCTCGGTCGCGGTCGAGGTGGTGACGCTGCCGGAGTTGGCGTAGGAGTGCCATCCCTCAGGATCACCGCCGGTGAAGGTGTGCTCCGTGCTCAGGGGGCTTGCTGTCGCTGCTGGTGCGACGACGGTCGCGAGCACCAGCGCTGCCGAGAGCGATGACGCGGTCAGGACGCCGAGCGCCTGTCGTGCATGACGAGGGGAAACCACGATGTCTCCATTCTGTGCGGGAGCGCTCCCACACCTGGTCGGGGGAGACGGTCTCGCGAGCGTGCCCCGGAAACTATCACCTGGACGAGAGTGGGAGCAAGCCGGGAGCGCTTCCAGTCTGGCGAGGCCTGCCAGCGGATCGTCGCACGGCGTGGTCCAATGTCCCTGCACCTGCGTGCCCTGTGCCCGCCTCTGCAGGAGGCACACCCGTGCCTGCCCCAGGACCCACCCGAGAGCCGTCGAGCCATGAACCTGTCCCCCGCAGCGCCCGCCGCGCCCCCTGCGTCGTACTACTCCCGGCGTCCGCCGCGCTGGCTGGGCCGGGCACTCTTGTCCGGGGTGGTGACTGTCTTCGCCGCGATCTTCGTGTGGCGCGCCCTCGGCTCGCTCACGAGCCTCATCGTCAACCTCATCATCGCGCTGTTCCTCGCGCTCGCGATGGAGCCGATGATCTTGTGGCTGGTCAAGCACGGCTGGAAGCGCGGGGCCGCGACAGCCACGGTGCTGTTCAGCCTGCTGGCCGCAGCCGCCGCGGTCATCGCACTCTTCGGCCGGATGTTCCTCGAGCAGGCCGGTGACCTCATCCAGTCGCTGCCCAGCACCTACGACTCCGTGACGCTCTGGGCGGAGAAGCAGTTCGACGTCGTGATCCCCGAGATGGAAGACCTCCAGGCCCAGCTGCTGCAGGACTACGGCAACGAGGTCGCCTCCCGTGCCCTGGCGATCGGCACCTCGGTGATCGGCGGCCTCTTCGCCTTCGCGACGATCTTGCTCGTCTCGTACTACCTCGCTGCGGCCGGCCCCAAGTTCCGTGCGTCGATCTGCGGGTGGTTGCGGCCCAAGAACCAGACCGAGGTGCTGCGCCTGTGGGAGATCACGCAGATCAAGATCTCGGACTACATCAACTCGCGTGTGGTGCTCGCGGCGATCGCGAGCTTCTTCACGGGAGTGTTCCTCACCATCATCGACATCCCGTACGCGCTGCCCCTGGCGCTCTTCACAGGGGTCGTCTCGCAGTTCGTGCCGACCATCGGGACGTACATCGGCGGTGCGCTGCCGATCGTCTTCGCTCTCACCGGTGGCAGCTGGCAGAAGGCCGTCATGGTCCTCGGGTTCATCATCCTGTACCAGCAGGTCGAGAACATGTGGCTGTCACCGAAGATCTCGGCCCGCGCCCTCCAGATGAACCCCGCGGTGTCCTTCGTCGTGGTGCTCGCCTTCGGCGCTGTCTTCGGCGCTCTCGGCGCCTTCCTCAGCCTGCCCGTGGCCGCGACCATCCAGGCCGTCGCGACCACGTACCTGCGCCGTCACGAGCTCGTGGACTCTCACATGCTCCACGACCCCGCGCCGGGTGACAGCGACGGAGGCGACGAGGAGTCCGACAGCGCGGCGGGAGCCGACAAGAGCACGGCAGCCGCAGCTCGCGCGACAGCGCACGACACCGCAGCCGACGGGCTCGCGCAGCCTGGAGCGACGGGCTCCGGTTCTCAGTCCTCGAACTCGTAGAACAGCCGCTCGACGACGGCGCGCGCCCGTCGTGCCGAGCGCAGGTAGTCCTGCTCGAGCTGTGCACCGCTGCCGGGCGGGTAGTGCACCACGCGGGCGATCCCGCTGAGCGCCGCGATGTCGGAGGGCAGGACGTCGGCCGTCGCCCCGCCGACGCGTCCGGACCACAGCACGAGGGCGTCGCGCAGGTTCGACGCGAGCTGCCAGGCCTCGGACAGGACGTCGGCGTCGTCGCGCTCGACGAGCCCGGCGACGACCGCCGCCTCGAGCCCGGCGAGCGTCTCGGTGGTCCGCAGACCCTCGACGGCGTGCCCGTGCTGCAGCTGGAGCAGCTGGACGGTCCACTCGACGTCGCTGATCGCGCCGCGCCCGAGCTTGAGGTGCCGTGCCGGGTCGACACCGCGGGGCAGTCGCTCGGCCTCGACCCGCGCCTTGATGCGTCGGATCTCGCGGACCGTCGCCGCGTCCAGCCCGGAGGCCGGGAAGCGGAGCGGGTCGATGAGCCGCTCGAAGTCGGCCCCGAGCGTCTCGTCGCCCGCGACAGCCCGGGCACGCAGCAGCGCCTGGCTCTCCCAGGCAGCCGACCAGCGCCCGTAGTACCCGGCGTAGGAGTCGAAGGACCGCACGAGAGGACCGTTGCGGCCCTCGGGGCGCAGGTCGGCGTCGACCTGGAGCGGCGGCTCCTCGCTCGACCCGCTGAGCGAGGACCGCACCTTGCGTGCGACGTCGAGGGCGTACCTCTGGGCGACGGCGTCCTCGGTCCCGGGTGACGCCCTGTAGACGAACATCACGTCGGCGTCCGAGCCGTAGCCGAGCTCACGGCCACCGAGGCGGCCCATCGCGATGATCGACATCGCGGCGGGAGCCTGCGCCCGCGTCAGCCCGGCCTCTTCGCACAGCACGAACTCCGCGACGCGCAGCGCCCCGCGCAGCACAGCGTCTGCCGCGTCGGAGATCCCCAGCGCCGCAGCGGGCGCCTCGCACAGCCCGAGCAGCTCGGCGCACGCGATCCGGGCGAGCTCGCGACGGCGCATCGCGCGCAGCACGGTGATAGCCCGCACCTGGTCGTCGGCGCGGGTCAGCACGGCGTCGGACTCTGCGACCAGACGGGCGAGCGGACGGGGCTTGAGGTCGCTGTCCTCGGCGAGCCAGGTGACCGACTCGGGCGAGCGACCGAGGGCCTCAGCGACGTAACGGGACGTCGACAGGAGGGAGGCGAGCCTGTAGGCGGCGGACCCGGAGTCCCGCAGCAGCTTGAGGTACCAGTGGGTGGTGCCGAGCTCTTCGGAGAGCCGCCTGAAGGCGAGCAGGCCACCGTCCGGGTCCGAGCCCTCGGCGAACCAGCCGAGCATCACGGGCAGCAGCTGGCGCTGGATCGCGGCCCGCCGGCTGACCCCTTCGGTGAGCACGGCGATGTGGCGCATCGCGCCCTTGGGGTCGCGGTAGCCGATGGCCGCGAGCCGCGCGCGGGCTGCCTCGGGCGCCAGGCTCGCCTCTTCGGCCGACAGCTGGGCCGTGGCGGGCAGCAGCGGCCTGTAGAACAGCTCTTCGTGGAGCGTGCGGACGTCACGCCGCACGGTCTTCCAGCGCTGGACGAGCCCCTCGGCGCCGTCGCTGCGCATGCCCGCGGAGCGCGCGAGGCGGCGCAGGTCCTGCTCGCCCGTCGGCATGAGGTGCGTGCGCCGCAAGTTGACCAGCTGGATGCGGTGCTCGAGGACCCTCAAGAACCTGTAGCAGACGGCCAGCTGGGCGGCGTGCTCACGGCCCACGTACCCGGCGCTGGCGAGCGCCGCGAGGGCGGTCAGCGTGTTGGAGCTGAGGATCGACGGGTCGGACCGCCCGTGCACCAGCTGGAGCAGCTGGACCGTGAACTCGACGTCGCGCAGCCCGCCCTTGCCCAGCTTGAGCTGACGGTCCGCCTCGGCAGCCGGGACGTTGTCCTCGACGCGGCGGCGCATCGCCTGGGAGTCCTCGACGAAGTTCTCCCGCTCGACGGCCGACCACACGAGCGGGGTGATCGCCTCGGTGTACGCCCTCGACAGCTCGACGTCCCCGGCCACGTGGCGAGCCTTGAGGAGCGCCTGGAACTCCCAGGTCTTGGCCCAGCGCTCGTAGTACGAGACATGGCTGGACAGCGTGCGCACGAGCGGACCGTTCTTGCCCTCGGGACGCAGCGCGGCGTCGACGGGCCACAGCGGCGGCACGCTGCTCGGCCCTCCCCCGCACACCCGGGTGAGGATCGTCGCGAGCTTGGCACCCGCGGCCATCGCGTCGCTCTCGTCGGTCCCCTCGGTCGGCTCCGCGACGTAGACGACGTCGACGTCGCTCACGTAGTTGAGCTCGCGCCCGCCGCACTTGCCCATGCCCAGGACGGAGAGCCGGACACCGGCTCCGTGGTCGGGCAGCTCGCCGCGGGCGACCGCGAGAGCGGCCTCGAGGGCCGCCGACGCGAGGTCGGCCAGCGCGGCGGCGACGGCCGGCAGGATAGACAGCGGCTCGGGCGACGTGAGGTCGCTCGCCGCGATCCTCAGCAGCCGGCTGCGGTAGGCCCGGCGCATCGCGTCGGTCGCCTCGATCTCCGGCATCCCGGCGACCGGGACGTCAGCCTCGGGGTCCGCCCCGACGGCACGGAGCAGCTCGGCCCGGACCAGGCTGACGTCGACCCCGACCCCGCTCGTCGTGTCGCTCACGACGTCGAGCAGCTCGGGGTGCCGCACGAGCTCGTCACCGAGCGCGACCGAGGCGCCGAGGACGCCCAGCAGCCTGTCCCGGACCAGCTGTTCGTCCGGGGCCAGGTGCACGGCGTCGATGCCCTCGGTGTCCCCCGACAGCAGGCGTCCCAGCAGGGCGGCGCGCTGCGCGTGGTCCGGGTCGACGGTCGCCGCGCAGCACAGCCGGATGAGGGCGATGAGCGCGAGGTCGGGGTCGGCCGTGGCCGCGAGGGCGGGCAGCAGGGCTGAGCTCGGCTGCACCTCCCCCACGACGGCCGTGAGGTCTTTGTCCCCGCACAGCTGGGCTGCGCGCGCGACGTCGGAGAAGCCGAGCCGGGTGAGTCTCCCGGTCAAGGACGTGGTCCGGGAGGTGCTCACCATCAGCGTGCTTCCGTCAGTCGGTCTGCGGGCAGGTCAGGGCGGGTCGTGGGCGTCGGCCGGGTCAGAGGACCTGGAGCAGGCGCTTGAGCTCGAAGGGCGTGACCTGCTGGCTGTAGCCCTGCCACTCCTGGCGCTTGTTCTTGAGCACGAAGTCGAACACGTGCTCGCCGAGGGTCTCGGCGACGAGCTCGGACTTCTCCATGAGGCTGATCGCGTCGTCGAGGGTCTGCGGCAGCGGCTTGATGCCGAGCGCGCGACGCTCGGCGTCGGTGAGCTCCCACACGTCGTCGTCGGTCGCCTCGGGCAGCTCGTAGCCCTCTTCGATGCCCTTGAGACCGGCCGCGAGCGTGAGCGCGAAGGCCAGGTACGGGTTGGCGGCGGTGTCGAGCGCGCGGTACTCCACGCGGCTCGAGTTGCCCTTGCCCGGCTTGTACATGGGCACGCGGACGAGCGCGGAGCGGTTGTTGTGACCCCAGCAGACGTAGCTCGGGGCCTCGGCCCCGCCCCACAGGCGCTTGTAGGAGTTCACGTGCTGGTTGGTCACGGCGGTGATCTCGGCGGCGTGCACGAGGAGACCGGCGATGAAGTGACGGGCCGTCTTCGACAGCTCGTACTGCGCTCCAGGCTCGTGGAAGGCGTTGCGGTCCCCCTCGAAGAGCGAGAGGTGGGTGTGCATACCCGACCCCGGCTGGTCGGCGAGCGGCTTGGGCATGAAGGAGGCGAAGACGCCCTGCTCGAGCGCCACCTCCTTGATGACCGTGCGGAAGGTCATGAGGTTGTCGGCCGTGGTGAGGGCGTCCGCGTAGCGCAGGTCGATCTCGTTCTGGCCGGGGCCTGCCTCGTGGTGGGAGAACTCGACCGAGATGCCCATGGACTCGAGCATCGTGATCGCGGCGCGGCGGAAGTCGTGCCCCTGCGTGCGGGCGACGTGGTCGAAGTACCCGCCGTGGTCGATCGGGACCAGCGGTCCGTCGGCCGTCGGCGGCTCGAAGAGGTAGAACTCGACCTCGGGGTGCGTGTAGAAGGTGAACCCCTGGTCAGAGGCCTTCGCGAGCGCGCGCTTGAGCACGTTGCGGGAGTCCGCGAGCGAGGGCTCACCGTCGGGGGTGAGGATGTCGCAGAACATCCGGGCGGTCCCGTGATGTTCACCACGCCAGGGCAGCACCTGGAAGGTCGTGGGGTCGGGCCGGGCGATCATGTCCGCCTCGTAGACGCGCGTCAGCCCCTCGATGGCGCTGCCGTCGAAGCCGATGCCCTCGGAGAACGCGGACTCGAGCTCGGCCGGTGCGATCGCAACGGACTTGAGCATCCCGAGCACGTCGGTGAACCAGAGGCGGATGAAGCGGATGTCGCGCTCCTCGACCGTGCGGAGCACGAACTCTTGCTGCCTGTCCATGGGTCCATCATGGCTGATGCCAGAGGCTTTTGGTGCGCGACAGACGGAAATCGCCGAGGGAAAGCACTAGGGTCGGTCGCATGGTGGACATCAGGATCGCCCTTGCGCAGATCGACACGTGCGTCGGCGACGTCGACACGAACTCCCGGACCATCCTCGAGTGGTCGCGGCGCGCCGCGGCCGAGGGCGCCCACGTGGTGGCCTTCCCCGAGATGACGATCACCGGGTACCCGATCGAGGACCTCGCGCTGCGTGCGTCCTTCCAGCGGGCGGCCCGCGCGGCCGTGCAGACGATCGCGGACCAGCTGGTCGCCGACGGGCTGGGCGACCTCACCGTCGTGCTCGGCACGGTCGGGGCGCCGCAGGTGACGCGCACGAGCCCAGGGACCCGACCGACCAACCAGGCCGTCGTCCTCCAGCACGGTGCGGTGACGGCCTCCTACGACAAGCACCACCTCCCGAACTACGGGGTCTTCGACGAGTTCCGCATCTTCGCGCCGGGCGCCGAGCCCTGCATCCTCGAGATCCAGGGCCGACGTGTCGGGCTCGTGGTGTGCGAGGACATCTGGCAGGACGGCGGTCCGGTCGCCGAGCTCGCCCAGGCCGAGGTCGACCTGCTGCTCGTGCTCAACGGCTCGCCCTTCGAGGAGGGCAAGGGGCACACCCGGACCGACCTCGCCGCCCGCCGGGCCCACGAGCTGCGCGCCCCGGTCGCCTACGTGAACATGGTCGGCGGCCAGGACGACCTCGTCTTCGACGGCGGGTCCTTCGTGGTCGGCGAGGACGGCTCGGTCCTGACGAGCGCACCCCAGTTCGTCGAGCACCTGCTCCTGTGGGACCTCGCCGCTGACGGCGAGCCCGAGCACCGTGGACCGCTCGCCCCGCCGCTCGGCGACGAGGAAGAGGTCTACCAGGCGATCGTCACGGGTGTGCGCGGCTACGTGCGCAAGAACGGGTTCCGCAGCGTGGTGCTCGGCCTGTCCGGCGGGATCGACTCGGCGCTCGTCGCCGCGATCTGCGCCGACGCGATCGGCGGAGAGAACGTCTACGGCGTCTCGATGCCCTCGACCTACTCCTCGGAGCACTCCAAGGACGACGCTGCGGACCTGGCCAAGCGCATCGGCGCCCACTACAGGGTCCAGCCGATCGCACCGATGGTCGACGCCTTCCAGGGGCAGCTCGACCTGCAGGACGTCGCGGCCGAGAACCTCCAGGCGCGCGTGCGCGGCATGATCCTCATGGGGCTCTCGAACGCCGAGGGTCACCTCGTCCTGGCGACGGGCAACAAGTCCGAGCTCGCCGTCGGGTACTCGACCATCTACGGCGACGCCGTCGGCGGCTACGCCCCCATCAAGGACGTCGACAAGTCGCAGGTGTGGGCGCTCTCGCGCTGGCGCAACAACGCGGCCCTCGACGCCGGGCAGATCCCGCCGATCCCGGAGAGCTCGATCACCAAGCCCCCCTCGGCCGAGCTCCGCCCGGGGCAGGTGGACCAGGACTCCCTGCCGCCCTACGACCTGCTCGACGAGGTCCTCGACGCGTACATCGAGCACGCCGAGGGCCGGGCCGAGCTGCTCGCCCGCGGCTTCGACGAAGAGGTGGTCGACAAGGTCGTCTCCCTCGTCGACCGCGCCGAGTGGAAGCGCCGGCAGTACCCGCTCGGCCCTAAGGTCACGGCTCTCGCCTTCGGGCGCGACCGCCGGCTCCCGGTGACCTCGCGCTGGCGCGAGCCGCACGCCTGACACCCCCGCACCCCCGGCCGGTCACGACCTGGCCGGTCGTCTGACGCAGACCCACCCACGACGCAGAGGCAGCACACATGGCACAGCACTCGCTCCCCGGTTCCGGCACCGGAGCCGAGACCCCCGTCGCACCCGCACAGCGCAAGCGGTTCCGCGTGCACCACCTGGCCGAGCACAAGGAGGCCGGGCGCAAGCTCACGATGCTCACCGCCTACGACACGATCACAGGGCGGATCTTCGACGACGCCGGGGTCGACCTGCTGCTCGTCGGCGACTCGGCCGGGGACAACGTCCTCGGCCACGAGAACACCATCCCGGTGACCCTCGACGAGATGGTCGTCGCGGCCCGCTCGGTCGCGCGCGCCGCGAAGCACTCGATGGTCGTCGTGGACCTGCCCTTCGGCAGCTATGAGGCCTCCCCCGAGCAGGCGCTCCAGTCGGCGGTGCGGATCTTCAAGGAGACAGGCGCGCAGGCCGTCAAGATCGAGGGTGGCAAGCGCATCGCCGCCCATGTCGCGCTCCTCACCGGCGCGGGCATCCCGGTCTTCGGGCACCTCGGGTTCACGCCGCAGTCGGAGAACATGCTCGGTGGCAAGCGCGTGCAGGGTCGCGGCGACGAGGCGGCCGAGCTGCTGTGCGAGGACGCTCTCGCCCTCCAGGAGGCCGGCGCCGTCGCGGTCGTCCTCGAGATGGTCCCTGCCCCCGTCGCCGCCCGGGCCACCGAGATCCTGCGGATCCCCACGATCGGCATCGGTGCGGGCAACGAGGTCGACGGGCAGGTGCTCGTGTGGACCGACATGGCCGGCATGGGTGCGTGGTCGCCGCGGTTCGCCAAGCAGTTCGGGCAGGTCGGCCAGGCACTGTCGGACGCAGCGCAGGCCTACGTCTCCGAGGTGCAGTCCTCGACCTTCCCGGGACCTGAGCACCAGTACGAGCACTGACCGACCTCAGCCGCCGGTCCAGGACGACGAGAAGGCCCCGACGACGTCAGTCGTCGGGGCCTTCTCGTCATGTCGGTCGCACGGAGCCGACCCGGGCTCGTCCGGGCTGTCAGGCCCGCTCGTCCTCCGCGTCGGCCTCGTCCCACGCCTCGGTGCGGGCGTCGGCCTGCTGGAGCGCCTTCTGCGCCGCCTCGCGCGTGGGGTACGGGCCCATCCGGTTCGTCCACGACGACGGCTTGCCCTCTTCGACCTCTCGGGTCTTGGTGTTGAAGTAGAACTCGGCCACGGGGCCCTCCTCAGCTCTGCGCCTGGGGCGCTCTCTGAGCACCCATTCTGCCTGGGGGCGCACCGTCTCGCTCGCCCTGGTCGCGTTCCTGGCGACTGCGGACGCCCCGGTCCGTAGACTGGGCCCATGTCTTCCGCGCGATCCAGCTCTCTGCTCGTCCCTGGCACCGTCGGTCCCCGACGCCAGGTCCCTGCGTCGATCCCCCGCCCGGAGTACGTGGGCCGTCCCGGACCGGCGCGGTACACGGGGCCGGACGTCGTCGCCCCCGAGGTGGTCGAGCGGATCCGCGTGGCCTCGACGATCGCCGCCCGCGCCCTCGCCCTCGTCGGCGAGCACGTGGCACCCGGCGTGACGACGGACGAGCTCGACAGGATCGGGCACGAGTACATGCTCGACCACCACGCCTACCCCTCGACCCTGGGGTACCGGGGGTTCCCGAAGTCGCTGTGCACCTCGATCAACGAGGTCATCTGCCACGGGATCCCCGACTCGACCGTCCTCGAGGACGGTGACATCGTCAACGTGGACGTCACGGCGTACATCGGCGGGGTGCACGGCGACAACAACGCGACCTTCCTCGTCGGAGAGGTCGACGAGGAGTCGCGGCTGCTCGTCGAGCGCACGCAGGAGGCGCTGGCCCGCGCGATCAAGGCCGTCAAGCCCGGACGTGAGGTCAACGTCATCGGGCGGGTCATCGAGAAGTACGCAGACCGGTTCGGCTACGGCACGGTCCGCGACTACACGGGGCACGGGGTCGGCGAAGCCTTCCACACGGGCCTCGTGATCCCCCACTACGACGCCGCGCCGCAGTACAGCACGGTGATCGAGCCAGGGATGGTCTTCACCATCGAGCCCATGCTCACCCTGGGCACGAACGACTGGACGATGTGGGACGACGGATGGACCGTCGTCACAGCAGACGGTCGACGGACAGCACAGTTCGAGCACACGCTGGTCGTCACCGACACCGGAGCGGAGATCCTGACACTGCCATGAGTCACTCGAAGAAGAGTCACAGCTCGCACGAGATCGCCTTCGGCATCGACGTGGGCGGGAGCGGCATCAAGGGTGCCCCCGTCGACCTCAAGACCGGCGAGTTCGCCGCCGACCGCGTCCGCATCCCGACCCCCGAGGGGTCGACGCCCGAGGCCGTCACCGCCGTGATCGCGGAGCTCGTCACGAGCTTCGACCTGCCGGACAAGACACCCGTGGGCATCGCCTTCCCCGCGCCGATCTTGCACGGCGTGGTGCCCTCGATCGCCAACCTCGACCAGTCCTGGGCCGGGGTGAACCTCGACAAGATCGTGTCGAAGGCCCTGGACCGCACGGTCATCGGCGTGAACGACGCCGATGCCGCAGGAGTAGGCGAGGCCGTGTACGGCGCCGCCCGCGACAAGGACGGGACCATCCTGCTGGCGACGCTGGGGACCGGCATCGGGAGCGCTCTCCTGGTCGACGGCCACCTGCTGCCCAACACCGAGCTCGGGCACCTGGAGATCGACGGGCACGACGCGGAGTCCCGCGCCTCGGACCGCGCGCGCACCCGCGACGACCTCTCGTGGGAGCAGTGGGCCGAGCGTCTGCAGCGCTACTTCGAGACTGTCGAGTACCTGTTCTCACCCGACCTCATCGTCGTCGGCGGTGGCGTGAGCAAGCACCACGAGAAGTTCTTGCCGCTGCTCGACCTCCGGGCGCCGATCATCCCGGCGAAGCTGCGCAACGCGGCCGGGATCGTCGGGGCGGCTCGTCTGGCGGCCGACGCCGACTGACCACGGCTCTCCCCGCGGCCCCCTCGCGGGGCCGAGCACAGCAGCAGCCCTCGACCGGAGACGGTCGAGGGCTGCTGGCGTCTGTGGCGTGGTCAGGGCGCGCTGTCGGTTGCGTCGGCTGACGCGCGGCTCGCCCGGTCAGGGACCGACCTCGGAGGACGAGAGATGGCGCAGTGCGCCCTGTCCTGGTCCGCGCTGAGGGTGTTCTGTCAGCGCTTGCGCTGAGGGTGTTCTGTCAGCGCTTGCGCTGCGGGCCGACCAGCTCGTCGACGCCGAGCATCGCGAGCACGTCGCTCACGACAGCCGGCGGGTCGACGAGCGTGACGTCGAGGCCCTCGTCGCGGCCGATGGTGCAGACCTGTACGAGGAAGGCGATGCCCGTCGAGTCGATGAACTCGACCTTCGAGGTGTCGATGACGACCGGCAGGTTCCGGTCGAGGGCCCTCGCGAGCGCGCCGCTCGCGTCAGGCCGCAGCGCGCTGTCGACCTCGCCCCACATCTGCAGGACGCTCCGCCCCGGCTCTTCGAGGAGGCCGATACCGCTCACCCTGGTGTCGATGCTGTCCATGCCGAAACCACTTCCTGACGATGTCGTCGGAGCTGGTGCCCCCGCACCGGGCCGAGCCCGGTACCACCAGATCTCCGACGAGTCTAGGCGCGGATTCTTGCTCTTGGCAATGTCTTGACGCTTTCCATACGGTAAGGATTGCCCCAGTCAGGAGCGGCCGTCACGACCTGGACGACGCGCCTCTCTTGAGCATCCCCCACAGGACCGTCGCGGCGAAGAGCACGAGGGCGATGACGGCGAGCCACAGGAGGCCCTTGATGACGAAGCCGAGGACGGCCAGGACGGCCCAGACGATGAGGATGCCGATGATGATGTTCATGTGCTGACCGTAGATCGGGCCCCTTCCTCCCGCACGCGCAGCCGGGAGGCCCGCACCCCAGCAGCAGCAGACGAGGACGGCAGAGGTCTCGCGCTGGCACACGATCCTCGCTAGGTTCGCACCATGGGGTGACCGCCACCTGCACGTGCAGCACCGAGGAGCAGCTCATGATCAGGTTCTTGCTCAGGACGCTCATCTTCCTCGCGTCGGCCGCCCTCGGGCTGCTGGCCGCCGACGCCGTCCTCGACGACTTCTCGGTCACGGCCTCAGGCTTCGTCGTGACGGTGGTCGTGTTCGCCGTGATCCAGAGCGTGCTGGCACCGTTCATCGCCAAGATGGTCTCGCGGTACGCACCGGCCTTCCTCGGCGGGATCGGGCTGCTCGCCTGCTACGTCGCCCTGCTCGTCGCGTCCTTCGTCGGCGACAGCCTGACGATCCGTGGCGTGAGCACCTGGGTGCTCGCCACGATCATCGTCTGGTTGGTGACAGCGCTCGCGACCTTCTTCCTGCCCTTCGTGCTGCTCCGCAAGGCCGCGAACGGCGAGCGCGTCCCGCGGGGCCGACGCCCGCGGCAGGAGTCCTGAGCGTTCGAACCGTCAGGCAGGTCCTCGGCATGACCCAGGTGCCGCCTCGCGCCACGAGCATCCTCGGCACTGGGCACGCTGCTGACGCTGCTGACCTGCACGGACGCCGCCTCGACGATCGGGACTCCTCCCCATCGACGGTGGCGCGCAGCAGCCCTACCGTAGGGACGGGCCGAAGGCCGGCCCGGGTGCAGCAGAGGAGTCAGGACGGATGAGCGAGCCCGACGGCCGTGTGCCGCGGTCCTACGTGACGCGGCCGCCTCGCGACGTCGTGCCCGACGAGCCCGTGGTCCCCGAGCTGTCGCCCCGCGAGCACCGGCTCGCGCAGTACAGGTCGACGGCCGCGGCCGGCGGCGGCGCAGCCTCCCCCACGGGACCAGCAGCGCCTCACCGCCTGCTCGTCGCCGCGACAGTCCTGGCGGGTGCGCCCGCTGCCCTGGTGCTGGGTGCCACGCTCTCCGCACTCATGACGACACTCACCCTGCCGCTCGGTCTGCCCGAGTGGTGGGGGCGCGGCTCGTGGAACCTCATCGTCATGACTTTCACGCTCGGACCGTGGCTGCTGGCATCGTGCGTGGTAGCCGTGGTGCTCCTGCTGGTCGAGCTGGTCCGGCCGCAGCCGCGAGACGGCTGGGGACGGACGGCGCCGAGGGGCCGACCGTCGGTCGCACTGATGGTCTCGACCCTCGGCCTGGTCGCCCTGACACCGCTCCTGGCCTTCTCAGGCTTCATGCTCTTCCTCGCCTCGGCCTACGTCTGCGCCTCGTCCTCGGCGACATGCTGGTGAGCTGAGACCCTGGCGAGTCGTCGGGGCACGACCACGGTCCGGGACTCCTGACCTCCGGCAGTGCTCCGGCGACCGAGCCGTCGAGCGGTCAGCGCTGCGCGGACTCCGCGGCGCGGCTGTGCCAGACGTCCGGGACCGCGACGAGCGCGGTGAGCGCCCCGAAGAGCAGTGCGCTGCGCGTGTGCGGCAGGCGGACCCCGCGCGCGGCACGAGCCTCGTTGCGGTGGAACACCTTCTTCTCGACGACGACCGTGAGCACGCTGCTGCCCATGACGACCAGACCGGCGCCTGCGAGCGCCGCGACCTGGGTCGTGCGGTCCATCCCGTCGGGGGCGACGGTCGAGGGCGTCGTCTGCGTGCCGGTCCCCTCGCCTGCTGGTGCGTCGGAGGCCTGTGTCCCGTCGGACGCAGCCTGAGACGAGCGTGATCCCTCGAAGGCCTGGTCTGTGAGCTTCCACGGCGGTGTACCGGTCCCGCGGACCGTGGCGACGGTCTTCTGCCAGGTGTCGTCGTGGCGCATGTCGCGGATGCCCAGGGCCGCGAATGCGGCGAGGCCTGCGGTCTTGAGGACCGTGCGCGCGGCCTTGGACCGCACGTAGTCCGGGAGGGCGTACCACCCCACGACGAAGGCCGTGGTGGCCGCGGTCGTGCGGATGACTGATCGGGAGTCCGGCTGGGGCGCGTCGATGGTCGTCATCGCTCGATGCTATCGGGCCGCAGCTCCATGCAGACCAGCCGTTCCCGGCTCTCCCACGACGGGACGACCGCGAAGCCGGAGCGTTCGTAGGTGCGGATGGCCGGGGTCCGCCAGTCCCACACCGAGAGCCGCACGGGCCGTGGGAGCCGCGCGAGCGCATCGGCGAGCAGACGTCTGCCGACACCGTGCCCGCGATGGGCGGGGTCGACCCAGAAGCGCGCGATCGACGCTGCTCCCGCCTCAGAGGAGAGCACGACCATGGCGACTGCTTCCCGGTCTGCCACTCCGAGCAGCACCGTGGAGCTCGCGAAGGCGGCTGCCGGGTCGTCGACCTCGGACTGGTAGCGCGCGGGGAGCGACCCGTCGTCGCGCTCGTCTGCGAGCGCGCACTCGGCCTTCTCTGACTCCGTCTGACGGAGGTAGGCGGCGACAAGACGAGAGACGACTGCGGAGTCCTGCGGGAACCGCGCTTCACGGACCTCGGCTGGAGAGGTCTCGTCCGCGGGTCCGAGGTCGTGGTCAGGCACGACCCCGACTCTAGCGAGGGCGGATGAGCTGGCCGGTACGCCGGGTTCTGTGTCCCGCGCGCAGTTGCCCGCGCGCGGGTGACGACCATCCATCTACGACGTACGTTGCCGCACGCCTCTAGCGGTCTACCCGGGTGCTCGGGCGAGCAGCCCTCGAACACACCCTGTCTGACCTTGCTCCAGGTGGGGTTTACCTAGCCGCGCCAGTCACCTGGCGCGCTGGTGGTCTCTTACACCACCGTTTCACCCTTACCGCAGACGCGGACGTCTGTGGCGGTCTGTTCTCTGTGGCACTGTCCCGCGGGTCACCCCGGGTGGGCGTTACCCACCACCTCGCTCTGTGGAGCCCGGACGTTCCTCGGCAGGGCCGGAGCCCTGACGCGGTCGTCTGGCCAACTCATCCGCGCCCCCAAGGGTACGCGACCCGGAGCGGTCGGGGCCGCACCTCCCGGCTCCCGAGCTCGTCCCCCGCCGAGGCTCACACCTCGACCGTGTACCCCAGCATCAGCTCGTCGCCGCTGACCCCGCGGATGCCCCAGCTCTCGCGGGGGCTCTCGATCACGACGATCTCGAGGTCGTCGACGGGCAGGTCGAGCGGGCCGCAGACGCGGTCGTACATCTGCCGGATCAGCTCTCGCCGGGCTTCACGGCTGCGTCCGGTGAAGGCGACCACCTGGACGACGAGGTACCGGGGGCCGCGCTGCGGCGCGACGAGGTCGTCGTCGTCGAGCCAGACGAAGCGCTGGAACTTCTTCTCGGGCGGGTACTGCCAGGCGTCGACGAGCGCGGCGTGCAGCGCGTCGGAGAGCTCTTGACGCTGGTCGCGCCACTGCGAGCGCCTGCCGTGCACGATGATCTGACCCATGCGGGCGACCTTAGGGGCGGACTCACGACCCGTGCAAGGATTGTGTGCATGAAGTTCGACGACGCCTCCTGGCACACCGAGGGAGACTTCCCCGAGGGCCTCCCACCCGAGGCCGGTGCGACGCACATCGGCATGTTCCTCACCTGGTTGATCCGGGCCCAGCACCTGTCGGACGAGGTCTTCGCCGACGCACCTGAGGACATCTTCGCCGTGCAGGCGGGCACCATGTCGGGTGCTGAGTTCCTGCTCACCTGGTTCGACGGCCAGCTGGGGGACGCCGTCCTGTCGAAGACCGGCGCGGACTTCGCGATGGCGTACTACGAAGGGGCTGGCGGGGACGTCACCTTCCTGTCCGACTACGCAGAGGCCTTCTCGGACGTCCCCGGGATCGACACGCTGTACAAGGTGCCGGACACCCAGGAGAGCTACGACCGCGTCGGTCCGATGATCTCCTACCGCTTCGAGCAGTGGCTGCACGACGGCCGTCCTGCGTTCCTCAGCTGAGAGGCCTGACGATGACCACCTCTGCTTGGACGACGCTGTCGTCGACCGTCGCGTACGAGAACCCGTGGATCCGGGTCCGCGAAGACGCCGTCGAGAGGCCTGACGGCTCCGAAGGCATCTACGGCGTCGTCGAGATCCGCAACCCTGCGGTGTTCGTCGTCGCCCTCACGGACGACGACGAGGTGGTGCTCGTCGAGCTCGAGCGCTACACCATCGGCCAGATGTCGCTCGAGGTCCCGGCGGGCGGCTCCGACGGTGAAGACCTGCTGCTCGCCGCGCAGCGCGAGCTGCGCGAGGAGACGGGGCTGGAGGCGGACTCCTGGGAGCCGATCGGCTCCATGATGACGTTGAACGGCGTGTGCAACGCTCCCGAGCACGTGTTTCTCGCGCGCGGCCTGCGTCCGTCGGCCGAGGCGCACGAGCAGGCGGAGGAGGGCATCGTCGGCACGCGCACCGTGCCGTGGCCCGAGGCTCTGGACCTGGTCCGCGACGGGACGATCACCGACGGCGAGACCGTCGCCGCGCTCATGTATGCCGCGCTGGCTCTCGGCCGGGTGTCGTAGGACGATTCGCACACGAAGCACACATCTCGTCCACATCGGCTAACCTTCCCCCAGGACCGCACCTCACCGGTGCGTGCTGAGCGAAGGAGCTTCGATGACGACCTCCCTGACCGACCCAGACTCCGCCCCTGAGGTGCTGCGCAACGATGCCGGCGACCCCGTCGGGATCGTCGAGAAGCATCGGTGGACGCCGCCGAAGATCGCCCTCTGGGTGGCGATCGGTCTGCTCGGGGGCCTGGGCTGGACCATGATCGCGATCGTCCGCGGTGAGCAGGTCAACACGATCTGGTTCATCGTCGCGTCGGTCTGCACGTACTCCTTCGCGTACAGGTTCTACGCGCGCTTCATCGAGCGTCGCCTCATGCGGCCCGACGACCGCCGGGCGACACCTGCCGAGCGGATCGACAACGGCAAGGACTTCGACCCGACCGACCGTCGGGTGCTCTTCGGCCACCACTTCGCCGCGATCGCCGGTGCCGGGCCGCTCGTCGGGCCTGTTCTCGCGGCGCAGATGGGCTACCTGCCGGGGACGATGTGGATCATCTTCGGCGTGGTCGTCGCGGGCGGCGTGCAAGACATGCTCGTGCTGTTCTTCTCGCTGCGCCGCGGCGGCCGGTCGCTCGGTCAGATGGCCCGCGACGAGATCGGCCGGGTCGGCGGGACCATCGCGATGGTCGTCGTCTTCGTCATGATGATGATCGTCCTGGCGGTCCTCGCGCTCGTGGTCGTCAACGCCCTCGCGGAGAGCCCGTGGGGTGTGTTCTCGATCGGCTGCACCATCCCGATCGCGCTGTTCATGGGCGTGTACCTGCGGTTCATCCGCCCGGGGCGGGTCACCGAGATCTCCCTCGTCGGCTTCGTGCTGCTCATCGCGGCGATCGTCGGCGGTCGCTACGTGGCCGAGAGCTCCTTCGGCGAGGTGT
>Ga0247813_10001010_pt1 | contig 22489 bp, 23 predicted proteins | sample UWRJL169409C1_FD_180719 | JGI IMG/M metagenome (GOLD analysis project Ga0247813, IMG submission 180719) | Plant litter microbial communities from Arlington Agricultural Research Station in Wisconsin, United States - UWRJ-L169-409C-1 | ecosystem: Environmental > Terrestrial > Plant litter >...
GATAAGTTTGTTTTTACCGACCAATAATAGATGCTTAGCAAAGACAAAATATCTCGATTTTTTTGTTTTAATCTATGATATTTTTCGAAAAATTGAAGAAGGTATTGATGTTTTTGCTATGAGGTGTTGTAATGATTGATAAAGTTCATGTTTAAAGTTCAATTTGTGGGAATAGTTATAATTTAGAAAGCGTTTTTTAAATTTAACAAAAACAAAATTTCAAAAGAATTGGCACTTAGAACAAAAGGGAGAAATTAAAAAATGGAAGAAAAGTAGTAACAATTATTAGCGATAAGGAATTTTTCCCAAAACTATACATACAGTTATTCTGGATAGATTTAAATGAAACTAAGGTTTTTTTTTGGACTTCAATTATGCAGATCATTAAAAACTAGCAACTTGAACTGATTGATCTAATACTTGTTTTAAAAAGTGATTAATCGAGAATGATAACTTAAGAATATGATTTTTTATATATTAATGGCATTAGTAATGATAGCTTTTTTTTTAATAAGTTATTATCATCCAAAGTCAGAGAAAACAATAAGTATAGTTGTTCTAGGTATTTTAATTATAATTGGCGCATTCAGGGATAGAATTGGTTGGGATTATCCAAATTACGTTTACTGGTATGAAAATAAGACAAGGGATGATAATTTAGAATTTGGTTTTCTTATTATAATGAAAATTTTTAGATATTTAAATTTTGATTATACATTTCTTTTTTTCTTTTTTTCTTTCTTTACTTATCTTTTTGCTTATTTAGGGATTAGAATGTATACTAAAAAAAGCACTCTTCCCTTAGTGCTATATTTCTTCATTCCGGTTTTATTTTTGTATTCCTTTACTTATATAAGGCAATTTTTGTCAGTTACAATTGCTTTTTATGCTTTTAGCTTTTTATTAGAAAAAAAGTATGTAAAATATTTTTTATTGATGGGATTGGGTATTTCAATTCATTACAGTTGTTTAATTCCTTTTGCGGTGTATTTGATGTTGTTTAAGTGGGGTCACTATATAAAAATCCGTTATTTATATATAGTTATGGGGTGTTCATTTATTTTATCAAAAATTGGAATTATTCATTTGTTGAGTTTCTTTTTGAAAGATTCACATTACCTATTTTACGTCTCCAGTAAATTTTCAGTCACAGTTCCATGGATGAAATTAATTGTTTTAAATATTATGGGATTAATTGTTTTGTATTATTATGATAAGTACAAGATAGAATTGTCAAATCAAAAATATTTAATACTAACTTACATATGTTCGATTATTCTTTTAAATGTTTTTTCAGAATCCACTGAACTGACAAGGGTTTATATTTATTTTAGAATTTTTGAAATTTTACTTGTTTCAGAAATAATTCGTTCTTCATTAGGAAATAAAAAACTTTTACTAATAAGTTTTGTTTGCTGCTTTTATGTTTTTCCATTTTTTAGAGCTATCGAGATTGATGGAAAAGAGCAGCCAAATGATGAATTTAAACTTGTACCTTATAAGTCTTTACTGTTTAAAAAAAGTACTTAAATAATAATTCTTTAAAGAAAAATAATTTTAAAAATAATACTACTAATGGAATATACAATATTAGGCATCTTTTTACTGATTTTAATGTTACTTTATTTTAGTGTTGCAAATCATTTTAATATTCTCGACAAGCCTAATCAAAGAAGTTCCCATACTGAAATTACCCTGAGAGGAGGAGGAATAATTTTTTGGTTTTCAGCTTTAATTTATTTTGTTCAGCATTTCCAAAACAATTATCTTTTTTTTACCGGAATTACATTGGTAAGCTTGGTAAGCTTTTGGGATGATATTCGAAGTGTATCTAACAAAATTCGAATTTTAATTCATTTTTCGGCAATTTCATTAATTTTTTATGACTTGGATGTTTTTCAAATATTATCACTTTTCGAAATTGTTTTGGCGTATGTTTTATCAATAGGAATTATCAATGCTTATAATTTTATGGATGGTATAAACGGTATAACAGGTTTATATACTTTAGTGGTAATGGGATCACTTTTATATGTAAACTTAAACATTCAGGTATTTACAGATAGTGATTTTATAAAATATCCCATGATCGCCAGTGTTGTATTTTTGTTTTTTAATTATAGAAAGAAAGCAAAATGTTTTGCCGGGGATGTAGGTAGTATAGCAATAGCTTTTTGGATTATTTATTTGCTTTTAAAGCTTATTCTTGTAACAAATTCCGTCATTTGGATTTTATTTTTGACAGTTTATGGAGTGGATGCTGTTTGCACAATTTTGCATCGTTTGTACTTGAGACAGAATATTTTTGAAGCACATCGTTTACACTTTTACCAGATTTTAAGCAATGAGTATAAAATTCAGCACCGATTGGTTACAGTATATTATGCAATAGTACAGATTGTAATTTCAGGCATAGTTATTTTTCTGTACAATAAAATTCCTGATACATTGCTATTTTTTATAGTTCCTATTCCAGTTATTTTAATCTATGCTTTAAAATTTTACCTTTTAAAAAGAATTAATTTAAAATTAGATTCATGAATCCTAAAATAATTGAGGGCGGAAATTTTTCCGATTATCGTGGAACTATTTCATTTGTAAATGATTTTAGTTTTAAGGATATTGAAAGATTTTATATCATAAGTAATTCTAATGAAAATCCAGTTCGGGCCTGGCAGGGTCATAAATTGGATTCTAAAAATTTCTATTGTTTAAACGGATCATTCAAAATTCATTTCGTAAAAATTGATAACTGGGAGAATCCATCAAAAGATTTGAATATAGAGACCATATTTGTAAAAGCTTCAGAAAGTAAAATAGTGCATATTCCGGCAGGCTATGCAAATGCGATTGAGTCTTTAGAAACAAATTCAAAATTATTATCATTTTCGACTTTACCATTAGCGAATGTTACTGATGATGATGTGCGTTATAATTTTGATTATTGGAAAATTAATGGATAATAAAAGAATTTTTTTATCCTTGTCAAAGCAAAGCGGTTTTGAACAAAAATATATTCAAAAAGCTCTTGAGGAGAGTTGGATAACTTCAGGAGGACCCAATGTTGATGATTTTGAAAAGGCATTAGAGACTTATCTTGCAAAGGAATCATTTATAGCGGCTTTAAATTCCGGTACATCAGCAATTCATTTAGCATTAATTTTATTAGGAGTAGAAGCAGATGATGAAGTAATTTGTCAAAGTTTAACATTTTCTGCTTCAGCAAATCCAATATTGTATCAGGGTGCTATACCTGTTTTTGTAGATAGTGAACCTGAGACATGGAATATTTGTCCTTTACATCTAGAAATTGCAATTCAGGACAGAATCAAAAAAGGCAAACTCCCCAAAGCAATCATAGCAGTTCACTTGTATGGAAATCCATACAAAGTAGATGAAGTTCATGCAGTTGCAGATCGATATGGAATACCTGTGATAGAAGATAGTGCTGAAGCTCTCGGAAGTTCATATAAAGGTAAAAAATGTGGGACCTTTGGGACTTTTGGAATTTTCTCTTTCAATGGAAATAAAATCATTACAACCTCTAGTGGAGGCGCTTTAATTTCTAATTCAAAAGATTTAAAAGAAATGGCTGTTTTTTATGCGACTCAATCGAAGGATGAAGCTGTACATTACCAGCATAGTCAGATAGGTTACAATTACAGAATGAGTAATATCTGTGCAGGAATAGGTCTTGGACAAATGGAAATTTTGAATAAAAATATTGATGCCCGAAGAGAAATAAATGATTTTTATAAGATAATTTTTAATGACATTGAGGAGGTACAACTTTTTCAGGGGACTGATGGCAGCTGTTTACCTAATTATTGGTTAAGTACGATTTTAGTGAGTTCTAATGTCAGAAAAAATATAAATAGGGAAAACTTAAGGTTAGCTTTCGAAAATGCAGATATAGAATGTCGTCCAATATGGAAACCAATGCATCTACAGCCTGTTTTTAAAAACTATCCCTATTATGGAAATAATTTGTCCGAAGATTTATTTGATAAAGGCTTGTGTTTGCCTTCAGGATCAGGAATTACAAAAGCAGACAAGCAAAGAATTAAACAGGTAATTGATACTTTTTTTGAATACTAAATAGAATCACATTTTTAATATGAAAATTGAAAAAACATTTATAAAAAATTTAGTAATAGTTGAACCATCAGTTTTTGGTGACGAAAGAGGCTATTTCTTTGAATCTTACAGCAAAACTAAATTTGAAAATTTAGGTATTGATATTGATTTTGTTCAGGATAATCAGTCATTTTCAAAAAAGGATACTTTGAGAGGACTACATTATCAAAATCCACCATTTGCACAAACTAAGCTGGTTCGTGTATTAGAGGGAGAAATTATTGATGTAGCTGTAGATCTAAGAAAAGATTCTCCAACTTACGGAAAAGCATTTAGTATACTGCTTTCTGCAGAAAATAAAAAACAACTGTTGGTACCACAAGGTTTTGCCCATGGATTTTCAGTTATAAGTGACACTGCTTCGGTGATATATAAATGTGATCAGTTTTATAATAAGGATTCTGAAGGCGGAATTAGATTTGATGATACATCATTAAATATCGATTGGGGTATGAACCTTGAAGATGCAATAGTTTCTGAAAAAGATAAGATACTTCCATTTATTGAAAATTGTAATAGTTTATTCTAATGAACTCGCCACGATTCCAGATTAAATAAAAAGTGTGCAATAGAATATTTCATTAAAAGCAAATAGTAATTAGTATGAAAAAAATATTGGTAACAGGTGCAAGTGGTCAGCTAGGGTCAGAACTTTCTGTTTTATCTCCTAATTATGCTCAATATGACTGGTTTTTCGCAGATAGAACACAAATTACTTTAGATGATTTGGAAAGTCTGGAAAAACAATTAGCTTTAATCCAACCTGATATAATTTTAAGCTGTGGCGCATATACTGCAGTTGATAAGGCTGAGTCTGAAAAAGACCTAGCCTACATTATTAATCATCTGGCGGTTGAATTGATTGCAAGATATTCTAAAGAGAATAATGTTAAATTGATACATATTTCAACTGATTATGTATTTGACGGAACTTCATCAGTAGCTTTAAATGAAAAAGCTGAGACAAATCCCATAAATGTTTACGGAGCCAGTAAACGAGCAGGAGAATTGGCTTGCATAAATGAGTATCCAGATTCAATAATCATCAGGACATCGTGGGTATATAGTAAGTTTGGAAATAATTTTGTCAAAACAATGCAACGATTAATGCAGGAAAGAGAATCATTAAATGTTGTCAATGATCAAACAGGATCTCCTACTTATGCCGCTGATTTGGCAAAAGCAATGATGGATATTTTAGAATCTCAAAAGTGGATACCCGGAATTTACAATTATTCAAACGAAGGTGAAATAAGTTGGTATGAGTTTGCGTTGAACATAAAAGAATTGGGAGGATATACTTGTAAAGTTGCAGGAATATCCTCTTCGGATTATCCAACTCCTGCTAAGCGTCCTGAGTTTTCATTATTGAATAAAGAAAAAATAAAAAAAAATTATAATCTAGATGTGCCTGATTATAAGGAAAGTTTAAAAAAGATATTTATCTAAGAATTTTTTGATAGATTAATGGTTTTTAAGAGCAATCCAAAAACCTAAAAATTAAAATATGAAAGGAATTATATTAGCCGGAGGCTCTGGTACGCGTTTACATCCTTTAACTCTTGCTATGAGTAAGCAAATGATGCCGGTATATGATAAACCAATGATTTATTATCCGTTGTCAACTTTGATGATGGCGGGAATAAATGAAATATTGATTATCTCTACTCCCCATGACTTACCAAATTTCAAGAAATTACTGGGTGACGGGTCAGCATTAGGATGTAAATTCAGTTATGCGGAACAAGCTATTCCCAATGGTCTGGCTCAGGCCTTTGTGATTGGCGAAGAATTTATTGGTGGTGATGATGTAGCATTGATATTGGGGGATAATATATTTTTTGGATCTAATATGCAGGAACTTCTAAAGGCAAATACAAAACCAACTGGTGGAGTTGTTTTTGCATATCATGTTTCTGATCCGGAACGTTATGGTGTAGTTGAGTTTGATGAAAATTTAAAAGCGATCTCAATTGAAGAAAAGCCTGTAATTCCAAAATCCAATTTTGCGGTTCCGGGCCTATATTTTTATGATAATTCGGTTGTGGAAATTGCTAAAAGCATCAAACCAAGTGCACGTGGAGAATATGAAATAACGGATGTCAATAAAGTTTATTTAAAAAAACAAGTTCTAAAAGTTGGAATATTAAGCAGAGGTACTGCATGGCTGGATACTGGTACTTTTAATAGTTTGATGCAGGCAGGTCAGTTTGTTCAGGTACTAGAAGAGAGACAAGGTTTAAAAGTAGGATGTATTGAGGAAATTGCCTGGAGACAAGGATTTATTAATGATACTCAGTTAGAGGAAATCGCATTACCGCTGGTAAAATCCGGATATGGATCTTACTTAATCGATTTTATAAAACAAAAGAAAAAAGGTGTTAAAATTTAATTTCCATTAAAGAAATAATTTTCGGGAAACTTTAATTTGTATTTTTGCTATCATACAAATTTTACAAAACTAAATCAAATTGAATACAAACGAACCAAATAAAATACGATCCTTATTTTATAATTTTTTTTCACCAAGGAATTTAAGGGCAAATATTAATAATCTCAGTTATCTTCCCAGATGGATTATTGTTGCCATTGATGTAATGGTATTGGTTTTTTCATTCTCCTTTACTTATATGCTATTTGAAGGAACAGCTTTAGGGTATATCATTACATCCCATCATTTTTATTTTGTTGGCAGTTTGATTTTTGTAAATGTCTTTTTCTTTTGGCTGTTCAGGACTTATTCCGGAATTATCAGACATTCTTCTTATATAGATGCTATCAAGCTTTTGTTTTCACAAATGTCGGTTTTGGTTTTTTTCTTGTTTTTCAATTTAATATTTGAATTGTATGCAGGTCATAAAGCTTTTCTAAATACGGCACTTTTTATTAATCTGGTACTTTCATTTTGTGGATTGTTTTTATATCGTGTTATTGTAAAACAGACCTTTGAAATTTATTTCTCCGAAAAAACGAATTCAAAATTAATAAGAACCGTGATTTATGGTACAGATGCTAACGCAATTTCAGTTGCCAATGCCTTAAAATTTGAAACACCTTCCCGCTTTAAAATTGTCGGTTTTGTTGATAAAAACAGTCAGAATGCCTCTAAAAGAATGTTAGATTTGCCAATACTTATCCAAAAGAAAAAATTGCCGGCACTAATGCGTTCAGTAGCAGCAGAGGGAGTTATTATAGCTGACAAAAGTCTTTCAAAAGAGGATCAGTTAACGATTGTAGATCAGTGTTTAGAATTCAACTACAGAGTTTACACTGTGCCCCTAATTTCAGATTGGGAAAATCAGAAAGAAATATCGCAAAAAGTAAAAAATATTCAGATTGAAGACTTGCTTGAGAGAAAACCAATTGTGTTAGACAGTAAGTCAATTTCCAGACAATTAAAAGATAAAGTAATTCTTATCACCGGGGCGGCAGGCTCTATAGGTAGTGAAATAACCAGGCAAGTATTAGGATTTAATCCAAAGATGATTGTTATTTTGGATCATGCAGAAACACCGTTGCATCATTTGTGTTTAGAAACCTTGGCATTGGATTCCAATACTAAAATTAGAGCTGTTATTGCAGATGTAAAAAGTAAGACAGCATTAGAAAAGGTATTTAAAGATTATAATCCACAAGTTGTTTTTCATGCAGCGGCATATAAGCATGTACCTTTGATGGAAGAAAATCCTTCTCAGGCAATATTAACGAATGTAAAGGGAACCAAAAACCTGGCAGATTTGTCATGTAAGTATAAAGTAAAGAAATTTGTGATGGTTTCTACAGATAAAGCGGTTAACCCAAGCAATGTTATGGGGGCGAGTAAAAGAATTGCAGAGAAATATGTGCAGTCTTTATTTCTGAAAAATCAAAACGACAAAACAGAAAAATCAACAAAATTCATCACTACCCGATTTGGAAATGTTTTAGGTTCAAATGGTTCGGTAGTTCCTTTGTTTACCAAACAAATTGCAGAAGGAGGTCCCGTTACTATTACACATCAGGATATTATTCGCTATTTCATGACCATTCCGGAAGCTTGTCAATTAGTATTGGAGGCTGGCGCAATGGGTAACGGAGGAGAGATTTATATTTTCGATATGGGGAAACCTGTCAAAATAATTGATCTGGCCAAAAAGATGATCAAACTGGCAGGATTTATTCCGGATAAAGAAATAAAAATAAAGATAGTTGGTTTGCGACCTGGTGAAAAATTATATGAGGAATTATTAAATGATACTTCTAAAACACTACCTACGTATCATAACAAAATAATGATTGCACAGGAAATTCAGGACGAATATGAAAATCTTCATACTGAGGTTGAGCAATTAATCAGTATTGCAAACTTCTATGATAATGATGATATTGTGACTAAAATGAAAAAAATTGTTCCCGAATTTAAAAGTATGAATTCTACTTTTGAGGTTTTGGATAAGTGATTTTATGCTTGTTGATTAGAAGGTACTTGATAAAGATCTTTTTATAATTGTCGTCAATATCTTAAATATATTTATACTATTTTAAATAAATGGAATTAAAAACTACGGTTTATCAAAAGGAAAGTAAAAGTAATATTACTAAACTGATAAAAGAAAGTATTAAGGATATTTTTGTTTCTCGTTTTTTAGCCCAACAACTTGCAATACGTGATATCAAGGCACAATATAGGCAATCATATTTTGGTGTAGTTTGGGCTTTTATTACTCCATTAACTACAGCTTTGGTTTGGGTAATTTTAAGTAAATCAGGAACAATTTCGGTTACTGATACAGGTGTCCCATATCCTGTTTATGTATTTTCAGGCACTTTGCTGTGGTCTATCATAACAGAATCTATAAATGCCCCAATGATGAATACTAATGCAGCAAGAGGTATACTCTCTAAAATTAATTTTCCTAAAGAAGCTTTAATTGTTTCAGGCATATATAAATTATTGTTAAGTAGTTTGATGAAAATAGCATTATTGCTGTTTTTTTTATTAGCTTATGGAGTTGATTTCAGTTTTTCTATTCTTCTTTTTCCATTAGTTTTTTTAAGTATTGTTTTTTTTGGGACAACGATTGGTTTATTCATTACTCCTGTGGGAATGTTATATAATGATGTTGGAAAAATTATCAGCATGGGGTTGGGTTTTTTAATGTATGCAACACCAGTTGTATATGGAATTCCTAAAGTAGGTATTATGAAAACGGTTATGGAAATAAATCCCCTTACTCCACTGATTTTAACATCCAGAGATTTGTTAGTTGGGCAAAATTCAGAATACAGCATCTACTACATGGGTATAATGTTATTGTGTATTCCTTTATTTTTTTTAGGATTGGTATTTTATAGAATTTCAATTCCTATTATTGTCGAACGAATGAGCGCATGAAAAAGATGAAGGATAATGAAATATTGGTAAAAGTAGAACATCTTTCCAAAAGTTTTGCAAAGACCTTAAGACTAGTTTATGGTATGGAATTAAAGACTTGTGCAACAATTTATTGGGAAATAAAAAACAAAGGTTTTTACGCCCAGATGAATTTTGGGCTGTAAAAGATATAAATTTTGAATTACGTCGAGGAGAATGTTTAGGTTTGATTGGTCATAATGGAGCAGGAAAATCAACTTTGTTAAAAATATTAAACGGGCTCATTAATCCAGATGAAGGAAAAGTTACAATTAAAGGACGAGTAGGTGCATTAATTGAGCTTGGAGCTGGTTTTAACCCAATCTTATCTGGTAGGGAAAATATTTATAATAATGGTGCAGTTTTGGGATTTACTAAAAGCGAAATTAATTCTAAAATTGAAGAAATTATCGATTTTGCAGAGATAAGGGAATTTATTGATATGCCTGTACAAAACTACAGTAGTGGTATGAAGGTGCGTTTAGGGTTTGCTGTTGCAGCTCAGATGAAACCTGATGTATTAATCATTGACGAAGTATTAGCAGTTGGGGATTTAGGGTTTGTTTTGAAATGCTTTAAAACAATTGATACAATTTTACCTGAAACGGCTATCATATTTGTGTCTCACAGCATGCCAATGGTTTCCCGGATATGTAATCAAATTATACTAATGGAACATGGGAAAACTGAGTTTCAAGGCGGTGATATAGGGAAAGCTATTGATTTGTATTATACCCGATTTGCTCAAAGTGAATCTAATGCAGTATTTGATGATGGAAGTTTAACTTTGGAAAAAGCAGAAATTTTTAATGCTATTTATGAGAAAAATATTCCACAACTTAGATGGGGAGAAAATCTTGTATTATATTTTAAACTGAAAGTAAAAGTGCCGGCAGACAGCCTTGAATTCAGTATTATTATTAATGATAAAGAACAACGGTCTGTTGCGGTATTACAAAGGAATGATGAATCTTTAAATTTGAATCCGCACAATACAATTATAGAATTTAAAGTGACTCATCAAAATTTGCAATTTTCTAAGGGGATATATTCGTTGAGTTTAGGAATTAGGAAAAAAGCAACAAAAATACCTGTTCTCAGGATTAATGATATTATTACATTTCAGGTGGTACATCCGGAAGAAATTTGGGAACCTTTTCTTCTTAAATCTAAATTTGAAATGATAAATAATAATTACAAATCTAAAATTGTTTAGATCTTAAATTCCCAAAAATGATAAATGTTACCAAAACGTTTTTACCTCCAATTAAAGAATATACTAAACATATTCAACGTGCCTGGGACAAGGAATGGCTTACAAACAGAGGAGAATTAGTACTGGAACTGGAACAAAAATTAAGGGAATTTTTAGAAATTTCAAATATAATTATTACCAATAACGGAACTGTGCCATTACAAATTGCAATGAAATTATTAGGTAATAAGGGTGAGATAATAACAACTCCTTTCAGCTATGTTGCTACTACAGCAGCAATAGTCTGGGAAAATTGTACACCAGTTTTTGTTGATATCCATCCTGAATTTCTAACTATTGATGAAACTAAAATTGAAGCAGCGATTACAAGTAAAACTACAGCTATTTTAGCTACCCATGTCTTTGGTAATCCATGTAACATTGAAGTTATCCACAATTTAGCAAAAAAATATAATTTGAAAGTTATTTATGATGCTGCCCATTGTTTTGGTGTTACTTACAAGGATAAAAGTGTTTTTCAGTATGGTGACATAAGTACTTGCAGTTTTCATGCTACAAAGTTATTTCACACTGGTGAGGGTGGCGGGGTTTTTTGTAATGATTTGGAATTATTTCATAAAATTTACTACAGCCACAATTTTGGGCATAATAGTCAATTAGATTTTGATGGTTTAGGAATTAATGGTAAAATGTCAGAATTGCAGGCAGCTATGGGATTGGCAGTTCTTCCTTATCTGAATTTTATTATTGAAGAAAGGAAAAAGGTAGTAGAGTATTATGATCTTTATATTAATTTTTTAGATTTAAAAAAAATTAGAATTAGAGATAATATTCAATGGAATTACAGTTATTATCCTTTGATTTTTGAATCAGAAAAACAACTTTTGCATGTACAAAAAAAATTAAATGATGAAAATATTTTCCCTCGGAGATATTTTTATCCATCTTTAAATAAATTACCATATGTTTCATATAAGGAAATGTCAGTTTCTGAAAGTATAGCTAAAAGAATTATGTGCATTCCTTTATATCATAGTATTACCAAATTAGAATTAGAAAAAATAGTGAAATGTATAAATAAAAGCTTAAAATGAGAATATTATTAACAGGATTATGCTCTGTTCACAAAGGAAGAATTGAATATGGTAATATTGGAAATTACTACATTGTTGAAGTTGCAATCAGAGAATTACATCGAGTTTTTCCAGATGCTGAAATTGTAACAACATTTCAAATGAATGAAGAATTTGCTGCTAAAGAAAGAATTACCGTTTTACCATTGGATATATATTATGATTGGTCCGAAAATGATTTGGATATTGCTTTAAAGGAATTGGCAATTGGAAATCTATATAATCAAACCGGTACCATTATTAAAACCACGGCTTTTATTGATGAAATAATAAAATGTGACTGGGTTTGTGATTTTAGTGGCGAAATGTGGGGAGATCATGCAGAACCTGTAGGGAAGAATAGATTTATCATAAATTTGATAAAAATGAGAGTTGCTCAGTTATTCAATATAAAAACAGTGTTACTTGCGGGTTCTCAAGGACCTTTTAACTTAACTGGAAATATCAAACCATTTGCACAATTGGTTTATAAAAACTTTACTAAAGTTTTGAATAGAGAATCTGCTTCGCTTGAGTTACTTGAAAAAAACGGTTTTGATATATCAAATTCAAAAAGTTTTACAGACCCTGCATTTTTATTTGAGCCTGAAAATCAAAATTCAATTATTGAAATTCTTAAAAATGATAATATTCTTTCTGATGATAAAAAAACTATTGGTTTTGTTCTTTGCGGATTTAATATGCTTGAAGGGCCCTATGATAAGGAACCAAGAAGAGAGGATGAATTTTCTCAGTTTGCAGAATTAGTTGAGTATATGGTAAATGAATTCGATGTAAGGGTATTTTTTATGTCACATCAAAATGGATTTGAGAAAGAACCTTTTAAATTTATCAATGGGAGGGACTATCCATATGCTAAAACATTACACGATATAGTAATCAAAAGAGGTAAAGTAAATCCTGATATGGTTATATGTGCCAAAGGCCCATATAATCCTAGAGAAACAAAAGCAATAATTAAGAATTTTGATATGTTTGTTTCCGGAAGGATTCACGCTTTTGTGGCTGCGGTTTCTCAATCTGTTCCGACAGTTATAATTAATAGGGGATTCGGAGGAATTTCACATAGAAACATTGGGTTTGCTAAGAGTGTTGGTATGGAAGATTTTGTTTCATCGCCTTCCTCAATCAACGATATGAAAGAAAAAGTAAAACTTTGTTGGGAACAAAGGGAAGAACTTAAGAAAATCCTTGATGAAAGAATTGTAGAAGTTAAAAAGAAGGCACATGAGCTGTTTGATAATCTTAAACAAGCAAATTAATCATAATGGATTTAGCGATAATGCAGCCATATTTTTTTCCTTATTTGGGATATTTTAGTCTCATTAAACATTCTGATTTATTTGTATTATTAGATGATGTTCAGTTTATAAGACATGGTTGGATTGATAGAAATCGTATATTAAAACCAGAAACAGGTTGGCAATACATTCATTGTCCATTACATAAACATTCAAGACAAACACCAATTAAGGACTTACAGATAAGAAGTGAAGATAATTGGAAAAGTAAAATATTAGCACAATTAATTCATTATAAAAAAAAAGCACCATTTTATAACGATACAATTTCTTTGTTGGAATGTATTTTTAAGGAAGAAATTAATGATTTATCGACATTTAATCAAAAATCATTAATCTTTATATGCGAATACATTGGATTTAGCTATAGAATTAAAAAATTTAAAGAACTTAATATAAGCATTGATTCACCATTAGAACCTGATGAATGGGCTTTAAATATATGCAATTCATTTGGTGGAGTCAAAAAATATATTAATCCTATTGGAGGACGAGCATTTTTCGATAAAAAAAAATATGAAAAAAGTAATATAGAGTTATGTTTTCAAAATTTTAAAATAACAGATTATACTCAAAAAAGGAATGATTTTGAACCAGGATTGTCAATTATCGATGTACTGATGTTTAATAGTCCAAATGATATCGATATTATGTTAAACAATTATGACCTCATATAAGTTTACCGAAAATGCGGTTTCTATTAAAGATGTAGAGAATCATCTGAATAAATGTTCCGAAAATTTTAATCCTCCACTTTTTACCTATGTAAACATTTCCGAATATGCTGTTAAAATTGTGAATAATGCTCAGACATTTGAATTTTGGCATGAAAATATTTTAATAGGCTTATTAGCAATATATCTCAATGATAGCAATTATGAGTATTCTTTTATTACAAACATATCAGTTGATAAAAATTTTCAAGGATTGGGTCTGTCCAAAAAAATGCTTGACAAAGCCATTAACAAAGCTAAAACTTTAGGGTTTAAATATGTATATCTGGATGTTCAGTCAGACAATAAGAAAGCAATAGGGTTATATTATTCAAGAGGGTTTTTAATGATAGAGAAAAAAAACATAGGACTTATTAAAATGATTAAAACATTATGATTAATGAAAAATTTATGGTTTCTGTTTGCTGTGTAACATATAACCATGAAAAATATATAAGCCAAACAATTGAAAGTTTTTTAAATCAAAAAATAAACTTTGATATTGAAATACTTATTCATGATGATGCATCAACTGACGAAACTGCTAATATTATCAGAAAATATGCTGACATCGATAAAAGGATAGTTCCTATTTTACGTACTTCAAATTTAAAATCAACCGGTCAAGCAATATATCCAATTCTTTATAAAAAGGCAAAAGGAAAATACATCGCTTTATGTGAAGGAGATGATTACTGGACAGATCCACTAAAACTTCAAAAACAAGTTAACTTTTTAGAAAACAATCCTGATTTTTCAATGAGTTTTCATGATGCAATAGTCATGAAAAACGATGTCAAATTATATAATTATGTCAACAAAAATAAATCAGTTTTCACTATAGAAGATTTATTTGAAAAACACTTTATTCCTACAGCAAGCATTGTTTTTAAAAATAATGTTCAAATTCCGGAATGGTATTCTAAAATACAAAGTGGAGATAAATTACTTCTTTTTATCCTTGCGCTAAATGGTAATATAAAATACTTAAATGAAGTTATGTCAGTTTATAGATTACATGAAGGTGGGGTATCAAATACTCATTTCGGAATAAAAAAGGTTTATGACAGTGCTTTGTTATTAAATTTAATTGACCAGGAAACTAATTACAAGTATAATAAAAACTGTCATGCATCACTGTTATATGAGATAGAAACACATTTGATTAATAAGAAACTCTCTTCTGAAATTGAAATTAAAAATATTAGAATAAGACTTTTGATTAATGAAATTATAAGGAGATTATCAAAAAAAATAAATTTTTTTTTTAAATGAAAATATTACTTATTTCTCATGATGCATCGAGGACTGGCGCACCAATATTGTTGATAAATTTAGCTAAATTAATTTTAAGTTTTAATGAACATAAAGTTACATTTCTTTTAAAAAATGGTGGAGCGTTAGAAACTGAGTTCAATTCTATTGCCCCAACTCATTTATTAAAGGAAAAGCAAAGCAAAGGCAAATTTGCATTTTTCTTAAAAAGAAAAAAGAGTATCATTGAAGATCATGCTTTTTTAAATAGTTTTGATTTCATTATTTCAAATACGATTACGAATGGTGATATTATAGAAGTAATAAAAAAAAAATATAAAGGAAAAATAATTAGTTATATACATGAATTGGAAATTGGCACAAAAGCATTTTCGAATGAACAAAATGTATTGAAACTGATACGAAATTCAACTAAATTTTGGGTTCCATCTTCTATTGTAAATGATTATTTACGTGAAATGTTAGATATTGATCAGCAGGATATTTTTACAATGCCCTATTATATCCCTTTAAATTTGCCTGATACAAAAAAAGAAAAAATAAAAAAAGAATTTTTAGTTGGAGGCTGCGGTACTACAGATTGGCGGAAAGGTGCAGACTTGTTTGTTATAATTGCAAAACAGCTATATCTTAAGTATCCTGAGATCTCTATTGTTTTTAGATGGGCAGGAGCAAATTCAGGAATTCAATTAGATAAATTAAATTATGAAATAAGAAAGGGTAAATTAATTGATAAAGTTTATTTTGAACTTTCAAGTCCAGATTTAAATAATTTTTATAATTCAATAGATCTTCTGTTATTGCCTTCTAGGGAAGATCCATATCCGCTTGTTATTCTTGAAGCAGCAAAATTCAATGTTCCTTCAATTTGTTTTGATTCGGTTTGCGGAAGTAAGGATTTTATATTAAATTCTAATGGTGGAATAGTTGTACCCTTTTTAGATATTGAAGCAACTATTCAGGCAATTATAAATATTCATAATGATAAAAAATACAGAAGTAAATTAGGAGAGAATGCAAATATGTATCTTAAAACGACACATTCTAATGATGAATTTGTCTATGATACATTTAAAGAACTTTTAGGAAAGTAATTTTACCACAATCCCATGTCAAAAAAAATAAAACCCATAGCAATATATCTTCCTCAATTTCATCCTATTCCAGAAAATGATAAATGGTGGGGAAAAGGCTTTACGGAGTGGACTAATGTTACCAAAGCGAAACCCAAATTTGAGGGTCATTACCAGCCACATCTGCCTGCAGATTTAGGTTTTTATGATTTGCGATTAGAGGAAGCAAGATTAGCTCAGGAACACATGGCAAAAGAATATGGAATACATGGATTCTGTTATTATCATTATTGGTTTAATGGAAGAAGAGTATTATATGAACCCTTAGATAGAAAGCTCAAAAATTCAAAAGAAAATCTTCCATTTATGATGTGTTGGGCCAATGAAAATTGGACACGGGCGTGGGATGGTGGAATAAAAGATGTTTTGCTGGAACAAAATTATTCTGAAGATGATGATAGAGAGCATATTAGGTTTTTAATATCTTATTTTAAAGATGAAAGATATATTAAAGTTAACGGCAAGCCTTTTTTTATATTTTATAAACCAGATTTATTTCCTGATATGGCTCAAACTATAGCTATATTTAGGGAAGAGGCATTAAAAGAAAACGTAGAATTGTATTTAGGTTGCTTTGAACGTTGGAATGGATGGAATGAAGAAAAATTGAGGGAATTCGATTTTGATGCAATTATTGAGTTTCAACCATTGTCGAGATCAATGAAAATGTACAATGATAAGAAAAATTCAGAAAATCGGTTCGGAAAAAAGATTAATGAAAAATTAAAAAGAAAGTTGAATGCTTTTTTTAACCTTAAAGGAAAAAAAAACAAAGATTCAATTGTAGATTATAAAAAATTCATAAAATTTGATCTGAATAATAGAAAAAGTGGAATATATCCAGGGGTTTGTCCTATGTGGGACAATTCTTCTAGACGTGTTGGTCAAAATGCTATCATGCTTAAAAATAGTACCCCCGATCTTTTTAAGAAATGGTATAGAGAAAAAACTGAAGAATCTAATTTTTCAGGATTAGAGGATTGCTTTGTTTTTATCAACGCCTGGAACGAGTGGGCTGAAGGAAATCATTTAGAACCTTGTCAAAAATGGAATAAATCTTATTTAGAGGCTTTATTATGAACATCTTTGTAATCATAGTAACATATAATCCTAAACAATGGATTGATAAATGTTTAGGAAGCTTGAAAGAAAGTTTATGTTTTGTCAGAACTATTGTAGTTGATAATAATTCTACAGACGGATCAAAAGATTATATAAGAAAAAATTTTCCAGAAGTTATTTTATTAGAAAATACGCTGAATTTAGGATTCGGGAAAGCTAATAATATAGGTATTAAAAAGGCATACGAATCTGGAGCTGATTATGTTTTTTTATTAAATCAGGATGCTTGGGTAAATCATGACACAATAAAAGATTTGGTTCAGGCTCATCAAAAAGAACCTGATTTTGGTATTGTTAGCCCAATGCATTTAAACGGAAAAGGTACTGCTTTTGATTATAATTTTTCAAATTATATAAATCCTGCAAAATGCAAAAATTTATATTCTGACATTTTTTTAAATACGATTAAGAAGAAAATATATAAAATAGAATTTGTAAATGCTGCAGCTTGGTTAATTTCGAAAAAATGCATAGAAGTTGTAGGTGGCTTCAATCCTTCTTTTTTTCATTATGGCGAAGATAATAATTACTTACAGCGAGTTGAATTTCATCAATTTAAGATAGGAGTTTGTCCAAATTCTATAGTTTATCATGATAGAGAAACCAATTCTGAGAATAGCTATTTTATTAATCAAGAAAAATTTTATATCCGAAATGTAGTTTTAAAAGTTTCCAATCCTACAAACAAATATTCTTTTGAAAAAGAGTATAAAAAGTCCTATATTTTTTTATGTAAAGCACTTTTTTCATTTAGATTAAAAAAAATTAAAGAGGTTCTTTGTAAAATTAAAGCTTTAAATCATCTCGATAGAAAACAAATTATAAACAATAGGATAGAATCCTGTAAGCCACAATCATCTTTTTTAAATTTATGAATCCACTAGTTTCTATCATAATTCCAACCTATAATCGAGCTCATTTAATTTGTGAAACTCTTGACAGTATTTTATTTCAAACTTATGAAAAGTGGGAATGTATAATCGTAGATGATGGTTCAACCGACAAAACAGAAGAAATTTTAAGCAAATATATCAAAAAGGATAGACGTTTTCAACTACATCATCGTCCTAATAATCGTTTAAAAGGAGGTAATGCTGCTCGTAATTATGGTCTTGAAGTTAGTAATAACAAGAGTGATTATATTATTTGGTTTGATAGTGATGATTTAATGGCTCCTTTTTGTTTAGAAAAAAGATTAAATTTTATCGAACAAAATAAGCAATATGATTTTGCCGTTTTTTCAATGGGGCTTTACAAGGATGGGATAAAATATATAGATGAGTCTCGTTCTTATGTAAATAAAAGTAATAGTGAAACAATTAAAATGTTTCTAATTGGCAGGAAGATACCCTGGCAGGTTAGTAGGCCAATATATAAAAGAAGCGTAGTAACAAAATTAAAATTTAATGAACGTTTATTAAGATTTCAGGATATTGAATATAGTATAAGGCTTTTAAAACTGATTAATCCAAATTATATATCAATTGACGAAACAGATTCATTTTACAGACTTGATGCTGAAACAGCACAGAGAAATGAAAAGTCAAGTTTTAAGAATCAAGTTTTATCAGCTTTATTGGAATTCTACACTTCAATGTTTGAAAATTTAGATAGAGCTGAATTATCTTTAGTTAAAGCTGAATTTTTAGATAAATTATACAGCATTATTAAATCAAATCAAAACCCTGAAACTAAATTAAATATACTAATAAAATTAATAAAAGTCTTTGATAAAAATTTAGGAATTCACTTTAAGTATAAATTAAAAATATATGGGATGATTATAATAAATAAGTTTTTGTATAACAGAAAAGGGCATTACAAAGTGCATAAAGTTAACGAGTACTTTTTCAACTGAATGTAATGGAACCTTTAATCTCTATAATAATTCCAACATATAACAGAGCGCAGTTAATAAAGGAGACTCTTGATAGTATTTTAATTCAAACTTATAAAAATTGGGAATGTATCATTATTGATGATGGCTCTACTGACAATACTTTTGAAATTATAGAAAGTTATATTCAAAAAGACAATCGGTTTCAATATCATCATAGACCTGAAAAGAAGCAAAAAGGACCCAATTCATGTAGGAATTATGGTTTTGAGATAAGTAAAGGAGAATATGTAAAATGGTTTGATAGTGACGACCTAATGTATATTAATTTGCTTGAAATGCAAATAAAAGTAAAAAACAATAAAACTGAATGTATTGTTTGTAAAGTGCGTTATTATGATTTGAGCAACGATAAGATTTTAAATGAAAATAAAATTTATTCTGATATCTTGATTGAGGATTATTTAACCGGAAAAATTACTTTTTATATTTCCGGACCTCTTTGGAAAAGATCTTTTTTAGAAAAACAAACTGAATTATTCGATGAAAATATTACAAATTTAGATGATTGGGATTTTAATCTCCGAATGCTATATGATAGTCCTTCAATTGTTTATGTTGATGAGCCATTAATACTTTACAGAATACACCAATCTTCTTTATCTCAAGAAATAAACAAACTTACTTTTCAAGAAATTAAATCGGAATTTATGGCAAGAGAAAAGCATTTAAAGTTGATAAATGCCAACAAATCCGTAAAAGTGAGTTTTTTTGAAGATTATATAAAAAAAAGATATAGATATGTTTTGCGAGAAGCAATAGTTCGAAAAAACAATAAAAGAAGATACTTTTTAAAAAAACTTTTATATTATCAATTTAAATCGGGAGATTTTTTATCAATGTTAAAAACTATAATTACTTTTTTTTTATTTACAGTTTTTAATAAGGGATATAAATATTTATAATAGATGAAAATCCTTTTTATTTCTATGCCATCTATTCACGTCGTTCGCTGGATAGAAAACTTGAAAGATACAAGTCATGAGTTATATTGGTTTGATGTTCTAAATCGTGGTAAAATTCAGACTATTGACTCAGTTTGTCAAATTACAGATTGGAAAAAAAGAAAATTACCAAATATAAAAGGTGAATTTTTTCTAAAAAAAAATAAACCTAATTTATATAAAAAAATAGTTCCTTTTCTTGAGACAACTGCAAATGAGGCTTTGGAAAAAATAATTTTAGAAATACAGCCCGATATTGTGCATAGCTTTGAAATGCAAACTTGTTCATTTCCTATTTTAAAAACCATGCAGAAGTTTTGGCAAATAAAATGGTTATACTCATGTTGGGGTACTGATATTTATAATTATCAAAATAGTACTTCACATCTGGATAAAATTAGAAAGATGCTTTTAAGAGTAGATTTTCTGCATACAGATTGTTTACGTGATTTTCAATTAGCTACAAAATTTGGTTTTAACGGTAAATTTCTCGGTGTTATACCAGGAGGTACTGGTTATAAAATAAAAGAATTACAAAATTGGACTATACCAATAGAAAAACGCAAAGTTATTTTGATAAAAGGATATCAACACTATCACGGAAGAGCACTAAACATAATAAAGGCAATTGAATCTTTAAATCAAAATATAGAAAGTTATGATGTAGTTGTTTTTGGAGCACATAAAAATGTAATTAATTACATTGAATCTAACCATCTTAATTTCAAAGTTTATAAACAAAATAGTATTGATCATTCTGAGTTATTAAAACTTATGGGGGAAACTTTATTATATATTGGAAATAGTGTGTCCGACGGTATTCCTAATACTCTTTTAGAAGCTATCGTTATGGGAGCTTTTCCAATACAATCGAATCCAGGAGGTGCTTCAGCCGAAATAATTAAGCACAAATTGAATGGTTTACTTATTGAAAATCCAGAAGATATAAATGAAATTGAAGGATTGATTACCTACTTCTTACAAAATTCAAATATAAATTCTACTGCAAGAGAGTTTAATCTTAATTTAGCAATGGATCGATTAGATTATAAAAAGAATCAAAAAAAAATAATTGACATGTATAATCATACTCAAAACATTCAATAAAATATGTCTTTAATTTCTGTAATAATTCCAGTTTATAATTCAGATTTATATATTCAAAAAGCAATAGAATCTGTATTATTGCAGCCTGAAGATATTGAAATAATTATTGTTGATGATGGGAGTTCTGATGAATCACTTTCAATTTGTAAAAACATTGCAAAAGAAAATGAAAAGATTATAATAATTCAACATCATGATAAGAAAAATCATGGAAGGTCAGCAAGCAGAAATCTTGGAATTATGAATGCAAAAGGTAATTATATTGCTTTTCTTGATGCCGATGATTTTTATTTACCTAATAGATTTACAAAAGATATAGAGATATTAAAGAAAGATTCAATTGATGGTGTTTATAATGCAATTAGTGCACATTTTTACAGGGAGTTTAGTTTGACCGAAAAAAATAAATTACAATTAACAACTGTTAGAGAATTAATTGCACCGGATAAATTATTTGAATGCATGGGACCAATTGGTCATTATGGCTACTTTTCAGGAATTGCTTTAACGGTGAAGAGAAATATTTTTGAAAAAACAGGTCTTTTTAATGAATTACTGGAAGTTGCTGAGGACACTGAGCTATGGATAAAAATGAGCCTGAAAGCCAGACTGAGTCCAGGTAATATAAAAGGACCATTGGCAATGAGAGGAGTACATAATACTAATAGTTCCTTTAAAGAAAAAGATTTGTATGTTGTGAATAACTTAAAAATGTATGAATCACTTTTGATTTGGAGTTTTGAAAATGGAATACAACTGAATCGAATAGATTTAATTTGGAAAAAAGTATGGATCAATAGAACGTTAAATGATAAGGAATTAAATTCTGATTTGGTTTTCTGGATGAATACTATTTTAAAATATCCCAAGTTATTATTATTAAAAAGAGTTTACATAACTTTTCCGGTTTTCAAAAGAATTAAGAATGTAATAAATTATAGAAATGCCTGATAAATTGGTTTCTGTCATTATACCAGCTTATAATAGAGAATTTTTAATTGGAGAAACATTAGAAAGTATTTTAAATCAGTCTTATACTAATTGGGAATGTCTAATTATAGATGATGGTTCAATCGATCAGACAAGACAAGTAGTAAATGAATATGTTTTGCTTGATAA
>Ga0247813_10001012_pt1 | contig 22451 bp, 16 predicted proteins | sample UWRJL169409C1_FD_180719 | JGI IMG/M metagenome (GOLD analysis project Ga0247813, IMG submission 180719) | Plant litter microbial communities from Arlington Agricultural Research Station in Wisconsin, United States - UWRJ-L169-409C-1 | ecosystem: Environmental > Terrestrial > Plant litter >...
CGCCCGGCGCGAGCTTGGCGACCTCGGCAATCTGCCACTGCAGCCGTTCGCGCTCGCGCTGCAGGGAATCCTGCGCGGCGCGGGCGGTTTCCAGCGCGCCGAGTGCCTGGCGCCAGGCCTGCCACGCGCCGTCGAGCGTGCCGGCGTCCACGCCCGCGTAGGCGTCGAGCAGCCCGCGCACCGCGTCGGGTCGCGTCAGGCTCTGCCAGGCGTGCTGGCCGTGGATGTCCAGCAGGTGGTCGCCGAGCTCGCGCAACTGGGTGGCCGTGGCCGGGCTGCCGTTGATCCAGCCGCGGCTGCGGCCCTGCAGGTCGACTGTGCGACGCAGCAGCAGCGCGTCGCCGGGCTCGAAGCCGCCCGCATCGAGCCAGCCGGCCAGGGCCGGATCGGCGTCGAATTCGGCGCTCACGTCGAGGCGCTCGGCGCCCTCTCGCACGGCGCCGGCGTCGGCGCGGTTGCCCAGCGCCAGCTGGAGCGCGTCGATCAGGATCGACTTGCCGGCGCCGGTTTCACCAGTGAGCACCGAGAAGCCGGCGGAAAGATCGAGTTCGAGCGCGCGAACGATCACGAAGTCGCGCAGCGCGATGCGTCGCAAGGCCATCTCAGTTCTCCACGGCGTGAGGGGTTTGCATGGTCAGGATCCGCCTTCGTTCCAGTGCAGCTTTTTTCGCAGCGTGTCGAAGTAGCTCCAGCCCTTGGGATGGAGAAAACGCGCGCGGAAGTCAGAACGCCGCACCACGACCCGGTCGCCGATTTCCACCGAGGCAAGCGACTGCATGTCGAAATTGGCGCTGGCACCCCGGCCGGCCACGAGCTCGATCACGACCTCGTCGACGTCGGGCAGCAAAATAGGGCGGTTGGACAACGTGTGCGGCGCGATGGGCACCAGCACCCATCCCGGAATCGAAGGATGCATCAGCGGGCCGCCGGCCGACAGCGCATAGGCTGTCGAGCCCGTGGGCGACGCGATGATCAGGCCGTCGGCGCGCTGGTTGGCCACGAAGTGCCGGCCGACCGACACCCGCAGCTCGACCATGCCGGAGGTCGCGCCGCGGTTGACCACCACGTCGTTCATGGCCAGCGTGCTGAACACGCAGCGGCCGTCGCGCATGACCTGCGCGTGCATCAGGCTGCGATGGTCTTCCTCGTACTCACCATCGAGCATCGGGATGAGCGTGGCTTCGTAGTTGTCGAGCGGAATGTCGGTGATGAAACCCAGGCGTCCGCGGTTGATGCCGATGAGCGGCACGCCGTAGCAGGCGAGCTGGCGCCCGATGCCCAGCATGGTGCCGTCGCCGCCCACCACCAGCCCGAGATCGCATCGTTCGCCGATTTCCTCGACGGTGAGCGCCTGGTAGCGGCTGACCTCTGTATCCTCCGCCTCTGAACGCTCGACAACGACCTCGCAGCCGCGCGACTCCAGGAAGGCGCCTATGGCCTCCATCACGCCGTCTTGCGCACCCGCCTGCGCACGAGCGCCGGATGCCTGGTATTTGCCGATGAGCGCGACGCGCCGAAAGCGGGAAGTCATCTACAAATTACAACATTAAAATCAACCCATGCTGGACGACCGTGCCAAGTTGCTGCTCAAGACACTCGTCGAGCGGTACATCGCCGAGGGGCAACCCGTCGGGTCACGCACGCTCTCTCGATCCGCAGGTCTCGAACTGTCGCCGGCGACCATCCGCAACGTCATGTCCGACCTGGAGACGCTGGGGTTGATCACCAGCCCGCACACCTCGGCCGGGCGCATTCCCACGGCGCGTGGCTACCGACTTTTCGTCGACACCATGCTCACCGCGCAACGAGAGCAGCTTCCGACGCAGAGCCTCGCGCCCGACCAGCCGCAGAAGGTGATCGCCAATGCGGCCAACCTGCTGTCGAGCCTGTCGCAGTTCGTGGGCGTGGTGATGGCGCCGCGGCGCACCTCGGTGTTCCGCCAGATCGAATTCCTGCGGCTTTCCGACCGGCGGCTGCTGGTCATCATCGTCTCGCCCGACGGCGACGTGCAGAACCGCGTGATCTTCCCGGAGGCCGACTATTCGCAGTCGCAACTGGTGGAAGCGGCCAACTACATCAACGCCAACTACGCGGGCCTGTCGATCGAACAGGTGCGCGACCGGCTCAAGTCCGAAGTCGACCAGTTGCGCGGCGAGATCGCCTCGCTGATGCAGGCGGCGGTCGACGCCAGCACCCAGGTCATGACCGAGGCGCAGGACGACGTGGTGATTGCGGGCGAGCGCAACCTGCTGGCCGTGACCGACTTTTCCAGCGACATGGGCCAGCTGCGCCGCGCGTTCGAGCTGTTTGAGCAGAAGGCGCAGATCATGCGGCTGCTCGATGTGTCGAGCAAGGCGGAAGGCGTGCGAATTTTCATCGGCGGCGAGAGCAAGGTCGTGCCGTTCGAGGAGCTGTCGGTCGTGAGTGCCAACTACGAAGTAGATGGCAAGGTGGTCGGTACGCTCGGCGTGATCGGTCCGACGCGCATGCCCTACGACCGCATGATCCAGATCGTCGACATCACGTCGCGCCTGGTGACCAACGCGCTGAGCCACCGGAAGTAGGACAGCAGGCCGCAATCAGCCACTAGAATCCGTGCCGAGTGGGCCGTTAGCTCAGTTGGTTAGAGCAGCGGACTCATAATCCGTTGGTCGATGGTTCAAGCCCATCACGGCCTACCACCAGACGTGAGATCAAGGACTTGGCGAGAAATCGCCAAGTCCTTTTTCATTGGGAGCGGTCGAAGAGTCCGGCGCGTACGTGGTTCCCACCTTGCCGCGACTCACGTCAGCTCGGCCAGCGACGCGGCGTCGAAGCTCTTGAGGCGGGTCATGTCGCCCGCATGAATCTTTTCGACTCAGGCCGGGAACCCTCGCCACCGAAGGCGGAGAAGAAGTCGCCAGCCCGACCGAGCCGACGCTGATCGTCGTGGCGCCGGTCAGTTTCTTGGACCAGCCGGCAAAGTTCCAGCCCTTTTCGCCGTCGAGTTCCGGGAATTCCAGTTGCCAGAAAAGACGTTGCGAGCAATGCGACACGACGCCGTGCGCGCACCGTGCTTTCGCAACGCGTCGTGCGGCGGTAGACGTTTTAGGGTTAGGGATAGTCCCTGCGCTCCAAAGTCGCTTGCGGGACGGAATTGCCATGACGCCAGGCCTACTGTCGGTCTCCGTACCAACCCATGGAGATAAGCATGCAATGCTTCGGTTTCAGTCGCCCGGTCCGGTCTTGGTTGTTTGCCGCCGCGTTCTCCGCGTGCGGCGCTGCCAGCGCCGCCGAGACGGTCAAAGTCGCCTTCATCGAGGTGCTGTCCGGCGCCTTCGCCTTCACCGGCCAGAGTTCGCTCAACCAGTTGCGGGAAGTGGTGGCGCAGCTCAATGCATCGGCCACCCCGGCCGATCCGAAGATCGAGATCGTGCCCTTCGACGGCAAGGGCTCGCCGCAGGAAAGCACTTCTGTGTTGAAGGCGGCCTTCGACCAGAACATCCGGTACGTCACGCAGGGCGGGGGCTCGGGCGTGGCGTTTGCACTGGTCGACGCCATCAACAAGCAGGCCGATCGCGACCCCAGCAATGCGATGGTGTACCTGAACTACGCGGCCATGGACCCTGGTCTGACCAACGAAAAATGCAGCTTCTGGCACTTCCGCTTCTACCCGTCGAGCGAGATGCAGATCGAGGGCCTGACGACCTACCTGCAAAAGAAGCCCGACGTGAAGAAGGTGTTCCTCTTCAACCAGAACTACACGCACGGACAGCAGGTGGCCAAGGCCTCGCGCGCCTATCTGGCGAAGAAGCGGCCGGACATCCAGATCGTCGGCGAAGACTACGTGCCGATCGCGACCGTGCGCGACTTCGCGCCCTATGTGGCCAAGATCGCAGCGTCGGGCGCCGACACGGTGATCACGTCCAACTGGGGCAGCGACCTCGGGCTGTTCTTCAAGGCTGCGAAGGACTACAACCTCAACATCAACTTCTACACCTTCAATGCCAACAACCCCGGCGTTCCCGCACAGATGGGTGCATGGGGCGCCGAGAAGGTCAGCGTGATGTGGAACTGGGGCAGCAATGCACCCACGCCGGCGCTGGAGAAGATCGCCGTCGCGTACAAGAAGAAGTCGCCGAACGATGATTTCATCTACGCCTCGCATTGGTACACGATGAACATGCTGCGTGCGGCCATGCGCCAGGCCAAGTCGACGGACCCGAAGAAGGTCGCCTTTGCGCTCGAAGGCCTGAAGTACGACAGCCCCGTGGGCGAAGTCGAAATGCGCAAGACCGACCATCAGATGCTCGCGCCGATCTACCTGGGCGTATGGGCCAAGCAGGGCAGCCCGGGCGTGAAGTACGACGCGGACAACACGGGTTACGGCTTTCGCTCCGAGGTGGTCTGGGACTCGTACGTGAGCGCGCAACCCACGTCGTGCCAGATGAAGCGGCCGCCAGCCTGAAGACGCGAGGAGGTTTTCTGCAGATTCGGAGTTCGGTCGTGGCTTTTGGTTGATGGTTGCGGAAAATGGCTTATAATCGAAGGCTTCGCGGCTGTAGCTCAGTTGGATAGAGTACTTGGCTACGAACCAAGGGGTCGTGGGTTCAATTCCTGCCAGCCGCACCAAAATGAAACCCCAGTTTGTTCACTCAAACTGGGGTTTTTCTTCGTCTGCCCTTTCAGGATTCCTCTTGATTTCCTGAATGCCGCGACCGTGCGTCGTGCGTGGCCTGCGGTAAATGCAGAGCATAGAAGGGTAGGCTAAAAGGCATGCTATACTTGCAAGCTGTGCGGCTGTAGCTCAGTTGGATAGAGTACTTGGCTACGAACCAAGGGGTCGTGGGTTCAATTCCTGCCAGCCGCACCATCATCATCAAGAAAGCCTGCAACGAAAGTTGCGGGCTTTTTTCTTTTTGGAGCGGCCCCGACGATGAGCAAGGCATTCACCAAGGAAAACGACGCCGACGAGGATGACGACGGCGTTGGCGGCGCTGTCCCACCGATCCCGGCGGGCGCCAAGAACTACATGACGCCACAGGGCTACGCGCGGCTGCGTGACGAACTGCTGCAGCTGATGGACGAAGAGCGTCCCAAGGTCGTCGAAGCCGTGCATTGGGCCGCCAAGAACGGTGACCGCTCCGAGAACGGCGACTACCTCTACGGCAAGAAACGCCTGCGCGAGATCGACCGCCGCATTCGCTTCCTGACCAAGCGCCTCGAGATCGCCGAGGTTACCGATCCTTCTGTGCACCATGGCAGCGACCAGGTCTTCTTCGGTGCCACCGTCTGCTACGTGGACGAACTGGGCGAAGAGCGCACCGTCACCATCCTGGGCATCGACGAAGCCGAGAGCGCCCAGGGCCAGGTCAGCTGGATATCGCCGATTGCCCGTGCGCTGCTGAAGGCACGCGAGGGCGACGTGGTGAAGCTGGTCACGCCGGGTGGCGCGCACGAGGTCGAAGTGCTGTCGGTGCGCTATCCCGCCCCGACGCCGCCCTCGACCTGAGTCGGACGCGCGCCGGGTCGTGGCGCCTCAGTGTCAGGCGGCCGGGACGATGCGCATGGCGGACAGCACGGAGGGCGAGCGCTTGACCGCGCGCAACGCGGCGTCCAAATGGGCAAGGTCGCGCACCGAGATCACGAAACGCAGATCGGTCGAGTCCTGCGGCGTTTCCTCGGCCATCTCCACATGCGTGATGTCGGCTTCTGCATCGGCCAAGGTCGACGCAACGCGTGCCAGCACGCCCTTGTCGTTGCGCACGGTGATGACCACGCCGGTCTCGAAGGTGCGCATGGGTTCGTCGGCCCACTCGACGGCAAAGAAGCGCTCGCTGTCCTTGTAGTGAAGGCGCTGGCCCACGCCGCAGGCTTCCGTGTGCACCACCAGGCCTTCGCCATGGCCGAGGTACCCGACGATCGGGTCGCCGGGAACCGGGCGGCAGCACAGCGAGAAACGCACCGATGAGTTCTCGCTGCCATCGAGCGTCACCGCGCCCTGCGACACGTTCTCATGCGCGGTAAAACGCTCACGGCTGAGCATGAGCGCATCGGGTTTTTCACCGCGCTCGGCCAGGAGCGCCATCAGGCGCTTGGCGACGATGCTCGCCACGCGCTTGCCCAGGCCGATGTCGGTGAGCAGTTCAGCCCGGTTGCGGCTGCCGGTGAAACGCAGCAGGCGATCCCAGATCGGCTGATGTTCGGCGTCGTCGGCCGGCAGCTTGCCCAGGCCTTCGGCACGCAGTGCCTGCGCCAGCAGCTTTTCGCCCAGGCCTTCGGATTCGGTTTGCGCGAGTGTCTTGAGGTAATGGCGGATCTTCGAGCGCGCCCGTCCAGTGCGCACGAAGCCCAGCCACGCCGGATTGGGCGTCGACACGGGCGCGGTGATCACCTCGATCACGTCGCCGTTCTTCAGCTCGGTGCGCAACGGCACCTGATCGCCGTTGATGCGGGCGGCCGACGTGTGATCGCCGATGTTGCTGTGGATGGCATAGGCGAAATCGACCACGGTCGCACCGCGCGGCAGGGCCATGATCTGGCTCTTGGGCGTGAACACATAGACCGCGTCGGGAAACAGGTCGACCTTGACGTGGTCCCAGAACTCGGCCGCATCGCGCGTCTCGTCCTGGATGTCGAGCAGCGACTGCAGCCACTTGGTGCCCAGTCGGTCGCCATTGGCAGCGCTCGGCTCGGCGGCCTTGTACAGCCAATGCGCGGCCACGCCCGATTCGGCCACCACGTGCATCGCTTCGGTACGCAGCTGGAATTCGACGTTCACGCCCGACGGGCCGACCAGCGTCGTGTGCAGCGACTGGTAGCCGTTGAGCTTGGCGATCGCGATGTGGTCCTTGAACTTGCCCGGCAGCGGCTTGTACATCTGGTGCAGGATGCCCAGGCCGGTGTAGCAGGCGATCACGTTCGACACGATGAGCCGGAAACCGTAGATGTCGGTCACCTGCGCAAAGCTCAGGCGCTTGTCTTCCATCTTGCGGTAGACGGAGTAAAGCGTTTTCTCGCGACCCGCGATGCGCACGGAAATGCTGGCCGCCGAGAAGGCAGTTTCCAATTCGCGCTGCACCTTCTGGATGAGGTCGCGGCGTCGGCCGCGGGCCTTGGCCACGGCCTTGGCGAGGATGGCGTGGCGCCAGGGTCGCAGGTGGCGGAACGACAGTTCCTGCAGTTCGCGATAAGTCTGGTTCAGGCCCAGGCGGTAGGCAATGGGTGCGTAGATTTCCAGCGTTTCGTTGGAGATGCGCGCCCACTTCTCGCGCGGCGCATCGGTCAGCGTGCGCATGTTGTGCGTGCGGTCGGCCAGCTTGACCAGGATGACGCGCACGTCGCGTGCCATGGCCAACAGCATCTTGCGAAACGACTCGGCCTGGTTTTCTTCGCGCGTGTTGAACTGCAGCTTGTCGAGTTTGGTGAGGCCGTCGACCAGTTCGGCGACCGGCGCGCCAAAGCGTTCGATCAGCTCGGACTTGGTGACGCCGCAATCTTCCATGGCGTCGTGCAGCAACGCGGCCATCAGCGCCTGCGCGTCGAGCTTCCACTCGGCGCACTGCGCGGCAACCGCGATCGGGTGCGTGATGTAGGGCTCGCCGCTGTTGCGCAGTTGGCCCAGATGGGCCTCGTCCGCGAAGCGATAGGCACGCCGCACGAGGTCGGTGTCTTCGGGGCTCAGGTAGTCGAGCCGTGCGGTCAGCGCAGCAAAACTGGCGGCGGCCGCGTTCAACGCCGCCGGGCTGGGCCGGGGCGTGCCGCGAGGGGCGTTGGACTGGGGCTTGATGACCGCGCTCATGGCTTCCACTGTAGCGTGGCGCGCTGCAAGGGGTATTCGGGCACAAAAAAAGCACCGCGACGCGGTGCTTTTTTGTTGCAGGGCTGCGTCAAGAAAGACTCAACCCGGCACCTTCTTGAGCATTTCGATGCCGATCTTGCCTTCTGCGATTTCGCGCAGTGCCGTCACGGCCGGTTTGTTCTTGCTCTCGATCTTGGGTGCATGACCCTGGCTCAGCATGCGCGCACGGTAGGTCGCGGCCAGCACGAGCTGGAAACGGTTCGGGATTTGCAGGAGACAGTCTTCGACGGTGATGCGGGCCATGATGATCTTTCGAGCTGTGAGCGGGGTGTCAGGGGATGTTCAATGCGGCGAAGGTGTCTGCGCGAGCGCGTCGCTGGGCAGAATACCGAAGCCGTTGAGCGTGGACGATGGCTTTCAGGTCAAAAAGCGCCCGCTCAAATAACTCGTTGATTATAACGAAGTCGAATTCGCTTGCACGCGCCATTTCGGTGGCGGCGTTCTGCAGCCGCAGTTCGATCACCGACGCGCTGTCCTCGCCGCGGCGCTCCAGGCGCGAGCGCAGTTCTTCCCAGCTCGGCGGCAGGATGAAGATCAGCACTGCGTTGGCGAAGGTCTTGCGGATCTGCAGTGCGCCCTGGAAGTCGATCTCCAGGATGACGTCGGCGCCCTGCGCCACGCGTTCCTCGACCGCCTTCTTGGACGTGCCATAGCGCTGGCCGTGCACATGCGCCCATTCCACGAAACCGTCGGCCGCGACCATGGCGTCGAATTCGGAATGCGACGCGAAGAAGTACTCGCGCCCGTGCTTTTCCTGCCCGCGCGGCGGCCGGGTGGTGTGCGACACCGACGGCTGCACCGCCGTGTCGAGTTCCATCAACGCCTTCACGAGGCTGGATTTGCCGGCGCCGCTGGGCGCTGCGACCACGAAAATATTGCCTGGGTAGTCCATTCGCCTGCTCTTATTCGATGTTCTGGACCTGCTCGCGCATCTGTTCGATCAGCACCTTCATGTCCACGCCGATCCGCGTGAGTTCGAGTGCGGCCGATTTCGAGCCCAGCGTGTTGGCTTCGCGGTGCAGTTCCTGGATCAGGAAGTCCAGCCGTTTGCCGATCTCGCCGCCCTTTTTCACCAGGCGCTCGATCTCCTCGAGGTGCGAGGCGAGCCGGGTGAGCTCTTCGGCCACGTCGATGCGGATGGCGAAAGCGGTGGCTTCGGTCAGCGCACGGTCCTGTGCAGCTTCGGGCAGCGTGCCGCCCGTCAGGCCCATGGCCTCTTGCCAGCGCTCCAGAAAGCGCGTGCGTTGCTGTTCGACGAGCTGCGGCACCAGCGGTCCGGCCTGCTTGGCGAGTTTGCCCAGTTGGGCCAGATGCTCCTTGAGCATGGTTGCCAGCCGAGCACCTTCGCGCTCGCGGGCGGCCATCAGACCGTCGAGTGCTTTGGTCGTGACCTCGAGCAGGTCGGGGCCCCAGTCGCCGCGCGCCGCGGAATCGCCGCTGGCCAGGCGCAGCACGTCGGCCACGCTGAGCTCGCGTGCGCCCGGCAGCCAGGCGCGAATACCGTCCTGCACGCCGTTGAGCCGCTGCAGCAGGCGCGTGGAGGGTTCGGTGATGCCGGCCTGTGCCGTGTTTTCGATGGCCGCGCGCACCTCGACCTTGCCGCGCTTGAGCTTGGCGGTGAGCAGCTCGCGCAGCGCCGGTTCGTGCTGGCGCAGTTCCTCGGGGAGCTTGAAGGTAAGGTCGAGAAACCGGCTGTTGACCGATCGTATTTCGACGCCCAGCCGCCCGGTGACAGGGGGCCGGACGTCGGCTTCGGGGGGGCTTCCAGAGGGGCCGTTCTGGCCGCTGGCATAGCCCGTCATGCTGTAAACTGGCATTGCGCCTCGCTGTGTTCGTGTTTGCACGCGCCGAGGTGACGGCACGGCGTTCGCTTGCCGACCCATCGCCTTCGGGCGAAACTCACGGATTATGGCAAAGGTCCGCGACGCTTCCGCGTTCGCACCCTCGGCCACCACCGCGGGCATTGCATTCCTCTTCATTTCCCCACTCCCATGACAGCCTTCGTTCGCAGCGGCAACCGCACCGCAGACCAGATGCGCACCGTGCGCATCACCCGCGGTTTCACCATCCACGCCGAAGGCTCGGTGCTCATCGAGTTCGGCCAGACGCGCGTGCTGTGCACGGCCTCGGTCGAAGAAAAGGTGCCGCCGCACAAGAAGGGCAGCGGCGAAGGCTGGGTGACGGCCGAATACGGCATGCTGCCGCGCGCCACCCACACCCGCAGCAGCCGCGAAGCCGCCAAAGGCAAGCAGACCGGCCGCACGCAGGAAATCCAGCGCCTCATCGGACGCTCGATGCGCGCCGTGTTCGACCTGGCCGCGCTCGGCGAGCGCACCATCCACCTCGACTGTGACGTGCTGCAAGCCGACGGCGGCACGCGCACCGCCGCCATCACCGGCGCCTTCGTGGCCGCACAGGACGCCGTCGACACGCTGCTGGCGGCCGGCAAGATCGCAGCTTCGCCCATCCGCGGTCACGTGGCCGCCATCTCCGTGGGCATCGTGCAGGGCACGCCGCTGCTCGACCTCGAATACACCGAAGACTCCGCCTGCGATACCGACATGAACGTGGTGATGACCGGCGCCGGGCATTTCGTCGAAGTTCAGGGCACGGCCGAAGGCGCCGCCTTCTCGCGCGCCGAGATGGACCAGTTGCTCGGCCTGGCCGAGAAGGGCATCGGCGAGCTGATCGCGCTGCAGGCCCAGGCGCTCGCCCGCTGACGCCATGAAGCTGGTCCTCGCATCGAACAACGCGGGCAAGCTGGCCGAGCTGCAGGTGCTGTTCGCACCGCTGGGTGTCGAGCTGGTGCGCCAGTCGGCGCTGGGCGTCGGCGAAGCCGAAGAGCCGTTTCGCACCTTCGTCGAGAACGCGCTGGCCAAGGCGCGCCACGCGGCCGCTGCCACCGGCCTGCCGGCCATCGCCGACGATGCCGGCCTGTGCGTCGATGCCTTCGGTGGCCTGCCCGGCGTCGACACCGCTTACTACGCCACCCAGTTCGGCTATGACAAGGGCGACGCAAACAACGTACGTGCCCTGCTCGAACAGATGGCGGGCCTGGACAACCGCCGTGCCGCGCTGGTCAGCACGCTGGTGGCGCTGCGCAGCGCCGACGATCCGGAACCGCTCATCGCGGTCGGCCGCGCGCCGGGCGAGATCACACGCGAGCCCGTCGGCAGCAACGGCTTCGGCTTCGACCCGGTCATGTTCCTTCCGCAGTTCGGCAAGACCTTCGCGGAATTGCCGGCGGAGCAGAAGAACGCCCACAGCCACCGCGGCCAGGCTGCGCGCGCCATGCTGGCCCTGATGCGCGAACGCTGGCTGTGAGCGTCGTCGTTCCCATTTCCGTGGCGGACGCCGCAGCGCCTGAAGCCGGTGCGCCGCATGCCAACGATGTGCTGCACCTGATGCGGGCCGGACCGCTGCAGCTCGCCGCGCTGCCGCCGCTGTCTCTCTATGTGCACCTGCCCTGGTGCCTGCGCAAGTGCCCGTACTGCGACTTCAATTCGCACGAGTGGCGCGCGGGCGGCGACGCCTTGCCCGAGCAGCGCTACCTCGACGCGCTGGTGGCCGACCTCGACGCGGCGCTGCCGCTCATCTGGGGCCGCACCGTGCACACCATCTTCATCGGTGGCGGCACGCCCAGCCTGTTTTCCCCCGCGGCGATCGATCGCTTGCTGAGCGACCTGCGCGCGCGCCTCAAGCTCGCGCCCGATTGCGAGATCAGCCTGGAAGCCAACCCCGGCACCTTCGAGCGCAATCGCTTTCGCGCCTACCGCGCGGCCGGCGTCACGCGTTTGTCGGTGGGCGTGCAGAGCTTCAACGACGCGCACCTGCAGGCGCTGGGCCGCGTGCACGATCGCGCCCAGGCCATCGCCGCGGTCGAAGAGGCGGCCAGCGCCTTCGACACCTTCAATCTCGACCTGATGTACGCGCTGCCGGGCCAGACGCTCGCGCAACTCGACGAAGACCTCGACCAGGCGCTCGCGCTTGCGCCGCCGCACCTGTCGGTGTATCACCTGACCATCGAGCCGAACACCTATTTCGCCAAGTTCCCGCCCGTGGTGCCCGAAGACGACACCGCCTACGCGATGCTCGACCGACTGACCGAACGCACCACGGCGCAGGGCTTCAGCCGCTATGAAGTGTCGGCCTATGCGCGCGCTGGCCATCGCTGCGCGCACAACCTGAACTACTGGCAGTTCGGCGACTACCTGGGCATCGGCGCCGGCGCGCACAGCAAGCTCAGCTTTGCGCACCGCGTCGTGCGCCAGGTGCGCTATCGCGAGCCGGGCCGCTACATGGAAAACGCGCTCGCCGGCACCGCGGTCGCCAAGAGCGAAGAAGTTGCGATCGCCGATCTGCCGTTCGAATTCATGCTCAATGCACTGCGGCTCAAGGAAGGCTTTTCGTTGGCACAGTTCGGTGAACGCACCGGCCTGGCGACCACCGCCATCCAGCGCGGCCTCGACGAAGCCGAAGGCAAGGGCCTGCTTGCGCGCGACCTGCGCCACGTGTGGCCGACCGAGCGCGGGCTCGACTTCCTGAGCGATCTTCAGACCATCTTCCTGCCCGACACCTGAGCAGTCGACGCCATGCAGCCTGCCGCTCCCCCAGACCTCAATTCGCAGCCGTCGTCGTCGACGACGTTGGCGTCGCCGCGACGTGCGCGTGGCCGGCCCAGTGCCGAGCAGGCCGCCGAGTTGCGCGAGGACTTCCTGGCGGCGGCGCTCCAGTCTTTCCTGGAGCGGGGCTATGCCGCGACCAGCATCGAGGCGGTGGCGCGCGATGCGGGCGTGGCGAAGATCACCATCTACCGCCGCTACGAGAACAAGGAAGCGCTCTTTCACGAGGTGGTGCATCGTGCAGTGCAAAACGCACGTGCCAGCATGCAGGCCACGCTGGTGCGCGACGATGGCGATGTGCGCAGCGCGCTGCTGGCCCTGGTCGAGCGCATGTACCTGTCGGCCACCGACCCCGCCACGCTGGCGCTGCTGCGCCTGGTCATCGCCGAGGCGGTGCGCTTTCCCCAGCTTGCCAAGGCGCTCTATGCCGAGAACCGCTACGTGCTCGCACCCGTGGTCGCGTACCTGGCCGATGCGCACCGCAGCGGCCGCCTGCACGTGCCGTCGCCCGAGCTCGCCGCCGTGCAGCTTTCCACGCTTGCGTTCGGCGGCGTGCGATTCTTCATCTCCAAGCCGTTGGCAGGCGCCGCCGAACGCCGCGCCTGGGCCGAGGGCATCGTCGACCTGGTGATGCGTGGCTGGGCGTTGGATGCAGCGCCGCATGCAGCTTCACAGCAGGTTTAGACTTGCCGAGTGTCGAGGATGGCGCGCAGAGCGTTTAAAATCCCGCTTCTGGCCTCCAGCGAAAGAGGCCAGGCCACACGGAGATTTGGGTGAGTGGTTTAAACCAGCAGTCTTGAAAACTGCCGACGGGAAACCGTCCGTGAGTTCGAATCTCACAGTCTCCGCCAATGCGCCCCGCCGCGAACCGCGCCGCAACCGCACTTGACTTCACAGTCAGCCCTGCGGCGCCTGCACCTCGCCCGCCAGTTCGTTCTCGAACGCCGCCAGCGGCAGCGGCCGCCCGAACAGATAGCCCTGGCACAGCCGGCATCCATGCTTCTCCAGGAAGCTGCGTTGCGCCTGGGTCTCGACGCCTTCCGCGACGATCTCCAGCTCCAGGTTGTGGGCCATGCCGATGATGGTCTGGATGATCAGCTCGACCTTCGGATTCAGGCCGATGTTGTGCACGAAGAACTTGTCGACCTTGATCTGGTCGAGCGGCAGTTGCGTCATGTACGACAGCGACGAATAGCCGGTGCCGAAGTCGTCCATCGAAAAACGGATGCCCAGTCCGGCGAGCGCGTGCATCTTGACGATGGTGTCGGCCACCTTGTCCTGCAGCAGGCTTTCGGTCAGTTCGAGCTTGAGCTTGCTCGGGTCGGCGCCGGTTCGCGCGAGCACCTTCTGCACCTGGTCGACGAAGTCGTCCTTGCGGAATTGGCGTGCGCTCACGTTCACCGCCAGCATGAGTTGCCGCAGGCGCGGGTGGCCGTCCCAGAGCATCAGCTGCTTGCATGCCGCCTCCAGCACCCACAGCCCCATCGGGATGATGAGACCCGTGTCTTCGGCGACGTCGATGAATTCCATAGGCTGCAACAGGCCGCGCGTCGGATGCTGCCAGCGGATCAGCACTTCGGCGCCGACCACTTCATCGTCGGACGTGACCTGGCTCTGGTAGTGCAGCACGAACTGGTTGCTGGCGATGGCCGCGTGCAGTTCATTTTCCAGCGTGGCGCGTGCAGTGATGGTGGTCTGCATGCCCGCCTCGAAGAAGCGCAGCGCGTTGCCGCCCGCCGTCTTGGCGTAGTACATCGCGATGTCAGCCTGCTTGAGCAGGTCTTCCATCGACCGGTGTTCGGCATTGAACAGCGCCACGCCGATGCTGCAGGTGCTGTGATGCTGCTGCGACCCCAGCTGGTAGGGCTGGTTCAGCTTGGCCAGGATGGACGCGCCGATGGCCTCGGTCTGCGACGTGGCGATGACGTTCTGCTCGCTCAGGTCTTCCAGCATCACCACGAACTCGTCGCCGCCCAGGCGGGCGACCGTGTCGCCTTCGCGCAGGCAGTCCTTCAGGCGGCTGGCCACCTGCTTGAGCATCACGTCGCCCATGTCGTGGCCCAGCGCGTCGTTGAGCGTCTTGAAGTTGTCCAGATCCAGGAAGAGGAGGGCGCCCTGGCGCGAGCGCCGCACGTTCAGGCCGATGGCCTGGTGCAGCCGATCGAGCAGCATCCGGCGGTTGGGCAGGCCGGTCAGGATGTCATAGAACGCCAGATGCTCGATTTCGCGCGCAGCCAGCTTGCTTTCGGTGATGTTGCGCAGGATCACGATGAAACGCGCATCGGCGCCGTCGCCCACCAGCTTGCGGGAAATGGAGATCTCGAACCACGCCTTGGCGCGATTGCCGCGTCGCTCGAACTGGCGGCCGCGCGAATAGCCGCTGGCGTAGGCTTCGCGCAGCGCCGCCATCACCTCCGCAGCGGCTTCCGGCGGCAGCAGTTCGGGCAGCAGTCGACCGACCGGGTCTTCGACCTCGATGGCCGACAGCGGCACGCGCGGCGAATGGTAGCTGTGGCAGCGTCCGTCCAGGCCGACCTCGAGCAGCAGGTCGGGCAGCGCGTCGAAGGTCGCCTGCAGCTGCGCCTTGCTCTCGATGATGGCGGCGGTATGGCGGCGCTTCTCGGTGATGTCCTGGTACACGCAGACCGTGCCGCCATCGGGTGTGCGGCTGCGCGTGGCGCGCAACACCTGGCCGCCGGGCATGACGGCTTCCTGCTCGCTGCGCGGCCGTTCGAACTGCGCCATGCTGGCTTCGAGCCACTCGTTGCGGCGGTTGGGACCACCGTCGAGCAGCACGAACTTGGCCGTTTCTTCGGCGATGCGCCGAAAGGGAGCGAGCGTCCGGGTGAAGGGCGCAGCCCAGGGGAACAGGTCGAGGAAGCGCCGGTTCCAGGTCAGCACGCGGTTCTGCGGATCGAGCAGCACGAAGCCGTCGACCATCGACTCCAGCGCCTGGTCGAGCGTGGCCTTGGAGCGAATGAGCGCGACGCGTGCCTGCCACTGGCGGCGCAACTGGAGCTGTGTGAAGCGCGCCACCGAGAGGATCATCAGCCAGAGGACCAGCGTGGTGCCCAGGATCAGGTCGCGTTCGCGGCCCCAGTCGGCCAGCGCCGAAGCCAGCGGAATGCTGGCCACGATGATCAGGTTGCGGTGCAGCGTCGGCCGCGCCACGACGATGGCCGGCTGCCCGCTCAGCCGCGCTGTCATCCTGATGGGCCGGCCGTCGCTGGTCTGCTCGCGCAACGGCGGCAGGATGCTGCGGCCCGACAGGTCGTCTCGCGGTGGCATGCTGGCCAGCAGCGGCCCGTTGTCGCGCTCGAGTGTGACTTCCAGGCCCTTGATGCCCGAGCCCTGCGTCATGATCGTGGCCAGCAGCGACAGCTGCACCTCGCCGACGGCCACCACGCGGCTGCCGTCGGCCAGCGACACGGCGCGCGCGAAATACAGCACTTTTTGCGCGCTCGCATAGCTCGACACCGGCGAGCTGATCGCCAGGCTCGACACGGGCTGCGCAAGGATCTCGCTGACGAAGCGCGGTGGCAGCGCCATCTGGATGCGACGACCGCGGCGGTCGGAAGACGCCAGCACCCCGCCCGCCGAATCGACGAAGGCCACGTAACGCACCAGCAGGTTCTGCCGCACCACGCCGTCCAGCAGCATGTAGACCGAGGGCTGGATGGCGTCGCTTTCCACGCTTTCTGCGGTGGATTCGCGCAGCAACTCGCCCGCGCCGGCCAGCAGGATGTCGATGCTCAGTAGGCTGCGATTGAGCGCCGCTTCCGACCCCGCGACGAAGCGCACGGCCTGGCTCTCGTTGTCCGAGATGGCCTTTTGGTGCGTTTCCCAGACGATGGTCGCGGCGACGACGGCCACGATGATGACGAACAGCGCGGCGACGCCGTAGATGATGGCGGTGGCGCGGCGGGGAAGACGTGGTTTCACTGGACGGCAGGGGCCCGAAGTCCAACGACCGGGCCGACGGTGTCGTCCCACACCCGCGCGCAGATCGGCCCGCAGCGCTGCACCCAGGCCGGCAGGACCTTGTTGGCGAAGATGTCCTTGCGTCGCGCCTCGTCCTGCAGCGTCGGGCTCACGGCCGTCATGGCACCCTTCTTGGACTTGCCGCACGAGGCGGCGCCCGTGTTGCAGGCCACGCCAGCGCCGGTTTCGCGCTCGGATTCGGCCCACACGGCGCGCTCGAGCTTGGGCAGTTCCTGGCGAAGCAGTGCGCGCAGGTCGGGCGGCAGGGTGCTCCAGACTTCCCGGTTGGCTGCAAAGACCGCGAGTCCCCAACTCACCGGCATCGTGTACAGGTAATGAGTGACCTCGTTGAGTCCCAGTGAGTAACCGGACATGGTGCCGGTGATGGCGCACTCGATGTTGCCGGAATTCATGTTGGACATCACTTCGGAAAATTCCGTCGTGACCGGCGTGCCGTTCACCGCGAGAACGAAATCGGCTTGCGTCGCGCTCGATACCCGTATGCGCCTGCCGGCCAGGTCGGCCAGTCCGCGCAGCGGCTTGGCGCAGAAGATGGCCTGGGCCGGGTAGATGTAGATGGCGAGCACTTCGGCGCCGTAGCGGTCACGAAGGTTTTGTTCGAGGTAAGGGCGAAATGCAGCGACGGTGCGGCGCAAGGTGGGGATGTCGGGATTGAGGCCGGCCATGTCGGGCGTGCCCAGTTCGGGGTACTGCACCGAAATCTGGCTGAGCAACGCGGTTCCGAACGGAATGACGCCCAGCCGCATGAGATTGAGCATTTCCTGGCCGGGCACGCCCGCGCGGTCGAAGGGCACGATGCTCGCGCTGTAGCGGCCCTCGCTCAGTCGCGGCAGTTCCTTGGTCCAGAACTGCTCTTCATGCTTGGTGTATTGGCTGACACCCGCCAGGCCACCCACGATGCGCAGGCGCTGCGACGGCAATGTCTGGGCGTTGCAAAGCGTTGCCACGAACAACAGAAGCGCAACGATGTAAGTCAAAAGATTACCTGACCAGCCAAAGAATTTCGTTTCAGATTTTTACCATTAGTCTTGAACGTCGCATGTCGGATGCACGCCTCTATTTAGTGAACAAATGTAGAAAATTCCGAGAAAGGACCGGCGTGATAAGTTTTCTCAAAGTTGGTCGGTCGGTACAAACCATGAAAACAGCAGCAATTGCAAACGGGTAAGTAAACTGGAATCGGGTTCGTCGTCGAGGACCTGGTTCTCAACGTCGCCCGTGCCCACCCATTGCACGCTCTGGCCATCGGGCTGAAGCCGCACGCGGTACACGCCTTCCACGTTGTCCATCTGGTAGGCGTAGATCAGCGCGTGGGCGAGCTCGAAGCTTTCGACGCGCACACCCAGTTCCGTGTTGATCAGGTCCGAGCGCGGATCGAGGTTCATCGACCCGAGCAGCACCCGGCGCCGGTCGACCAGGGCCAGCTTGGCATGCAGCCTGCCGCGGGCCTGGCGCAGGAGGCGGCGCATCGAATTGCTGCGCTTGAGCTGCGTCGTGCTCATCTCCAGCAACTCGACACCGGCTTGCAGCAAGGCGACGCGATAGCGGTTGTAGTTGATGTTGACCAGCGGCTCGTCGCTGTCGGCCAGCGAATTGGTGACCACGGTCACCCGCACCCCGCGCTCCCTTGCCGCGCGCAGCCGTTCGATGCCTGCGTCTCCGGGAATGAAGTAGGGCGAGACGATGTTGACTTCTGCCTGAGCCTGCGCGATTTCTTCCTGGGTGATTTGGGCCAGGGATGCGGCGGTGTACGCGCCACGGCCAAAAGCCTTGTAGGGGGTATCGGCCATCGCTTCGGCCACGCCGCGGATCCAGGGCAGGTTGCCGCTGTCCATTTGCCGGCCGAGCGGCGGGTCGCCGAACATGTCGGTGTCGGGCGCAGGATCGGGCAGCGGTGTGAGCGTCGCCGACGTTGCGCGATCGAACGCGTCGCGCAGGTCGTCATCGCCGAGGTGCGCACGGCTGGCCAGCCGGTCCAGCGGATAGACGACCTCGCTGTTCCAGTAGAGGTCGAAGATCGATTCCAGCTGGGGCACCACCGGCCCTGCCATGAGGAGCTCGAAGTCGATGAAGTTGGCGCCTTCGCTGCGCAGGAAGTACTCGTCTGCCAGGTTGCGCCCGCCTGCGATGGCCATGGCGCCGTCGGCCACGAACAGCTTGTTGTGCATGCGGTGGTTCAGCCGGCGAAAGTCGGCGAAGAAGTCGATCCATCGGGTCAGCGAATGCGCGCGGCCGTTCACGAACGGGTTGAAGAGCCGCACTTCGACGTTCGGCTCGCTCGACAGCCCCAGGAGGAGTGGCTCGATCGGGCCCGTGTAGAAATCGTCGAGCAGCAGCCGCACGCGAACACCGCGCCGAGCCGCGTCGCGCAGCTCGCGCAGCACCAGCCGGCCCGTCTTGTCGTTGCCCAGCAGGTAGGTCTGCAGGTCGATGGACACCTGGGCGCGCCGCATGAGTGTGAGCCGTGCATCGAGCGCGAAACTGGCTTGCACCAGCGGCCGTACGCCGGAAAAGCCGTCGTGGGTAGTGTCCAGGCTGGCAGCCACGCGCCCGATCTGGTTGTCGAGGGACGGCGGAATCGAGCGCGTCGGTTCGTCGACCACGCGCGGGGGCAGCCCGGCACATCCCACCAGCAGGCAGGCCAGGAGCAGGGCGACACAGCGCCGCATCAATGCCATGGAACGCCGCAGTGGCATGAGAAGCAGCCGACCCGAGGCCGGAGTTGGAGGTGAAAACGCCTGCGCCGATCGTAGCGGCCGCTGACCCTGATCTCGAAAGAGTCTTTAAGTTCACCCTTATCCACATTTAGAATGCGAATCACTATCAATAATGAGGCGAGAGTGCGCATGAAGCAAAGGTTCGTTCCCCGTTCTGCGGTCGCGTTGGCCGTCGGCTTTCTGGCAATGCAAGGTCACAGCCAGGCGCAGGTGCCGGCGCCGTCGCTGCGCGAGGTGCGTGTCGACGGCAGTGCCGAGAGCGAAACCTCTACATCGCCGGTCATCGGCTACCGGGCGAAGAACGCGCAAACCGCCACCAAGACCGACACGCCACTGGCGGAGACGCCGCAGTCGGTGACCGTGGTCACGCGCGACCAGATCGTGGACCAGGGGGCAAAGAACCTGCAGGACGCGCTCAACTATGCGGCGGGTGTGCGCTCCGACGCGTACGGCGAGGATGCCCGTTCCGACGCATTTCGCGTGCGCGGCAGCACGCCCGACGTGTTCCTCGATGGCTTGCGCCAGGCGTACGGCTACTACACCAGCACCACGCGGACTGAGCCCTACACGCTGGAGCGCCTGGAAGTGCTGCGTGGACCGTCCGGGATGCTGTACGGCTCGGGTACGTCGGCGGGCATCGTGAACATGGTGAGCAAGCGACCCCAGGCAGAGGCGCTGAGAGAGATCGGCGTGGAATTCGGCACTTTCGGCCGTAAACAGATCCAGGCCGACCTCACGGGGCCGTTGAGCGTCGACGGCGACTGGTCTTACCGGCTGATCGCGCTGCAGCGCAAGTCGGATTCCCAGGTCGACTACGTGCCGGACGACCGCAGCCTGTTCGCCCCGTCGGTCACCTGGCGGCCCAATGCGGCCACCTCCGTGACCTTTCAGGCCTTTTGGCAAAAGGACAAGAGCGGCACCAGTTCGCAGTTCTTCCCATGGGAAGGAACGATCTACGCCAACCCGAACGGTCGCTTGCCGACCAGCCGCTTCATTGGCGAACCGGACGACTACTACGACGGCGAGCGCAAGAGCGTGGGCTGGCTCTTCGAGCACAAGTTCAACGACCAGTGGACCTTGCGGCAGAACCTGCGGATCGCTTCGAACGAGAACGACAACCGCTACGTCTACGGCGACTTCTTCACCCAGCCCGGCGGATGGGGTGCCGATCCGGTCAACAAGCGCCTGCTGGGGCGCGTCACCGACAGCTCGCTCACGCGCAATCGCACGCTCACGGCCGACACGCATGCCGAAGGCCATTTCGATACCGGCGGCGTCAAGCACACATTGCTGGCGGGCGCCGACTTCAGCCGCCAGCGCCAGAACGTCTGGAGCGGCTTCAACTACAGCTTCATCGATGCCTACGCGCCCGTCTACGGCAATGTGCAGGAGCCTACGCGCTCTGCCTTGCCGCAGACGACGCAGCGCCAGAACGGCTTCTACCTGCAGGATCAGATGAAGCTCGGAGCCTGGACCTTCCTGGCCGGCCTGCGTCACGACCGCGCAGTTGCGGGCGCCGATGGCAGCCCGGACGAAACGAGCTCGGCCACGACCAAGCGCTTCGGCGCCATGTATGCGTTGCCGTCGGGCTGGTCGCCTTATCTGAGCTACGCGGAGTCCTTCACGCCACAGTCGGGCCGTCGGGGCGTGAACTTCAAGCCGCTGCGCGGCGAGCAATGGGAAGCCGGCGTGAAGTACGAGCCGACTGGACGCGCGCTCGCCTTCAACGCAGCCGTCTACGACCTCAAGGAAAAGAACCAGATCCAGGAGCCTCAGCCCAACGTCTTCAGCCAGCTTGGGGAGACCAAGACCCGCGGTCTCGAGCTGGAAGCCAAGGGCTCGCTCAACAGCGCCATCGACCTCGTTGCCAACTACACCTACACGGATCTCGACGCGCAGATCGAGGGCCTGCCCCGTCACCAGGCCAGCGTCTGGACCAAATACCGGTTCGCCGTGGCCGGGACGACAGGCTTCTCGGTGGGTGCCGGTGTGCGCTGGCTGGGATCGTTCACCGACCGTTCGGGCGGTGCGGCAGGCCCCGACATGCCGAGCGTGACGCTGGTCGACGCGCTGCTCGCGTACGAAACCGCCCAGTGGCGCTATGCGCTCAACATCAAGAACCTGACCGACAAGACTTACTTCAGCACCTGCCTGTCGCGTGGCGATTGCTGGTACGGCGCGCGCCGCACCGTGGTGGCCAGCGCCACCTACCGCTTCTGACGGCAAAACGAAGAAAATAGACCACGATGAAAAGCCGACAGATCAAGACCTGGGCCTGGGTCCACAAATGGAGCAGCCTGGTCTGCACCGTGTTCATGCTGCTGCTGTGCCTGACGGGGCTGCCGCTCATCTTCCACCACGAGATCGGACACCTGCTGGGCACGGAAGTCGAGTCGCCCAAGATGCCGGCCGACACGCCGCGCGCCAGCCTCGACCGCGTGATCGAGGTCGCCAAGGCCCAGTACCCCGAGCGGGTGGTGCAGTTCGTGTCGAAGTCGGAAGACGACGACGGCATGTGGTTCGTCACACTCACGCCGACGCCGGCGCCGACCGATGACTTCAAGTCCGTGGTGGTCGACGCGCGCACCGCGCAGATCCTGGCGCAGCCCAAGTTCGACGAGGGCTTCATGTACGTCATGTTCAAGCTGCACGTCGACCTGTTCGCGGGGTTGCCGGGCAAGCTGTTCCTGGGCTTCATGGGCTTGCTGCTGCTGGTGGCGATCGTCTCGGGCACGGTGCTGTACGCGCCCTTCATGCGCAAGCTCGACTTCGGCACGGTGCGCCGTGAGAAGCGCCCGCGCCTGAAGTGGCTCGACCTGCACAACCTGCTGGGCATGGTCACGCTGGTGTGGGCCTTCGTGGTGGGTGGCACCGGCATGATCAACACCTGGGCCGACCTGATCATCAAGTATTGGCAGCACGACCAGCTGAGCGGCCTGCTCGCGCCCTACCAGGGCCAGCCGACGGTGCCGGTGGCCGAGCGCGGCTCGGTGCAGCGCTCGCTCGAGGCGGCCGAGGCCCGTGCGCCGGGCATGAAGGTGTCGTTCATCGCCTTCCCGGGCACCTCGTTCTCCAGCCCGCACCACAACACCGTGTTCCTGCGCGGCAGCGAACCCTTCACCTCGCGGCTGCTGCAGCCGGTGCTGGTCGACGCCAAGACCGAGCAGGTCACGGCCAGCCCCAGGCTGCCGTGGTACCTGACCGGCCTGCTCGTGTCGCAGCCGCTGCACTTCGGCGACTACGGCGGCATGCCGATGCAGATCCTGTGGG
>Ga0247813_10001013_pt1 | contig 22443 bp, 18 predicted proteins | sample UWRJL169409C1_FD_180719 | JGI IMG/M metagenome (GOLD analysis project Ga0247813, IMG submission 180719) | Plant litter microbial communities from Arlington Agricultural Research Station in Wisconsin, United States - UWRJ-L169-409C-1 | ecosystem: Environmental > Terrestrial > Plant litter >...
CAGGCCCATCCGCTGCAGGTTCGCGGCGACGGGAGCCCCGCCCATCGCCAGCATCGGCACGAAGCCGAGGACCTCGTCCATGCTGGGCACCCCGGTGCGCTGACCGGCCTCCAGGTAGGGGGACCACTCGAAGGAGAGATCGCGGGCGGCCGGGTCTTCCATGAGGCGCAGGAGGTCGGGGAAGCCTGTCCCCACGGGCGTCACGTCGATCACGCCCCAGCGGAACTTGACCACGAGGTACCGTCCGCCGAGGTGCACGACGAGGTCGCCGAGGGCTGTCGTGAACAGGACCGTCGACCCCTCGGGCAGGTTCATGGTGCCCTCAAGCATCTGTGCCGCGTGGCCCGGGTCGACGAACCTGAAGTACCCGTCCGACACGTAGCCCGACCCGTGCTCGCGCCACGCCGAGACCACCTCGGCGGGGACCGTGGGGGCGAACCGCGCGACGGTCTGCTCGTCGATCGGCGCGTGGGCCATGAAGTGGGTGAAGGTCGGCATCGGTGTCTCTCCCGGGGGCAGCGGCACGAGTGGGTCGGGTCGATCCCACCACCTGAGCCTCGGGAGGTCGATGGAGAGTTCTCTCCGTCGCCCCCGGGAGCGCCGCCGAGCGGTCGGTGCTCGGACCTGAGAGACGCACCCGGGAAAAACACCTTTCACTCGTTCAGTTGGGTATCGTGACGTGCGACGTCATCTCACGGGCGTCGCGGCCCGCGCACCAGACGGGTCCGCCGCCAGCACCCCCGACCACCAGGAGCCTCATCACATGAACACGCCGTCGGACACCCCCACCACGGAGCTCTCGGCCGGTGAGCAGGAGCTGGCGCAGGCGTCGACAAGCCTGGTCGACACCGACACCTGGGTCGACCCCGAGCTCGCCGCACTCTGCCGTGAGGCTGCCGCGGACGGCGCTGTCCTGCTGCGCAACGACGGCACGCTCCCGTTCGCACAGCGCGCACGCGTCGCGCTGTTCTCCCGCGTGCAGGTCGACTACTTCACCGTGGGCTACGGCTCGGGTGGCGACGTGAACGCCCCGTACTCCTGGAACCTCCTCGACGCCCTGCGCGACGCGGCCGTCGTCGACGTCGACGCCGAGCTCGCCGACCTCTACACGCAGTGGTCCAAGGACAACCAGCCTGACGAGGGCACCTGGGGCAACTGGCCCCGGTACTTCGAGGAGATGCCGATCGAGCGCGAGACCGTCCGCGCCGCCGCGTCGCGGACCGACGCCGCTGTCGTCGTCATCGGACGCGCCGCGGGCGAGGCCCGTGAGAACACCCTCGAGCCCGGCAGCTACTACCTCACCGACGACGAGCGCGCGCTCCTCGACTCCGTGACTGCTGAGTTCGAGCGCACCGTCGTGGTCCTCGACTGCGGCAACGTCATCGACCTCGCCTGGCTCGAGGAGTACGGCGACAAGATCTCGTCCGTGCTCTACGCGTGGCAGGGCGGCATGGAGGGTGCGCGGTCCGTGGCCGACGTGCTCACGGGCGTCCAGGTGCCCGGCGGGCGCCTGACCGACACGATCGCCCGTCACTACGAGGACTACCCGAGCGCACCGAACTTCGGCGGCCTCGAGCACAACGACTACGCCGAGGACATCTACGTCGGCTACCGCTACTTCGAGACCTTCGCCCCCGAGAAGGTGCTGTTCCCCTTCGGCTTCGGCCTCGGGTACACCACCTTCGACGTCGCGACGACGGTCGAGACGTCCGCGACCGACGTGACGGTCTCGGCTACCGTGACCAACACCGGGTCGGAGCACCCGGGGGCCGAGGTCGTCCAGGTCTACGTCCAGGCGCCCGACGGCCGCCTCGGCAAGCCGGCCCGCGTCCTCGCGTCCTTCGCGAAGTCCCGCCAGCTCGCCCCGGGTGAGGACGACACCGTCGACCTGTCCTTCCCGGTCGCCTCGCTCGCCTCCTACGACGACTCGGGCGTCACCGGTCACAGGTCCGCCTACGTCCTCGAGGCCGGTACCTACACGGTCTACATCGGGACCGACGTCCGCACGGCCACCGAGGCCGGGTCCTTCACCCTCGACGAGCAGCGCGTCGTCGAGCAGCTCGCCGAGGCCTGCGCCCCCGAGGCCGAGCACGCCTTCCAGCGGATGACCCTCGACCGTGACGCCGCAGGCCAGGCGGTCGTCGCCTGGCAGGACGTCCCGACCCGTCAGTCCTCGCGCCGTGAGCGCATCGAGGCCCGCCAGGTCCCCGCCGTCGAGCAGACCGGCGACCAGGGCATCACCCTGGCCGACGTGGCCGCGGGCACCGCGACCCTCGACGCCTTCGTCGCTCAGCTCACCGACGACGAGCTCGAGGCGCTCACCCGCGGAGACCGCGTGATGGGCAGCGAGCTCGGCGCCGCCGGCAACGCCGGCGTGTTCGCCGGGATCAGCGAGTCGCTGCGCGCCAAGGGCGTCCCGCCGGTCACGACGACCGACGGACCCTCCGGTATCCGCCTCTCCGCCTACGCGTCGCTGCTGCCCTCGGGTGCTGCGCTCGCCGCGACGTGGAACACCCCGCTCGTGCGCCGCCTCGCCGCAGCCCACGGCCAGGAGATGGTCCGCAAGAACACGCACGTGCTCCTCAGCCCGGGCATGAACATCCACCGCGACCCGCTGTGCGGACGCAACTTCGAGTACTTCTCCGAAGACCCGCTCGTCACGGGCCTGGTCGCGGCCGCCGTCATCGGGGGAGTCCAGGAGGCCGGTGTCGCAGCCTGCCCCAAGCACTTCGCGGCGAACAACCAGGAGACCAACCGCAACCTCAACGACTCGCGCGTCTCCGAGCGTGCGCTGCGTGAGATCTACCTGCGCGGGTTCCAGATCGCGATCACCGAGTCGGCTCCCCGCACGATCATGACGTCTTACAACAAGATCAACGGCGTCTGGTCGCACTACAACGACGAGCTCTGCACGCAGATCCTCCGTGACGAGTGGGGCTTCACAGGCACCGTCGTGACCGACTGGTGGATGCAGCACGACACCGACCCCGACTTCCCCGCGGTCACGGACGACGCGTACCGCGTCCGCGCGCAGGTCGACGTGTTCATGCCCGGTGGCTGGTTCGACCACATCACCGGCGAGTTCGACCAGGTCGCCCAGGCGTCGCTGCTCACCTCGCTCGCGCAGCCTGACGGGATCTCGCTCGGCGAGGTCCAGCGGACGGCGCGCAACGTGCTGCAGCTGACCCTGGGTCTGGGGACGCTTCGCGACACGGTCACGGCGCTGTCGGCGGGACGCGACGAGGCGTGACCTGGGCCAGCGCCCGCAGTGCGGTCTGACCAGGGCCGAGCCTGAGCTCGGCGTCGGGCACAGCCAGCGATGCTCGAGCTGGAGATGACCTCAGACACGAGGCGCGTCGACCGGAGACGGTCGGCGCGCCTCGTGCGTCCTGGTCGGTCGCGGTGGGCTGCCAGGTGGACGCGGTGGGCTGCCCGGCAGGGCGTCGGCTCACCGCCCTAGGATGCTGCGCATGACGTCGAGCGAAGCCGCCGGACCCCTCCAGGTCGTGACCTACGACGGGCTGCCCGCAGCATCCGGGGGAGCTCACGCCCTCCGGGTGAAGCGCCCCACGAGCGCCGAGGAGCGGGTGGAGCGGTTCCTCGACGCGTGCACGCAGCCTGGAGGACCACCGACCTGGACCTTCCAGGTCTCGACCGCTGGTGACGCAGCCCCGACCGACAGGCTCCGTGCCTTCGCGGCCGAGCGTCTCGGCGGACCGCGCCACCGCTCCCAGACGCACACCGAGTGGGTGGTCCGCAGCGACACGGTCGATGAGGTCCTCGCCGAGCTGGTCGACGTCGGTCCGCAGACCACGCGGTACCGGGCACCGCTCGCCGTGCTCACGCACTCGCTCCCGGTCACCCTCGTGGACCCGGTCACGGGTGAGCCCTGGGCCGACATCGCCCCGGAGGTCTTCGGCGGCTTCGCGGTCGACGGCTACGGACGCCTCCTGGGCGCCTCAGGGGTCCGCGCGACCTACGGCACCTCGGGCTCGACGCTCTCGCTCTGGCTGAACCTTCCTGCAGACGAGCGCCTCGCCCCGGCCGCCCGTCACGTCCAGGAGCACGTCCCTGTCACGCTCTCGACCAAGCACTGGCGCCGCTGGCAGCCGACCCGGTCGGGTGACGGGTTCAGGTCGAGCAGGATCCCGTCGCCGCTCGCCTGAGGCTGAGCCTCAGCCCACTCTCGACAAACCTCTCGCCCATGGTCTGGTGCGTCGCCGCGTCGGGGTGCAGGTTGTCGGGCAGGGGGTGCTCGACAGCATCGGCCTCGGAGTAGAGCTCGCGGCCGTCGAGGTAGTGCAGGTTCGGGTCGTGGGCCTGGCGCTCGTGGACGATCCGCGCGAGCTCGTCGCGGATGACTGCGAGCGTGAGCCGACCGGTGGGGGCCTCGGTGGCCTCGGCCGGGTCACCTGTCGCCTCGAAGGCCATCCGTCCCTCGGCGAGGGCTGCGACGTCGAAGGCACCGGGACCTGGGGTGGTCTCGTGGATCGCGCAGTAGATCGGCGAGATCACGAGCAGCGGGGTCGTCGGGTGGCCGTCGCGGATGGTGTCGAGGTACCCGTGGACGGCTGGACCGAAGGCACGGCGCCGCATCAGGTCGGAGTTGACGAGGTTGATGCCGAGCTTGAGGCTGATCAGGTCGGCGGGGGTGTCGCGGATGGTGCGGGCGACGAAGGGGTCGAGGAGCGCACTGCCCCCGAAACCGAGGTTCACGAGGTCGACACCGGCACGACGGGCCGCGACGACGGGCCAGATGCCCGTGGGGTGCGTGGCGTTGGACCCGTGGCTGATCGAGCTGCCGTGGTGAACCCAGACCGGACGCCCGCTCGGGGTCGGCTCGACGGGAGCATCCGCCCGGAGGTCGAGGAGCTCGAGGGTCTCGCTGTGCGGGAGCCACAGCTCGACGTCCTTGGCGGTGTTCGGCAGGCCGTCGAACCGCGCTGTGAAGGCCGGACCGTCGTCGACGCTCCGGGTGCCGGTGGTCATGTCGATGGTGACAGTGGTGCCCCCCGAGGTGGTCGCCTGTGCGACGACCTCGCCGTCGACGGCCAGATCGACGATCCCGTCGGGGCGCCCGGGCAGACCCGCGTAGACGGTGCGGGTCCTCATCAGCTCGAGCTCGAGGACGGTCGCCGTGGTGCGCAGGGCGATCCTGACGCCCGAGGCCTGCGCCTCGACCATGGCGAGCTGCGGGTCGGCGCACTGCGCCCGCGCCCAGGCCGGCAGACGGTGGATGCGCACGCCGCTGCCTGTCGGCTCGAGCTCGGCGGCGCCACGGACCACGTCCTGGGTCAGCGGGATGGAGGTGAGGGCGGAGGTCATGCTGTGCTCGTCTCTGCTGGTGCTGGTGCTGGTGCTGGTGCGTGCGCTGATGGGGTGAGGCGGGCCGACGGGGTCAGCGCGTCGGCCAGTCGGAGAGCAGGGCGTCGAGGGCGTCGATGATCTGCTCCCAGCTCTCGCCGGGGGCCGGCGAGCTGTGGTCGAAGCTGCCGCCCGCTTCAAGGGTGATGAACCCCCGGATCGTGCTGCCGAGCAGCCGGGTGGCGTGCACGTGCACGGCTCCGTCGAGCGCGTAGCCGCGCAGCACGGCCTCGATGAGGCGCGCGTGCCGTGGGCCCGCGCTCGCCCGGGCGGTCTCGGGGGACAGCGGGACGACTGTTGCTGCGAAGCGTCCGGGGTGCTCGCGGGCGTAGTCGCGGAAGGCGTCGGCCAGGCCGGCGAGGGCGTCGCGACGCGTGCGTCCGAGGACGGCTGCCTCGGCACGGTCGGCGAGCTCGGCGAGGGCGAGCAGCGACACGCTCTCGCGCAGCGCGGGGGTCCCGGCCACGTGCGAGTACAGGCTCGCGGTCTGCACGCCGACGCGCCGGGCGACCTCGGCGGCCGTCACGTGCTCGAAGCCGGACTCGTCGGCCAGCTCGGCGGCGGCCTCGGCGAGGCGAGCGGGGGTGATGCCTGCGCGTGCCATGTCGGTCCTCTCGAAGACCTCTTGTCCTACACACAATAGCATCTAACCTAATGGCTGTAGGTAACGAGGGGCACGAAAGCGGTTAGGCATCCGCGAGAGACGAGGGAGGGTGGCTCTGGGATGCCTCGGTGCTGCCAGCCGAGAGCTTCGCTAGTCTGCTCTGATGAGCATCTCGACGACGCCCGGTCGTGCTGTCGGCCTGGGCGGTCCCACCTGCGGCGGGCGGTCTCGACGTCTCCGTCGCCGGGCCGTCCGGGCCCTGGCACACACGACCACGCCCGCCCCCGCGCCGAACCCGACCGGGGCCTCATGAGTCAGCGCTCGACGCTCCACCAGCTGGTCCTGTTCCTCACGGCCGCCGACGAAGACCGGCTCGCCGAGGAGCTGCTGTCCCGCGTCCCCGAGCTGCGGTTCGTCGACACCGCGGACCAGGAGTCGAGCCCACGCCCACGCTTCCGGACCACGCTGCGGGAGTGCACGGGGCGGCACGTGACGATCGTCGACACGCGCATCGTCTCCGAGGACCGGTTCCACGAGGACTACGTGGTGCCCAACCCCTCCGGGCGGTACTGGGTCTACGCCATGGTCGGCAGCGGCCTGGCGAACCTCCTGCGGTCCGTCCCCACGGACGGCGGGCTGCTCAACGGCGAGCTACGTGCATCGGTGCCCACAGGGGACGTCGAGACGGCTGCTGTCGTCGACGAGATCTTCGGCGCAGCGCGTGCCGGAGGGACGAGGGTCGTGCCTGTCGACGTCGAGACAGGCCAGGTCGGGAGCCGCAGCGACCGGAAGATCCTCGCGTGGTCCGACGCCGCGGGACGCTTCGACGGCGGTCCGTCGGGTGTGCTCGTGAACAGCGCGACGGCACGGTTCGTCGCGAGGCGCAGTCGACGTCAGGTGGACGCGCCCCGCTGAGGGCAGCTCGGAGCAGCCGCGAGCGGAGATCTTCTGGGGCGACGACGGGCCTACCCGTCGCGGGCGTCCACGTGCGGTAGCCCTCGTGGGAAGGCACACTCGTCTACGCGGGCCCGAGAGCTCGGGACGCATCCGTCGCTCCGAGCAACGGTGCTCGAGTGGTGCGCGACCTGTCCGAAGCCGGCGATCTGACCAGCGTGGCCCCGCGCCTGCCCCCGCCCCCACCACAGAACGAGGCCCCTCATGACCAGCACAGTCCTCGTCGCCGGGGCGACAGGCGACCTCGGACGCCGGATCGTCCGCGAGCTCCTCGGCCTCGACGCCCAGGTTCGCGTCCTGACCCGCCCGGGCAGCAGCGCCGCGAAAGACCTCTTCGGCGGGGACGGGCGAGTCGAGGTCGTCGCTGCGGCCTACTCGGACCACGCGGCCCTGACCGCCGCTCTCGCAGGTGCCGACGTCGTCGTCTCGGCTGTCAGCGGCACCCGCCCGGTGATCGTCGACGCCCAGCGGGCCCTGCTGCGCGCTGCGGTCGCCGCAGGTGTCCCGAGGTTCGTCCCCTCGGACTACTCGGCCGACTACAGGCGGATCTCGCCGGGGAGCAACCGCAACTTCGAGCTGCGGCGTGAGCTCGCCGCGGAGGTCGACGCCGCGCCGGTCCGTGCGACGTCTGTCCTCAACGGCATGTTCGCCGAGCTGCTGCTCGACGAGGCGCCGATGATCCTCTTCGGACGGCGACGCGTGCTGTTCTGGTCCTCGGCCGACCAGGTCCTCGACTTCACCACGAAGGACGACGTGGCGCGCGCGACAGCGCTCACGGCCCTCGACGACGACGCTCCGCGGGTCGTCGAGATCGCCGGGTCCAGCATCTCGGCCAGGGACCTCGCGCAGACGCTGTCAGAGCTGACGGGGACCCCTTTCCGGCTGCAGTGGGCTGGGACGACGCGGACTCTGTCGGCGATGGCCGCCGTGGGGCGGCGGCTGTCGAGGGGTCCCGAGGAGACCTTCCCGGCCTGGCAGGGGATGCAGTACTTCGTGAGCATGTTCAGCGGCGAGGCACAGCTGAGGCACGTCGACAACGGACGCTTCGGCCCGCACGACTGGACGACGGTCCGTGACGTCCTCACGGCGCATCTCGCCTGATCGCCGGTGCTGCACGTCGGTCCTGGACGGTCGTCCGGCTGACGCAGGTGCGGGCGCAGAGTCATCTGTCCCGGACGCGACGCTGCAGCATCGTCAAGACCTTGATCAGGCGGGGGACCGCCAGGCCGACGGCGAGCGGGACGACCACGGCGGTGAGCACGGCTGCTTGGAGCACGGGGTGCCACCCTTGTGCCAGCGGCGTCATGGCGATCTGGCCCAGGGCGACGAGGGGGAAGATGACCAACCACGTGGCGATGATGCGCACGGGCAGGCTGGGTGGGGTGATCTGAGGCATGGGGGCTCCAAGTCCAACTACATAGTTGGGTAGAAGGTATGCCGCGACGGATCAGATGGCAACTGTCTGGTTGGAACGTAGCATGGCCGGATGGTCAGAGATTCCGGACGCACAAGACGGCTCCTCCTCGACGCGGCGACTGAGGAGTTCGCCCAGCACGGCCTCGCCGGCGCCCGGGTGGACCGGGTCGCGGCGGCGGCAGGGGTCAACAAGGAGCGCATCTACCAGTACTACGGCAGCAAGGACTCGCTCTTCGGTGCGGTCCTCGAGCACCACCTGGCCGCGGTCATGGATGCCGTGCCCCTCGAGGGAGAAGGCCCGGAGGCGATCCTCGACTACGCAGGCAGGGTGTTCGACCACCACGCCGCGAACCAGACGCTGGCTCGGCTGACCTTCTGGGAAGGGCTCGAGCGGGAGTCGCACGTCGCCGAGGCTGCTCGGCGTGAGCACTCCGAGCGCAAGGTCGACGCTGTCGTACGCGCGTACCCGGCGCTCGGGCGCGAGGGCGCTCAAGACCTGCTGCTCACCGTCGTGACGCTGTGCAACGCCTGGCCTGTGCTCCGCGGGACCGACACCCTCTTCGGCTCAGCCTCGGAGGACCCCGCACGGACGGCGCGGCGCCGGCGTGCCGTGATCGCTGCGGTGCAGGGCACGCTCGACGCCGTCGGCGACAGCTGACCCGGAGCCCGCTCCGCGGCGCCCGGGGGAGTGGCGGGCAGCCCGGGACTGACTGAGGGGGTTCGGACAGTACCCCCCTCCCCGGTGGCGGACCGGGGGCTCGGCACTGCACGATGGACGCAGGTCCGACGACGCGGCCAAGTCCCGTCGGTCGGCCCACCCCCACCTCATCACCGGATGGAGCACCCATGCCCACCACAGTCTCCGCTTACGCAGCGACAGCCCCCGACCAGCCGCTCGAGCTCACCACCATCGAGCGCCGTGACGTCGGGCCGCTCGACGTCCGCATCGACATCAAGTTCGCCGGAATCTGCCACTCCGACATCCACACCGCCCGCGGCGAGTGGGGCGGCGTCCAGTACCCGATCGTCGTCGGCCACGAGATCGCCGGTGTCGTCGCCGAGGTCGGCTCTGACGTCACGAAGTTCTCCGTCGGCGACCGCGTCGGCGTCGGCTGCATGGTCAACTCCTGCGGCGAGTGCGCCCAGTGCCAGAAGGGCCTCGAGCAGTACTGCCTCAAGGGCAACATCGGCACCTACGCCGGGACCGACGTCGACGGCACGCCCACCCAGGGCGGGTACTCGCAGCAGATCGTCGTGACCGAGAAGTTCGTGCTCAACATCCCGGACGGCCTCGAGCTCGACGTCGCCGCCCCGCTGCTCTGCGCCGGTATCACCACCTACTCGCCCCTGCACCACTGGGGTGCTGGTCCTGGCAAGAAGGTCGCCGTCGTCGGCATGGGTGGGCTCGGCCACATGGCCGTCAAGCTCGCGCACGCCCTCGGCGCCGACGTGACCGTGCTCTCGCAGTCCCTCAAGAAGCAGGAGGACGGGCTGCGCCTCGGCGCCGACCGCTACTTCGCGACGAGCGACCCTGAGACCTTCACCGAGCTCGCGAGCTCCTTCGACCTCATCATCAACACCGTGAGCGCCGAGATCGACCTCAACGCCTACCTCGGCCTCCTCGCCGTGGACGGAACGATGGTCAACGTGGGCGCCCCGCCCACCCCGCTGCCCGTCCAGGTGTTCTCGCTCATCCCGTCCCGTCGCTCCTTCGCAGGCTCGGCCATCGGGTCGATCGGCGAGACCCAGGAGATGCTCGACTTCTGCGCCGAGCACGGCATCGGCGCCGAGATCGAGGTCATCCCGGCCGACAAGGTCAACGAGGCCTGGGAGCGCGTGCTCGCCTCCGACGTGCGCTACAGGTTCGTCATCGACACGTCGACGCTGGCCTGAGGCCTGCTCGATCCATCAGCACGGTGCGCGGTGCGCGCCATGTGCACGCCAGCGAGGCCCGGGACGCGTCCAGCGTCCCGGGCCTCGCCCGTCGGGGGCACAGGGTTGAGGCCCGGTCGAGACAGGCCGAGCCGAGCACGTCGTCATAGGTGAGCCGGGCCCGCCCGTGCCGGGGTCGGACGGGTCTGGCGCGAACCGATCGGCGTGGGTGCCGTCTCGTCGATGAGCAGCCGTCGGACGGTGACCTCAGCGCCCCATCCTCGACGGGTGCTCCGCGAGGAGCGCAGCCTCTTCGCCCAGCGTCAGGCCTGACCGACGCTCGCGGTCGAGGCTACGGTGCCGCTCGTCGTCCAGCACACGCCGGATCGTCTCCTGGAGCGGGCGGACGTCGCCGCCGCTCGCCGTGTAGGCACGGTTGCTGCGCTGGGAGAAGCCGGAATCCTCGACGGGGATCCACAGCGGCAGCGACCTGGGCCCTGCCCACCACCGGACGTCGCGGTCGAGCAGCCAGGCGTCGTCGGCCTCGACGATCTCGCTGGTGGACCCGGTGACAGCCTGCGCCTGCACCAAGAAGTCGTCGAAGGTGTGCGTGTCTCCGACAGCGTTGATCGTCCCTGTCGTCCCAGCAGCACCCGCACGGACGACCCAGGCGGCGAGGTCAGCCACGTCGATCACCTGGACGAACCGTCCGGCGGCGGTCGGTGCGAGGACAGGTCCGCCGTGGGCCAGGCGCGCGGGCCAGTAGCCGAAGCGGTCGCTCGGGTCGCCAGGGCCGACGATCAGGCCAGGGCGGGCGACCAGCAGCCTGTCGCCGACGTGCTCGGCGGTCGCACGTTCTGCGGCCACCTTGGCCTGTCCGTAGTCGGTCAGGTCGACGGGGTCGACGACGGCGGCTGACTCGTCCGCGCCGGGCTCGTCGTTCGTCGCGTACACCGAGACTGTCGAGACGAGCGTCCAGTGGCGCGCTCGCCCGGCCAGCGCCTCGAGCGCGGGGTCGGCGAGCTCTAGGTCGTAGGAGAGCTCCACGACGTCGTCCCACTCGCCCGTGAGTGCGTCGTAGGCGCCGGGCACTGTGCGGTCCGCGGTGACCAGTCGCACGCCCGCAGGAACCGCCCCGGACTCTCCGCGCGCCAGGCAGACCACCTCGGCGCCGTCGGCGAGGGCCGCCCGGGCGATCTCGTGGCCGAGCCAGGCTGTCCCACCGAGGACGAGGATGCGTCGCATGCCTCCAGTAGACAGGACGTGCTCAGACCTGAGGCAGAGATCTGCTCACAGCAGATGGCGCACCGGGCGCGGTCACCATCGGTACGGCTCGGCCACGACGGGCGCCGGCGCGGTGGTCTGGGCGCGGCGCGCATGCTCGCGGGCGCGCTCACGTCTCCGTCGGGCGAGCACTCCCGTGACGACAGCCTCGAGCATGTGACCGCCGACCACGAAGACCAGCAGAGCCGTCAGGCGCGGCCAGCCTGCGGCATGCACCACGATCTCGGCGACACCGATGAGCGTGAGCATGACGACCAGCGACCGGACGGTCTCTCGGACAGGTGGACGGGGCATGGACCTCGGCTCCTTCGGCGGGGGACGTGTCGATCCGACGGACGCTAGCACGCTGGTCTGCTGGGGGAGAGGTGAGGGCTGGGACCCGGTGGCGGTCCAGCGTGCTGCCGCTCGTGCGCTGACGTGACGTGACCGGGCGGACGGGTGCACACCGTGGCACGATCGCTCAGCGGTCGGGCCGGCACCGGTAGCCGCGAGGACGACTGGCGTCGCACGCAGACGTCGACGACGAGAGGACACCTGACCAGATGACGACGACCCTGACGATCGACGGATCGGCGGTCCACGACATCCCGTCGCTCTACGCCGAGCTGAACCGCGTGCTCATGCCGGACGAGGACTGGACGCTGGGGGAGAGCCTCGACGCTCTCGACGACCTGCTGTACGGCGGGTTCGGGGTCCTCGACGGCTCCGCGCCCGTGAGCGTCTGCTGGCAGGACCACGACCGGGCGCGTGACGCGCTCGGCCTCGAGACCACCCTCGCCTACTACCAGGCGAAGCTGGCACGGCCGGAGGTGTACTCGGTCTCGGTGGCGGAGTCCGCGATCGCGGCCCTGCGTGCAGGCACGGGACCGACGTACTTCGAGCTGGTCCTCCAGGTGTTCGAGAGCCACCCGAACATCGATCTGACTCTCCTCTGAGCCCAGCGTGGCCTCGCCCGGAGCGGTGTGCAGGCGGAGGGACGCAGCGGCACCTCACCGAGCGGGGTGGACTCATCAGAGAGCACAGAGCAGGGCGTCGCGTCCTGACCTCGGGAAGGTCAGGACGCGACGCCGTGAGGGGCGGTCGGCTGCGGTGCGGCCTACCGCTGCTTCGTCTTGCTGGCCAGGGCCATCAGCCCGCCGCCGATACCGAGAGCTGCGGCTGCGGCGAGGAGCGACTTCGCCCCGGCCCCGAGGCCGGTGACGGCGAGAGCTCCAGGCGTAGCGGTCTCTGCCTCGGTCGCAGCCGTGGTGGTCGTGTCACCTGCAGGAACGCTCTCGCCCGCAGTGCTGAGCGGGACCTCCACGACGGGGAGGGTGCTCTCCGGCACCTCGGTCGGTGCGTCGGGTCCGGCAGGGGTCACTGGCTCTGCGGGGGTCTGCGGCTGGTCCGGCACGTCAGGGGTGTCTGGCGTGCTTGGCGTGTCGGGCTCGTCAGGCTGGTCGGGCACGTCGGGGTCTTCCGGCACGTCTGGCACGTCTGGCACGTCCGGCTCGTCGGGGTCTGGCACGTCAGGCTGGTCGGGCTCGTCGGGGTCCGGGACGACAGGCTCGTCGGGGTCGGTCGAGCCGGGGACGCAGAACTCCCAGTCTTTCTCGTCGACGCCACCCCGGCCGGAGTTGTCCTCGCCGAAGTGGTAGCTGAACCCGTTGGACTCGGTCCAGGAGATGCACATCCCGGGCTGCAGGTTGAAGTACGACCACGGGATGAAGGTCTGGCCGATGAGCTCGCGGTGGCTGTCGATGCTGACGTTGTCCGCGCCCGGCACGTTGATGTTGACGTAGCCGTTGGCGGGGATCGGGTCGCGGAAGTGCAGCCCGTCCTCAGCCCACCAGAACGGCCTGTCGTAGCCGTCCTCCTGGTAGCCAGGAGCGACGACCAGACGCGGGGTGACGTCGGCCTGCTCCGCCACCTCGCCGTCCTCCGACTCCGAGGCAGGCTCCACGGGTGCCGTCACAGCCTCAGCCGGGTCTGCCGAGCCTGCCAGCTCGTCGCCTCCTGCCAGCTCCTCGAGGTCGCTCGCGACTCCGGTCGCGTCGTCGACGGCCTCGTCGGTCGTCGAGCTCTCGTCGGTGACGACCGCTCCAGGGGTGGTCTCGGTACCGGTTCCCTCCTCGGTGGTGTCTTCTGCGACGTCGGCGCCGGAGACGCCCACCTCGGTGCTCGGCCCAGAGCCGGTCTCGGTCTCTTCTGCGGGGGCCTCGTCGACGGCCGGGCTGCTGGTGTCAGGTGTGCCGGTGTCCGTCGTGCTCGACGCGGTCGAGCCGACGCCGACGGCTGTCACGTCGTCAGGTGCTGCGGGCGTGATCGGGACGACGTCGGTCGCGGTCGCGGTCGTGGGTGCCGGGTCCGGGACGTCTGCGTCGAGCGGCTGTCCCGCTGCGGGGACTGTGGCGAGCAGCAGCGCCAAGGCTGCGGCCGTCACTGTCGGCGTGGTCATGGTCTCCTCCTCGGGTGTCGGGTGGTGCGCTGGATCAGCGACACCTCCATGACACCTCGGAGAGGACTGTGCTCAGGCGGTCTGCGAGCAGCAGTGAGCCTCGGCCAGAGCACCGTTGAGCACATCCCGGCGCACGGTGAGCACCCGTCTGAGGACAGCCGTCAGAGCAGCGCGGCGACCTCGTTGCGCGACCGGATGCCGAGCTTGCGGAAGATCCTGTAGACGTGGTTGTCGACGGTCCGCTCGCTCACCACGAGCCTGTCGGCGACCTCCCGGTTGCTCAGCCCCTCGGCCACCAGACGGGCCACCTCGAGCTCGCGCCCCGTCAGGCTCAGGGCGGGTGCCAGAGACGGGACGACCAGGCTGAGCTCTTCGCCGGCCTGCTCGACCGCCGCACGCAGCCGAGCGCGTTCTTCGGCCGCCCGTCCGGAGCGACCCTCGCGGCTCAGCAGGGTGACGGCTCGGGCGTGGGCGGAGGTCGCGTGGAGCACCAGGCCGTGCGAGCGGAGGTCGGCGGCAGCGACCAGCAGACCGTCGGGGGCGCCGTCTGCGGCAGCACGCAGATACCTGCCGAGGGCCGGCAGCACGGCTCCCTGCGCAGTCAGGGTGAGGTCGGCGAGAGCCGTCGCACGTTCCTCGTCGACCCACAGGTCGACCAGAGTCGTCCCGTCGGTCACCGCCGCGAGCACGGCTCCACGCTCGACCAGTGCCGCGACGTCGTCCCAGGCCTCGCGGGTGGCCTGGCGTGGGTCTGCTCCTGTCGCGACGTCGAGAGCGGCCCGGCGAGATCCGGGCCGGGCCGCCGGGGTGAACATCGCGGCGAGGTCCATCTCCTCGAGGCGGGCGAGCGAGGACCTCGCGCTCGCGAGATTCCCCTCGAGGAGCGCGAGCGAGACCGAGAGCGACAGCAGACCAGCCCGGGTGGTCGTGCGCAGCGGAGCCGGCGACCCGAGTGCGAAGAGGCTCGTCAGGTGCTCGCGCAGCGTCGTGAGGCGGCCTGCCACGTAGAGACCGAGGGCGACGACGTAGCCGTGAGGCTCGATCTCACCCTGGGCGAGGGTGCCCCGGGCCTCGCCCAGAGACCGCATGGCGCTCCGGGTCGCGGTGTCGATGTCTCCGGAGAGCAGGACAGCCTGGTCGACGAGGGAGATGGCGTCGTGCCGCGGTGCGTGCGCGGGCAGCACACCGCCGACGAGCTCTGCGTGGGCGTCGACCGGCAGCCCGCGGGCGAGCAGGACCTCGCCGCGCACGAGCCTGACGAGGGCGTTGGTCGGACGGCCGGTGTCGTCGGGCAGGTCGGCGGGAGGTGGCAGGGGCGCCGGAGCCGGAGCCGGAGCCGGAGCCGGAGCCGGAGCCGGAGCCGGAGCCTCGGTTGGGATGGGCGCGTGGGGGTCTCCGGTGGTGAGCCGCAGGTGCTGACGGACGGCGTCGGAGGTCGCGCGGACGCGCGGGTCGTCGTCCGCGTCGAGCTCGGCGAGGAGCGCGTACGCCCCGGTCACGTCGTGGAGCACGTGGGCTCGGTAGACCGCGTGCCAGGCCACCACGAACCCTCGGTGCTCGTGGGCTGCCGGGCGGAGCCTGCGCAGGGCCACGCCGACGGCGTCCTCGATCACGTCCACCTCCGCATGGCTGGCGAGCAGGGCGTCGAGGTAGAGCACGGTGCTGTGGACCGTGGGGTCGCGCTCCCAGGTGTCGTGAGCGACCAGCAGGTGCGCGGACGCCCTGTCCTCGAGCCGCCGGCCGAGGATCGCCGCCGACTCGGGGGAGCTCGACCAGGAGGGCGTGGTCCGCGGTCGACGTCGCGATCCCAGCTCCCGTGCTGAGCCCGCGAAGGTCTCGCTGATCGTCTCGGCGACCCGTAGACCGCGGGCGTCCTGGGCGAGGTGGAGAAGGTGCTCGGTGAGCATGGGAGGGAAGAGAGCCACGAGGACCTCACCGTCGTCCTCGACCATCCGCAGGAGACCGTGGTCGTCGAGGGTCTCCACGACGGACCACGGCACGAGGCGGCGGACCTCGGCCGTGGGTGCTGGTCCCACGGCCGCGAGCGTCCGGAGCCCGTCACGGGCGGAGTCGTCGAGGCCGGCGAGCAGGCGGTCGACGACCACGGCCCACCCGGGCGTCCACGACCAGTGCTCCGCCCCGGGATGCCTGCCGGGCTCGGCGAGGTCCGCGGAGCGCCGTGCTTCCCGGGCGATCGCCCGGGTCAGACCGGGCATCCCGCCGGAGAGCGCGTAGAGACGTCCGGCGGTGTCGGGGTCGACGTCGGCGCGCAAGATCTCTGTCACGGTGCGGTGCAGCTCGTCGAAGGGGAGCGCAGGCATGTTCAGGACCGTCGAGTCAGGACCCGCCAGGAGACGGGCGACCGAGGCGCCCGAGGCAGGCGGGCGTGCTGAGGCGAGCACCCGTGCGCCTGTGCGAGCCACGACAGTCGCGACGACCGACGCCGAGGCGTCGTCGAGCAGGTCGGCGTCGTCGACGACCACCAGGACGCGTCGGTCTGCCGACGACCGCCGGGCTCCTCCGGCCGCGACGGTCACCCCCTCGAGCGCGGCAGCGAGCGCACCCAGCGTGCCCGTGGGGCCTGTCGTGAGACCCGCGAGCACGAGTGCCTCGAGCGGGCGCTCACCAGCGCCACCGCCGGTGCCGGTCCCGGTGCCGGTCCCGGTGCCGCGCAGCGTCACGACGGTCCAGCCGTCGTCGTCGGCTTCCGCCTGGGCACCGGCCAGGACCGTGCTGCGACCTGATCCGGGCAACCCGACGAGCAGCACCGACGTCCCCGAGGCGAGGGTCTGGACGACCGTGCGCACGAAGGTCGGGCGAGGCGTGAGAGCGCTCATCTGCCCACCCTAGGGAGCGGTGCCTCGTCACGCCTCTTGTCGTCGTGCGTCCCCAGCGCCCGGGGTGCGGACGGGCGGGTGCGGTCGCAGGATCGGAGCATGACGAGATTCGGCTACACACTCATGACAGAGCAGTCCGGCCCGAAGGCCCTCGTGGACTACGCGGTGGCGGGGGAGCGGGTCGGCTTCGACTTCGAGGTCTCCTCCGACCACTACTTCCCGTGGTTGGCGAGCCAGGGGCACGCCTCGTACGCGTGGACCATGCTCGGCGCCGTCGCCCACGCGACCGAGCGCGTGGACCTCATGACCTACGTGACCTGCCCGACCCTGCGCTACCACCCGGCCGTCGTCGCGCAGAAGGCCGCGACGATGGGGCTGCTCTCCGACGGCCGATTCACCCTCGGGCTGGGCTCGGGCGAGAACCTCAACGAGCACGTCGTCGGGCGGGGATGGCCGGCGGTCGACGAGCGGCACAGCATGCTCGTGGAGGCTGTCGAGATCATCACCGAGCTGTTCTCGGGCGACCTGCTGTCCTACCGCGGCGAGCACTTCCAGGTGGACTCCGCGAAGCTCTGGGACCTGCCCGACCTGCCCGTCGAGATCGGTGTCGCCGTCTCGGGCAAGCAGTCTGTCGAGACCTTCGCGCCGCTCGTCGACCACCTGGTCGCGACCGAGCCGAAGGCCGAGCTGGTGAGCGCCTGGGACGAGGCGCGGACCGAGGCCGACAGGCCAGGGTCGCGCAAGATCGGCCAGATCCCCATCTGCTGGGACACCGACGTCGACCGTGCGGTCGCGCGGGCGCACGACCAGTTCCGCTGGTCCGGGCTCGGGTGGCCTGTCAACGCGAACCTGCCCACGACCGAGGGCTTCGCCAGCGCCACGTCCTTCGTCCGGCCCGAGGACGTCGCGGAGTCGGTCCCGTGCGGTCCGGACCTCGATGCGATCGTCGAGGCGGTCTCGGCGTACTGGGAGGCGGGTTTCACCGACATCGCCCTCGTGCAGGTGGGTGACGAGGGCCAGCAGGAGTTCCTGGACACCGCGGCCGGGCCGCTGCTGGAGAAGCTGCGTGCGGCGGCGCCGCGGGGCTGAGCCGAGAAGGCCGCAGGCCTGATCAGGTGTGAGGCCTGGAGGGCTGGAGGGCTGATCAGCCTAGAGCTCGGCGAGGGGGCGCTCGACGAGCACGAGGCCACCCCGGCGCTCGACCTCGAGGAAGCCGTTGGCAGCCAGGACACGCCTCGAGGCGAGGTTGTCCGCCTCGGTGTCCGCGGCGGCCACGGTCGCTCCGGCGTCCCGTGCCGTCCGCAGGGCCAGACCCACGGCCTCCGTCGCGAGCCCGGCGCCTCGGGCACCCGGCACGAGGCCGTACCCGAGCTCGACCCGGCCGCTAGGGTCCGGAGGCCCGAAGAACCCCAGCCCGCCGACCGCCAGACCGTCTGACGCCCGCCGCACGAGGTACATCGTGAAGACCGGGTGCGGTGCGGTCGACCGGGCGAGGGAGCGCAGCGGGTCGAGCTCGTCGACGAAGGGGTACTCGGGGTGCCAGTCGTCGCCCGGGATCTCGGTACGGTCGACGATGCGCTGCGCGAGCGCCGGCGAGATCGGTTCGAGGGTCACGCGAGGGTGGTCGTGAGTCATCGGACGAGCATCGCACGGGTCGGGTCGGGTCGGGTTGGGTCGGGTCGGGTCGGGTCGACTCACGACACGTCACCTCATCGCCGGGCGTAGCCGTCGGCCAGGAGGTGCGGTTCGACGTCTGTCGTCTGCTCGCCTGTCGACGCGGCGGTCGCGGTCAGGCTCCAGACGAGCAGCAACGGGAGCGAGGCGGCAGCAGCAGCCGTGAGCCCGGCGGACAAGGTCAGGCAGCCGACCCCGGACAGGACCAGGCTGACGACCGCGAGGCAGCTGACGACAGTGAGCGCGGGACCTCGGCGCGCCGCCCCCCGCCAGACCGATGCCACCAGAGCGGCGAGGACGAGCATCTTCGCTCCGTCGACGCGGCTCAGCATCTCCCACAGGGCGACGCCGCCGGCGCGGTGCGGGTCCAGGGCGAGACCGACCTCGCCGGCCAGCTGGTCGATCGAGAGCACGGCGGCGATCGAGGCGAGGACCACGGTCGTGCGCCGCGTCCGGCCCGAGCCCAGAGCGAGCCCGAGGAGGACGAGCAGGATGCCTGCTGCTCCGTGCACGAGAACCGAGGACACGACGGCCCGGTGGTGGCCCGAGAACGCCTGACCTACGCCACTCGGGCTGGCCTCCGGTCCGAGGTCCGGGCCGGCGACGACCAGCCCGAGCACCCAGCACGCGACGAAGGCCGTCGCGACGGCCCACCGCGCGCGAGCTGACCAGAACCGCGTCTCCGGGGTCATGCACCAGACGCTAGCTGTCCCGTATGAACAGCAGGGGACGATCCGGGGAGACCAGGACGACGTGATGCCGCCAGGACAGACGTCGTCGCTCGGGTCCTCGGTGTCGAGAGCCCTTCGACGATCGCTGCAGGCGAGCACCTCACGTCCGAGCGCGCACTCCTCGCAGGACCTGCTCGACGAGACGACCAGCGCCAGCCCACCCTGGCGGGCGGCACCGAGGGTGGGCGGCAGAGGCTATGCCACGTCGATGGTGGTCATCATGCCGCCGTCCTCGTGGTCGAGGATGTGGCAGTGGGCCATCCAGGTACCGGGCTCGTCGAAGGTGATCGCCACGTCGACGTACGTCCCAGCAGGGATGGAGACCGTGTCCTTCCAGATCTCCTCAGCCACAGGGGAACCGCTCTCGGTCAGGAGGCGGAAATGTGTCCCGTGGATGTGCATGGGGTGGTCGAGCTGGTAGACGTCGCTGTTGCGGAACCGCATCACGTAGGTCGTGCCGAGCTCGAGGTCGAAGGACTCGGCGTCGGGGAAGGTCTCGCCGTTGATGGTCCACGCGACCCCGGCGCTGCCCATCGTGCTCGACAGCGTCATCTCCACGTCCGGGGTCCGGGTGAGGAGCTCGGGGTCGAGCGGCGTGGGCTCGGGTGCCACGAAGGGTGACGCGGCGGCCGTCGCGTCAGCGGCCGTGTACCTCACCGGGATGACCATCCCCTCGTCACGTTCGTTGGTGATCGTGACGGTCTCGTCCGTGCCGCCGGTCGGGGCGAGCTCGACGTCGTAGCGCCCCCCGGGCGCGATGGCCAGCTCTCGGGTGGTGTACGGCTCGACCAGGGGCGCGCCGTCGGTGTGGGTGACGCGCACGTCGACCGGGAAGCTCATCTGCTGCGTCCTGGCGGTCGAGGCGTTGATGAGCCGGAGCTTGGCGATCTCCCCACCGGTGATCTCGATCGGGTCGATGTCGTCGCCGGTGCGCCCGTTGACGGTGTCGACCTCGCCCACGGCCTCCGTGCGGCCCGTGGTGCCGTCCACCACCCAGTCGTCCAGCACGAGGATCTGGTCCAGGTCGTAGGAGGCGTCGATCGGGTCTCGGACGATGATGGGCGCGTACATCCCCTCGTCGACCTGGTCACGCACGGGCCGTTCGTGGGAGTGGTACCAGTACGTGCCCGGGCTCGTGGCGGCGAACTCGTAGTCGTGGGACTCCCCGGGCTCGATGCGGATCCCCGGACCGTCCTGGTCGTTGGGCACGTCCATGCCGTGCCAGTGGATGTTGGTCGGGGTGTCTGTGGCGTTGCTCGCGGTCAGTCGTACGGTGTCCCCGGCGTCGACCACGATCGGACGACCCGCCCCGTAGACGGCGTCGTCCCCGGCGACCGTGTACAGGTACCGGTCCAGCGTCCCGCCGCCGAGGTTCATGGTGGTCTGCGTGACGTCCAGTGCCATGTCGCTGACCGAGGGGGTATCGGTGATGTCGTACACGTCGACGACGGGCAGGTCGCCGGTCGCCGGAGGCTGCCCCTGGGAGGTGTCGTCGCCTGCGGGGCTGCACGCGGAGAGGACTGCGACCAGCACGAGCCCGGAGGCTGCGGCGATCGTCGTGTTCATCGTCGTGTTCATGGGTCGGGCTGCTCCGTCGCTGAGTCGTCTGGGAGCGCAGCGACGGAGCCAGGCAGCGCCCGACCTGGTCGCACGGCGCTGAAGGGGTGGGGGAGGGCGAGGCCTTGCCCGGTGGCCAGCGCACCTGACAGCCCTCGCCACCAGGCGAAGGACTGGTGACGGCGCGCCGACGATGTCATCCAGGTCACGCTAGCCAGCGAATCCGGGAACAACCCGGGACGAAAGGCTTCGAGGCCTGGGGCGTCGTCGACGTGGATGAGCATCTCGACCTGCGGCGCCGCTGCCCGTCGCGCGGAGCGACCCCTGGTCGTGACAAAGTTGACGTCATGGTGCCCGTCCGATGACCCTGCTCGCGCTCGTCGCCGCGGGCTTCGCCTGCGCTGTCGCGACCCGCCTGTGGTTCCCGGCGCGCCTGCTGCTCAGCACAGCCGCCACGACCATCTCCTGCCTGGCCGTGACCGTCGTCGTCGGTCTGGTCGTCAACGGGTTCGTGGACAATGCCGCGGGCGCGGTCGCCGCCGTCGTGGTCGGCCCTGCTGCTGGACTCTGGGTCACGCACGTCGCGGCGCGAGCCGTCGCCGCGGGGCGGGAGAGGCGACGTCGCCGCGGTCCGAGCGACCGGCGGCCGATCCTGCAACGCGTCGAGGACTTCGCCGAGCGCCACTCCGTCTCCGTGGGCCGCTACAACGTCCCGCTGCTCGTGGTGCGGTGCGCCCGGCGGATCGCCGACGTCCGCGTGACAGGGCTCGCAGCAGAGATGACGTACTACGCGCTCATCTCGATCTTGCCGCTCGTCACAGCCTTCGGGGCGGCGCTCGGCTCGCTCGAGAGGTTCGTCGGTGCCGAGCGGGTCGAGCAGATCCAGTCCTCGGTCGTGGACCAGGTGGTGCGGGTCTTCGACCACCAGATCGGTGCGGAGGTGCTCGCCCCGCTCGTCGAGGGGCTGCTCGGGCAGGAACGGGCAGGCATCGCGATCGGCGGTACGGTCGTCGCGCTGTGGCTGGCGAGCCGCATGTTCCGCGCGGCCATCCGCTCGCTCGACGACGCGTACACGGTCGAGGAGCGCCGGAGCTTCTTCCAGCAGGTGCTGCTCGGGCTGGCCCTGGCCCTCGGCGCGGTGCTGACCCTCGTGGTGCTGCTGAGCATGCTCGTGGTCGGGCCGCTGCTCGGCGGCGGGGAGGAGATCGCGGACCTCTTCGGGCTGGGTGCGGTGTTCACGTCGGTGTGGGAGCTGGTCCGCTGGCCCGCCGTGGTGGTCCTCGCCGGGGGGTTCCTCACGCTGCTCTACAGGTACGGTCCCAACGTCGCGACCACGTGGCGGCGCTGCCTGCCCGGTGCGGTGCTCGGCACGGTGGGTCTGCTGGTCGTCGCCCTGGGGTTCCAGGTCTACCTCGGTGCTGCGGGCTCGAGCGTCCCGGGCGAGGACGCCGCGACCCAGACCGTGGCGATCGCCGCGCAGACCATCGGCGCGATCCTCGCCGCCGTGCTGTGGCTGTGGGTGAGCAGCATCGTCATCCTCGCCGGCGGTGTGCTCAACGCCGAGGTGCAGCGCATGCAGGGCGTCGAGGTCGTGCCGTCGGGAGCGGACGACGCCAGGTCGACGGGCGAGGCCCGGTCGGCCGACGAGGCCCGGTCGACGGATGCCGCCCGGTCGACCGACGAGGCACCGGCGACGCACGGCACCGAGACGAC
>Ga0247813_10001014_pt1 | contig 22405 bp, 20 predicted proteins | sample UWRJL169409C1_FD_180719 | JGI IMG/M metagenome (GOLD analysis project Ga0247813, IMG submission 180719) | Plant litter microbial communities from Arlington Agricultural Research Station in Wisconsin, United States - UWRJ-L169-409C-1 | ecosystem: Environmental > Terrestrial > Plant litter >...
TCATTCACACTTCCAGTAAAACCTTTGCTTTTTTGATTATGACGAATAACTCTTTCAACTAGATCTGAGGTAAATCCGATGTAAAATTTATTTTTGCTTTCGCTAAATAGGATATAAACAATAAATATCATGAGTTTAGAAAATAAAAAAACTCCAAAATCAAATGACTTTGGAGTTTTTAGAAATTGGTGGGCGATGAGGGGTTCGAACCCCCGACCCCCTCGGTGTAAACGAGGTGCTCTGAACCAGCTGAGCTAATCGCCCTATTTTACTAGGTTGCTATCATTTCGTGATTGCGAGTGCAAATATACGCTAGTTTTTGAGTTCTGCAAAGAAAACACACTAAAAATTTAAAGTTTTTTTAATGTGTTTTCTATGTTGTTGTGGTAGAATTTGTTAGGAACATAAATTTTTAGGTTAATTTTCTATTTTGATAACGATGGAATGTTCCTGTAGATATAATCGCTGTGTTTTCCGGTGAAAGATTTTTCCAATTCATCAAAAAAAGCATCTGCATCTTTTTCATTCGGCCAGGTCGATTTGATTAACTCGTCTATTTTTTCGCTTGATTTTTCTAAATCCGCCAAAGAATCATAGAAAAATGCTTCCATAAAATCGGTACTATTAGAACCCCACAAATGTCTAAATGGATAATAGGCTTTTACAAAAGGATCTTTAAAAGTGATTTTTTCATTAAACTCTTTTACATTTTTTCCTTTTCCTTCCATATTCATTTGAGATTTTCTAAGGTAAACAATCATTGGTTTTTTGGTGGTATCCTTATAAGGTTTCTCTCCAATAGAAGTAATGCTTTGGTAGATCTCATCTGAATGAACGGGAGTGTAGAATTTATCGTATTTGTCAAAAAAAACATTTCTGGCTTTCTCGTCTGGCCAGCCTTTTTTGGCTAAATCATCGCTGATAGCTTTTGCTTTTTCAATATCATCCCAGCTTTTGTAAACGTTTACCAGAATAACTTCAGTATTGTCATCTGTGTAGTAATGCGTAATGAGTTCCGATCCAATGATGAGGTCGTTTTTGCTGGTTACCTTGTCAAAGTATTCCTGTTCAGCGGCTTTCCAGTCTTTTGCCTTAGCATCAGTACTTCGATGCAAAGTCGTCATCGTAATAAAAACAGGTTTTGCTTTTTCTTGTTTTTCTTGCGCGTTTCCAATGACGCAAGCCAGGGCCATCCATAGAACGGGCCCCAGAAGTTTACTTCTTGTTTTCATGATTTAAATTTTTATTGGTTATTAAAAAACTAATCAAAGTTAAATCATTAATATACAGACTGTTAATATGTGGTCTTTTAATCGATAAACGTTAAATTTTACTGTTTAACGGCAGTTCTGCAACTACAAAAGTGCTTCCGCCAACATAGATGAAATCGTCTTTCGTAGCATTTTTCTTAGCATCTAAAAAGGCAGTTTCAACCGAATCATATTTTTCTCCAATTAAATTATACTTTTTGGCTGTATCTTGTAGAATTTCAGTACTTAACCCCCTGGACGAATCGGGTCTGCAGAAATAATAGTGTGCTTTTTTAGGGAAGAGTGGTAAAATAGAATCCAGGTCTTTGTCGTTAACAACACCCAAAACAATATGTAAGTTTTCAAAAGTCTCTTTCTGAATCTGATTCATCACAACCGCCACTCCGTGTTTGTTGTGTGCCGTGTCACAAATAATTTTTGGATTTTCTCCCAATTGCTGCCATCTTCCTTGTAAGCCCGTATTTTTCACAGTATTTAATAAACCGCTTTTAAGGTTATCAACAGAAACTTTAAAATCGGTTTGTGAGTTTAAAACAACAACAACTTGCTGAACCGTTTTTTTATTATGAAACTGATAATCGCCCAGCAAATCAGATGGAAAAACTCCGGAAATTAAATCAGCAGCAAAATAAATCGGCGCATTGTTTTCTTTAGCTTTCGCTAAAAATACAGCCTCCGTTTCCTCCGTATATTCTCCAATTACAACCGGAACATTTGGTTTTATAATTCCGGCTTTTTCCCCAGCGATTGCTGTCGGAGTATTGCCTAAAAACTGTGTATGATCCAAATCGATGTTGGTAATGACCGAAACTAAAGGCGTGATAATATTTGTCGCGTCCAGTCTTCCTCCCAAACCAACTTCAATAATCGCAATATCTGTTCTTTCAGAAGCAAAATAATCAAAAGCTAAGCCAACCGACATTTCAAAGAAACTCATATCATTGGCTTCAAAAAAACTCTTATGTTTGGCCACAAATTCAATAACAAAATCTTCTGAAATATCCTCTCCGTTGATTTTAATTCGTTCCCTAAAATCTTTTAGATGAGGTGAAGTGTACAAACCAACTTTATATCCCGCTTCCTGCAAAACAGAAGCCAGCATATGCGAAGTAGACCCTTTTCCATTGGTTCCGGCAACGTGAATGCATTGTAGCTGATTTTGCGGATTATCAAGATGAGCCGCCAATAGTGTAATATTAGTCAAATCTTCTTTGTATGCCGAAGCGCCCTGAAGTTGATACATCGGAAGTTGATTAAACATCCAGTTTGTGGTCTCTTGATAGTTCATTTATTTTGGATAAAATAGTTGTAGATTGAAATAATTTCCGTTTTTTTTAGTTTTATATTTACAGCGAAAATTATCTTTATTGCAAATTTCAAATATTTTTTACAATTAATTATTAAAAACCAGAATTAATATATGTTTAGTTTTATTCAATTACAGACAGACACTATTACAAACGCCGCATCTAATGTAGTTATCGAAAAAATTGCACCAAATACCGAAATCTCAGTTTTAGGATTTATTCTTAAAGGAGGTTTTTTCCTGATTCCAATCGCTATTTTATTGTTTTACACTATTTATATCATTTTTGAACGCTATCTCTATATCAGTAAAGCGTCTAAAATTGACAGCCGATTAATGCAGGATGTTGGTGATAAACTAAATGCCGGAAATATTGAATTGGCCAGAACAATTGTAGAAAGAAGTGATACTGCAGCAGCAAATATTCTAAAAGAAGGAGTTCTGGTAATCGGAAGACCAATTGCTGAAATAGAATCCAACATGGACCGTGCTGCCGATATTGAAATTGGCGAAATGGAAAGACGTTTAGGTCACCTTGGACTTATTGCCGGTATCGCGCCAACGCTAGGTTTCATCGGAACAATTTCCGGAGTTATCAAGATTTTCTACAGCATCTCTGTTACAGAAAATATTAGTATCGGAAATATTTCCGGAGGTTTATACGAAAAAATGATCAGTTCAGGTTCTGGATTAATTGTGGGTATTATTGCGTACAGCGCGTACCACTTATTAAACGGAAAAATTGATGATTTTGCTTTAAAAATTCAGAAACAGATTTTAGAATTTGTCAATATAATTCAAAGAGCATAAGCTATGTCTATTAAGAGAAAAAGAAGATTTCATGCCGAAGTGGCGACGTCATCCTTAAGTGACATTATGTTTTTCCTGCTGTTGTTTTTCCTTATTATTTCAACGCTTGCAAATCCTAATGTTATTAAAATGACTTTGCCAAAAGCGAAATCAAATGAAAAAACAAACAAACAGCTGATCAGTTTATCTGTTACAGAAGATAAAAAATTCTACATCGACAAAGAACCCGTTGATTTCGAAAATCTGGAAACCAGTTTAATGACAAAAATTGGAACAGACAAAGATCAGACGGTTGTCGTTCGTATTCCGTTTAATCTTCAGGTACAAGATTTAGTTGATGTGCTACAGATAGGAGTGAAGAACAATTTGAAGTTTGTTATTGCTACAAGTCCGAAGTAAATTTAGCATCAGGGCGTGACCACAATACAAAAATGGGCCAATCAGCAGAACGTTGATTCGCCCATTTTTGTATTGCGGTCGGGCTATCCGCTCCGCCGCGGCGGATTCCTTCTATCCCTCACGCGGGAGAAAAGAGAGTATAGAGCATAGAAGCAAGAAGCAAGAGTCAAGAAGAGAGCGAATGGATTAAAGAAAAAGTAACCATAAAGTATGTCATTGCGAGGAACGAAGCAACCTCAATTAGGATGTAGCACAATCTTGTCATAAATGAAAAACTAACCATGAAAAAGGCTTTCTGAAATATTTCAGAAAGCCTTTTTCAATTTGTGTTAATTAGTGTAATTAGTGTTCTAATTCAAACTAAAATTATAGATAATTTGACCTATTTGTTTTGGAGCTGCATTATCATCAGGAGACCATTTTGTATTCATCGCAGCTATTTTGGCTTGCTCTAATAAACAACTCGCTGTATTGGTTGTTCCTTTTATTCCGGCAGTTGCGCTAATTGTTTTGCCGTTTTGATCTACTGTAACTTCAACAACTACTTTTCCTTCTTCGTTGCAAGTATATTTTGGTGCAGGTTTCGATAATGCTTTTCGGTTTCCTAACAAATATCCTGATCCACCGCCAGAACCACCACCGCTTCCGGCTCCGTAACCGCTTCCGGTACCAATACCATTTCCGGTTCCGTTTCCACCGCCTGTTCCACCACCAGAACCTCCGCTGCCGTAATAACCGTTAGAACCCAAACTTCCGTTAGCTTTTCCTTTGTTCCCCGCCACTTTATCATCTCCATCTCCGCCTTTGTTTGATCCTTTCATAATGCTCGATAAAGCATCGTTTGTAGAATTAGAAACTTTTGGTTTTTCTGGAACTGGTTTTGTTACCGGTTTTTCAACTGGCGTTGGTTTTTTTGGTTTTTCCTTTACCGGAATCACGACATCGTTAGCATCATCTGTGCTATTTTCTTGTGTTATGATTGCCTCATCTGGAGTTGATTTTGCAGGAGTCGCTTTTGCCTGGTTTTTTACGTTTAAAACTTCACTTTTATAATTCGCTCCAGAACCTAAATCGCTGTCTCCAAAATTCACGGTCACGCCACCACCACCGCCTCCTTCTGCAAGTGCTACGTTATTTTCCGGGTTGTATGGAGGCCAAAAGCGTATAAAAAACAGCAATACGATTAGTGCTGCATATAGCATAGTAGTAAGGGCCAATGACTTCTTCTTGTCTGAAGAACTATTAGCATCAACTCTATTGGAATTAATTTTATATGGGTTCATTTGCATTGAACTAATTTCGATTCTGAATTTTGTATTGTATCTTATTAAAAACGTTTAAAAGTACTAAAAATTGTTTAGAATATTCGAGAGAATTTAACCGCGAAGTTCGCAAGGATTTTACGCAAAGTTCGTAAAGCTGTTTGTTTTAATCTCGCAAAGTCGCAGAGTCGCAAAGAAAAACTTAAAAAAGAAAAACTTTGCGACTCTGCGACTTTGCGAGAAATAAATTAGCGTTCCTTGCGTAAAATCTTTGCGAACTTCGCGGTTAGATCTCAAAAAAAAGCGAGCCAAAAATTTAGCCCGCTTGTAAATAAAGTATAAATTAAATTATACTAATTGTTTCAATGCAATTTCAAAAGCAGTTGCACTAATATTTGTTTTTGATGGATTCAAAGCGTGTGCCTTAACAATCGCATTTTTTATGATTTCTGAAGTATCATTAAAGATCGCCTCATCTGTCATTTGCACTTTTTTCTCCATGAAGTAGGCAAAAACCCTTGCCATTCCGCAGTTTGAAATAAAATCCGGAATCAAACTTACTTTATGATCCACTTCTTCCATGATAGATCCAAAGAAAATTTCCTTATCGGCAAATGGAACATTCGCACCACAAGAAATAACTTCTAATCCGTTTGCGATTAAGCTGTCAATTTGAGTTTGTTGTACCAATCTTGAAGCTGCACAAGGTGTGAAAATTTCAGCACCAATGGTCCAGATTTTAGAATTGATTTCTTCAAACGGAATCATATTACCAGCAACTAATTTGTTTCCATCTTTATTTAAAAACAACGTTCTGATTTCTTCAAAAGAAAAACCTTCTTCATTGATTAATCCGCCATCGCGGTCAATAATTCCGATTACTTTTGCTCCCATTTCTGCCAAATAAAAAGCAGCTGCAGATCCAACATTTCCGAATCCCTGAACGATTGCTTTTTTACCTTTAATATCGCCACCATAAGTATTGTAGAAATGACGAACCGCTTCAGCAACGCCATAACCCGTAATCATATCGGCAACAGTATATTTTCTGGTTACGTCTGGTGAGAATTTTGGATTTTCAATCACTTTAATTACACCCTGACGCAATTGACCAATTCTATTGATTTTATCAGCTTCAGTTGGTTTGAAATGTCCGTTAAAAACACCTTCCTGCGGATGCCAAACACCACATTCTTCTGTCATCGGAATAACTTCGTGAATTTCATCAACATTCAAATCACCACCGGTTCCGTAATAACTTTTTAATAAAGGCGAAACTGCTTTGTACCAACGTTGCAAAACACCTTTTTTACGAGGATCATTAGGGTCAAAATTAATTCCGGATTTAGCGCCTCCAATTGCAGGCCCAGAAACTGAAAATTTAACTTCCATTGTTTTAGCCAAAGACAAAACTTCATTCATATCGAGGCCTTTTCTCATTCTTGTTCCACCTCCTGCGGCTCCTCCACGAAGTGAATTAATTACTGTCCAACCTTCTGCTTCTGTTTCAGAATCTTTCCAGTTAAAAACAATTTCAGGTTCTTTATTTTCAAATTGCTGTAATAAATCTTTCATTTTGTTGTGATATGTTTATTTTGCGTAAAAGTATAAAATAGAATAATGCGAATAATGTATTTTGCATCAATTTTATTTAAAGAAAAAAAGAAAGCCGAAAACATAACGTTTTCGGCTTTAAAATTTTATGAATTATAGGAGATTATATTCCTAATAAATGTTTTTTCAGGTTTTCGTCAACTGGTTTATCAGATAACCAGATTCCGAATAATGCTTTTTTGAAATCAAATCCAGGGATTTTTCCTTTTACAACATCATTTTTAATTACATTAATAGTTTGGTCAAACGGGTTGTATGCCAAAATAAAAACATCTTTTTCAGTAATTTGATCACTCAATAATGTTTTAAATTGCTCAATTCGTGGTCTTAATTCTTCAAGATTACTTCCAGCAGATTTTTCAAAGCCTGTATTCATTGCTTTAGTCAATTTGTTTGAAGAAACCATAGATGACGTAATTTCGATGCGAATTGCCATTTCAGTGTCACTATCAATGATAAATTTAGGATCTTGACTTAATTGAGATAGATATAATGCCTGAACGTAAACCTCCAGCCACATTTTTGATCTTCCGCCAGCACCGTTTAATTGTAAAGTCTTGTTTTGGAATTCAATTTTTCTAGGAACAGTTACGCCATTTACTTCTAGTTGAGTTTGTGCAGAAACTGTCGAAAATTGTAAACTTAAAAGGAATGTAAGTGCAAGTAAAATCTTTTTCATAAGCTGTCGATATAATAATTTTTAGGCAAAAATAATGTTAATTTCTTAATATTGAGTAGTTATTCGGGATGTTTTTTTTGTGTAGTTTTTATTTTTTTTAAACGTATCAGATTAATAATCAAATTAGTAGGAGTTGTTTTACGTACAAATACCTGTTTTAAGAATTGTTTAACCTTTTTCGTATGAAAATTGTCGTTGTCTATATCTTTAAATAACTTTTTATCAGCAATTATATTCTTAAATTTTAGAGAAATCCTTGCAGGATTAATGCCTCTGTGTCAAAATTTAAGAATTATTACGAAAACGTTATCGTAATTATTGAATATCTATTAATTTTATATGCATGCATTGTTAATTTGAGTTTTAAAAATTATCTTTGGAAGCCTTTTAAAGCAAGAAAAATTAAAACCACAAAACCAAATCATCTCTATTAACGAAGTTTTTTTGATTTTGGTTTCAAAAAACAATAAAATAAATTAAGACTATGGATTTCAATCTTACCGAAGAGCATTTAATGATTCAACAAGCCGCAAGAGATTTTGCTCAAAATGAATTGTTGCCAGGTGTTATTGAGCGTGACGAAAAACAAATTTTTCCGACCGAGCAAGTAAAAAAAATGGGACAATTAGGATTCATGGGAATGATGGTTGATCCGAAATACGGAGGAAGCGGCCTGGATGCTATTTCGTATGTAATTGCCATGGAAGAGATTTCAAAGGTTGATGCATCAGCTTCTGTTGTAATGTCTGTAAATAACTCTTTAGTTTGTTGGGGATTGCAAGAATTTGGAACTGAAGAACAAAAACAAAAATATTTACCAGGTTTAGCATCTGGAGAAATTCATGGTGCTTTTTGCTTAAGCGAGCCAGAAGCAGGAAGTGATGCAACTTCTCAAAAAACTACTGGTATTGATATGGGTGACCATTATTTAGTAAACGGAACAAAAAACTGGATTACGAACGGAAACACAGCTTCTGTTTATTTGGTAATTGTGCAAACGCATCCGGAGAAAAAGCATAAAGGAATCAATGCTTTGATTATGACGAAGGATATGCCAGGATTTTCAGTTGGACCAAAAGAACAAAAAATGGGAATTCGTGGTTCTGATACGCACTCTTTAATGTTTAGTGATGTAAAAGTTCCAAAAGAAAACAGAATTGGAGAAGATGGTTTCGGATTCAAATTTGCAATGAAAACTTTAGCGGGAGGACGCATAGGAATTGCTTCTCAAGCATTAGGAATTGCTTCTGGAGCATATGAATTGGCTTTGAAATATTCAAGAGAACGTAAAGCATTTGGAACAGAAATCTGCAACCACCAGGCAATTGCTTTCAAATTGGCAGATATGGCAGTTAATATCGAAGCGGCACGTCATTTATGTATGAAAGCAGCCTGGGATAAAGATCAGGGCAAGAACTACGATGTAAGTGGAGCGATGGCAAAATTATTTGCTTCGCAAGTAGCGATGGATACTGCAGTTGAAGCAGTTCAGATTCACGGTGGAAACGGTTACGTAAAAGAATATCATGTTGAGCGTTTTATGCGTGATGCTAAAATTACTCAGATTTATGAAGGAACTTCTGAAATTCAAAAAATCGTAATTTCAAGATCAGTTATCGCAGGATAATTTCAAGATCAGTTTATATAAAAATTACCCTTTCAGCTTTTGCTTGAAAGGGTTTTTTTATGAAATATTTTTTTTACTCTGCAGAAGTTTATACTTTTAAACCAATTACTTAGCTTTCAATTCTGGATAACATATAATCTTATGAAAAAAATTTTCTTACTTCTGTTTCCGCTAGTTTTATTGAGTTGTAAATCGAATACTTCTGCAACAGCCGAAAAATCATCTCAATCAGATTCAAAACCTTTGGAGATTTCTTATAAGGTCAAAGAATCGGAGGTTTCAGATTTTTTAAAATATCTTTCTTCAGATGAATTAGAAGGTCGTGACACGGGAAGTAAAGGAATTGAAAAAGCGGCAGTTTTTTTAGAAGATTTCTTTAAGAATAATAATGTAAAGCCTTATTTTAAAACATATCGCGATACACTAACCAATTTTAAAACGCCTGCTTATAATATTGTTGGGTTTTTAGAAGGAACTGATCCGGAACTAAAAAAGGAATTTATCGTTTTAAGTGCGCACTATGATCACATTGGAATAGAGAAAAAGCAACAGGCAGACGTTATAAACAACGGAGCGAACGATGACGCTTCTGGTGTAACTGCGGTTGCACAGATGGCTAAATATTTCGCAGAAACAAAATCGAATAAGCGAAGTATTCTTTTTGTGTTTTTTGCCGGAGAAGAGAAAGGATTGTTGGGTTCTAAAAGTTTAGCTCCGAAACTTCAAAAGCTTAATTTTAATTTATATACCCAATTGAATATCGAAATGATTGGTGTACCAATGAAAAGAGAATTCCTTGCGTACGTAACAGGTTTTGATAAATCGAATATGGCGGAGAAAATAAATCAATATACAGGAAAAAACACCATTGGTTTTTTACCAAAAGAGGCAGAATACAAGTTGTTTTACCGATCAGACAATTACTCTTTTTATGAAGCCTTCAAAAAGCCTTGCCAGTCTATAAGTACTTTTGATTTCGAAAACTTTGATTTTTATCATCATGTTTCGGATGAATTTAAAGTGATGGATATTCCGCATATGACTTCTTTTATACAAGAATTATTGCCGGCTATGACACAAATTTCATCGACACCAACGGAAGAAATTACGATGAAATAATACTCTTTCTTTTTATTGGATTTGCTTATTTTTGCTACATGAAATCGCAAGGGATTCCAAATAATAAACTGGACTAAGAATGGCGATTCCATATTCCATTAAAAAAGACATATTATCTCCATATGAAAAATATTATCGTTACCGGAACAAGCAGAGGAATTGGATATGAGTTGGCTTTGCAGTTTGCGAATGCCGGACATCAGGTTTTGGCTATTTCCAGAAAAATACCTCAAACGCTTGTAGCGCATCAAAATGTCACGTGTCTTTCAGTTGATTTATCGGACGAAAGCGCTTTGCAGGAAGTGGACAGTTTTCTTTCATCAACCTGGAAAAAAGTAGATGCAGTTGTCCATAATGCCGGCGCTTTATTATTAAAGCCTTTTGCAGAAACAACTCAGGCCGATTTTGAAAGTATTTATAAAGTGAATGTTTTTGCTGTTGCTAATCTTACCAGAATTTGTTTACCATACCTTCAAAAAGGAAGTCATGTCGTAACAATTAGTTCAATTGGTGGTGTACGCGGAAGTTTGAAATTTGCTGGTTTGGCAGCATACAGTTCAAGTAAAGGTGCCGTTATTACCTTAACCGAATTGTTAGCCGAAGAATATAAAGAAAAAGGAATCTCCTTCAATGTTCTGGCTTTGGGTTCTGTTCAGACGGAAATGCTAAATGAAGCTTTCCCTGGTTACCAGGCACCAATTTCTGCAGAAGGAATGGCAACTTATATTTATGATTTTACATTGAATGGAAATAAATATTTTAATGGAAAAGTTTTAGAGGTATCTTCTACTAACCCCTAATTAAAAATTCCAAATAATAAATTCCAAATTCCAATTTTGAATTTTTTACTTTTAACAAATAACATTTTACTTAAAAATTGAACGAAACACTTGCAAGATATATACCCGAACATGCTGTAAAGCCTGTTTTTGAATTGATTGTTGCCAATCAGGTTCATCTGAAAATCGTGAATGAGCGCCAGACGCGTCATGGCGATTACAGACGAGGGCATACTGGTAAGCATGAAATTACGGTAAATGCGAGTTTAAATAAGTACAGGTTTTTAATGACCTTAATTCATGAGATTGCGCATTTGGTTGCTTTTGAAAAGTTTGGACGAAACATAAAACCGCATGGAGATGAATGGAAATTTACCTTTCAACGTTTGATGGTTCCTTTCATACGGCCTGAGATTTTTCCAGGACAGTTACTACCATTGTTAGCAAGGCATTTTAAGAACCCATCTGCAAGTAGCGATACTGATACGACTTTGTCCTTAGCACTGAAGCAATACGATGCACAAAACGATAAAAGCTACGTCTTTGAGATTCCATACGGAAGTGTATTCAGAATTAAAAACGGCAAAATATTCAAGAAGCTAGCCGTTCGGACAAAACGGTTTGAGTGTATTGAAATCAGCTCTGGAAAGACGTATCTTTTTAATCCAAATGCTGAGGTAGAATTAATTAATATTCAATAAGAAATTCCAAATAAAAAAAAATCCAAATTCCAACTTAAAAATTGGGGTTTGGAATTTTTTTTATTTGGAATTTAAAAGAACTAACCTTCTCTCAAATAAGCTTCTCTGACCTTTTTAAATAGATTTGAAGAGTATACAAATTTGACAATATCTTTATTATCAGTTCTAAATATTTCTTCTTTAGTGCCCTGCCAGGCCTTTATACCTTTTTTTAAGAATACGATGTTTTCACCAATCTCCATCACAGAGTTCATATCGTGTGTATTGATTACTGTTGTAATATTGTATTCTTTAGTAATTTCCTGAATCAGATTATCGATCAAAGTAGAAGTATTTGGATCTAAACCAGAGTTAGGCTCATCACAAAACAAGTACTTCGGATTATTTACGATTGCGCGGGCAATCGCCACACGTTTTTGCATTCCCCCTGAGATTTCTGAAGGCAATTTTCTGTGTGCATCAACTAAATTTACTCTTTCTAAAACAAAGTCAACACGCTCTTTAATTTTGGCGCGGTTGTCACTTGTGAACATCTTTAAAGGAAAAGCTACATTTTCAGCCACCGTCATCGAGTCGAATAAGGCACTTCCCTGAAAAACCATTCCAATCTCTGTTCTTAATTCTCTTTTTTCATCAGGATTTAAGTCTTGGTAAACGCGTCCGTCAAATTCAATTGTCCCCGCATCAGGCGTGTGAATTCCTAATAAGCTTTTTAATAAAACTGTCTTCCCGGATCCACTTTGCCCAATAATCAGGTTGGTTTTTCCAGTTTCAAAAACGGTCGAAATCCCTTTTAGAACCTTACTGTCGCCAAACGATTTTTCTAAATTTTTTACTTCTATCATGATCCTAGTAACAATTGAGTTAATATATAATTAAAAAGAATGATCGAAACTGATGTCCAAACAAATGATACCGTACTAGCTTTACCAACTTCTAAAGCGCCGCCTTTCATATAATAACCATGAAAAGAAGGGATTGTTGCCAATAACATCGCGAAAATTAAGGTTTTGATAAAAGCATATACAATGTGAAACGGAATAAAATCCATTTGCGCTCCATCAATAAACGCAGCGCTAGAGGTAAATCCTCCGTAAACACCAGCAAGCCATCCTCCAAAAATTCCTAAAAACATACTGATTCCAATAACAAACGGATACAATAGCAAAGCTATGATTTTTGGAAAAACTAAATAGTTAAGGGAATTTACACCCATAACTTCCAATGCGTCGATTTGCTCGGTAACACGCATCGTTCCAATGCTTGAGGTAATAAAAGATCCCATTTTTCCGGCCATAATTACCGAAATAAAAGTAGGTGCAAACTCCAGAATCACAGATTGACGTGTAGCAAAACCAATTAAATATTTTGGAATTAACGGATTTGTTAAGTTTAAAGCGGTTTGAATGGCAACAACTCCTCCTACGAAGAAAGAGATAAAACAAACGATGCCTAGTGAGTCGATAATTAAATCGTCGATTTCTTTGAAAATTAAATTTCTCATGACAGGCCATTTGGTCTGTTTATTGAAAATTTCTTTCAACATTAAAAAATATCTTCCTATTTGAGATAAATAACGAATTAGCATCATAGTTTTTGAAATATTGGCTAAGGTAAAAAGAAGTTATGAGTTTTGGGTTATGAGTTTTGGATTTTCGCCTGTTTTCCGAATCAAATTAACTTTTCTTTCATTTTTTTGAAACGATAATTTCGGATAAATTTGCCTTGTTCCGGTGTAACTAATAACGGAGTTTTGGCCTTTTTAGCTTTCCAAAAGCCTTTAATATAATCAAGAAAGAGAAGAGGTTTTTTCTTCATCATCGCCAGTTTTGCCGAAGCAATTGCCGTAATCCAGAAACCATATCCTAAAGTATAAAAAGCTTCTCCTTGTTTGTAACGTGCTGTTTTGTTGTAATTTGCGCCAGTTGGTTTAAGGTGTTTTACATGTAAAGATTTATCTGTAACTACTTTCCAATCGTAATATTTACAAAGCAATTCGTCAACCGTGTCCCAGCCCATGGCAGGTTTTAAGCCTCCAATTTGTTGAAATGTTGCTTTTCTATACGCTTTCAAGGCACCGCGAATATGATCTTTATCGGTTAGGTTTTCTAAAACCCAATCGCCATTTTTCTCGATGTAACAAAATCCACCCGCCATTCCGATTTTTGGATCGGACTCAAAGTGTTTGATAATTGTTTCGAAATAGTTGGGAGGGAAAATTAAATCACCGTCAATTTTCACCATAATATCGTATTCAGAATCTAGTGTTTCAAAACCTTTTTGAAAAGCCTGAATTACTTTGCTTCCCGGCATGTGAATAGCATCTGAAGTTTTGTTTACCACAGAAATATACGGATTGTCTTTAGCAAAACCCAAAACAACTTCTTCTGTTTTATCTGTAGAATTGTCGTTTACAACTACAATTTTTGAAGGCAAAACAGTTTGCGAAACCAAAGATTGTAAAGTAAGGCCAATTAAATCTTGTTCGTTGTGCGCGGGAATGACGATATAGTACTTCATGATTTTTAATTTAAATTCCAATTATTTAAAAGAAATTCCAATCTTTTAAAATCCCAAATTCCAATTTTTACCTATAAGGTTTAAATTGGAATTTGGAATTTATTTTTTTGAGATTTTCCAAATAATTGGAATTTGGAATTTGCCGTTAGGCTTTTTCCGCGTAAACGATATAATATCTATTTGTAAAACTGCGTAAAAATGGTCTTAAACCAAACTTCTTTACAGGATTGGTCCATTTTTGTCTGTCGATGATTTTCCAGCCTGTTTTTTCTAGAAGCCAGTCTAATTGCCAATCTTCAAATTCGTGGTAATGTCTGTCCCACATATCTGTTTTAGAACGATATGCCGGCGAAAACCACAAACGCATCGGGATTGAAATCAAAAGTTTATCTGATTTTATTTCGCTTAAAATTGTAAACGGATTTAATAAATGTTCGAAAATTTCGAAAGCAGTTATTACATCTTGTGTATCCGTTTTTAAAACGTTTTGATCCAAATCTAAATCTTCGCCAGTAGTGTTTTTTACTGAATAACCAGCTTCTTTCATGATTTTAGAAAACGGATTTTCAACTCCCAAATCAAGGATTGTTTCAGAGGTTTTGATATGCTTTTGTAAAAATTCTAAAGTAAGTTTGAATCTTTTATTTGGAAACGTTTTTTCGTACATAGTCTTTGCGAGGAACGAAGCAAGCTGTCGTTCTTTATTTTATATTAGGTCGCAAATATACTAAAAAGTCCGCATTTTAGGATGCGGACTTTTTTTAGTTTTCAGTGTCAGTCACAGTTTTCAGTCTGTTTAAGTTGTACACTGAGACTGAGACTGTAAACTGCGACTTTTTAATGACGGTATACAAAAGCATTAACATTCATTCCCGCTCCAACAGAAGCAAAAATGATAACGTCGCCTTTGTTGATTTCATGACCTTCAATTTTTCCTTTTAGGATCAAATCGTATAAGGTAGGAACTGTCGCCACACTACTGTTTCCTAAATCATGAATGCTCATTGGCATGATATCTTTAGGAGCAGTTTTATCGTATAATTTGTAGAAACGCTCGATAATTGCTTCGTCCATTTTTTCGTTAGCCTGGTGAATTAAGATTTTCTTCACTTCGTCAATTCCGATACCGCTTTTGTCTAAACAGCTTTTCATGGCACATGGAACCTGGCTTAATGCAAATTCGTAAATTTTACGACCATACATTTTGATATACTTGATGTCCGGATCTAAATCTGGATTGTATGATTTTCCGAAGTAAAGGAAATTAGCTTCTTCATTTGCAAAAGTTGCGCTTTCATAAGATAATAATCCTGATTCGCCTTCAGTTCCTTCTAAGATTGAAGCCCCTGCACCATCAGAATAAATCATGGAGTCACGATCGTGATCGTCAACAACTCTTGATAAAGTTTCTGCTCCGATTACCAGAACGCGATTTGCCATTCCGGATTTGATGAATGCATTAGCTTGTAAAACACCTTCGATCCAGCCCGGACATCCAAAAAGAATATCGTAAGCAACACATTTAGGGTTTTTAATAGCCAATTTGTTTTTAACACGAGTTGCTAAACTCGGTAAAATATCCGTTTGATGCGTTCCCGATTTTACATCTCCAAAGTTATGTGCAAAGATGATATAATCTAAAGTTTCACGGTCGATTCCAGCATTTTCAATTGCTTTTTCAGCTGCAAAAAAGGCTAAATCTGATGCGTTATGTTGAGTTTCGGCATAGCGGCGGTTTTCGATTCCGGTGATGCCTTTGAATTTTTTGATTACAACTTCATTTGGGTAGCCAAAAGGAGTTCCATCTTCATTTAAAAAAACATGTTTGTCAAAGTCAGTATTGCTTACTTCTTTATTCGGAATGTAACTTCCGATACCAATTATTTTTATTTTCATTATTCCTTAATTATCCAATAAATTTATTGCTAAATTATATAAAAAATCATGATAACTATCATAAAAAATACTATGCATGCATATAATTATGAAATAATAAATATTTAAGGGATATATTGTTTATTTTTTAATGAAAATTCATTTTTGTCGAGATTTCAAACGTTTGAGATATTGAGTGGTGTTGATTTTTTTGTTTCAGGTTTCAAGTTTCAGGTTTCTCCGTTGCGGGAATTTTATAAGTATGTCATTCTGAGGAATCACATATTTTACGGTTAAAAAAAGTTGCCATAAAAACAACTGTTCTTTTAAAACCTGTCGTTTCTTCCGCGTAAGGGATAGGAACAATCTGCCGAAGCAGTGTGGATAGCCCGACAGTCCCGAAGTCTCGGGATAAGAAAAGGCCTCATAAGCGCAAAGCTGATTAGGCCTTTTTTTAAATACTGGCACGCCCAGATTATAAATGTTTCTGGTGTCAGGTTTCACGTTTCAGGTTTCAAGTTTCACGTTCCGCTCGAACTTGAAACCTGAAACAAAATAAACAAAAAACAAAAACCCGACAGATCTTAAAATCTGTCGGGTTTTGATATAATTAGAAAAACTTATTTCTTAGTTTTCCATGTAAGCTTCGATTGGCGCACAGCTACAGATTAAATTTCTGTCTCCGTATGCGTCATCTACACGACGAACTGATGGCCAGAATTTATTATCAGCGATGTGCTCTAATGGGTAAGCTGCTTTTTCTCTAGTGTAAGGGAAAGCCCAGTTATCAGTAGTTAACATTGCTAGTGTATGAGGTGCATTTTTCAATACGTTGTTTTTGTCATCAGCTGTTGCTGCTTCGATCTCTTTTCTAATTGAAATAAGAGCATCACAAAAACGATCTAATTCTGCTAAATCTTCAGATTCAGTAGGTTCAATCATTAAAGTTCCTGCTACCGGGAAAGAAACTGTAGGAGCGTGGAAACCGTAATCCATTAAACGTTTTGCGATATCGCCAACTTCGATTCCGTTTTCTTTGAATGAACGACAATCTAAAATCATTTCGTGAGCAGCTCTTCCACATTCTCCTGTATAAAGAATTGGGTAGTGTCCTTCGAAACGCGCTTTCATGTAATTCGCATTTAAAATAGCATGCTCTGTAGCACTTTTTAATCCTTCAGCACCCATCATTGTGATGTAACCGTAAGAGATTAAACATACTAAAGCAGATCCGTAAGGTGCAGATGAAATAGCAGTAATCGCTTGCTCACCACCAACTTTTAAGATTGGGTTTGTTGGTAAAAACGGAACCAGTTTTTCGTTTACACAAATTGGTCCAACTCCAGGTCCGCCACCACCGTGAGGAATAGCGAATGTTTTGTGTAAGTTTAAGTGACAAACGTCAGCGCCAATTGTAGCAGGATTTGTTAATCCAACTTGCGCGTTCATGTTAGCACCGTCCATATATACTAATCCGCCGTTATCGTGGATTAATTTTGTGATTTCAATAATTGAAGATTCAAAAACTCCGTGAGTAGAAGGGTATGTTACCATTAAACAAGATAAATCATCTTTATGTTCAATCGCTTTTTCTCTTAAATCTTCTACATCAATATTTCCTTCAGGAGTCGTTTTAGTAACGATGATTTTCATTCCGGCCATCGCTGCAGAAGCAGGATTTGTTCCGTGCGCTGATGAAGGAATTAAACATACATTACGGTGACCTTCGTTTCTTGATAAATGATAAGCACGAATCGCCATTAAACCAGCATATTCTCCTTGAGCTCCTGAGTTAGGCTGTAATGTAGTTCCAGCAAATCCGGTAATTACATTTAATTGCTCTTCTAATTTTTTAAGCATCGTGATATAACCTTCCGCTTGTTCTACTGGTGCAAACGGGTGAATGCTGTTCCAGTTTGGCATTGACAAAGGCAACATTTCCGATGCTGCGTTTAATTTCATTGTACAAGAACCTAATGAAATCATCGAATGATTCAATGATAAATCTTTACGTTCTAATTTTTTGATGTAACGCATTAACTGACTTTCTGAATGATGATTATTAAATACATCATGTGTTAAGAAAGAAGACGTTCTTTCCAATGAAGCAGGTAATTGACTTGCAGTAGTTAATTCAGAAACGGTAAAAGTTTCTTTTCCTACAGCTTCAGCAAAAATGGAAATAATTTGGTTGATGTCAGCGATTGAAGTTGTTTCGTTGAATGAGATAGAAATGGTATCAGCATCAACATAGAAGAAGTTTACTTCATTTTTCTCCGCTACAGCTTTTACTTTTTGAGCATCTGCTTTTACTAAAATAGTATCAAAGTAAGCTGTGTTGGTTTGGTAAACGCCTAATTTATTTAAAGCTTTAGCAGTAGTAACAGCTGATGCGTGAACTTTACCTGCAATATATTGTAATCCTTTTGGTCCGTGGTATACCGCGTACATTCCGGCCATAACCGCAAGTAAAACCTGAGCTGTACAAATATTTGAAGTTGCTTTTTCACGTTTAATATGTTGCTCACGAGTTCCTAAAGCCATACGTAAAGCGCGGTTTCCGTTTACATCGATAGAAACTCCGATAATACGACCTGGCATAGATCGTTTGTATTCGTCTTTAGTTGCAAAAAAAGCAGCATGAGGACCACCATAACCCATTGGAACACCAAAACGTTGTGTCGTTCCAACAACAACAGCTGCTCCCATTTCTCCCGGAGAAGTTAAAGTTGCTAATGATAAAATATCAGCAGCAAAGGCAACCTTGATTTCATTTTCTTTTGCTTTAGCAACAAAAGCAGTATAATCGTTTACCTGACCATATTTTCCAGGATATTGTAAAATGGCTCCGAAAAACTCATTAGAAAAATCAAAGGTTTCATGGTTTCCAACAACTAATTCAATTCCAACTGGAGTTGAACGTGTTTGTAATATTGATAAAGTTTGTGGTAAAATTTCTTCAGAAACGAAAAATTTGTTTGTATTGTTTTTCTTTTGATCACGAGTACGAACATCAAAAAGTAAAGCCATAGCTTCTGCTGCAGCTGTACCTTCATCAAGTAAAGATGCATTGGCAATTTCCATTCCTGATAACTCGATAACAGTAGTCTGGAAATTTAAAATAGCTTCAAGACGACCTTGAGCAATTTCTGCCTGATAAGGTGTGTAAGCTGTATACCATCCTGGATTTTCGAAGATATTTCTTTGAATTGGAGCCGGAACGATAGTTGGATGATAACCCAAACCAATATACGATTTGAATACTTTATTTTTCTTTCCTAGTTCCTGAATATGATTTGCGAATTCATATTCTGTCATAGCTGGATCTAAGTTTAAAGGTGCTTTTAAACGAATGTCATCCGGAAGGGTTTCATAAACAAGTTGTTCAATCGATTCCACTCCAATGGTTTTTAACATGTGTGGAAGATCTGTTTCTCTTGGGCCAATGTGTCTTAAAGCAAAAGCATCTGTTCTCATTTGTAGCTATCTAGTTTTTTAAAGTGAATGTAATTAGCTCGGTAAATTCCCAATTAATCACGAATTACAAAGGTTTATTACATTTTATAGTAAATGTGTTGTTTTTTTGTCGCGCAAAATTAAGTATTATTAATAATTTAATGGGTATTTTTAACTTCAATTTTTATGAAATTTATAACCAAAGAGTTGATTTGTTACCAATTGATTAGATTTGAGATATGAAATTTTTAAAACAGATATTAGATTTTTACCTTAATAGCAGTATTCATGTGGCTTTATCGTGTTATGCTTTGGTAAGAGTTACGTTTCATGTGTTTCATATTCAGTATGATGAAGCGATGGCCTTGTTTGTTTTTTTTGGAACAATTGTGGGGTATAATTTTGTTAAATATGATGCTTTGGTTCGGGTTAAAAAGAAACCAATAGGAATTCAGTTAAAAATTATAGCCGTTTTGAGTTTCATATCGCTCATTTTAGTGGGTTATTATTTCTTCCATTTAAAGCGAATTACACAAATTGTTTCTGTTGGAATATTTTTAATAACGGCACTTTATACCTTGCCGTTTTTCCCAAATCGAAAAAATGCCAGAAACTGGGCTGGCGTAAAAATTTATATTGTAGCACTTTGTTGGGTAGGAGCGACGCTGGTTTTGCCTTTAATAAATGCTGAAATTCCGTTTACAGCAAATTTCTTCATCAAATGTATTCAGCGTTTTGTATTGGTTTTCGTCCTGATTCTAGTTTTCGAAATTTTAGATTTGACCAACGATGATCCGCATTTGCAGACGGTTCCGCAAACTATTGGCGTGAAGAAAACTAAAATTTTAGGATTTTCACTTTTGGTTCCGTTTTGGGTTGTGGGAATATTATCATTTGATTTTCATGATTTAATCATCAATCTCATAATGGTGATTATGCTCATGTTATTTATTCTGTTTGCAAACCCAAATCGCTCTAAATATTATACTTCTTTCTGGGTGGAGAGTGTTCCGATTTTTTGGTGGTTGATGATTGTTTTTCTTTAAATAAAATTTTAAGAATAAAAAAGTCCAAAATAATAGGGGCGTGCCACCATCCCGATAAGTGGGCAAAATACTTTGCGCTTATACGCCCACTTATCGGGATGCTGTCGGGCTATCCATGCTACTTCGGTAGCGTACTCCTATCCCTCACGCAAACCGTAAAACGAGAAAAGTCATTTTACAACGGAAATATTGATTTAAAATTTGACTTGTTCAGAAACTTCTTTTAAGATTTTGTTTCTCTCTAAAAAAAATTTTGTGAGATGTTTTTCCAGAAATAAAATATCAAATAATTCTCCAAATATTCCACATGGAGTTTCATATTTCAATTTATCTTTCATAATTGTAAAGCCGTTTTCTTCTTCAAAAAAATGTTCATGTTTGAAAGATTTAAATTTTCCACGTTCCATTTCATCTACAAAATAATCGTGCAAATTCATTGTTGTGATTCGGCTTTTGTGAGTCAAATAAAAACCAAAATGTTTTCCCCGCCAAGTAACTGTTTCATTTAAATTGATTAATCCTGAAGTTACTCCCGCAATTGCTTTTTCATTTGATTTGCTTGCAGATTTTTGATGGATATCTATGTTTCTTGAAGCATCAAAAACGACTTGTTTTGATGCTTTTATTTTTGTTGTTAGGTTTATGGTTGTCATTATTAATTGATTTTAATAGTAAGTCCCAGCGGGACGTCATATTTATAGATATGCAATTGTACAGTAACTAAAGCCCCAGCGGGGTGAAATGTTCTAAGAATAATTAGATAGCAAAGATGCCGCTCCGCTGGAGCTTAAATGAACGATGCACTTTTATGATTTTCTATAAATATTGCGCTCCGATGGAGCTTCCTTAGAATAATAAATTATTTGCTTAACAAATTCTGAAAAGCCTCATTAATAGCTCCAAACTTAAATTTAAAACCATTTTCTAAAAGTCGCTTCGGAATCACATTTCTACTTTTCAAAACCAATTCGGTTTCTGTGCGAATGAAGAAAGATCCAATTTCAAGAAAAAAGCTGCTCATTGGAATTCCGAAAGGAGAACCAACTGCTTTTCGGAGTTTCATCATAAAATCAACATTTGGAATCGGTTCCGGAGAAACAACATTTATAACTCCAGTAATTTCTTTTTCAATAATAAAATCAACTGCATTTGCAAAATCTTCTTCGTGAATCCAGCTTATAAATTGATTTCCTTTTCCTTGTCTTCCTCCAAAACCAATTTTTGCTAAAGTCTTTAACGGAATAAAAGCACCTCCGTTTTTCCCTAAAACAATTGATGTTCGCAATGCGGTTTTTAAAGTATTGGGTGTTTCGGTTTTAAAGAATGCTTTTTCCCAGGAAAGGGCAACGTTGATAGAAAAGTCATTTCCGATTTCGCCATCAATTTCATCCATTTGTTTATCCAGAGAAAAACGATAAATAGTGGAAGTTGATGAATTCAGCCAATGTTTTGGCGGATTTTGACAGTTTAAAACAGCTTTGTTTAAAATCTTTGTGCTTTCAATTCGAGATAACAGAATCTCTTTTTTGTTTTCTTTGGTATATCGGCAATCAACTGATTTTCCGGCAAGATTAATTAAAACGGTTGCGTTTTCTAATTCTTTTTCCCAGCCAGAAAAAGTTCTGGCATTCCAGTTTACATATTTTATTCCGTCAATTGTTTGAGATTTTCCTCGGGTCAGAATTATAATTTCTTCAAATTTATCTTTGAAATGATGGACTAAAACTTGTCCTAAAAATCCTGTTCCGGCTGCTATGATGAGTTTTTTCATTTTATAAATTTAAGATAAATACTAAAGCAATAATTCGATAAAGAACCCAGGTAAAACATAAATAAAAGGGCAGTTTTAAAACTTTAACTCTTCTAAAATGTTCTGCAAACATGATGAAAATGGTTGTTCCAAACCAACCTAAAATTAAAAACTGCGGAAGATTAACAAAT
>Ga0247813_10001015_pt1 | contig 22405 bp, 19 predicted proteins | sample UWRJL169409C1_FD_180719 | JGI IMG/M metagenome (GOLD analysis project Ga0247813, IMG submission 180719) | Plant litter microbial communities from Arlington Agricultural Research Station in Wisconsin, United States - UWRJ-L169-409C-1 | ecosystem: Environmental > Terrestrial > Plant litter >...
ACGGGTGATCTCTGAAATTTTGGTGAGTTCGAGGAAAGGCGACATCTCGTGTGTAACAATCAGTAGCTTCGTTTTTGCCATCTCCATATTTGTGAATAAATATTTATGTTAAAGAAAAGATAATCAAGGGGCAAAGGTAAGCAATTTATTCAAAATTATCAATTTTTTGCCGTGATGTTTTGTTGGGATTATATAAATGCCCAACTTTGGAATTCAAATATTACAACCTGGTTTGGAAGTTATTCATACAATCTCAGCATTAAAAATGCTGCTGCAGTCAGAAAAAGTGGCTCAGAAAAAAATTGCTTTAGTGCCTACAATGGGCGCTTTGCATAAAGGACATGTCTCTCTTGTAAAAATTGCACAGCAACATGCCGATGTAGTAGTCTGCAGTATTTTTGTAAACCCTACGCAATTTACCGATCCCAAGGATTTGGAAAAATACCCCAGGCCATTGGAACATGATATTGAAATGTTACAGGAAAGCGGGTGTGATTATGTCTTCATGCCGTCGGTAAATGAGATGTATCCCGGACCAGAAAACTGGCATATTGATCTTGGAAACGCAGAATTTTTATTGGAAGGCGCTTTCCGTAAGGGGCATTATCAGGGTGTTACACAAATTGTCAGTAAGCTTTTTTATGCCGTAAATCCTGATCTCGCTTTTTTTGGGCAGAAAGATTTTCAGCAGGTATTGATGATCCGAAATATGGTTAGCCGTTTAGCGCTGCCTGTTAAAATTATCTCCTGTCCGATAATCCGTGAGGAAGACGGACTGGCAATGAGTTCAAGGAATATCCACCTGTCAGCTGCCGACAGACAGCATGCATTGGTATTGAGCCGGGCGTTGCAGTTTGTGAAGGACAATTTCGATCAGCAAAGCATTGACGAACTGCTTAAAAAAGCAACCGAAATGATCAGCAGCACTGCAGGTGTAGATTTAGATTATTTTACCATTGCCAATGGAGAAACGCTTCTGCCTGAGCAAGATAAAGAAGCTAAAGATTTAGTTGCACTGGTTGCGGCAAAGGTTGGTGAGACCCGTTTGATAGATAACATGATCCTCAACTGACACATTTAGGATAAATGAACATAAAGTTTATCTAACTTTGCGTTATGATTATCGAGATATTAAAATCGAAAATACACCGTGTTAGAGTAACACAGGCGGAATTGAATTACGTTGGCAGCATTACTATCGATGAAGATCTGATGGATGCAGCACAGATTATTGCCAATGAAAAAGTTCAGATCGTGAACAATAATAATGGCGCCAGGTTCGAAACTTATGTAATTAAGGGCGAACGTGGTACAGGAACGGTGTGTTTAAATGGAGCAACAGCAAGATTGGTACAGGTAGGTGATATTTTAATCATCATGTCTTATGGTTCTCTGCCAATTGAAGAGGCCAGAATGTACAATCCTATACTGGTCTTTCCGGATGACAACAACCATCTTTTAAAATAATAAAAAAAACGCCCTCCTTTTCGTTTTAGCAGAAAGCTTATATAAAAAATACTATGCAGCCATAGCATTTCCGGTTTGGAAATACTAAATTTGGTAAAAAGTATATTTTTAAATATAATTACTATGCTATTTCAACTAAGTGAAGAACAACTGATGATCCAGCAGGCTGCCAGGGATTTTGCGCAACAGGAACTGAAGCCCGGCGTAATTGAAAGGGACGAACATCAGAAATTTCCTGCGGAACAAGTAAAAAAACTGGGGGAACTCGGGTTTTTAGGAATGATGGTTTCCGAGGAATTTGGTGGCAGCGGACTGGATGCGGTTTCTTATGTACTGGTTATGGAAGAGCTGTCTAAAATTGATGCCTCTGCATCTGTAGTTGTTTCTGTGAATAATTCCCTCGTTTGTTACGGACTGGAAGCTTTCGGGTCCGACTACCAAAAGGAAAAATATCTTAAACCACTCGCTTCTGGTCAGCAAATTGGTGCTTTCTGTCTTTCTGAGCCCGAAGCAGGTTCTGACGCTACTTCTCAGCAGACCACAGCAGAAGATAAAGGTGATTACTATTTATTGAATGGAACCAAAAACTGGATCACCAATGGTGGTACGGCATCTACTTACCTGGTTATCGCACAGACTCATCCCGAATTGAAGCATAAAGGTATAAATGCATTTATTGTAGAGAAAGGAATGGAAGGGTTCACCATAGGCCCTAAGGAAAATAAAATGGGTATCAGAGGTTCCGATACGCATTCCCTGATGTTCAACGATGTAAAAGTGCCGAAAGAAAACAGGATCGGTGAAGATGGATTCGGGTTCAAGTTCGCCATGAAAACACTGGAAGGGGGAAGGATCGGTATTGCTGCGCAGGCGTTGGGCATTGCGGCAGGAGCATATGAACTGGCACTTGATTATTCGAAACAACGGAAGTCATTTGGTAAGCCTATTGCTGATCACCAGGCAATCGCATTTAAGTTAGCAGACATGGCAACAACAATAGAAGCTGCCAGAATGCTGGTTTATAAAGCTGCCTGGCTGAAAGACCAGGGGCTGCCTTATACGCTCGCAGGTTCGATGGCTAAATTATTTGCTTCCAAGGTAGCAATGGATGTCACTGTTGAAGCTGTTCAGGTACATGGAGGATATGGATTTGTAAAAGAATACCATGTGGAACGCTTAATGCGGGATGCGAAAATTACACAGATTTATGAAGGTACTTCGGAGATCCAGCAATTGGTAATTTCCAGAGAGATACTAAGATAAGATAAAACACAATTTAATAAAAAAGGGCGCCTTCCATATTCGAGAAAGGCGCCCCTTTTTATTATAAAACATATCGTAATGATTTGCTTGCTTTGTATTAGGTTTCTTGTGAACCAGTCCAGGTCCAGTCTATGTCTGATCTATGTCCAGTCTAAGTTATTCCGGCAAAAACATAGACCGCACATAGATTTGTTTAAGGTCAGATATAAATTTCTTATAACCCAACCTTTAACAAGTCTACTTTAAGAATTTGATCTTAGTCTTTATCACTTCCGGCGATTGCTCCGAATACTGCTTTAATCAATGCAACCACTATCGCCAGGATTGCTGCCGCTAAGAAGCCGCTAGTATTAAATCCAGACATTACATTATCCACCAATAAAATCATCAGCACTGTAATGATAAATGAGACCAGTCCTAAAGTCAGGAAGTTGATAGGGAAAGTCAGCACTCTCAAAATAAAACCAATAGTTGCATTAGCTAAAGCGATCAGTACCGCAGCAATGATTGCGGTTCCGAATCCGTCAATCTGAACTCCGGGAACCAGGTATGCACCCAGCAGCATGGCCAGGCCCATCAATAAAATTTCAATAATAAATCTCATAAGTTGTATTTTTATAAAATGTTTAAATGGTTTTTCAGCTGCCTGTTAATGTTAACCGGCTTACTTTTTTTATTTTCGTGTTCGTCTGCAAATAATAAGCCAGTTCTGATTGCGTTTTCTGCAGACAGCAGCGAAATAGTATTTTCCGGGATAGATGCCGCCGGGTTATTGAAAGTAAGGAATATTCCTGGCATTGATACGGCTTATCAGCAGGTCATTTCGGTTTTGGAGACTCCGGGAGAAGACGACTCTACAGGTATGGAGCTGCCGTTCTCCGGAAAGTTAAGTTTCACAGACAGTACATTAGTATTTAAACCACTTGTACCGTTTGTTCCCGGAAAAAGTTATCTGGTAGTTTCTTACATCAATGTGAAATTTGGTAACACCGCCATGGTATTAAACGAGAAATTAAATGCTGGTCTGAAACCAAAACAGGTGGTGCTGATACGCTGATCAATTCCTTTTCATCAGCTTTATTTTTTTTAAATTTTCTCTTTTACTTTGATATATAATTTTCTAAATTAGATATGAGTCACCATTCTCCTGATTTAGACATAGCATTTGTTTTTATTTTTCAAATAAAATTCTTACATTTGCGCTGATATAGAGGGGCAAGAGGGGGCAGATGTCCCCTCTTTTCTTTTATCCGCAAATTGGTTTATGCAAATAGAGAACAGAGTAAAAGAATTAATAGAGGAAAAGATTTCGGACAGACCGGAGTTGTTTTTAGTTGAGGTGAAAATGTTGCCGAACAACAAACTTATAATTCATGTGGACGGCGATGAGGGTATCAGTATCCAGGATTGTGCTGCTATCAGCAGACATGTTGGTTTTCATCTTGAGGAAGAGAATACCATAGAAAAAGCTTATAATTTAGAAGTTTCTTCTCCCGGTGTTGGTGAGCCTTTAAAGCTGAAAAGGCAGTATGAGAAAAATATTGGACGGGATCTGAGTATTAAATTAAGTGGCGGTGAGCTGACGGAAGGAAAGTTACTGGATATGAACGACAGTTCCATTACTATAGAAGCGAAAGTAAAAGAAAAAGGCAAAAAGGCGCAACTGGTTGAAACCACTATCGGCTTTGATAATATAATAGAAACAAAGGTTTTAATTTCATTTAAATAAAAAATGAGCAATATTAATTTAATCGATTCATTTCAAGAATTTAAAGAATTCAAGAACATCGACCGTCCTACGGTAATAAGTGTGCTGGAAGAAGTATTTCGTAGTATGCTGCGCAAGAAATACGGGACTGATGAGAATTGTGATGTAATTGTTAACCCGGATAATGGTGATTTGGAGATCTGGCGTACAAGAAAAGTGATGGAAGATGGCTTTTCTGAAGACGATGATCTGGAAATTGAATTGACTGAAGTTAAGCAGTTGGATGCTGATATGGAAGTTGGTGACGACTATATTGAGCAGATTACTTTAGAGAGTTTTGGGAGAAGGGCTATTTTAGCTGCACGCCAGACATTAGTCTCTAAAGTGCTTGAACTGGAGAAAGATGAGATCTTTAAGAAATATAAGGATAAAGTTGGGGAGATAGTAACAGGTGAGGTTTACCAGGTTTGGAAAAAAGAAACACTGGTACTGGATGATGAAGGCAATGAATTAATGATGCCTAAGACTGAGCAGATACCTGCGGATTATTTCAAAAAAGGCGATACTGTACGTGCGGTGATCCTGAAGGTGGATATGATGAATAGCACACCTAAGATTATTATCTCACGGATCGCACCAGAATTTTTACAGCGTTTGTTCGAAATTGAGGTTCCGGAGATCTTTGACGGTTTAATCACCATCAAAAAAATCGTTCGTGAACCGGGAGAACGGGCTAAAGTCGCTGTAGAATCTTATGATGACAGGATTGACCCGGTTGGAGCTTGTGTAGGGATGAAGGGATCACGTATCCATGGTATTGTGAGAGAGCTTAAAAATGAGAATATTGACGTGATCAACTTCACTAATAATATCTCGTTATATATAACCAGGGCATTAAGTCCGGCAAAAATTACTTCCATCAAATTGGATGATGTAACCAAACACGCTTCAGTTTACCTGAAGCCTGACCAGGTTTCATTGGCAATCGGACGTGGCGGACATAACATTAAACTGGCTGGAAAATTAACCGGTTATGAGATTGATGTTTACCGTGAAGCCGGAGAAGAGGATGAAGATGTGGATATCGAAGAGTTCTCAGATGAGATTGATAGCTGGATCATTGACGAATTGAAAGCAATTGGTTGTGATACGGCAAGAAGTGTACTGGCTTTATCAGTAGATGAACTTGTAAAAAGAACTGACCTTGAAGAGGAAACCATCAAAGAGGTCATCAGTATTTTACAGTCAGAGTTTGAATAAGCGTTTGCTTGGAGAAACGATCATGGAACTTATTAGTCCTTTTAAAGCGCTAACAAACTCATGATCGCTTCATTACCGTTAAAAAACAAATATAGACGGATGAAAAAACAAGAATAAACGTTACTTTTGTATAAGAATTAAGAAAAAAATAGGAGATCAATGTCAGACGACAAACCAATAATTTTATTCAAAGCAGTTAAGGAACTTAACGTAGGGATAGCTACGGCCGTTGAGTTTTTAGAAAAGAAAGGCTTTTCTGTTGAGAATAAACCCACTACTAAACTCTCCCGAGATATGTATAATGCATTATTGAAGGAGTTTCAGGGAGATAAAATCGTAAAGGAAGAAGCCAATCAGATCGTTATTGGTAAAATTCGTCGTGATGAGCCTGAAGTAACTGAGAAAGTTGCAGAAGCACCTAGAAAAAATGTAGAATTTGAAAACGAAGGTATTCTGATTAAGAACCTTCATTCCTATACTCCTCCGCCTGTTGAGAAACAAAAGGAAGAAGTTCCTGCGCCTCCAAAAGAGGTAGCAGCAGAAAAGGAACCTGAAAAGGTTGATGACGGAACATTAAAAGGTGTTAAAATCGTAGGTAAAATTAACCTTGATGATTTAAACTCAAAAACCCGTCCGGTTAAAAAAGAAGAGGCTCCTGCCCCAGAAGTTGTTAAAGCAGAAACACCGGTAACACCGGTTGTTGTTGCGGAAACTCCGGCGCCAGTTGTTCCGGAAGTGCCAAAAGTAGTTCAGGAAGAAGTTAAGCCCGTAATTATACCTGCAGAAAAGCCAGTTGAAGCTGTTAAGGCGGAAGTAGCTCAACCTGTGGAAGAAACTAAAATAGAAGAAAAACCAAAACCTGTGGAATCACCAGTTGTCAAAGCAGAACCGGTTAAAGATGTAGTGGCACCAAAAGCTGAAAAGCCCGACGAAGTTGAGGTAATTAAAGCGCGCTCGGTGAAACTTTCCGGACCAAATATTATTGGTAAAATCGTCTTGCCGACAACGCCTGAGCGTAAATCGCAGCCTGTTGCTTCATCTGGAGACAGTAATGATGCGAAGAGAAAGCGGAAACGTAAGAAAACTCCAGGTGGACCCGGACAAACTCAGCCTGGCAGCGGACAGCAGTCTCCTGCCGGACATCAAACTGGTGGTAACCCAGCTACTCCTGCAAGACCTGCCGGAGCGCCTACTTTTACCAACAGACCTGATTTCAGGAACAATACGAACAATACAGCCAACAGGCCTAACTTCAGGAACAGTAAACCAGGAACATCTGGCGGACCTAAGGAAGAGCCTACGGAAAAAGAAATACAAGATCAGATTAAAGCAACACTTGCACGTTTAAGTGGTGCTGGTAAATCTGGTAAATTCGCTCAGCGTGCGAAACTTCGTCGTGGAAAACGTGACGATGTAGCATTATCTGCTGAAGAAGCTGCAATGGAACTGGAATCGCAATCCAAAGTGTTAAAAGTAACGGAATTTGTTACTGCGAATGAGTTGGCAAGTATGATGGATGTACCGGTTACCAAAATTATCGGTACATGTATGAGCCTTGGTATGTTCGTGTCAATTAACCAGCGTCTGGATGCGGAAACATTAACTATTGTTGCGGATGAATTTGGATATGAAATACAATTTGTTAAACCTGATGACGAAGGTGACAGTATTATCGAGGAAGCAGATGAGCCGGAAGATTTAGTATCCAGAGCACCGGTGGTTACAATCATGGGTCACGTCGATCACGGTAAAACATCATTACTGGATTATATTCGTAAAGCAAATGTTGTAGCGGGTGAGGCCGGTGGTATCACGCAGCACATTGGAGCTTATATGGTAACTACCCCAACAGGTAAAAAAGTCACTTTCCTGGATACACCAGGTCACGAGGCCTTTACAGCGATGCGTGCACGTGGTGCGAAAGTTGCAGATATCGCGATTATCGTGGTTGCGGCAGACGATGCCGTGATGCCTCAGACTAAAGAAGCAATTGCCCATGCTCAGGCAGCCGGCGTTCCTTTAGTATTTGCCTTCACAAAAATTGATAAGCCAGGAGCAAACTCTGACAAAATCCGTGAGCAGTTATCAATCATGAATATCCTGGTGGAAGATTGGGGTGGTAAATTCCAGTCTCAAGAAATTTCTGGTAAAAGCGGCTTAAATGTTGATTTATTATTAGACAAAGTATTGTTAGAGGCTGAATTGTTAGAATTAACAGCTAACCCTAATAAACGTGCTACAGGTAGTGTAATTGAAGCTACATTAGATAAAGGCCGTGGTATCGTTACGACAGTATTAGTACAGGCTGGTACACTGAAAGTAGGTGATCCGATCTTGGCTGGTAGCTATAGCGGTCGTGTTAAAGCATTATTTAATGAACGTGGTCAGAAAGTAGATCAGGCAGGCCCGTCAGTACCGGTACAGGTATTGGGTATGCAGGGCGCACCTACTGCGGGTGATAAATTTAATGCGGTTGAAAATGAATCTGAAGCCAGAGAGATTGCAAACAAACGTTTACAATTGATGCGTGAGCAGGGCTTAAGAACTCAGAAACATATTACTCTTGATGAGATTGGCCGTCGTTTAGCGATCGGTAACTTTAAAGAGCTGAACCTGATTGTTAAAGGTGATGTGGATGGTTCAATTGAAGCCCTTGCGGATTCATTACTGAAACTGTCAACTGAAGAGATCCAGATCAATATCATTAGTAAAGCGGTAGGTCAGATTTCAGAATCTGATGTATTATTAGCTTCTGCTTCTGATGCGATTATCATCGGTTTCCAAGTTCGTCCTTCTTCAGGCGCAAGAAAGCTTGCTGAAGCTGAGCAAATCGATATACGCTTGTATTCTATCATCTACGATGCGATCAATGAGATCAAAGCTGCGATGGAAGGTATGTTGGCTCCTGAATTCCAGGAAAAAATTACAGCTAACGTGGAAATCAGGGATACGTTTAAAATCACTAAGGTCGGTACTATTGCAGGTTGTATGGTACTTGACGGAACGATCACACGTAACAGTAAGATCCGTATCGTCAGAGACGGTGTGGTTGTCTACACAGGTGAACTTGCTTCATTGAAACGTTATAAAGATGACGTTAAAGAAGTGGCGAGAGGTTACGAGTGTGGTCTAAACATTCAGAATTTCAATAACATTGAGGTTGGTGACATCGTTGAAGCTTATGAACAAGTAGAAGTGAAGAGAAAGCTGTAAAGCTTAAAAAATTAAATATTCAGAGCCTTTACCATCGACAAAATGGTAAAGGCTTTTTTGTACGCCAAATGTAGAATCCTAAAGGGGTAAATAGAGATCAGCATTATCGCTAAATAATAAGTTAAATCTATTAATTATTATTTTAATCTAAGTTGGTTCTTAAAGAATATTCAGAAGTTATAAACTTATCCATTGATCAGGGAATAGGCCACTCACATCAAGCTGAGCATCGTTAACCCATCGGTTTGGACCAATCACAACTTTTGTTGGATTATTGTTCAACCATGCTCCCCACCAACTAAAACTACTATTCGCAATAATATTGTGCTTACATGCACTCATAAGTTGCATATCAATATAACTTGAGGAACCCTTATTCCACGAAATATAAGTACAATTATTAAGTTTTAGGTTTTCCTCGCACCAGGAAATATCATCAGAAAAAATAAAATATTTAGGGGATACGGTTTTTAATTCCATGTTATGGATTGCAGCTTTGTAATATTCTTCTCCGCAAAGACCGCCTAAGAAAGGATCCTTTATATAATCGCCTCTTCTAATATGCACTGCCACGCTGATGGTATCGTGTATTTCCGTCAACATCTGCTGATTTTTTTCATCTAAGGGAATCTTAAATTTAAAGGCATTTTTAATCTCTTCAGCGATAGTAATAAAATATGCTGGATTTTGCCAATAACCCCAATAATACTTGATTTGATCATTTACAAGAAGATCATATTGGAAGCTAAATGGTATCTTTTCTTCATAATATGCATTTTTCATATTCATCAGTCTGCGCAATTTCCTCCATATCCACTTCCTTTCCGGAGTATAGTATATTGAAGCAAATAATGGCTGAGCTCTATCTGTATACAGGCTGAATATTCTTTCAAGTTCAAATCCATTATGGAGTGGATAATCATTAAAGCCACTTAAATCAATTTTGGCGTTGGGGAAGTTCTTTTTAAGTGCCATATAAAATGCATATTGGAACATCTGGTTTCCCAATCCACCTAAGCAACGGACAATCTTCATTTTATATTAAATTTGTTTTAGTAAACCAAAAACAGCCACAACCGTAAAATTGCGTGTTTAACAGCGCTGGTGAAGGATCTCTGATCAACCCGCCATCTTCTTCTTTCTCGGGTATAAAAGCAAATTCCTTTAATTCCAAATCTGAAAAGAGATCTAGCACATGCTCTTTTGTATAGATCCGGTGCGCATTAAAACAAATTATATCTTTTGCCCCTACTGGTACAACAAACAACAGACTGCCACCGGGCTTTAATACTCTTTTTAGTTCATCTATAGCTTTAATATCCCCATCATAATCCAGAAGGTCTCCATACCTGCCCAAGCCAACATGCTCTACAGTGTGCATGCAGGATAGAGATTCTATAGTGTCTGATGTAAAGGGTAACTTCATTAAGTCTCCCGCTACGGATTTTAAGTTGTCTAAAATTAAGTTTGCCGGCCTGTAATCGTAAAAGTCTACAGGAATAAATGCGGAGAGTACAGAACAAAAGTGAAGTGTAGAGGAGATGTCTATATGCTTTGAAGGGTTATTTTGTCTGATGATTCTTGCTGCCCATGCGGGATGATAAACATAATGTCTGTCAAAGCCTGTGTTTGATGTGTTATCATACAGGCAAGGATAAAAATTAGTTTTATCAAGTGTGAATCTCTTTTTACTCTTTTCCTGAAGGTTTAGAAGATCCTTATATTGGCTGACAAATTCTGCTTCCAGCTTGCCTTTTGAAAAAAGTCTCTTTAATTTGGTCAACATAGTATTCTTCGATATTTACTGTTGTAAAATTAGACTAATATACGACACATGATGTAGGTCTGTAAAATAAGCTATGGAGTGATTCGGCCAAAGCCTTTTAATGAAAGTTTAAGTGTTTTTCTGAATTGCCTGGCTGTCAGATAATTCCATTCAAACAGACTTTTATTGAATAAAAGAGGCAAAGCATTCATTTTGGTTTTTTTTGTGAAAATGATGAGAAACCAATAATCAAAAAGCATTTTCGAGAAGTTTGCGGTCGGATATTTTTTTAGACTTTGATTGGCCAATTTAAGCCCCTTAAATAAAGCTAGATAGTCGGCAAGATGATAAGCATGAAAATCCCATTTGAGTATACTATAAAATGTATCAGTCATTCTTTTTGAAACAGATATACCCAAATTTTGTAACTGGATTTTTTTAATCTCCGTCACCCTTAGCCGGGACACTTCAGCATGAATAACAGAAATATTATTACTATGATCTCTGTATTGCACCAGTACTCTATCTAAATTAGCGACTGGGTACAGGTCTGAGATGCGGATAAACAACTCATAATCTTCTGCTGGAGCAAATGGTCTATAGCCATTTAGTTCTTTCAAAACAGATGTTTTATACATTACTGTTGAATTCACAAAGGTATTTAAGAACAGCAGGGTCATCTTTATTATCTCAGGATCGGTAGGGACCTTTAGCCTGTTGTCATTTACTAATTCCCCAAGTTTATTGATCACAACCCCATGACCGCCGCATAGTGCAAAATTGGGATTATGCAGGAGAAAATTATACTGATGTTCAAGCCGATCAGAGATAGCGATATCATCGCTATCCAGTACGGCAATATAAATACCTCTTGCTTCTTTTAAGGCGACATTTCTTGTATATACTAAACCTTCGTTTTTCGCATTATGTATTAATCGAATTCTGGGATCTTTAAACCCAAGAATAATATCAACAGTCTTGTCCGTTGATCCGTCATTAACAATCAAAAGTTCAAAATCACCAAATGTTTGTTCTAAAATACTTTTGATCGACTCACTTATATATGTTTCTGCATTGTAAGCGGCCATAAAAACAGTTATTTTTGGTGCCATAAGAAAACAAAGATAGTGTTACGGAGAGTAAATCAAGTTAAGGAAGAATTATTACATGAAAAAAAGAATATTGTTTATAACCCAAAATCTTGGTAGAACCGGCTCCGAAATGGTATTATGGTATTTATTAAAGAATTTAGATGCAGAAAAATATGCAGTTTCTGTTTTCTGTAAAAGCGAAGGAGCCCTTTATCATATGTTGCCGGATCACATTGAAAAAAATGTGATGTACAAGTATAGTCCTCATTGGAGCGCCCGTGTATTCAGAAGATTAATTAAATTATTTGGCGTCCACCCTCTTAATTATCAGTTAAATAAAATTCAGAAAAAATTTAAGGCAGATATCTGGTATATCAATACTATAGCTTTCCCTGAAATATTTGAATTACCTAAGCCTTTGAATGTGAAAGTGGTAACGCATGTTCATGAGCTTTTATATGCCTTCGGTGAAATTAAAGCTTATGTTTTGCAATGGATGATCAGCAATTCTGATATATGTATTGGCTGTTCAGACATTGTATGCGAAAAAATCCTGGCGCTTGAACATCCTAAGGTAGAATTGCAGTATAGTTTTATTGATGAAAAGACGATCAGCACTAATCAGGACAGAATAGAGGTACTTAAAAAAGAATTAGGGATTTCACCCTATGATTTTGTATGGATTATATCTGGAGGCACTAAATACATGAAAGGGCTGGATTTTGTTTTACCAATTCTGGAGCGCTTTAAGGATAAAAATGTAAAAATCATCTGGCTGGGCACAGAGGTTAAAAATGCACTGTATGTATATGTTAAAACTATAGCTGAAAAAAAATATCCCGGCAAGCTGATATTCACTGGTGCCCAGTCTGCAGATTATTATAACTATATGTCTATCGGAAAAGGGTTTTTACTACTGTCCAGAGAAGAAAGTTTTTCATTAGTGATGCTGGAAGCCGCCTATCTTGGGATTCCTATTGTTGCTTTTACAATAGGGATCGCAGAACAGTTTATTACCAAAGAAATGGGAGTAGTAATAGATGGATTTAATACTAAAGACTTGTTAGAAGGGATGCTGTCAGTAATGCATCAGCAAGATATTGATAAATCTGTTTTAAGAAAAGCAGCGATTGAATATACTGCGGAACGACAATTACCCCTATATGAACGCTTGTTGGAGAAGATCTGTTAGTCCATTCTGTAATTCTGTGAGCTCGTTTTTTTACAGGTTATTGCCTGTGAAAAAAGTGGATTTTTAATTTCTTGAAGAAAGATTTCTTTTGGGACTTATTATTGGAAGTATAAAAGTTAGGTAAAACAATATACTGCTCATATCCGTTTTTCTGTAGTGAATCTTTATAAATGGTGAGTAGCGGGATGATATCTGGTCGCATTTCTGACGTAAATAATGCCCATGCGGAAATATTTAGCGGGTGATTATAATCCCAGCCGCTGAAATGGAAAAAGGAAAGCGGAGTTGTACCGTTTACGATAAAATGTCCGTTCACTTCTGAAATTACACGTTCATGTAAATTCCAGTAGGCTACATTCAAACCATGCTGCACCGCTATAAGCGTATCTTTAAAATAAAGCGGTACGAAATTAAGCCATAACTGTTCGCCATAATAGCCTCTTTTAAAATCATAGATACAGTCTTTAACAGATCTTTCCCTGAGCCACTGTATAAAATTGCTGGTCTGTTCTGACTTTTTAAGACTGAAAAAACCTCCATTTATCAATCCTGCATTCAGCACTTCCAGTTCTTGTCTTTTCATCTCTATTGGCGGAGGAGAAGAGAAGTGAGGGGTAAGGATAATGTCGCTAGTTTCTAACAGGCCGTCTGGTAACCGGTTAAAGAATAGCATATCCGAATCCCCGAAAATAACCCGCTCTGTATTACTTCTATTTAATAAATACTCTGCAAATAATATTTTTGAACAATTTGCCAATTGCATAGCACTGTAAGTTGTTGTAATAAAATCAAATTCTTCCGCCCCGATTTCGTGGAGCTGCAGGATCGGATATTTACTCATTAAACTATCCGAAGCCAACATATCTGGCTCGATATAGTCGGCCAGGCAAATGCAAACCTCATATTCAGGATGGTATTTTTTTACTGAATCCAGTAAGGAAACCGCAAAAGGAAGGTAATTAGTAGTTACAACAGTGAAAAATTGAATCATAATTAAAATAGCTGATCTAGTTTTTTGTAACAGGCATTAAGTTCATAAACTGCTTCATATGTCTTTTTTGCATATACAGACTGTTCTTCATAGGTTAATTCATGATTTAGTAAGGATAGTATATGATCTTTAAAACCTTCAGGTGTATCACTTACTAAACAGCCATTATTAATTTTATTGATCAATCCATCTATTCCCCTGGTATTACACACTACCGGAAGTCCATGAGAGATTGCTTCAATAACTTTAATTTTTGTCCCTGTTCCGGAAAGCATAGGACAGATGGCAATTTTTGAATCCTGGTAATAGGGATTTAGTTCTTCGGCATAAGGTACCAACGTAATGTTGTCGTAATCTCCTGTTATAAATTTGGTGATCTGACCGATTATGCAGATTTTAACAGATGAAGGAAGTAAAGGATATACTTTGTCCATAAACCAATAAGCTGCAGCAACATTGTGGGGGTTGCCACTGGCTACATATATGATGTCAAATGTTCTGTCGTACGCAGGGATAGGGCTGACCGGTGGTCTGCTGATCATCATTGGTACAAGGGTAACTGATGTATCGGAAAACTGTTCGAAAATATAATGCTCCTCTGCGGAAATAGCAAACACATTATCAAACAGCGAAAGCCGCCTCATTTCTTCCTGAAAGGAAGCCCCTAAATTGTATTTATGTGAATATTGTGCACTCAGCAGGTCATGCGTATCTAATACTGTTTTTGCATTTCCTATGAATTCATTATTTTGGATTAACGTGGACCAGCTTGCATAATTGATAAATATATAATCGAATTCGTCATTTTTCAGGATATGTTTAAAGGCTCTTTTAAGCCTGATGGTTACCATCTCCGGGAAGCTGGGCGGTAAGACTCCCCACTTTCTTTCATAGAAGAAGTTGGGCAGCTTATAGAAGAAAAAATAATATAATATGTTTTTCTTAGATGCCTTACGTTTTAATATATCTGTCTTATCGGCATAACCGCTATCCTTGAATTGGCTGATTTGCTCTTCATCCCATTCTCCCCAGAAATATTCACTAACAAAATGAACCTGGAATCCCCTGGATTTAAAATAAGATAAAAAACTCATCGCCCGGATCTTATTCCCTGCATTCTTTTTTAGCGGGTTATCGGGCATAAAGAACAAGATCTTTTTCATTTATTCCTCGAATGTCTGCATGTCAATTAATCTTCTGTAAAGACCATTTTTCTCCATTAGCTGGCTATGTGAGCCTTGTTCTACGATTGCCGATTTGTCCAATACTATGATTATATCTGCGTTTTGTATGGTAGATAATCTGTGCGCAATGATTAGTGAAGTACGGTTTTCCATCAGCTTATACAATGCGTCCTGTACTAGTTTTTCAGATTCCGTGTCTAACGCTGATGTTGCTTCATCAAGTAGCATAATGGGTGGGTTTCCTAATACCGCCCGTGCAATACAAAGCCTTTGCTTCTGTCCGCCTGATAAACGGCTGCCCCTGTCACCAATTGAAGTTTGGTAGCCACTATCAGTTTCCATGATAAAATCATGTGCATTTGCAATCCTGGCGGCGGCAGTAACCTCTTCTAAAGTTGCATCTGGTTTCGCAAAAGCAATATTATTAAAAATAGTATCGTTGAACAAAATGGATTCCTGGTTTACAAATCCCATTTGATTTCTCAATGATTCAACAGTAATATGGTTGATATCCACTCCGTCAACCTCTACTGTGCCTTGGTTAGGTTCAATAAACCTTGGTAGCAAATCCATCAGCGTGGATTTACCGCCACCTGAGGGGCCTACTAATGCAACTATCTTCCCTTTGGGGATCTCCAGATTAATATTACTTAATACGGCTCTGTCTCCATAGGAGAAAGTAACATCCTTAAATGTTATTGAATTTTTAAAAGAATCAATAGTCATCGCATCTGCGTGGTCTACTATTTCTGGTTTTACATCAATCAGGTCCAGTACCCTTTTACCAGCAGCCAATCCAGTGTGGATTGAACTGAATGCATCAGATAATGCTTTAGCTGGTCGCATAACCTGCGAGAAGATAGCGATATAGGCAATAAATTCTGAAGACGTCAAAGATGACTGCCCAGTTAAAACGAGGGAACCACCAAAATAGACGATTCCCGCAACCATCATTACACCAAGGAATTCTGAAACAGGCGATGCCATTTGCTGCCTTCTTACCATCTTTCTGGTGATGTTCGAGTAATTTATGTTTTCCTGATGAAAGCGGTCTTTTACATATTCAGTAGCATTAAAAGCTTTTACTATTTTTATTCCTGATAAAGCTTCATCAAGATATCCGAGCATGTTTGCAAAAGTTTCATGTGCCTGGGTAGCTTGCTGTCTCAATCTTTTAACGATTTTTGCAATAATCAATCCTGCGAGAGGAATGATCAGTAAGGAGAATAGCGTAAGCTTCAGTGAGATAGAAAATAACAGGAAAATATATACAATTAGTGTAACAGGCTCTTTGAAAATTACCTGCAGGGTGTTAGTTACTGTAAATTGAACTACTTGCACATCTGAAGAAACTTTGGACATAATGTCACCCTTCCGCTGACTGTTGAAATAGCCTAAATGAAGGTTCATCACATTATTAAATACGTTCTTCCGAAGATTTAACAAGGTATGGACACGCAAATCTTCCATTGAACGGGATGAAAAATATCTGAAAATATTAGATAAAAACACTGAACCAACAATGATTAAGCATACAAATTTTAATGTTTTTTGCGGCCCGTAGTTAACTATATAGTAATTAGTAAACTCCCTGAAACGTGCCATAAGGTCCCACCACGATCCGTCTTTCACAGGCACATTACTGTTAATGCCCTTGGCTGCGGCTGCTTTAGCTGCGAGAAGAGCTTCCTGATAGTTAAATAATGTATCTAATAGCGGAGCTAAGAGCGCAAGATTTAACGTATTGAAGAGTATATATAATAAGGTGGCAAATACATATGGTATAGCGAACTTTTCAATGGGTTTGGCAAATGATAATAATCTGAAATAGTCTTTCATGAAGAATTTAAAATTTTGTAAAGGTACAGAAATAGGTTAACCTACGAAATGCAATTACGGCATGCGGCTAGTAAGCCAGTGTCTGGTAAAGCCCAAGATAACTTTTTGCGGTATCATCCCAGCTAAACCGGGCAGCTCTGGCCTTTGCTTTTTCGCCCATATTACTTCCCGAAAAGTCTTCCAGTCCTTTTTTTAAAACGTGTTGCATAGACAAGGCGTCAAAATTTTCAAAGTAATAAGCTGCGTCGCCGCCAATTTCCGGCAATGAAGTGTGTGTAGACAGGAAAACTGGTTTACCATAATACATCGCTTCGATAACTGGTAAACCAAAGCCTTCTGCTATAGATGGAAATACGAAAGCCCGACACTGTTTGTAATACCAGCAACGCTCCTGGTCGGAGATTGTGCCTATAATTTTAACCCTGTCAGCTACACCAAATTTCACCGCTTCATTAAGGATCTGCTCTACGTATTGTGAAGAAGAGAGATTTCCCGCGATTATCAGTTCATAATCGTTATCTGCCAGTAAGGCTGGTAAGACATGAAAATTTTTTTTCGGCAGGACTGTTCCTATACTAAAAAGAAAAGGTTTGGGTGGCGTATATCCTGGGGTATGAAAATCAGGATAATCGTTAATCGTGCAGCCATTATATATCACATGGATTTGTTTTCCACCAAGATCAAGATGTTGTTTAACCTCCTCGGCAATAAAATGTGAAATACAAACAATAACAGCCGCCTTGTTGATATGATGCTGAACATTTTGAAGCAGCTTATGGATTTTGGATGGTCTGTCTTTTTTTTCAATCAGGAAGTTGAGATCATGTATTGTCAGCACGATTTTTACCTTGTTCCCTGAAGGATAATATCTCGAAAGCTGGTAGCTGCTATGCCAGACATTAAACTTGGCTGTGCCCGGGACAAATAATTTATGCCAGGACTTTTGTACCTGGTAATTTACTGATTTGCCAAATATGTTAACTGCACTTGCTGGCAGATAAGCTGTGATCTGCTGTTCTGGGCTTATATTATTTACTAAAGCGTTGCCTAGACTTTCACAGAAGGTATATAAACCGGTATTTGGGTATTTCAGGCGTTCGCAATCCAATATGATCCTGTTTATCATTATATGAGCTTATAATTTTTGTATTCCCCAATTCTCCACCCGGTAAGCATTTCTATCCGGTGCAGCATCATTCTCCTTGGGGACAAATCAATCTTATCAGGGTTATGTTTAAAAGTCCAGTCTTGGTTATCTATTGTATCCTTCATTGTTGCCGGATGCGACTCATTGAATGGCGCAAGAATATCGGCCACAGTTTCAAAATCGAAGGTTTTATACGCTGCGAATTGTTCCTCTGTTTTTTCTTCTGGCTGATAATAACTGCTAAAGCGCTTTGCTTTCCCCAGTAATAAATCTGGATTTCTACAATAAGAATAATGGAAAATCCGTGCGTCAAGCAATTTTACATTTAGCTTCCTGCTGTTTTTCTCATTATTATAGTCATTTAAAGAAGGATAACTCCTGAAACCCTGGGAATCTTTATAAGAAAAAAAGGAGGGGTCATTCCTGATAATCCTGATTTCCCTGCGGTGCCATTTGCGTGTGGTGCCAATATGTTTGTAATCGCCGATAAAATGAAGGAAATTGAATAGAAAACCTTCAATTTTTTTATTCCCGAAATTATCCTGCATCGCCTTATAGATTGTCGGAAGGTCATTCTCATGAAATACTTCGTCAGACTGAATATGAAAGGCCCAGTCGCCCGTTACAGCTTTCAATCCAATATTAGCTTGTTGTGAGAATACTTTTCCGCCTTTAATCAGCTCATCGTCCCATACTGTATCGATGATCCTGATTTTATCAGAACCAATAGCTTCTATCGCTTCACGGGTACCATCGTCTGATTTTCCTACTACGGCAATAAATTCATCACATATGGGTAAAATAGATTTGATAGACTCAATTACTGGATATCCATATTTGAAGCTATTGCGCATATAAGTAAAACCGCTTACTTTCATAGGTGTATATTGTTAACTTTTATTTTGCCGGAGATAATATATTAGTGTTATTTGCAACAAAGATAGATTTATCAATGATACCTGCATAGTTCTCATGAAAACCACTGCGCAATTCTTATCTGAAATAAAAAGAGGTGATTATTTGTCACTGGCGAGGGGGTTGACTTTAGTAGAGAATGAATTACCGGGAAGTATAGATTTATTAAAAGAATTAAAAATTAATCAGCATGTTCCGCTTATTGGTATAACCGGACCTCCGGGTGCCGGGAAAAGCACATTGGTGAATTCATTGATAGGTAAATTAAGCGGGCAGCATAAAAAAATTGCTGTCATAGCGGTAGATCCTACATCCCCGTTTAACCTGGGGTCACTTCTGGGAGACAGGGTGAGAATGTCTTCACATTTTAATAACCCTGCCGTATTTATCCGTTCTCTGGCCACACGTGGTTCGGTGGGCGGTTTATCCGCGAAAATTATTGAAATGACAGATTTGTTAAAAGCAGCAGATTTCGATTGTATTATTGTAGAGACAGTAGGTGTGGGGCAATCAGAAATTGAGATCGCAGGACTTGCTGATCTTACGCTTGTTGTACTTGTACCTGAGGCTGGCGATGAAATCCAGCATATTAAATCAGGACTGATGGAAATTGGCGATGCTTTCATTGTTAATAAAGCTGATCGGGAGGGGGCGGATAGGTTTGCGGGCCAGCTGCAGAAAATGCTGTATCAGCGGGCCGAAAGGATACCTGTTTTTAAAACTGTGGCTGATCAGCATAAGGGGGTGGACGAATTAATGGACTGGCTTATTTCAGCAGATCACCAAAAGAATGAAAAAAAGCTTTTTTTATATACAGAAAAAGCCTTCAAGCTGATTCAAAATAACAGAATGAGAGATATTTCGAAAACGGAATTACAGCAAAATATTGCGGCAAAGTACACTGACAGTAACTTCAATATTTACAGGTTTATTGCCGATTATTAAAAGAACTAACCGTTTTTAAGCACAGGGGTAGTCAGCTGTTTCTTTTTCCAGTGGTCTCCTTTCTCATATAAAAAGAATTTTCCAAGTTTATATTTTACAATAAGGTGTCCATTGTAATCGGTTCCCAGTATACGATGTGGAATTGCAGGCAGCTGATCTAAACATGTCTTGATGGCAGCAGTATATGCGCTGGGTCCGGTCATCTGGTGTACATCATGAGGGAATTTATTCTGGCGGATGTTTTGCATGACCAGTTCCATCGTTTTTTCAAGGAACGGATGGCCTGCGCTGAAAATCAGGGCCCACTGGGCGAATAAAGACTGATCACCTTCCCTGGTGATAATAGCAGTGTCATCCGGCATGATAAAATCGTCAAGACGTCCGTTTATACCACTGTCTATATCTATATATATTCCTCCTTTTTTATAAAGGACTGCATAACGGAAAAAATCTGCTTTAGCGGCACCAATATTCAATTTTTTATAAAGCGAAAATACCTCTTTATCAAATTCATGTGAAAGGAATTTTTCAATCCGGGCATCATCATAAAACTCGTAAGTATAATCCGGGTTTTTTTTTCTGAACCTTGAAATATGCCATCTGGTAATAAAAGGAAGCTGAGACGTTTTAAATGTCTGGTGGATTATTTTGGGTATAGCCATATTTTTTATTGATCAGATCGGCAATTTAATAATTTCTTTAATGCCCTTTTCTTTTCGCACAGCGTTTTATAGTGAGGATGATGACTTTATGTCATAGATCATACAGGCGTATTTTAAACTCAAAAATTTTCATTAATAGTTATGTTCTGCGCTGTGTTGTAACGTTTTTGTGCTGTCATTGCGATATAAAATCATCTTTGCTGTCTTAAAAAAAGGACTTCTACATATAGTGGATTAGGACAATTTGGGAAAACCAAGAGAACAGTATCAAATGGCGAGTCCCGAAAAAATGAAAAAGCGCCTTGATTTGTTTAACAAGAAAGATGTGCTGAATGTTTTTTAGCACGCTATTTAAACGGTTAAATACAGCTAATAACATGTATTGCAGTGGTTTTTGAGAATTTGTTTCCATTCTCTATAAAGAATTCTTAACTAAATACTGGTGTAACATGTCGTTATTGACTAACCAGATTAATAAAGTCAAATATATCCATTTCTTAAAATATGTTAAATTTGGAACAGAGTTTGTGTAGCTGTTGTGAGAATTAAAAATTTGTCTAATTTTGCTACACAAAAAAATTACACAGTTTACAATTTGTTTAACCTTAAAAAAAGAAAAATTATGAATTATTCTACTTTAAAGAAGGGGCTAGCAGTTTCTTTTGTCGCAGTAATCGGAGCTACAACTCTTGCGTCTGCACAAGATTCTACAGCAACTTCATCTTCAGCCAAAGTTTTTGGTGGAAGAGGCCAGTACAGAACCTGGTCAATTGGTGTTAATGGTGGTGTTTTATCTCCTTTCGTTGCGATTGGTGGATCAAATGACTTCACAAACGCTGACGTTAACTTAGGTTACGGTGTTTCCCTTAAAAAACAATTAGGACACGCTTTTGCTTTAGAAGGTAACATTTTCCGCGGAAAAGTTTCTGGAACAAACAAAGACGCTGCTAACGGTTCACAGTTTGGTGTTAGAGAATTCGAAACTCAAATTGGTTACGCTGCTGACATCAGAGGTGTTGTTAACGTTGCTACTGTAGATTTCTTACGTCGTGAGAATTCAGTTAACTTCTTCGTTACTGCTGGTTACGGTTTAGTTGCTTATGCTCCGAAAGTTACTTCTTCTACAGGAGTAGTGAATGACTGGAAAGATAAAGCAGGTGAAGATGGTGATAAAACTTACATCAAAGAAGCTTACATCCCGGTTGGTGCTGGTGTGAAATTCAAAGTTTCTGACCGTGTTGCTTTTAACTTAGGTTATACAATGCACTTCATTGATAGCGATAACTTCGATGGAACTTACGCAAAAGGAACAACTAAAGATAAATTCTCATACGGATACGCTGGATTAGAATTCTCATTAGGTTCTAAATCTAAACCAGATTTACAATGGGTTAATCCTTTAGCTTTAATGTATGATGAATTGAAAGATCCTTCATTACGTCAAGAAGTTGAAGCATTGAAAACTCGTGTAACTAATGTTGAAAAATCTGTTGAAGATTTGAAAAAAGATACTGATGGTGATGGTGTTTCTGATCAATTTGACAAATGCCCAGGTACGCCTGCTGGTACTGCAGTTGATGGTTCAGGATGTCCACTTCCAGCTCCTGTAACTTCTACTCCAGCTAGTGATGTAACAGGTTTCGAAACTATCCAATTTGAATTCAACTCTTCAGTTTTAAAAACTGAATCATACCCTACTTTAGATAAATTATCTTCAGTGTTACGTGAAAACGGTGGTAAAGCATCTGTAAAAGGATACGCTT
>Ga0247813_10001018_pt1 | contig 22343 bp, 29 predicted proteins | sample UWRJL169409C1_FD_180719 | JGI IMG/M metagenome (GOLD analysis project Ga0247813, IMG submission 180719) | Plant litter microbial communities from Arlington Agricultural Research Station in Wisconsin, United States - UWRJ-L169-409C-1 | ecosystem: Environmental > Terrestrial > Plant litter >...
CCGATCTTACTTCTATAATTGCGGATATTTGTTTCACTTGTACTCATAGCGGCAGCAAATTTTGAGTTGTTATTTTCAAAAAATTCTATTGCTATTTCGTTGATCTTTTTAATTATTTCCATTTTTCTGAGCCCGATATCGAAATATTGTTCGAAAACACTAGGATTTGTCGAATAAAGTTTCGATACTTGTGTAAGTATTCACGAATATATGAACATTATGACGATGAAGGACAAAATAATTAGATATCCGGAAAATTTAAGACTTAAGCATCTTATCATAAAATCCGGAATAACCATTAAACATTTAGCTAATGAAATTGGAGTAAGCAGAGAAGTTTTAAGTAATACCGTTAACGGGCATTATAAAGGTGTGAACGTAATTCCGGCACTCCTAAGGCAGCTGGGATTAACAGATGATTCTTCAAACCTGTAGCTGTATGCAATATTATAATAACAAATTATGCATCACCTATGCGGAGCTAGTGGGGGCAGCTGAATATCCCGGCGTCGTTTCGCTAAATGCATTTATCAGCAAATATGATTATATAAATCTGAGCAAAAATAAGAAGCTCGTTGCTCTTCGCAGAGGTAACAGAGGAACAGCGGCGCTTTATGATTTTGAGGCACTGCCAATGCAGATAAAAAACGCAGTAGCTGTTAAATTTAAAGACATCGTGAAATCCGCTCAGCAGGAACCAATAAAAAAGATGTTGCAGCAGGATTATAAAGCACTGAGTTTTTTTACAAATTATACTTTGCCGAACGGGACAAACCTTAAAGAGAATACAATCAGACAGTATACTGCAACGGCTGTCGCCCTTAATACAATCGTTACCCTGCTTAATGATACAAAAGCGTGGCGAAAAGCACTGGGAGGTTCTCCGGGATTAACCGGCTCCTTAAAAAACCTCCTGCATGTTTTAGCTTCCCTGCAAACACAATGGGGCTGGAAACTTCCCGCAGGAGAGCGGGCTATGCGCGATAAGATCAGCAAATTTAAAACCTTCGGTTATGAAAGTCTGATCAGTGGTAAACTCTGCAATGATAATGCAGCAAAGATTGTAGAAAATGAACAGGAAGCAGTCCTGCGGAGAGCGATGGCCCTGGGAAGAAATTTTGATGATGTGCAGGTGATGAAAATTTATAACATGACTGCCGCAGTAGCAGGATGGAAAAAAATCAGCCGGGGAACGGTCGCCAATAAGCGAAGTGAATGGCAGTTATACGCAGATGCAGGGGCCAGAGGTAAGATCAATCACGACAATGTACATGCCATGCAAGTAAAAAGGAGAGCACCAAAAGCACCGTTGTTATACTGGACGGTAGATGGCTGGGATGTGGAATTGCTTTATCAGCATAGCCAGGTCAATAAAGCAGGACATCAGACAACAAGCTATCATAACAGACTAACTGTGGTCGTCGTTTTAGATCCCTGTGAAAAATATCCTGTTGGATATGCAATTGGTACCCACGAAACACCAGTGCTGATCAGGGCGGCCATCAGAAATGCAGTGAAACATACGGCAGAATTATTCGGTGCTTTTCATCAGGTGCATCAATTACAGACCGATCGTTACGGGAAAGGCGCGCTAACTCCTTTTTATGAGGCTGTTTCACAAGTGTATACGCCTGCAAGAGCGAAAAATGCTAAAGCAAAGGTCATTGAACCTTACTTCAAACATTTAAATAAGAATCACTGCCAGGCAAAAACAAACTGGTCAGGCTTTGGGCTCACTGCAAAAAAAGAGCATCAGCCAAATGGAGAATACCTGAACCACATACGTCACAGTTTTCCTGATCAAAAAGGTTGTACCGAGCAGATTCACGAGATGATTGCTGTGGAGAGACGGCTAAAAGGCAATGCATATAAAAAGGCTTATGAACAATTGAAAGATGATCAGAAATTTATCATTTCGCCGGAAGAATTTTTGTACAGGTTAGGAGAGACATCAGGAGATACCAATAGGCTGACCGGCAATGGTGTGAACTTCCAGGTAAACAAGCAAAAGTTTGTATATGACAGTTTCGACCCTCAATTCAGAAAAAATAGAAATGTAAACTGGGTTTTAAAATATGATCCTGCAGACATGAGTAGTGTATTGGCTGCAAATACCGACGCCTCTTTAAGATTTATGCTTACCGAAAAGTATGAACAGCCTATGGCATTAGCTGAGCGAATAAACGGGGATATCGCTGAGCTGGAGAAGGTGAAACGTTATAACAAAGAACTCATCAGTGATATCCTCGATACCCAGGCATGCGACTATCAGCTGATAGATGGACTTATTGGTCGTGTGCCATTATTGACAGAAACACTGGGGAAACTCTTAATTACTGATAGCGATGGACAGCACAAAAACAATAAAAGCCATGTCCGGCTCATGCAGCGGGCAGCCCAGATCAATATCAGACAGGAAAACCAGTTCGTAAAACAACAAGCTGAAGAGCAGCTTGCAAGAAGAGAGGCCTATCTCGACTCAAAACTTGATGTAAACCAATTTTTAAACAACAGCAATTAATATGAAAGAAGAATTAAAGATCCAGATAGTTGATGCACTTGAATATTGGATGGTTCAACATCCCGGCGTATCCCAGAATGATATTGCAGCTAGTGCAGATATAAATGCCGGTTATCTGATGAATATGAGAAAAAAGGACTTTAACATTCGGTCCGGCGCCAGAATTGTACAGATATCTGATAAATATTTTTTAAGAGTTGCCCGGTTTGTAGGTTTTGAAATCGCACTGAAGCACTGGGAAACCCGGACGACGATTCAATTAAAAGATGTGCTGACCAGTCTTTCAATCGCCAAAGCGAACAGTGAAACCACAGTTTTAATAGGTGAAACAGGTTGCGGTAAAACCTATAGTCTTGACACTTTCAAGAGTAAATTTCCCACAGAAGTATTTACCGTTAAAGTTGGGGCTTCGGATAATCTGAGGGATCTGATTGCAAAAGTGCTGACGGCCCTGAAAATTACTTGTCCTAAATATACAAGTTCGGCCCGGCTGGGGCAGGTTGCTTTACGTCTGAAAATCCTTAAGGAACAAGGTTTAATGCCTGTACTCGTTTTTGATGAGGCGGAATATATGAAGTACGCTGCATTATGTGCCTTTAAAGAACTATACGATGTCCTGCATAAGGATTGTGCCCTCGTATTGATAGGTACAAACGAGTTGCTCACCAATATAGAAAAGTTGCTGAAGACCAAAAAACCAGGAATAGCGCAGTTATTCAGGCGGATTAAATTCAGGATCCATGAATTACCGGCAATAGATAAAAGGTTTGAGCAGTTCCTGAATGGTACCGAACCATCTCTTAAAAAATGGCTGCAGCAGCACTGTGATAATTATGGCGAGCTGCATGATGTGATGGTTCCGGCTTTTGCTGAAGCTGAAAGGAGTAATCTGCCGGTTACGTTAGACCTGGTAAAAACAGTATTGGGCATATGAAAAGAGGAATTACACCAGCCGAACTGGACGCTATAAAATTTGAAGTATTTGATTTTGATGCAGAATGGTTTGAAGCATTTGACCAGCCTGAGATTACAGGCGTGTGGTTTATCTGGGGCCACAGCAGCAACGGAAAAACCAGTTTCACCTTAAAGCTGATCAAATACCTTACTACTTTTGGCAAAAAGGTAGTCTATAACAGTCTTGAAGAAGGGCGACGTAAAACAATGCAAAATGCATTCCGCAGGGCGGGTATGAGGGAAGTAACCGGCAAGGTTCTCCTCGTTCAGGAGTCAATGGAAGAGTCCGCCCTGCGACTTAAAAAGCGGGGCAGTGCCGATGTCCTGGTGATTGATAGTTTTCAATATGCGGGTCTTTCTTTTAAACAATATCTGGCCTTTAAAAAACTATACCCTAAAAAGCTTATCATTATTATCAGTCAGGCTGAAGGTAAAACACCAAAAGGAAGAGCAGCAAAAGACGTCATGTTTGATGCCGATCTCAAAGTATGGGTAGAAGGGCACAGGGCAATCTCTAAAGGCAGATATATAGGTAAAAAAGGATACTATACAAACTGGATTGACGGAGCAGCGCGATACTGGGGACAGGAGCTACTGGACTGAGATGGATAACCAGATACAAAGAATCTGTCAATTACTCACGTGGACGCCAGAAGCCTATTGTTTACACCAATACACAGAATATGAACTCTGCATTGCCAGGATATGCCAGCGTTTGCCAGGAGCAGCCCGTTTGCTTCGCTATTCTACTCCCTTCCGTATTTTTTACAATAATGAGTGGGCATGGAGAAATGAAAACGAGTTTATTCCCTTCGCAAATAGTCTTACAGAAGATTTGCTGGATATCGACGAAGAAGGGGTTAGTATTTATAAGGGAATGGAATATGGAACACCCTTACTAATAGAAGAATATTGCAGTACACATGCTGCACAACAACTTTTCTACAACGAAGAGTTTACTACAAAATATTGTCAAATAGTTGATCATCTGCTAGCTTATGTCTAAAATATTAGGTCCCGAAAACATTATCAGCGTGGTCTGCGAATCGCTGGACATTTCTGATATCACTATCCCTATCAGAAGAACAGATCTCACCTATGCCCGTTTTATTGCAGTCATGTTATTGCTGCGGCATACAAAGCTATCCTATGAAGAAATAGGCCGTGTACTTGGAAGGGACAAAACGACTATATACTGGGCAGAAGCGAGGTGTAAGGAACTGGTAAAAACCAATAACGGCCATTTCATTTCGAGATGGAGCCAAGTAAACGAAAAATTGAAAACTTATAAACAACAGCTTTAAAGATATAAAATATGGAAAATACAGCAATTAATTTAACGACAAGCGAGCTTAAATTTTTATTAGCGAAGAGAGAAAAAGAAGAGAGAGAACTTCTGGAGAAACAAAAACGTGAATATATCGCCGTCAGAGACAATAATATTGAGACCCTGGTAGACGAGGCAGAACAGTTAGGACTTGCATTAAGTCGTTTTAAGCTTAAGGTGCATGCCATTATGGATGAGCAGGCGGATAAGCTTGCCGCCTATGGTAAACTTAGAGGAAATAGTAAAGGAGGTTTTGCGATTACCAACAGTTCAAAAGACCTGAAGGTAGTTCGCCGCCGCGATACTGAGCCGGTATGGGATGAAAGAGCAGTCAAAGCCATAGAACTGATCAAAGACTTCCTGGGTACTACCATTAAAAAGCGCGATGTAAAGCTTTATGAGATACTCATCAAGTTTCTGGAGCGCAACATAAAGGGTGACCTGGAATATTCGAAAGTATTTGGTTTGATGGAACATGAAGATAAATTCGACGATCAACGCTGGAGAGAAGGGCTGCGTTTACTTAAAGAAAGTTATTCTATTTCATTAAAGAGTTTTGGATATGAGTTTAAGCAAAAAACATATGCAGGGAAATGGGATTCACTCGGATTAAATTTTTCAAGCCTCTAGCCACATGAAGCAGTCCCTATTTACCCAAATTTCAAAAGTAACCGATCGCCGGGGCGAACTGATTTCACTACCCTCCAAAGAGGAAGCAGAATGCCTATTTAAAGCTGTTGCCGAAGACAAGTGCGAGGATGCTTTCCGCAGGATCTTCCAGTTGTACAGATTCGGAAAAATGCCCGAAAGTTATGCCGAAGAAGAGATCAGCAATTTAATTGCAGAGGCATTCAGACAGGGTGCTAAAAACTTCAGATAATGGGCCGTTTTGTTTAAGAAGCCATGCATTTTGCATGGCTTCTTTATTTGGTAACTTTTCTTGTAATCAGGACTTTGATGTTATTTTTGTATCAAACAACTATCCATGCGTGATCCCGAACTTAAAAGACAAAGAGACAACTTAATTTACCAGCGTTACTGCCAGTTATGGGGAGAACAACAACTTCGTGAAGAAGTGATCTGGCCAATACTCACCGCCGAATTCCACCTAACTCAGCGAACAATTTACAGGATCATCCTGCAGCAGACAAAATTACCCTTGTCTAATCAGGAAGACACTATTAAGTAATGAAATTGTTCGCCGTACCGATGATCAGTTCAGGGTCGGCCGACCGATGATTTTTCGTCTCGTCTGCACTCTCATCAAGTAACTGCGTCTGGTAATCCGTCACTGTTACAATCAGCCGGTCATGATTTATATCCTCCCGCTCTGACACACGGCTCAGCGCCGTGAAACCAATCCCGGAAATTCCTTCCAGCACTTTAAAGACTGCCTCATTAAACTCCAGAAACTGTAGTGCTTTTTCCTGATCGGGAGCTCCCAGATGACTGTCAGCTATATTTTCAAATACCGTATGTATACGGATAATTCCCGTTCCTTTTTGAACCTTATAAGTCGCAGGAGTCCATTTAAACGTGGTAAAGCTGATAAATACTGCAGGGTACAGTATTTTTGGGTCAGGGATGTTGCTCAATACCTGGCTATTGTATTTATCTATCCACTGTACCGAGGGCAGAGCCCCCGGCAGGCTCTGATCAAACGTTAATTTCTCTTTCAGGTGATTACTCAATGCCCTGAAAACATTTCCTTTTATACTCATCATATTTGTTTTATAAATTTATACTAAACTGTTCCCTACTCACCACTTACAGCGATTTCAGCATCCCTGATTGATTTGATCAATGCCTCTCTAACCAGGTTTCCTGCATCAGCGAAACTTTCTTTGATATTGGTGGTGTTCATATTTTCGATACCTATCAGTTTCTGGATGATCACAGAGATATTACGGCCTCCGCTAGCAGCACCTACACTTTCATTCTTTGCCAAGGCATTCGCCGGTTTTGCTGCTTTGCCGGCTGCTTCCATATTTCTAAAAGCAGGAGCTGTAGCCGGTTTGTTCGTGGCAGGTACCGTTGCTGCCGGTAACAACCTTTTTCCCTGTTCTGCTGCTTCTTTGGCCTTGTCTGCCTTTTCCTGTTTAGCACTTTCTTCAAGACTTTTGTTGTATCCCTTCTTGAACATACCCGAAATTCCGCCGCCATCCATTATTTTCTTAACGCCATCTACAGATTGTTTGAATCCGTCGGCAATAAGCAATGGGTTCGAAGTCATTACCCCCAGCATCACCTTACCCAGTCCCATAAAGATCGGTACCAGAGAACTCGCCACTTCACCTATCCCTGCTAGTATAGCTCTGAAGGAAGCCGATCGCTGATAGATCACATAAAATACGCCTGACAGGACTGCGATAGCTGCTATCACCACTCCGATTGGATTTGCAGTCATCACCATGTTTAAAGCCATCCACGCTGCAGATAATCCTTCCGTAATCAGCGTATTGAAAATTATCGCAGTACTTGATAAACCCATATACCAGGCATTTAATGCGATATATCCATTTGCCAGCAAGAAGTATGTACTCATGATTCCAATGGCAATAGTTAGTCCTGTAACCATATCAGCATTTTTGCTCATCCAGTCTGCCACCCCTTTCAACGGTGCGATCATGGTATTTACAAAACCCGCGGCAGCTGCAAAAGCCGGAGCTAATGAATCGCGGAGTGAAGTTCCGATACTGCCGATAGTGAGTTCGAGGCTACCCATATTTTCCTGGTAATCCGCATAGCCACCTATCGCTTTTCGCGCTGCCGCTGCAGATCCACCAAATTCCTTACCTAAGCCGTCCAGAATGATACGTTGCGCTTCCGCCGTTTTTCCGGTATTGACCAGATGGCCGATTGTTGCGATCTGCGTATCATTGAAATTTATACCCGCCGTTTTTAGCGATTGAATTCCTTTAATCGGGTTATTCAAAGCCGCTCCAATCTGTGCGGTGGCTCCCTTTAAATCCGTTGCTCCCGAGCCCGACATTTTTGTCGCCAGATCCTGGATTGCCGGTATGGCATCAGTAAATATTTTATTCTTTACGTTGGTAAAAGTAAGGAGCAACGCTTGTGCCTCCTGCGTTTGTACAGCAGAGAATAAGGTTGTATGCTGCAATTTATCTGCTTGTGTAGTTAATCCGCCAATCGTTTGATTAGCTGTGTTATTAGTAGCTTCCAAAGCCTCTCTGAGGCTTGCGTTGGCTTTTTTATAAGCATCAAAAGCAACTATACCGTCACTTACCATCTGGCCCAGACCAGGCATTTCAAAACCGAGGTTACTAATTGAGCTGATGGTACCTTTGATGAACTCATCGAAACCCTTTGTTTTGTTTTTGACTCTTTCTATTTGCTTATTGAATTCGTTGTCCTTCAGCGAGAGTACATAATCTAATGCAATCATTATTTTCTGTTTTAGTTTGTGATTCTATAATTCATTACTGTGTGTTAGCTGCCATGGTAGCATTAAACTTAGCCAGCTGTGTTTTTAGCGATTTAATCTCAAGCGAGAGGCTGTGCTTTTCCTCAAAAGCGGCATAATACTTATCACGCCATTCTTTCACCTCATACTGCAGTTCCTTTACCCTGTCATTGTTTTCATTCACATTTGCCTGCAGCTGTTGGACCAGCATCATTAAGGCCTGCGATTCATCCTTTTTAGAGCGAAAGAAGTGCTCCCACACTTTAATAATGAGTCCCCCGCTCAACGCCCCTGCTATAAGCTCTGCATAATTTGATATTTCCATTGAATTGATTTTTCTACCCGGTTTTGTCTTTTGTTTTTACTGTCTTTTTCGAAGAAGGTATCAGCTTTTTTTCCCTGCTACAGAACAAAAGTGCTCGCAAAATGCCCCTTTTTATAATGCTGTTTCTCTACATGGTACAGATCCTGACTATCAAGGTTTAAATGCTTACCAGCATGGTAAAACCCGTTTGTTTTAGGGCTTTTTAGAACGGACTTTTGATCTCAATGGAAGGGCAACAGTGATCCTGACAGAGAAAATGATAACAGATTTTAATCGAAAAGGGCGTGCAAAATGCAGCCAGGTAAGGGCGACTTAAAGCCGGGATTAACATTCATATTATCGCTATTCATGCGGGCTGCAAATCAGCAGTTCCGGCATGGGTAGCAAAAAAACAACAGCAAAAAATGGCTATACCGGCCTTTAATAAATAGTAATGATGACAAGAACAGAGAAGATAATTCAAATTGCAAAAAGCTACATCGGTAACCTGGAGATCAGGAGCAATGCAGGCTTTTACGATGCTTCCTTCAGCACCAAAATGAAAGCAGCAGGATGGTATCGCGGGGCACCCTGGTGCGCGTTTTTTACGAAACATGTATATACAGCAGCTTATGCAGAAGACAAGACACTTTCAACCCTGATCGGAAATTGTTTTACAGGCGGTGTGATAGACACTTTCAGACGTGTAAAAGGAAACCCGGCATTCACGACTGGAAGTGTCCCTAAGCCAGGAGCTGTCGTGTTATGGCGACTCGGAAAAACTACAAAAGGTCATGCCGGTATAGTGCTGAGCGTAGACCAGAAAAACAATACGATGACAACAGTGGAAGGTAACACCAATGCAAGCGGCAGTCGTGAGGGAGACTGTGTAGCTCAGAAATTAAGAACAATTACCCGTTCTTTCCGAAGCGATGGATTAAATGTGGAAGGTTATATCTATCCCGTTGCATAAGATGAAGGTAAACAGAAACAAGAAGCTGCTAAACGTAGCTACCCTTATGCTTGTACTCAACATTGTTGCATGCAGATCCACACTGCCGGTTACCAACAGCATCGTCAGGAAAGACAGCACCATTACTAGCTATGTCCGTCAATCGGTAGCCATAAAAGGAGCCAAAGTGGAGCGGCAGCTGAATCTGGATAGTTTGCTCAGTGAAGCCCTGCATAGCAGGAAGCAATACCTGGAAGATTCTCTTCTTTCGGTTAAAGAAGGCAGAGCTATTCCTCCGCAGCCAAAAACAGAGGTTAGGTACTTTACAGATCCTGACACCAAAGCTGCGCTCAGTTACTGGACAGATCAGTATGGAAAGCTGAACATCGGGTGCGAAAGCAAAGATCAGACGATCCAGCTTTTAATTGCCCAGGTAAAGCAATTGCATACAGAGCTTAGTACAGCAGTAAAAATAGAATACAAAACCCCCTGGTATAACTACTTAATCATTTTAACGCTGCTCGCAGCACTACTTTTAACAATCATAAAAAAATAATTATGGCACGTGATGGAATATCAATTAAACTATTAAACGGTGGCCTGGGCCGCCGTCAGCCTACAGAAGATGCCGTGTTTGGCTTTGTAACCAACGGTATAGCCGTACCCGGAAAACTTGATACCGGTAAAGTTTATCAGCTTAAAGGCACCAGAGATGCAAATCTGATCGGGCTGGATAAAGAGTACGATACAACCAATAATTTATTGGTTTACCACCACATTGAGCGCTTTTTCCTGCGTAATCCAAATGCAGAATTAAACATTCTTTTGGCAGACTCTGGAATTACGATGCTGGATCTGCTCGATAAGGACAGCATTTATGCTCAAAAGTTGCTGAAAGAAGCTGGCGGGAGAATTAAGGTACTGTTTGTATCGCATGAATCTCAGGCAGGTGATTTAAATTCAGTTGTTCCGAAGGCACAGGAATTACATGATTCGGAGTTCAGTAAGTTCCGTTATGTAGATATCGTTCTGGAAAGCGGAGCTGGCGGAATTACTCCTTTTACTGATTTAAGAACCCTGGCAAGTCCGAATGTTTCTGTCGTTGTAGCACAGGATCCTGCAATTGCAGCCCTATTTCCATCTTATTCGGCTGTTGGAGATTTCTGCGGACATTTATCGTCTATTGCAGTCTCACAGAATGTTGGGGAGCAGATCCCTGAATTTAATATGGTAGATGTAGCTAATAATGCATTTATCTCGGCAAGTATCAATGGTATGCCGGTAGAACAATATACCGATCAGGATTTGGACAATTGGGATACAAGTGGTTTTATTTTTCTTGCACCTGTTTCTGGCCTACCCGGTTTGTACTGGAATGATAGTCATACCTGCACACTCATCTCCGATGATTATGCCTTTATCGAACGTAACAGGGTAATTCATAAAGCTATCCGTCTGGTGCGTACTGCATTATTACCAAAAGTAAAAGGCCGTGTTAAAGTAGATTCAGCAACAGGCGTTATTCTTCCGGAAGAGCGTAAAGCATTAGAAAATACAGCGGCTTCATCTTTAGACATTTTAGTAGGTGCCGGAGATTTGAGCGGAGGTGTGGATGCTTATATCGCACCAGATCAGAATATCCTGCAGACCGACGAATTAATCACAGAAATCACTTTTGTTCCGGTAGCAATCGGCAGAAAAATAACCCTTTCAATAGGCTTTAAAAACCCACTAAAATCGAATTAATATGAATGTAAAGATTAACGGGAAACAATATTCCTGGGCAGATGTACGCGTAAACGTACTAGGAAGAACATTACAAGGAATCTCAGAGATTGACTATGATGATCAGGAAGACGTAACCTCAGTAAAAGGCGCAGGGAAGTACCCCCTTGGTTATACCCAGGGAAATTACAAGGCAACAGCAAAAATGACGTTGTGGATGAGTGAAGTAGAAGCCTTATCGCAGTCCCTTGAAGAGGGGAAGAGACTACAGGATATCGCTCCCTTTGATATCACTGTTGTCTATCTCGATGATGAGAGCGGTAACCTGGTTACACACATTCTGAAAAGCTGTAAAATCACTAAACGATCACAAAAAGCAGGGAATGGCAATGCAGAAGCGATTGCTGTGCCTCTTGAACTTTATGTGTCAACAATTAACTGGAATAAAAAATAATGGCAAACGAGATTAAAGCGCCGAAGTTATTGCCTGGAGGCATTACTCAGGCACAATTTGACGGCTGGAAAAGCAGTGGTTTAGTAGTTAACCAGATCGAGGTAATCGTTACTGAAGAAGATACGGCCACCTGTTACATTACCAAACCCCGCAGAGATCATGTGGCTGTAGCGATGAGCCTGTATGCCAAAGATAAAATTCTGGAATGTGGCGAGTTTATCTTAAACAATGCCTGGTTAGGAGGCGATGTGCGTTGCAAAACAGATGAGGATATCGCGATGGCAGCAGCCTTACAGGCTTCGGGTACAATTAAGTTCTTAGAAGCAACAATAAAAAAGCACTAAGCGACACTCCGGCGCTCTCGGAGATACCAGGTGAGGATCTGATTTTTAAAATCAATGCACTCATCTGGTATCATTTAAAGATCAATCCTGGTCAGATGACTGACCAGGATTATTTCGAGGCGTGGCGAGGACTGCAATGGGCTATAAATTTTGAGAGCAAACGCTATTCATTAAAAGACGGTGAAACTTTAGAACTATAAAATATGGCATCAATTAATTTTTATTTACCCCAGTTATTTCAGACTCAGTTCGGTATCCAGGGATTATCACCCTTTGATGTTGAAACGGAGCAGACATATACCCAGGAGCAGGCCATATCATCTATCGGTACACCTGTTTATGAAATCATCCAGGTGCAGGCAGAGCAGTATAGTTACTATGATGTGAAGCAGCAGCAGAAAAGAGATGATGGCGTGATACCAGAATATACCTTTCCATATGAGTTAATGCTGGAAGTGTCGCAAACAAAGAAAATTATAAGCACTGAAGTGGCCGGCAGGAATGGATCTGTGCTGGAGTATATCGGGCTGGGAAACTATGAGATCACGATACAAGGTTTTGTGATTAATTATAGCAGCCAGGACTATCCGGAGACTGCGGTGACTGCTATGAAACGAATCCTGGACATTCCAAAGTCTTTGAAGGTATCCAGTCTTTATTTAAACAGGCTGGGGATAGACCGGATTGCCATAAAAGACTACAGTCTTCCCATTTATGAAGGTCATATTCAGGTTCAGCCCTTTAAGATAGCTGCGATCAGTGATCTGCCTTATGAACTGGATTTAGTAGAAAGGAAATTATTAAAATGAGAAAAGTAAAGGTAATAATCGGGCAGAATATTATGGATATCGCTCTGCAGGAGTATGGACGCGCTGATGCCATTGTTGATCTATGTGCGCTCAACGATCTGGAAATTGATGATGATATTTTTGCCGGACAGATCCTGAATCTTCGGGATTTAACAGATGCGGACGAGGTGGCAAAGTACTATAGGAGCAAGCGCATACAAGTGAGTAGCACCCTTTCAATGGTTCCCCAATCGGTACTAGCTACAGGCTCAGGCGAACCAATAACAACGAATGATGATAATTTAATCGGTATTTAAATGGCATTTGATTTAAAAAAAATATGGCAGTTGCTGCAGGGAACAGAACTTCGCGATGAGTATGAAATACCCGTTAGTGAAGGTGAAGCCTCCGGTAATACCAAGAAATACAATATTAGTCAGCTGAAAGCACATATCTGGGCTTTTGTGAAACAGCAGATCGGCGAAGTAACGCAAGGTCCGCAAGGTCCGTCAGGTACCGCTGGTCAGCAGGGACAGCCTGGTCCCGGTGGCGCGAAAGGCGATAGAGGAGACAAAGGTGATCCTGGTTTAAAAGGTGATTCTGGACCTGCAGGTCCGATAGGAATACAAGGTCCGAAAGGGGACAAAGGTGATGCCGGTAGTGCAGGTGAACAAGGTTTGCAGGGTATTCAGGGAGATCAAGGGATCCGGGGTATTCAAGGTGAGACAGGTATTGAAGGTCCGAAAGGAGATGTGGGAGTTGGTTATTTTGAGAAGATTCCTGTTACTGTTGACTCAATAGGTGAATTTACTATTGACTTTACGCAAAATAATAGACAGGAAAACTTTGGATTGTATCCTAATATAGAGATGTGGCAGGTGGATAATAATGGTGAATATTTCTATAGCAATTATTACAATAAAACAATAGTTGATAATGCTATTTCGTCAGTTACCATGTCTGCTTTTTTTATAGGATATATTTTGATTAAATCAACGCCAACTGTATCGCCTCCAACGCCCGGAACTGGTGGGAATGGTCATGTGGAAGTTATCCCCTATTTAAATCCGGGCAGCCATGAGTTTCTGATTGATTTTACCAAGAATGACAGGCAGCAGCTTTTTGGTCTTTACCCTATTGTAGAAGTTTATGCATACATAGGGGGCGATATAGAATTACTAGGTATCGGGGGGTATGAAAAGACTGTAATAAATGGAATAATAACGAGTATAAAAGCATTTTTACATGGTAATGAAGGATATGTTTTACTTAAGTCTAGTCCCGATGGATCATCTCCGGCTCCTGTTGATAAATCTGATTATTACGAGATCTTTCCTCTTAAAGGCAGTGATCCCGTTATCATTGATTTTACGCAAAATAATAGAAAAAAACTTTTTGGTCGTTTTCCATATATAGAAACTTTTCAAACGTATGTTGGAAATCCTTATTATCCACCTAATTACGAGACGCATTTATTTCTTGGTTTCGAAAAAATATTAGCTGCAGATGGAAGCATCGAGAATATTACGATACCAGGAAGCATTTATGAAGGATATACAATAATTAAATCAAGTCCAGCTTTGCTGGTTCCAAGTCCGGGAGGGCAAGATGAGATTCCAGTTAATGGGAATTTTGAAGTAATCAATTTTACCGTGGATAGGACAATTAGTAGTAGTGTTACAGTTGATTTTACTGTGAACAACCGGCAAGAACTGTTTGGACTTTATCCATTAATAGAAGTTTGGGTTTACGTGGAAGATGGAACTGGTAGTAGAAAGGAGACTACGATTTCAACTTTTTTCACTAAGTCTTTCGAAAATGATGGTTTAAAATCTATTTCCTTTGATGTGAATGATGATGGATACCTGATTCTAAGATCAAGTCCGACCGCTTCAGCTCAAAATCCTGTTAATGAGTCTGTAATCAAAATTCCTGCAAATTCAGATTATACCATAAAAGGAATAGGTTATAACAACTTCATCACAGTCCCTGAAAACCTGGATAATGTGGAAAGGTCATTGGTATTTCCGAGTGCATCTGCAAACCCCGGTAAGCAAATGACCTTCTTTTTGTCTGGTACATGGGGCGAGACTAATAACGTCTGGAAATTAACTTCTACTGGGGGCGGTAATATTGTGGATCCAAATTATAAAGCGTTTGCAAATGGCTTCCGCGCAACTTCAACTCCAGATGGGCTAGAAGAGTTCAATCCAAGATTTTTCATCTTTCAAAGTGATGGGGTGAACTGGATGACCGTGAACAACCGCTACGTTCCAAATTAATCAAAATTAATAAATATAATAGATATGAGACGACACATCATTATGCTGTTGCTGGGTTTGGTGACACTCAGCCTTAAAGCACAGGAAACGCCGCCACCATTTGACGGAAATTTTAAACAACTAAGTACGTCACAATTTTATCTGCACCTGCCAGACTCCGCTGTGTGGCAGTATAAAGGGCTTGCCTATGGGTGGGCACAGTTAGGACGATTTAAAGATATTAAAAACCTTCATGATCTAATCAGTAATACTCAAACTTCGGTGAATTTAAAAGAGGATAAAAGTAACAAAGTAACTTCCCTAAATAATCCAGATGATTTAACTTATCCCACTAGCAAGGCTGTTGCAGATGCAGTTAAAAGTATTGAAAGTCCGACACCTACATTGAACCAGGTGATGTCTGCAGGTAATACAACAGATAAAGATATAAATGTAGGCCAGTTCACACTTTCAAGCACATTAAATGTAATACCTAATAAAAATAAAGGAAGATACGCACTCTCAAGTAATGGCAATGTGATAATAAACCTTCAGGAAGAGGTGGGTATCAATTCGCTTGGTGTTACTAATATTGGTGTTGGAATTAGGGCCTTACTAAATAATTCTGGCACTGAATCGCAAGGTTTTGGTACTACAGCACTCTATAATAATGCAGGAGCATCTTCGAATGGGTTCGGGAATTCAGCTTTACAGAATAATACTGGGATAGAATCAAATGGCTTTGGAAATCAATCTTTATCATTCAATACCGGACGGGAATCGAACGGCTTTGGTTATAATTCTGTATCTCACAATACTGGTAGTTCTGCAAATGGTTTTGGGAACTATTCCATGGCTAATAATATTGGGTATAACTCAAATGGTTTCGGTAACTCATCCTTAATTAATAATAAGGGAAATTCATCTAATGGTTTTGGTTCTTTAGCGCTGGGGAATAATGAGGGTAGCTATTCTAATGGGTTCGGTGAACTGACATTGCATGATAATACTGGAGAAGCGTCCGGAGGTTTTGGTTTTGCTGCGCTATCAAATAACACAGGTAATTCTTCCAATGGTTTTGGTAATTATTCTCTGCATGATAACACTGGTAGTCAGTCAAATGGTTTTGGTAATTCTGCTCTAAGTCAAAATAGCGGGATAGCATCTAATGGATTTGGAAATGCTGCTCTAAGTCAAAACAATGGTGGCGCATCTAATGGTTTTGGAAGCTGGACATTGGCATATGTCGCTGCTGATTCTTATGATTTGACAGCAATTGGTAATGAGGCTGCAATGGGATCTCCGGATGTACCTGTTTCATTTCAGAATTCTACTGCTATAGGAGCGAAAAGTACAATTACAAAAAGCAACCAGGTTACCTTAGGGAATAGTAATACGGAAGAAGTCCGCACAACTGGTGCTTTTATAAGCAGGCAGTTAAAACTATCAAATCTGAATTCCGAACCTATTTCATCTTCTGATACAGGGATTAAAGGTGAGCTCAGGGTAACCGGTGGATTTATCTATGTATGTATTGATACTAACACCTGGGTAAGAACTGCACTGCAATCCTGGTAGTATTCGAATCATCTTCAAATTTATTAATCAGTAAACACATGGAAAAATTCATTCGCCTCCTTCTTGGAAATAACGACCTGCCTACTTTTTGTGCGGCTATGGTGATCGCTCTGGCGGGAGCCTTAATCTCACTAAAAATCAAGGCAGGGAAGCGCGATAAACTTAGTCCGGAAACGCCATTTCAGTTCTCCTGGAAGTTCCTTGTTCAGGATAACCTTTTGAAGTTATTCGCCGGTATTCTACCAGTAGTCATTGCCATCAGGTTCTCTTCGGAGTTCTTTGGTCAGGATTTAACTATGGGCTTTGCCTTTCTGATAGGTCTGGGTAGTGATTCTATATTAAGCAGGCTGGAGAGTTTACAGGAAATGGCTAGAATATCAGTTTCAGATAAAACAATAAACAACAGATAATGCTCAATCTTTCACTAAATATTGTCATCACAGACCCTAAGGGTAATTATACTTTAGCATTTACTTCAGCAGCAACTGTTGAGATAGAAAGCTCCTGGAAAAATCTTACCGATACAGCGAAGATCACTTTACCACGACATATCCGCTTAAAAAATAGCGTTTACGATGACATCAATAATGTTATTGTCCGTGGTTCGAAGGTAGAAATTAATCTTGGTTACGACGGTGATATGAAAAGAGAATTCACAGGTTATGTTGCAAAAGTAGATGCAAAGACTCCTTTTTCGATAGAATGTGCAGATGAGATGTGGAAGCTGAAACAAACCACATTCAATAAAATATGGCGCAAGGTAAGCCTTCGGGAAGTGCTATCTTTTATCTACAAGGGGGAAATAAGGGTTGCCGACATTAACATTGGAACTTACCGGATCGTGAACGCCAGTGCGGCTAAGGTACTGGACGATTTAAAGGAAATGGGCTTTTATAGTTATTTCCGCTATGATGAAGTATTGAAGGATATTGTGCTTTTTTCTGGGTTTGGAGGTTATGCGCTTGGAACCAGTGATAAGGCAGTTTACAACTTTAACAAGAACGTCATAGAGAATAGTCTCAGCTACCGGTTGCAGGAAGATATGAAACTGAAGGTTACTGCGGTTTCAATGCATAGCGATAATACCAAAGTTGAGGTTGAAATAGGGGATGAGGGTGGTGACAAGCGCTCCTTGCAATGTCCGGTTAATCTGAACAAGGCAGAGGTGACTAGTTTTGCGAAAGCAAAGTTTCAGCTGCTGAAGGTAGCAGGGTATAAAGGTGCGGTAACGGGATTCGGTATTCCCTATGTAAAACACGGCGACGTGGTGACTGTGCAGGATGATATGTTCCCGGAAAGGTCGGGCGCTTACTTCGCAGATACGGTGAAGGTTACTTTTGGTACAGGGGGCTTCAGAAGAAATGTAGAATTGGGTTATAAAGCATCATAATGAAAGAACTGATAAGAGAAATAACAAAGGGTGCATTCGTCGCAACCACAATTGGTCATGTGAAAGCAGTAGATCGGGAGAATTCAACCTGTGATGTAGAAACCCTGGCTGACGGGGATGTGCTGGACGTGAGGTTAAGGGCGGCTGTGGATGAGCAGCAGAAAGGGATCTTTCTGTTTCCTAAAATCGGCAGTTCGGTAATCATAGCACCCATAGCAAATAACAGTACCCAATATTATGTGGCCATGTTCAGCGAAGTTGAAGAAATGGTGATCCAGATTGAGGGGCAGGTGCTGCAGATAGATAAAGATGGTTTTAGCCTTCGAAATGACAAGGAAGATTTAAAAGCTATCCTGACTACGTTCTGTGAGGAGATGCTGAAGATCTATGCACCAAAAAATGTACCTGGTATAAATGTTTTAAAAACACGTATTAAAAACCTTCTAAAATGAGTTTAAACAAAAAACAACTGGTTCAGGATTTAACAACGCTGTATGAAAATACAATGGGTTCCAATACTGATGAGGTAACGGCAAAGGATGACTTTATAAATTATCTGGCAAACGCTATCGATGCCTATGTTAAATCGGCAACAATAAAATATAGTGGCGGCTTAACAGCGCCTAATGGTCCGGTTAGTGGAACTTTTAACCATACCATAGAATGAGTTATGTAAATGATATTCTCCTTTCTTCAACAAATGATTTGTTGATAGAAAACGGGGATTTTGTAGTCGGGCCATCTGATGATCAGCATATCATGCTGGTCCTGCTCAACTCTCCGGGACAACTGAGGCATGAGCCGCTCATTGGTGTTGGCGTACAACGCTATAAAAACAGCAGACTGGACCTGATTGCAATTACCAAACTAAAGCAGGAAATACGCTTGCAGCTTCAGCTTGATGGCTTTGACGCGGCCACTATTGAAACCATAATTAAAGATCAGGAAATAACCGTAAACGCAGAACGATAATGGCAAGAGAAACAGAAATTATTTATAACGAAGCCCTGGCAGAAAAGCAGGCACAGCCTGAGCTCGCTCAGCTAAACAGCCCAAGTACAACAGCAATCTGGAGCAACTGGTTACGTATTTTTGCAAGTATCATCCACCTTTTTGAAGTTAAGATGGATACCTTTAAAGCTGAAATACAAAATATAATTGATACCAATCAATATGGTACATTGTACTGGTGGGCATTGCGTGTTAAAGAGTATCAGCATGGTGATCTTTTACAATTCCTGAATAATCACTTTGTATATCCGGCGATTAATCCTCTTAAACAAATTGTAGGTCTGGTGTCTATCACCGATGAAAGGGGGATTGTGAAAGTTAAGGCAGCAAAGGTCATCAATAATCTGCCAAAGGAGCTGAGTGCTACTGAAGCCGCAGGCTTGCTGTCTTATTGCCAGCAGATCAGGCCGGCAGGTACACGTATAGCGGTGGAAAGTCTTCCTGCCGATTTAATGAAGGTGCGTCTGAACATCTATTACAATGCACAAATAGACCTTGACACACTCAAACCAGCCGTAGAAGCTGCGTTTATCAACTATATCAACACACTGGAATTTGATGCCGTATTTTATGTAAATAAAATGATTGATGCTATTCAGTTGGTACCAGGCGTGATCAAAGAGCAGGTAGAGGTTCTGGATATTGCAGTAAAGCAGGGTTTGGATCCTTATACACAGTTTACTACCAAGTACCAGGCTAAATCGGGTTATTTTAAGATAGACACAGATCATCCACTATCGTCAACTTTAAATTATATAGCAGGATGAGGTATTCTTTTAATATCAATAAGCTTATTGATCTGCTATTGGCTAATATGTTTCACAAGCCGGCACATGTTGCCTGGTTGCGCAGCGGGTTGAAGCCTTTAAAAACGACTTATGCTGAACTGATGACATTGCGGGGCAGCAAACTTGCTGAAGCTACGATTACAAGTTCAGTAAACCGGATCACAAAGGCACTGAATGATAAGTTTAATGCCACAGGAATATATTTGGTACACGAACTGGACTACGTAGATAGTGCATTTGAATTTCTTGCGATAGACCCTCACTACGACGAATTTGATTACCTGGGGGAAGAAAATCATACGCCGCCGGCCTTTGACTTTTTATCCAGTGAGTATGATCCTGATAATGATTTTATAGTGAGGGTGCCAAATGCTTTAGCACTCAGGGTTAATGAAATAAAGGCATTTATTTTTAAACATACAATGGCCGGTCGCCGGTTTAACATAGAATTATATTAATATGAAAGAGCTTTTAAAAATACAAGGTGGATATCCACGTCAGATGGATTATCTTTTTAATCTGCAAAATGAATTGTTTACCATGAATAATTCTCTTTTTGCAGGATTGGGAATGGATCTGGCACTATCCGGATGTGCAGTGACTGATCACGGAAACGGATCTGTCGACATTGCATCAGGATTGGTTTACGTTGGGGGAGAGGTGCTGCGGTTTGATGGTGTTTCAAATCTTACCGGCTTTACTACCAAGACCCTCTCCAAAGGTCCGTTCGTAGCGACAGATCCAAAGATATTTGCAGATCAGCAAGCGAAAAATGTTTACCGTGAGGCTAAAGCTGTAGTGACTGAGCGGTCTTCTGTTCTGCAACTGCAGATCAAAAATACTAACCTGTATAATCTCAAGGATTATATCAGTGATACGGTTTCTGCGGCTGATGTAAAAGGAGCGATCAGGCAGATTTATGATCTGGATAATACCTTACTCGCTAACTTTGATAGTTCTGGACTGGGTATTTCTGCAAGATGGAATGGATGGGCGCTGATGAATGGTCAGAATGGTACGAGAGATGTTCAGGGTAAAGTCCTGATTGGTACCGGAAGGTTTACTGATCCGCTCACTGGTATCCAGACCGTATATGGTAATGGAGATTCGGGGGGTGAGAAATCCCATAAACTGATTGTTGCTGAAATGCCCAGGCATAATCATGGTTCTGGTAGAGGACCAAGTCGTGACAGAGCCCGTGGGGATTTAAATACTGTGGGTTTTAATGGCTCAAATTATACTTTTAACGCCGATGAATGGACAGCACCGGCAGGTGATGATCTTCCCCATAATAACATGCAACCCTATGTAGTTGTATATTTCATTATGAAAATAGCCTAGCATAAATTTAAGACCTTGATCATTCAAGGCCTTAAATCTTTTTCGTTTTTTTGATGAATTTAAGCAGTTCCGGACATTTTGTTTTTAAATTCCCGAATTTTCATTTTGGCACTTATATTATGCTTTATCTACATTATGATAACAAGAAGCTGAAAAACCATCTGTTACTCAATTAGTGTAATCCAATAAAATATTGCATTTTTACAGCTTAAAATTTGAGTGAGGAGGATTAAAATGGCCTTTTTGCCGCGTTAATTTAGAAGACAATTTGAACACATCATATTTCATAGCACGGCGTATTGCCATTAAGTCAGAACGTACTTTTTCGAAGCTGATCGTTCGTATTGCGATATCAGGCGTAATGCTTAGCCTTACGGTAATGATGTTGTCCATCGCTATTATAAAAGGTTTTAAGACTGAAATTCAGGAAAAGGTAAGAGGATATGTTGGGGATGTCAGGATTTTTAAACTGGATTTGAACAACTCCTTTGAGCTGAGTCCTTTTGTTCCTTCTGCAAAGACGCTTGCCTACCTTAAAAACAATAAAGATGTGGCTTACTTCCAACCTTACGCCACGAAACCGGGAATTATCTCGGCAAATGACGAGGTAGAAGGAATAAATTTTAAAGGTATCACTAAAAGCTTTAACTGGGATTATATCAGTAAACACCTGGTCAGCGGCAGGGTCATCAACTTTGCAGACAGTATCAAAGCTACACGGGAAATCATGATTTCTGCTTATACGGCTAACCGGTTGAAGCTGAAAACAGGTGACAATTTCATCATGTACTTTGTGCAGAATCCACCAAGGAAAAGACCTTTTAAGATTGTTGGGATTTACGATATAGGCGTAGAGGAGATTGATAAAAGCTTTGTATTGGGCGATATCAATATCATCAGGCGTTTGAATGACTGGAAACCGGATCAGGTTGGTGGTATTGAAGTGAAGCTGAAAAACTTCAACAGGTTAAGTCAGGCCTCTGATGATATTTATGCAAACCTGGAAATGAAACTGAAATCTGAATCTGTGCAGGAATACTTTCCGAATATATTTACCTGGCTTTCTCTGCTGGATGTAAATACAAGAGTACTACTCATTCTGATGATGATTGTGGGGGTGATCAATATGATCACTGCATTACTGATCATGATTTTGGAGCGTACCAATATGATCGGTATGC
>Ga0247813_10001019_pt1 | contig 22332 bp, 19 predicted proteins | sample UWRJL169409C1_FD_180719 | JGI IMG/M metagenome (GOLD analysis project Ga0247813, IMG submission 180719) | Plant litter microbial communities from Arlington Agricultural Research Station in Wisconsin, United States - UWRJ-L169-409C-1 | ecosystem: Environmental > Terrestrial > Plant litter >...
GATAACAGGGTGTAAACTCGGTCAGGACTCGGTTACAACAGGGTCAGTAACCCTGTATAAAGCCTGTGTTTACCCTGGCTAAATCCTGATGACAAATGGGGAATTATCCGCGAAGGTTTTAAATGGCCATAAAGGGTGGTAGCGGGATTGAAGCCAAGAGATTTTTTCGGCTACTTATTAGAAAATAAATCTTCGAAGGTTTAAACTCTTGAGTTTATTAAATAATATATGATCTGTATATAGTATAAGAAATGCATACTATTTGTGCTTAACATCAGCATTTGTTAAGAAGTTATTTAGTTTCCACGATTTTAACTTCTTCAAAACTAGCATAAAGTGTTTTCAGGAAAATTAATTACTTATTCAGCTCTCATAACAGGCTCCATTTCCTTACCTTTGGTTTATGTCTATTTCTGAACTTGAACAATATTTTAAAACTGCCGAAAAGCCGAAAGAACCAATTATGCTCAACCCTGCAACGATTGTAAATGATTATCAGCATTTTCTGGAAAGTCATTTTATTCCACTTCGAACTGAACCAGATTCAAGGGTAAACCAACCACTGTTATGGCGTTTAAAAGCTATGAAATTATTGATTGAATCGAATAGCTAGGTTTCCACTTAACAGAAAAAACTATTATAAATCGCCCTTCATGGCAAAAGGCGGAAAACCAGACCAGGTAACACCAAAAAACAAATTACTGCCTGAATCTACAAAGCGATAATTATAGTTATCATGGCCGAATGTATAATTAACAAAAAAGCCGAGCGCCTGCATACTTTTAAAAGGATAAACACTTGCAATAGTTTCGCTTCTAAAAGGCTCAACTGAGGGGTGAGCTCCTCCAATAAGTTCCATCTTTTCTGCAACAGAATAGCGAAAGTTTGTAAGTTGTTTTGTAAACTCATAACCCAACTGCCACCTATAACGTCCGTATAACTTAATATCGTTAGCACTATAGCCTCCAAATTTACCGATGCCCAGAAAGCGATTGTGATAAAAAACGAGTCCTCCAGTTATAGAATGTACCCGAACAGGAATATTATCGGAATAATGGTTATTACGATAATTGAATAATAGTTCGGTTAAATTGGTTGAAAAGTTTCCACTCTTACGATTTAAGATCGCTGATAGATTGGTTTCAGGAGTTATATCATTGTATAACGCTTCGCTTTCTTTTGTTCCATCAACAAGCGTTTCTGAAAATGCACTCCCCGATTGTCCGTTCGAATAATGTCCGCTTTCCAAAGAAAATGATAAGAAATTATCATTTTTTAATCTGAACATATGTTGGGTACCTAAAAACACTCGATAGGACGGCATCACAACAGGTAGCGAAGCACGATCATACATTCGAATCTGCGGACGAAAAGCCACATACCAGGCCGACACATGATTCTGTGTTTTTTCATTCAAAAGTCCCTTTTGAATGTTGTTGTAAAAGCTGTAGCGAACATTTGGGTTTGCTTCGAAAATTAGTTTTTCTGATGGTATGATACTTGTTCGATAACCAATATTCGGGTCATCCCCAATGGGATAAAACTGAAAATAATTATTAAAATTCTTTTGAGCGATACTAAATAACGGAATTAACATGAGCAAAGCCGACACCATATTTCTCATAACCAAATAATTACGTATGTGATTCTAACAAAATACGTCGAACATTTTCGAATTCTGTTGCATTAACTTGACCAGTATATACCCTCGAACCATCAGAGATGTGATTGTGGAACCATAAATAATGAATACCCTGTGCATCAAGGCCGTTGAGGATAGCCCTTGTATTTTCTTTAGAGGAAGTTTCTATAAAAAATGTTTGACCTAGCAATTGATTTTTTACATCATTGTTTTGCAAAACCACTTTAATCTGCTCAAGTATATCATCAGTAGAGGATAATACTGTTAAAATGTTTCCATAGTAGGCCATAAATGCAGAATGTAAATTAAGTTTACTGTTATTAAAACTATAGGAAAGTAATGCCAATAACAATACCCGAAATCACGTATTTTATTTAGATAACCTAAAAATCATTTTTGGGCAATAAATAAAATCACTTAAATTAATCCTTTTTCTCCGATCGGAGTCGAAAAACGTAACCTGGCATTTGGATTTGTTTTTTTAAACGGGCTGTCGAAAACAATATGAAAAACTCAGAGGAGAACCATTCCAATAAATTATTAATTATTTTTATTGTAATACTGGGTGCAAGCCTCATTGCTGCTATTCTCTACCAACATCATCACAGCTAAAAATTTCTTAAGAAATACAAATCCATTCTACATAGTTTCAAAGATTTTATTTACTAAAAAACTTGTTTAGGATAAAATTGAAATAATCAAAAAATTAAGGCTAGCAGCTAATTTCAGTGATACTTTTTAAATTAAAGGATTCCAACCACTAAAAATATTTTTGAGTGTATATTGACGAAATTCGCTGTTTTTTAGCTGTTTAGACCATTTGACACGCTTAGAGACATCAGCGCCTAGTCCAGTATTCTGATATTCTGCATAATATGCTGTTTTATCTTTATTTGCGAACATAGGATCGCCAGCCCAGGCATCCCAACCCGAAGGAATAATATGTTTTCCAAGTACCGTGCGGATAAATACTGTTTTGGCGTAAGGTCGCCACGGACGACCTAGATAAACCTTGTCTACATGCTCCGCAGCAATTAAATTACAATCGAAAAAAACATAGCCATATTTTTGTGCAGAGGTAGTTGAAGCTGCAGTTATAAAAGAATTGGATAAACTTTTTATTGTGCAACTTTGAAAAACAACTGTTGCTTCGCCAAAAATAAAATCGGTTGTACCTTCTATATAACACGATTCAAAATAATTCCTTCCATCCTTCGATGTATATAATGTGTCTTGATTCCCTTTTATTATACAGTTTTTAGCTTTAAATCTATCGGCCTCGATACTGAGTGCAACAGCCTGCCCAATTCTGCCCGCTGTATTTTCGATGGTTAAATTTTCAAGACTGCAATCATTTCCTTGAATTAAAACCGTGTAGGAAGTATAGGTATTATATTTATTGTTTCCTGTAAAATCTTTTGTCGGAAATTCTTTACCCGAATAATCATTATGACTAATGATGGTTCGATCTTTATTTTCGCCAATTATGGAAATGTTCTTTTTCCAGGCAGATATAACTAATTTTTCATTATAAATACCCTCTTTAACCAGAATCGTTACTTTTAGTTGTGAGTGATCTCGGACAGAAATTACCGCTTCCTGTATCGTTTTAAAATCTCCGCTCCCATCTTGTGCAACGGTAATTTGTTTTACCTGAGCTTTTGTTTGGAAGGCAATTAATAAAAAAAGTATTATAAATTTTATCGGTTTCATAATGTTTTATCTGGCTAAGAATTTTGAATTATTTTATTGATGTAAGTCGAAACCAATCAAAATCTGCATAACCTGAATCATTGGTTTTATCTTTCCTGCTTGCAAAAAGCCCCACTTTAGCACCAATCCAATGGCCTGGTTCAGCTTGAAATAATTCTCCTGCATCGGTAAACTGATTGCCATCTTCACTATAGCTAAATTGGCACCTACCATTTTTTTTAACCGTTACCCTAAAATAAACATCTTTTGAAATTAGTCTTCCTATCTTCTTTTCAATTTCTACTTTTCCCTTATTGGCTCCCTTTGCAACGCCATAAATAATATCAGTACCATTTTTACTGCTTATCAAACTTATGTTTGCATAATCTAAACCCATTACCATTAAACCAACTCGTTCATTTTCGAGTTTTGGATTTGGCGAAAAGCGGAGTTTGGTGGTTACCACAAATTCTTCCGTTGGAAACTTCTGCAACAAAATATTTGGAACTTCGTAATAGTTTTTAGCGCTATCTGGAATTTGATCGGTGTATAATCTCAATGCGCCTTTTTCAACATTCATAAAAGACCAGGTTGCTTTTGGGTTTGCCTGCCACTGCCATTGACGGCCAGGGGATGGATCATTAAATTCATCACTTTCTGCAGGTGTAGAAATTGGCCAGATCTTTCCGACATTAGGTTTTTTAAAAGACAATACGGGTTGCCCTTTACCGTCGCCATCTTTGTCTTCGCCAATAACAGGCCAATCGTTTATCCATTTCATAGGCTGTAGATGCACTACCCGCCCATAAACACCTTTATCCTGAAAGTGAAAAAACCAGTCCTCGCCAGTTTGGGTAACTACCCAGGCACCTTGATGAGGCCCGTTAATTGATGTATTGCCCTGGTCCATTGCAACCTTTCGTTCATAGGGGCCATTGATATTTTTTGATCTTAAGATCAACTGCCACCCAGTAGAAACGCCTCCAGCAGGTGCGAAAATATAATAGAAACCGTTTCGTTTGTAAAGTTTCGGGCCTTCTATTGTTGGGTCCAACTCATGTCCATCATAAACTATTTTTCCTGTGTTGGTGGTTTTTGTTCCCTGGTTATTAAGTTCCTTAACCGCAATAACACTTTTAATTCCCGAACGGCTTCCTGCATAAGCATAGGCTAGATAAACTTTACCATTTTCATCCCAAAGAGGGCACGGATCGATTAACCCTTTCCCTGCCCCAACCAAAATTGGTACCGACCACTCTCCAGCGGGATCCTTTGCCTTGGTTAAATAAATTCCGAAATCAGGATCTGGGTAATAAATATAAAACTCACCATTATGGTATCGAATCGAGGGCGCCCAAACACCATTTCCATGTTGTGTTTTCGAAAAATGCTCGTAAGGCGGCTGACGCAATAAAGCGTGGTTAATTATAGTCCAGTTTATTAAATCTTTGGAGTGTAATATGGGTAATCCCGGAACAGCATCAAAGCTTGAGGAAACCATGTAGTAATCATCGTTAACACGGATAACATCTGGATCAGAATAATCTGCATCTATTACAGGATTTCGGTAAGTGCCATTTCCCTGATCTGATATCCAGGTTTGTGAAATAGACTTACTATTAAAATTCTCTTTTGTTAATTTTTTTTTCTGCCCGAACAGTGTCAAGCATCCAAACGTTAAAAGAAAAACAATAGATATGTTGTAAAAAATCCTCATAAATTCAAAAAAGTATCATTAAGTGCAATTATTAAAATTGAGCGCCACATTTTAACAGGTCGACAATCAGTTCCTAAAATTAAACAGAACTAGCTAAAATAAAGCTATTATTTATTAGTAAATATCTTTTATTTTGAAGTTAGTAATCAGACAAGGCTTTTAAAGATATTGGACTATAAAAAAGCAATCCTTTCTAGGGGATTGCTTCAATAACTTATACTGCATACCGTTTTTTTAATTACACATATAGGATAATTAAAATAATGAATCTTATTCCAATTTAATGCTACTAGATTGATGATACAGTTTCATTTTGGATTATTGTATCTGCAAAACGTTCCATCTCTTCAAGCTGTGGACTACATTGAAGAAGAAAAAAGTTTACACCGATCTTCTCGAATTTACCAATCCTATCTTGCACTTGTGCTGGCGTTCCAGTCAGTCCACTTCTTAAACCGCGGTTAGATACAGAGTAATCCGTTAGTGATACTTGTTGCTCCAGTTGGGTACCCGCTATCCATTGCTGATAGTTTTTATAGCCCGAACTGCCTTCTTGTACATTGGTAATTCTATCCACTTCCTTTTTTACTTCTTGTTCGGTGTTGCGAATAATGCTATACGCTGCAACGCCGAACTGCATTGGTGGTAAGCCTTTTTTGTCTCTTCGTTCTGATAAATCTGCAATACGCCTGGCAATTAATTCTGGTGAATCGCCGTGCATTACATAGCCATCGCAGGTTGAAGAGATCAGATCTTTGGCCGCTTCAGATTCGCCTCCAGCATAAATGGGCGGCCGCGGAGAAGAGAGGGGTTTTGGCTGCAGGATGTTATCTTTCACCTTGTAAAATTTACCATCGAAGCTAAAATTGTCTTTCTTCCAAACATTGTCCAATACTTCCAGCCATTCGGCAGAACGGGCATATCGATCGTCGTGTTGCTCAAAGTTTACTCCAAATTTTTCGGCTTCGTCTTTCCACCAGGAAGATACCAGATTCAGTGAAAGTCGACCACCGCTAATATGATCAATATTAGCAGCCTGTTTGGCTAAAAGGGCGGGATTGTGAAAAGTAGGCCTAACGGCAACCATAAGTTCTTGTTTGCTGGTTACCGCAGCCAACGCTGCAGCTGTTGACCATGCATCGAGTGAGGGCGCATCTTCTCCCTTAATATCATTTAAATTCAACTCTGCGATTAATGCCAGATCGAAACCTATTTCTTCGCTTCTAACCGCCAGCCTTTTTACATAATCCCAGGAAGCTTCCATATTTTCATTTTCCACGTTCCGTAGCCATCCTCCGAAAACGGGTAACCAATATCCGTATCTCATATTTGTGAGTAAGTTTTTTGTGTACTTTTAACAATTTCCAGCTGCGTTTCTAAAAAATCAACCAATCTTTCGTGCGGATTAAACCCGATTACATTTACGGCGTCGGCCACAAAATTCGAAAGTGCGTTAACATCATAATAAAGAACTTCGCCATCACGATCATCGATGATGTATTCAATTCCGCCTACATCGATACCACTTTCTTGCACAATTCTTTCTATATTTTCAATAATTTCATTTGAAGGGGTAAAAGCTTCTACCTTAAGTCCGTTTTTAGGTGCATCGATAGCACAGGCATTTCGAATCAGATCATGTCCTGTTGTAGTTTGGCAAATATCTGCAGGACAAAGATTAAAACTTTCGCCATCGGTATAAACCCTGATTCCGTATAAATATTTACCCCCCAGGGTTTCTACTCTGGTAATATATCCTCCTCTGGCTGGAATAAATTCCTGCACCAAAGCCGTATGGTCAATTCCAAAATCTATGCGCTTTTCCTTGATAGCCACTTGTACATCTTCGAGAGAATCGAATTTTTCTATACCAGCCCCACTACCACCAATATTTGCTTTAATTACGATTGGAAAACGAAGACCAGCTATTGATTTTTCTATTTGTGAGGTATGGTTTATAACCCTTGATTTCGGGTAACGAACACCGAGTTTCTCCAAAAGCAACAGCTGTAAGGCTTTTGAAGTTTCATAGGTAAATGCTTTATAACCGTTAATTACCCTTATCCCATGTTCTTCTAAAAATTTTAGATAATTTAATGTGTAAAAAGTTCCCTGTACACCATCCCTAAGGTATGCTGAAGGGCTCATGCGGTTAAAAAACAAATCAAATTCAGGCTTACCATCTTCTATAGGGAAAAAATGTTTTGTCGGATTTGTGGTTTGGAATGGGATGCCACGTTTTTCAAGTTCAGCAAACAAAGGCTTAAACCAATCGGGTTGTTCGTAAGAAATAGATATTGAGCTCATCTTATTTTTTTTAAGCTGTTAAGTATTAATTGATTTGATAAAAATCCAGTAAAATCATAGCAGTTATCTTCCGCCAATCAGGTTTCCAAAAAAAACTGAGTTTAGAAATAATCTGGCCGTTCCTAGCCAATAGCCGCGATAAGTCGGATCATCAGCAAAAAGAATAACTTCTCCATTTCCAATTCCTGTTGCAATTATTGCTGCAGAATTAGCAACCTTTGCCGTATTTATTTTTGAAGAATACCCATTAATCAACGGTTTTGCTGTATACTGCGCTACTGTTGCATACTTATTTGCACTGGGAAGCAATAGCGTAGATCCGTTTTTATTGATGAATAATTTGCGTGAATTAACCCCGAATGCAATTGGATGAGAAATATCTAAATCGGAAACAAATATGGCACCATTAATTCTTTTCGAACCTTCTACATCTTCTTGTCGGTTATAATCCAATCTTTCAGTAGTTGGTTTTGGCAATTTAACCTCTGCGTTATTTCCAGTTGCTTTAGGCTGATCTTTTTTGCTATCATCGCCAGGCTTCTCTGCCGAGAAATTAACTGGCGGTAAATCGCCTCTTCTAGATGAAGTTTCTGTTTGAGAAAGTTTCTCTTTTACAATTTCCTGCTGAACGGCCCATTGTGTGGCGGTCTGAAAAGTAATTAAAGTTCCTCCATCATTTACCCAGCTTTTAATTTTATCTACAGTCGCTTTATCCCAGGCACTATAATTTCCTCCAGGAAGCACAAGAACATTATAACGGTTAAGCGAAGTTCTGGCAAAGCTTTGTAAATCCAATTTGGTTACCGGAAGATCCAGTTGTTGATTTAATAAAAACCATACCTGACCTGCTTCAGAAGAAGTAACGCCCTGGCCGAAGGCGAGTGCCACTTCAGGTTTACGTACCGCTTTAACATTACTACTCCCAAGATCTATACCTTCAGCACTAAATCCACTTGAAACGGGGGTAATTTCGATATTGGCCGATTTGGCAACATTATTTAACGAAGCCAAAAGTGAATCGGCAGAAACAGTTTGGCCAACAACAGGAATAACCAGTGCGCCTGGTAAATAGGTTTTTTTACCACTTGAGGTATTGGCAACAAAAGATTTAAATGCTGTTTTTACCAGGATGTTTTTTAATTGTAACTGGTAAAGTGCTTTGGTATAATTATAATCACTGGAATTAATCAGGTAAGCATAGGCGCCTTTTTCGACATTTAATGACTTGCTTGCTATAGGAAGGTTTTTAACTAAAGCACCCTTCGAAAATGTGCCATTTAGCTTAGCATACTTTAAGCCATAAGCATGAATGATGCTCCAGCCTGTATTGTCATAAAAAATACTATCCTTTAATGCGTTTTCCTCGAAAATAGAGTGAACGATTAAAAAGTTAGCCTGTGCTGATGGAACAATGTATGATTTATTTTTCTCAAAAGTTTTACCATCCTGACTAAGGTTATCAGCAAGTTCGTAAACTTCTACATGGTGCTGCAGCAAGAGCCCAAGAAATTTTTGAGTCAGGTTTTGATCATTCTTATCGCCAAATACAAATCCTTTAGCTGGATTTTTTTGACCTTGTTCAAGCGCATATTTAAAAAAGTCTTTCTGAACTTTAAATAAACCTGCTTTTTCGGCTACGGCGCCTTTAATTGTTGAAAAACTGGTTGCCAGATGATTGCGAATCGTGAAGGCAAACGTTAAGGGGCCATTTGTAGATTCCTGAACAATACCTAAAGAACGGGCCTGTTCGAATGTTGCGGCAACTGAACCAAAAAACTTAGGATAAGTTGATCCGTATATTGGGGATAGGTTATCATAATTCTCTTTTGTGAAATAAAATGAACCAATATCATCAAGTGCTTTTGCATGATATTTTGCTAAAGTAACCTGATAATCGTAAAGAAATTGTGGAATAATTGGGCTTTCGTGACTTTTTGGGGTTGGCTCAAAATAGTAAGTTGCATTGGTACCTTGCTCGTGGAAATCAATCTGCACATTTGGATACCATTTATGAAAAAAAGTTAGTCGGTTACGACTTTCAACCTGTACTAGATTTAGCCAATCGCGGTTTAAATCGGTAAAGTAGTGGTTAGTCCGTCCACCTGGCCAGCCTTCCTGGTGCTCCTTGTCGGCAGGATCGCCAACTGGCGGAAAAGAATGATAGGCGTTTAACCAATTAGCCGCCCTGTCACGGCCATCTGGATTTAATGATGGATCTATAAAAATCACAGATTCTGATAACCAATTCTGTGTTTCGGCATCATTACTGGCCGCAAGAAAATATCCAGTTAACAAACTGGTTTCTGTACTTGATGTTTCATTTCCATGTACACCATATCCTAAATTAATAATTATTGGCGCATTGTTTCCAAGCACTGGTTTTGCTGGGTCAATTTGTGAAAGGTGCTCCTGCCTAATTTGTTCGAGCTTTTGATAATTTGCAGCCGAGGTGATGGTAACAATAACTTGCTCCCGCTGCTCGTAAGTTTTACCAATGCTTTCTACGTGTACCCTATCTGATACCTTTTCAAGTTGTCGAAAATAGGCCACAACCTGATCGTGACGGGTTAAGTAACTCCCAATGGGATAACCTAAAAAAGCTTCTGGCGTTGGTATTTTCGTATCTAGATGAGTGGCTTTTGGAAAGAAATAGCTGTTTTGAGCGGCAGATTGCTGAAGAAAGCCAACACCTAATGCAACGGCAATCTTTAATGTTTTTGAGAAAATTTTCATTTTGTTAAGATTTAGTTTAATAGCCTGGGTTTTGGGTAACATCGGGGTCAGACTGCACATCTGAATAAGGAATCGGGAAGAGCCAGAAATTTTTATTTGCTATGCCCAACACTGCTCCCGCTCTTTCCGTCCTCACTAAATCAAACCAGCGGTGTGCTTCAAAAGCAAATTCGATAGCATTTTCATCTTCAATTGCCTGTATCAATGCCACCTGGGTACTAGCGGTTGTGGCCGAAACATCGGCACGGGCTCTAACTGCATTTAAATCTAATGCGGCATCCGAAAGTTTGTTTTGTTGCGCCCTTGCTTCTGCCCTTATTAAATAAAGTTCTGCAATCCTAATCAGGTATGATGGATCTGTGCTGGTTGCCGTAGTATTATAAAGCACACCATAAACAGTACTTCCGCTACCCGCAATAAGCGTATTTCTTGTTCCTCCAATGGCTGGATTATTTAACTTGGTTATCAATCCATCTGATGGTTTTAATGTAAATTGTCCGCCAGAAGAACTTGGATACCAAAGATTCCAGTAACTGTTTCTGTCGTTCACCGAATAAGCAAGTTCTAATACCGATTCTGCAGTTTGGAAAGGTGCAGTAAAAAAAGATTTATAAGGTTTAACCAACGAATACTTTGTATTGTTAATTACCTGAGTTGCGTATATCTCTGCATCTGCCCATTGCTTTCTGTAAAGATGCAACCTTGCTCTAAGTGCACGGGCAGCACTTTTCTGCGCCCTATTTCTGGTTGTTGCATCTTCAGGTAGCAACTGTTCTGCCTGTATTAAATCTGCAAGAACCTGATCGTAAGTTTGTTCGAGTGTGCTGCGCTTAATACCTTTCAATACGCTTAAATCTGTGGTGGGTTTTAGTTGCAACTGTACCCCTCCCCAACCTCTTCCTAAGTCGAAATAAGAAAGTGCTCTGATAAAATAAGCCTCTCCTAAAATTTTATTCTTTTCCGCAACAGTTAAAAGTGGATCGTTAACGTTTGGTACATAAGCTATAACACTATTTGCAGAATTGATTGTACGATAAATACTTTGATACGCAGATACGGTAATTACATTATCTGTCGGAATGGCATTCTGATCAAGCTGAAGATATTCGCTTAAGGTTCCGTTAAAGATTACATTATCTGTGGTAATGGTGCCTAATGTAGGATAACTTGAAGCATAATAACCTTGCAGACGATCGTAAGTACCAATAATAGCAGCTCTGGCTGTACTGGCATCAGTTATAGAGTTTTCAGTAGGAAGCGCATTATTGGGTGCTTCTTCCAGGTATTTTTTGCAGGATGCCGACAGCAACACTACGGCAAGAAAAATTGCATTTTTAATATATGATGATTTCATTTTCTTAAACATTAGGATTAAAAAGTAACGCTGGCGCCAATCTGGAAAGTTCTCGGTTGAGGTACGGTTGCCCAATCGTAACCCACTGTATTTTGATTATTGGATTGCGAGCTCACCTCTGGATCCAATCCGCCATAATTTGTAAAGGTTAACAGGTTTGTTCCTTGTGCGTAAATTCTAAATTTACTTACGCCAATTTTGCTTAATACATCCTTAGGCAAGGTATAACCGAGGGTTAAAGTTTTAAGTCTGATAAACGAGCCATCTTCCAGATAGCGTGATGATAAACTGGCAACATTTCCACCATAATTATTTGCGGCACCACCATTTTGAGTTGGATTTGCACTGTAAGTGGTTAATCTTGGAATATCCGTTACATCACCTGGTTTTTGCCATCTTTCCAGCTGACGGGGAAGAAATCCAATATTGGCTTGTGTACCACCATGAACCATAAAGAAATCGTTCATGTTCATAATTTTGTTTCCTTGTTGAAAGTAAAAGAAGAAGCTTAAATCAAATCCTTTAAAGGTGAAATTATTGGTCAATCCACCAGTATAATCTGGAAGCGCATTGCCAACAATCTGGCGATCTGCAGAGGTAATCAAACCATCCCCGTTCACATCTTCATATACTGCATTTCCCGTTTGCTCATCTACCTTAAGCTGTTTGTACAACTGAAAAGAGTTGGTAGAATAACCTTGTCTTAAAATAGAAATATTCCTTCCTGAAGCACCTAGACTAATATCTGATGCGAGTTTTTCTATTTTATTATTGTTAAAGGAGATGTTGAAATTGGTTGTCCACTGGAAAGCATCTGTTTCTATATTTGTTGAGTTGATTCCCAGTTCAAAACCTTTATTTCTAACTGCACCAAAATTTTGCAAATAGGAAGTGAAACCAGAGCGATATGGTACTGGAACGTTCAGTAATAAATCGTAGGTATATTTATTATAGTAATCTGCAATAATGCTTAACCTGTTTTTAAAAATACCGATTTCGGCCCCAATATTAAATTGTCGGGTGGTTTCCCATGTTAAATCTGGATTAGCTAATTGCGTTGGAGCGATGCCAGGCTGTTCGAGGTAGTTAGCTCCCGACGACCATAAACCTTGGGCTGCATATGCGCCAATACCATTTTGGTTGCCAGATAATCCTAAACTGGCTCTAATTTTCAGTTCATCAAAAAAGTTAAGCTTTTTGATAAATTCTTCCTGACTTAACCGCCATGCTACACCTCCAGAAGGAAAATAACCCCATCGATTATTGGTTCCAAATTTTGACGATGCATCCGCACGAATACTTCCATCAATCGTATATTTTCCATCAAAAGTATAACTCACTTTACTGAAAAAGGACACCAGCTTAGATTCTGCCCTTGAAGCTGAGCCTGATCGTGTCGCCGCTACAGATACTGAACGTAAACTGTTCGCTGCAAAACCAGTTCCGCTGGCACTGGTGCTTTCATTCAATACCGTATTAAGGGTATTTCCAATCAGCGCATTTAGGTTATGTTTTTTGTTAGCACCAAAAGATTTCACAAAGCTCAAAACTTGTTCGTTGGTAAGTACCAGATTTTTATTTTCTATGGATGATGCTGAACCATTTGAAGCAATACCTGCACTGATTAATGTGTTCGAGTAGCTGTTATCATATTCACTACTATTATCAATACTCCAGCTACTACGCAATTTAAGGCCTGGAAGAAAAGTATATTCTCCAAAAATATTGCCAATGGTTCTCCAACCTACAGCTTTACTGTCGAGATTTTCAATTAGTGCCAGGTGATTATCAAAACTTCCGTAACGGGCATAAGTGCCATCTGCATTATATATTGGTAAGTACGACCTTGGAAAAAGCGCTGAGTTAATTACTCCCGTTGGATTATTATCACTGCCACTTAGGTTTCGTTGCGACCTGGTAAAATTAATACTGGTTCCTACTTTTAGTTTGTCGGTTAAGTACGTATCATAATTTAGCCTTGCAGAATAACGCTTATAATCAGAAGGTTTTACGATAGATTCCTGGCCTAAGTAACCCAAACCAATGTAGTAAGTACTTCTATCGGTACCGCCTTGTGTAGAAACTTCATAACTTGAAGTTCTGGCTGTACGGAATAATCCATCTATTCTATCATAAGTTGGCTGACTGGCAGGGTTTGGAAAGGGTAATACAACCGTTGTTGGATTTAAGCCATTATCGATTGCTGTGTTAATGCGTGATTCATTAGTAAGCAAAGCGACTTCTGGTCCAGAGGCTACTTCAAATTTATTAATTGCAGTAGACCAGCCTTGAAAAGTATTCAAGTTTATGTTTGCTTTTGTATTACGCTTTCCACGCTTAGTGGTTACAATGATCACACCATTTGCTCCTAAAGAGCCGTAAATGGCTGTTGCATTGGCATCCTTTAATATCTGAATATCTTCAATATCAGAAGGATTTAGGTCGGCTATCGGATTTGATGCCTGCTGATTACCGAGACCAGCAGAGATCGGGTCGGCGTTACTTACAAAAACCCCATCGATGATGTAAAGTGGATCTACTGATGCGTTAATGGAATTATTTCCCCTAACGCGGAAAGTAATTCCACCGCCTGGAACTCCAGAATTTGAAGTTACCTGAACACCAGTCGTTTTTCCCTGAAGCAGTTGATTAAAACCACCTGATGGTTGATTCTGAACAACCGAACCGCTTACACTGCTAATCGAACCTGCTATGTATTTTCTTTCCTGCGTACTATAGCCTGTTACCACAACATCATTCAATTGGTTTTGACTCTCCTGCAAGCGTACCGTAACTGGGCTACCATCTACACGTTGTTCCTTTTGCTCAAACCCAATAAAACTTACGATGAGTGTGTATGGAAATTTCTGCCCTGTAATAAAACTAAAGCGACCATCTGGATCTGTTGATACGCTATGGGTGGTACCTTTGATTTTAACAACCGCACCTGGTATGGGCTGACTGTTTGCGGCATCGAGTACTGTTCCGTTTAACCTGGACTGGATAGTTGGCGTTACCTGTGCGTTGGCCAATGCAGACCAGAAAACGCAAAAAAACAGGTAAAAGCCCTTTCTGTAAAGATTTTTCATTTTTGTATTTTTAAAAAGTTTAGATATAGTTTCTCCATTAACCACAAATGGCCTACATGGAAAAAGAAAATGAAATTTGATTTAGCAGATTATAATCTGCCTGGAGAAGTTTAGTTAAAGCCCATGCTATAACACATGCACATCATTAAAGCAATGCATTTGTGGCCTCCAATGAAAAGAGAATTTGAAAAATTAAAATGTTGTAAATTCAGGAGTAAGTTTTTGTTCATGATTAATTATATTAAATCTATAGATTTAGTAGACAAATAAAAGCAATTACCGCTACTAAAACAAATTTTATTCTGCAATAAAATCCATTAACCTGCGTTAATCAGAATATAATTCTGCAATACATAAATTTAACGTCACATACGACTGCGGAATAGAGCGGAAGCCTACGGTTATTTCTAAAAAAGATAAAAAAAAAATTAAGCATTGAATTGCTTTTAACTGTTAATTCAACGATAAAAACATCAACCATTCAAAATCTTATCGGGTATGTCTGGCCCGATTTGCTCTTTTATCACTCCCCTCTATTGATTTTGAGATTGTTGAAGTATTTAAATTATATATTTTTCAGCCGATTTCCGTAGCAGAGTAATCAACAATTACATCACATAAAATTCAAGATTACCCGCATCGATATCAGTTACTGTTTTTAATTGATAATGAGCTTCTCACTAACTAGAATAATGGATCATCACCTGTCACCTACCTAGCATATTAAAAGCAGTCGGTATTCCCCTTGGTTTTCTAGTGGCGCACGGTGAATACAGGGCAAAGCACTCTGGCCAGGATGATCAACAGCTAATTTCCACAAATGGCCTGTGTCTAAATTAATTGAGGTGGCACCTGGTTTAGGCTGGTAATGTAGATCAAAAAAATATTCGCTTAGGAAGCTTTCGAATCCTTCATCTGGCCCATCGTATAATGCTTCGAGCTTTTGACGAATCTCGGGGATCAATACCTTTTTTTCAGCCTGATGATTAGCAATAATATCACTTGCCGCACCATGATAGGTACATAAAAAGGTATCGGTATCCTCCGCAGAACGATCAACATGATAGGAGTAAACATCTGTAGAAATAAAGCCAAGCTCTTCATCGCGTGCATAACTTTTAATCAGGTTCAGCACAGGTAAGGCACCGAGGTCCTGGAGTAAATTCAGATCGTTAATTATTATATCCCTTGCAATCACTCCTTCTTCCGACAGCGGCAAAATTAAAAGATCTTGAATAGAAATATCCGTTATATCATCTTTTGCCTGCAGCTTGGAAACGATTTCGCTGAAATCTCCTTTTAAATCCCTGAACCAGCAAACAGCGTTGTTTTCCCCCTGAAACCTCATGCTAATCAGTTCGTTAAATGATGAAACCACTTTAACCTGGTTGCTTTCTGAAAATTTGTTATCCATACTTACCCACAAAAATAAATAATCAGTTTCAATACCCACAAAAAATCGTTTGCAGATACTTCGACTACGCTCAGCATGACTTGATGTTCATGGTTGCTATTGACGATTAAGGTGTTGAAGTTTCCCCACCAAAAACATCAAAACTAATATTGCTATATTTGATGAGGACCAACAACAGATGATCAGCGAACACCAACATTACGACTTATTTGGCAAAACACTATTAGAAGTTTTGGTCTTAAAGCCGCCTTTCGTTTACAAAATGCCTTCAGCAGATAATGCCTGTTTTCATTATATGCTCGAAAATGAAATGGAATACAAAGTTGATGAGAAACAGTTAAACGTTGGCAACAACGAATCGGTGCTGCTTAATTGCAGAACCGTTGGCAACCATATGACCAGTTTGAGTTCTGCAAGCCAAAACAAGTTGATTATTGTACATTTCCATCCCGATATTTTAAAAAAAATATACGACAGGGAATTGCCAAGGCTTTTGCAACAGCCAAAAAATAATGTTTCGAACAAAACCAGCGAAAAAATTAACAACGAGTTTTTAATCCAGAAGTATATTGAAGGGTTACTGTTTTATTTCGAAAACCCCTTGTTGGTTAATGAAGATATTTTGGTGTTGAAATTAAAGGAGATTATCATTTTACTTTCTCAAACTAAAAATGCCGATGCTGTACAAATGATTTTGGCGCAGTTGTTCTCCCCTACCATTTATTCCTTCAAACAAATTATAGAAGCCAATCTATTCGCTCCCATTACCCTTAATGAACTGGCAGATTACTGCAACCTCAGTTTATCATCATTCAAAAGAGAATTTGCAAAACATTACAACGATACACCTGCCAACTACATTAAAAGCAAGCGACTGGAAAAAGCATCGGAACTCTTGATGGTTTCCAATATGCGCATTACAGAGATTGCTTTTGAATGTGGCTTTAACGAACTGGCCAATTTTACCAGGAGTTTTCACGATAAATTTAGCATTACGCCCAGCCATTACAGGTTGAACCAAATTGCCAAATAATTGAACCAAATAGCAAAAGGCCTTTCTGTTTTCTACTCCATATTTGCATTGTCAATAACGACAAAAAATATAAAAACTAGAAAACATGAAACGTACAGCGCAAGCACAATGGTTTGGTAACCTAAAAGAAGGTAAAGGCGACATCACTACACAAAGTGGAATTTTAAACCACACTAACTATAGTTTCAAAACCCGTTTTACAGGCGAAGAAACAGGTACCAATCCTGAAGAATTATTAGCGGCTGCCCATGCGGGCTGTTTCACCATGGCGGTTAGTGCAGCCTTAACCGAAAAAGGTTTAACTCCACAATCATTACACACAGAGGCAATTGTGCAAATGGAAGGTTTGTCCATCACAACCGTACACCTTCACATTACTGGTCACGTAGAAGGTTTAAGTGCTGATGACTTTGGATCGATTACCAAAATTGCGGAAAAGAATTGCTTAATCTCTAAAGTATTAAGCATTCCAATAAGCTCAGAAGCACATCTTTTAGCCTAATTAAAGATAAAATTATGGGATTATCATCATTAGGAATTTTTCATACCATTATAGGTGTTGCGGCTATTGTTGCCGCAATCATATCTTATATTAAATATGCAAAAATCAATTTAGCAGTAACATCAGGCAAAATATATGCTTACAGTACCATCATCACCTCGTTAACCGCCCTGGGCATTTCAAAACACGGTGGCTTTAATGCAGGCCATGTATTCTCCATATTTATCCTGATTTTAATTGGAGCAGCTTATTTCCTGTTTAGTCGAAAGCCAGGCAATAACAGAAATCGATACGTAGAAAATTTCCTGCTCTCCTTCAGTTTTTTTCTATCGTGGGTGCCCACCATTAACGAAACCTTTACCCGTGTGCCACTTGGACACCCCTTGGCAAAAGGCCCAACTGATTCAATTATTGGCCAAACCTTATTGGTGCTGCTGGTTTTATTTATCGCAGGTTCAGTTCTACAATTTTTCAAACAAAAGAAAATTAACAAGACACTTGACCTTTAAATAAGCCACCCAAAAAAGTTTTAATATTCAAATTCCTGTTCAAACCTGGGCAGGAATTTTTGAATGTTGATTAAATCATAATTCAAAGTCATCAAGGAATCTTTTGCGGGTTTGATTTACATGTTCGGGGAGAAACACCCTCCTTATTTTAAGGAGGGGTTGGGGTGGTTTAAATGAATTATATTATCTTAATCGGAGGCCGAAAGATAAATAAAGTCATATAGACAGAGCAAGTTATGCCATGAACTATGGAATCAGATGAGATGCACGCAGCTCATCAAACAATTCGAAAAACGTTTCTTCCGTATCCTGATAAACCTGAAAACCCATTTTCCTACTCTTGCCCATGTCGGTCATCACTTCAATTGGTCTGCCTAAATCCAGATCTGTATGCCATGCCGAAGACAAACGACTAAGTTCGGTTTCCTTAAGCTGGTATTTTTTAGCAATTTCTGCCCAGATCGCTGCATCACCAGCCATCTCCTTTTCCAATGGTTTAATATCCATTTCAAAACCCACAGCCTCAATACCAAAGTAATCAGCTAAACGGAACCAGAGTCTGCTCCAGCGGAAAACTTCGCCATTTACGACATTAAATGCCTGGTTCTTTGCAGCATCTGTGGTAGCAGCCCAGATCAGATGTTTAGCCAACACTCTGGCATCTGTAACATCCGAAATCCCGTTCCATTGCGCTTCCGATCCAGGCCAAATGAATTTTCGCCCAGTTTCTTTGCAAATCGAGGCATAAGCAGCCAGGGTGGTGCCCATGTTCATCGCATTCCCGATAGCCTTTCCAATGACGGTGTGCGGACGGTGGATGCTCCAGCTAAACCGATCACGGGTTGCAGCCGCATAAACCTCGTCTTCCTGTGCGTAATAGAAGTTTTCAATATCCAATCTTGGGTGAGATTCCCGTACAGGCGTTTCAGGTAAAAATCCTTCCTTCGCATAAGCCTCGAATGGGCCGAGGTAATGTTTTAGTCCCGTCACCAAAGCCACATGTTCTACTGAGCCTTTGGCCGAAAGAACATCCAAAAGATTTCTAACCATGAGAGCATTAACCCTTATATTTTCAGATTCCGTATCCTGGCGCATCCAGGTGGTAATAAATATGTGTGTAGGTTTAATGTCTTTTAACCCAGCTCTCAGGCTTTCCATCTCCAGCAAATCTGCTGAAATGGGTTTCAAACCTTCAATATCTGTATTCGGTTTACGGGCAAGACCAAAAGTTTCCCAGCCCGCATTAATTAATTCTTTGGCTAAGTTGGAGCCAGTTATACCACTCGAACCTACTACCAATGCAACTTTATTTCTCATGTTTTTTTATACAATATTAACGTTAAGGCCATGTTTTTTTCTTGATCTGCATCATGAAATAATCTTGACCTGGATCAAGTAAACAATTCTCTGGTGGGTTTCCTTTGGGTGAAAAGCTTATCTTTGCCAGCGAAAATGGTAGAGGTACTTTTTGAGCATATAGAAAAAAAGGTGACGTTAAGCGATGCAGAACGGTCAGCCGTAAAAGATTTTTTTACACCAAAAAGTCTTCGTAAAAGACAATACCTGCTGCAAGCTGGAGACAGCTGTAAATACCTGGCTTTCATTGCAGAAGGTTTGCTGAGAACTTATAATACCGATGATAAGGGAAATGAGCATGTGAGTGTATTTGGATGGGAAGGCTGGTGGCTTTCAGACTTTAACAGTTTTCTAACTGGAGTACCAGCCATTTATAACATCGATGCCATCGAAGATGCACAGCTACTGCTACTTTCGCGTGCAGACTACGAAAAACTGACCCTGAATGTACCCATTATGGATCGCTATTTCAGAATACTTTTTCAAAACAGCATCCTCACAAAAGAACGAAGGCTGACCAGTTCGATCAGCCACACGGCGAAAGAAAAATACCTGGAATTTATCAGTAGCAATCCCGAAGTATCCCAGCGCATTCCCCAGCATTTGATTGCTTCATATCTAGGTATCGCACCCGAAACAATTAGCCGTATCAAAAAAGATTTGCTAAAAAAATAACCACATTTTAATCCTGAGCGAAGTCGAAGGGCAACCCAGCTTATCATCAACTGTCACCCTGAGCGAAGTCGAAGGGCAACCCAGCTTATCATAAACTGTCACCGGGAGCGAAGTCAAAGGGCAACCCAGCTTATCATAAACTGTCACCCTGAGCGAAGTCGAAAGGCAACCCAGCTTATCATAAACTGTCATCCTGAGCGAAGTCGAAGGGCACTTACTAAAAATCAGCTAAAAAATCCAGGTATGATTTTACACCCTCCTCGATATGAATATCTGAAGCATTATGTTCCATTCCATAAAAAGCGAAGAGTGGTTGGTAATCTGCCTTAATATATTCAAAACTTAATTCAAATGGCCTGGTAAGTTCATTTAGCGGATACTTGTAAATTCCTGATGTACTTAACTCATACGGTTCAACGCCTAAGGATATGGCTAGCGCTATTTTTTTTCCAGCCATACGATAACCACTTTTACTACCGTAAGCCCAGCCATGGGCTAAAACTTCATCGAGCCATTTCTTTAAAAACGAAGGACAATTAAACCAGTAGTAGGGAAATTGAAAAATAATTTTATCGTGCTGTTCCACTAAAAGCTGTTCCGCTAAAACATCTATTTTTTCATCTGGATAAGCTTCATGTAACTGATGAATCGTATAACTTTCAGGAAATTTACTTAATTCCTCTATCCATCTTTTATTAATTACAGATTCGTTTATATTTGGGTGGGTGACAATTATCAATGTTTTCATCTTAAGTTTTTAAAATATTTAACACAAAGTTATTACCTAACCCAAGCTTTTGTATATTAACTGCCAATTGTTAGGTACTATATAAAATGTAAGTAATGAGTGAGATTAAAGAAACGTCGACCAACTTCGCCAACAAATTAGCTCTTGCCGATGAATGTCTGGAAGCCTACGCTTCAAATATTATTGGAGGTCAGTGGACTTTGGTAATCTGTTCCTGGTTATTGAATGGAAAGCTGAGGTTTGGAGCGCTAAAAAAAAACTTACCAAACATTACCGAACGAATGTTAACCTTACAATTGCGGAAGCTGGAAGAAAATAAAATAATCAGTAGAACGGTTTACGCAGAAGTTCCTCCTCGTGTAGAATATGAATTAACACCAATTGGATACGCATTAAAACCTGTAATCAAAGCATTGGAAAGCTGGGGTGATGAGCACAAGAAATTAATGAACGAACCCCAAGAAGTTTCTGGTTCAAAAAATTGAGGTGCTTTAATTATTGAATAACAGCTTCAAATACATAAAAATCACCCCGCTATGCCGCTTCGTGATAATTAGCAGCTTGCAATGCCTGAACATGATTTCTCACTTGAAATCCAATGGGTAACTCAAAGGGCGTATAATTAACAAATAATCCAGCTTCCAGATCCAATTCTAGGCGGTTAACAGTATCAATCAATAAATGTTTTACCTCATTAACATCTGGAGTAATTTTCCATGAAGCTGGCGACGATCCAATTTTGAAGGATTCCATGAATTCATTGGAGATATACATGGGCAATCCACTTCGCATATACATATGTCTTTGCTGAGAAGTAATGCAATGGCCGATTTGCCAAATTATATTATTGTTAAAACCCGCAGGAATTTTAAATAATATCTCATAATTACTGGTTTCCATTAATTGAAATAGCCTGATCCTGCTAGCTCTTAAAATTTCACATTCGAAACGTTCATTAATCATTTAAATTGATTTAAGTCTTTAATAAAGCTAGAAGCCATAGTATTCTCTAAATTAATCTTTTCAGATTAATGTTCAAACTTAGTACCTTTTAGGAATATAGAAAGCAAAAGTATATTATTGATTCATATTATGCTTCGCGTACCCTAACCTGCAATGCCATTAACTTAAGGAAAAACAAAAAAGAATGGTCATCCTGAGTGTTATCGAAGGACAGATTATTTTTGTTTTCGACGATCGAATTGGTCTTCGACTACGCTCAGACTGACAACACTTAGGGAAAACAAAAAAGAATGGTCATCCCGAGGGTTATCGAAGGACAGATTATTTTTGTTTTCGACCATCAAACTGGTCTTCGACTACGCTCAGACTGACAACACTTAGGGAAAACAAAAAAGAATGGTCATCCTGAGCTTACTCGAAGGACAGTTTATTTTTTGTTTTCGACCATCAAACTGGTCTTCGACTACGCTCAGACTGACAACACTTAGGAAAAACAAAAAAGAATGGTCATCCTGAGCTTACTCGAAGGACAGTTTATTTTTTGTTTTCGACCATCAAACTGGTCTTCGACTACGCTCAGACTGACAAAACTTAGGAA
>Ga0247813_10001021_pt1 | contig 22299 bp, 21 predicted proteins | sample UWRJL169409C1_FD_180719 | JGI IMG/M metagenome (GOLD analysis project Ga0247813, IMG submission 180719) | Plant litter microbial communities from Arlington Agricultural Research Station in Wisconsin, United States - UWRJ-L169-409C-1 | ecosystem: Environmental > Terrestrial > Plant litter >...
GGACGCGCGCATGGCCAAGACCGAGCTGAAGGTGCCCACGATGTGGCTGCAGGGCCTGTGGGACCAGGAAGACATGTGGGGCGCGGTGCACAGCTATGCGGCGATGGAGCCGCGTGACACCGGCAACACGCTTAACTATCTGGTGATGGGCCCGTGGCGGCACAGCCAGGTCAACTATGACGGCAGCAGCCTGGGGCCGTTGAAGTTCGACGGCGACACCGCGCTGCAGTTCCGCCGCGATGTGCTCAAGCCGTTCTTCGATCAGTACCTGGTCGATGGCGCGCCCAAGGCGCAGACACCGCCGGTGCTGATCTACAACACCGGTGAAAACCAGTGGGACAAACTGCAGCAATGGCCGCGCAGCGTGGCGCAGTCCAAGCCGTTGTATCTGCGCGCGGGCGGCAAGCTGTCCTTCGAGGCACCGCAGGCGGGTGAGGCGACGTTCGAGGCCTATGTGTCCGATCCGGCCAAGCCGGTGCCGTTCGTGCCACGCCCGGTGCGGTTCGCCGACCGCGATATGTGGACCAGCTGGTTGGTGAAAGATCAGCGCTTCGTGGATGGCCGGCCGGACGTGCTGACCTTCGTCAGTGAGCCCTTGACCGAACCGCTGCGGATCGGTGGTGCGCCGCAGGTCAATCTGCAGGCGGCCACAAGCGGCAGCGATAGCGACTGGGTGGTGAAGCTGATCGATGTGTATCCCGACCAGACGCCGTCGACGCCGGAGATGGGCGGCTACGAGCTGTCAGTCTCGATGGCGATCTTCCGTGGCCGGTACCGCGAGAGCTTCAGCGACCCGAAGGCGATTGCAAGCAACCAGGTGCTGGACTACACGTTCGGTCTACCAACGGCGAACCATGTGTTCCAGCCGGGCCATCGGGTGATGGTGCAGGTGCAGTCGAGCCTGTTCCCGCTGTACGACCGCAATCCGCAGACGTTCGTGCCGAACATCTATCTTGCCAAGCCGGGCGATTACCAGAAGGCGACGCAGCAGATCTGGCACGCGCCGCAGCAGGCCAGTTTCATTTCATTGCCGGTGTACTGAGCGCCGGAGTATCGCGCGCACGTATGTTGCCGGATGCATTGCATCGCCAAGGGACAGGCGCTAGCGTGCAGCTCCACTTTGCATGATGCGACCGATGAAAAGGATGTTCGTGGTAGGCGCGCTGATGTCGCTGGCAGGCGGCGCGCCGGCGCAGTCTTTCACCGTGCTGGGCAACAGTTTCGGCGCCGAGGCGCTGGTGTCTCTGGATGGCCGCCTGCTGGTGCCGCCCAATGGCGCGCGCATGCATCGGCTGTCCGCCGACCGCTGGATGCGCGCGCAGGGCCCCGCCACGCCGCAGCAGTGGTACGACGATGCAGGACGACTGCTGCGTGAGGACCGCGGTTACACCGAGTACCACGAACGGTTCGTGCTGCCGCAGGCCGCATCCGGTGATCCTGTCTGGGAGGCGTTCATCCAGGCCGATGGTGAGGCGGTCGGTGGCCGGGGCGTGGTGGATGCGCTGGGTCAGGTTCGCCTTCCGGCGCTGAAGGATGGCGAATGGGTGCCGTTGGCGGTACCCGATCGCGTGCTGTGGAACGCCCGCAGTGGTCCGCTGCGCTTCCATGACCTGCACGGGCGCGTGGTCATGGAGCTGGACGAGCGGCAGGTCCAGTGGGTGGCTGGGCCGTTCGCCGGCCGCCACGTGTATGTCGCGTGCAGTGTCCAGGCGCCTGAGCACTGCAACGTGCTGGATGAAGACGGTACAACGCTGTTTTCCGATGACATCGACGCCCTGCTGCCGGTCACCGACGGTGGCTGGTGGCTGCGGCGGGGCGAGCTGTGGCGGCGGGTGGATGCACAGGGCCGGGCGACGGACAGTGCGCGCTACCACCAGGATGGCCTGTATCCCCGTTATCGCCAGTATGGCGGCACTGCGGGCCGGCGCGACTGGCCCGAGCAGGTCAACCGGCACGCCACCGGCAGCGCCGAGGACACGCCCGAGCCCGGCTGGCTGATGGCCGACGGACACTTTGCCGCACAGCACGGCAACGTGCGCCTGGATTACTGCGGTGGCCGCTGGCAGGTGCTGGACAACGAGGGCGCCAACCCGCCCACCGCTGCCCCGGCCGCGCTGGCGGTAGTGCTCGACGAACCCGATGCCGAACAACGGCAGGCACCGCCATGGCGCGTGCGCCATCCCACCGGGAACGACACTGCAGCGGTGCTCGACTGCGACGGCGAGGTGGTATTCGCGCCGTCGAACGTGGACAGCTTCGATGCAGTTGCCGGTGGGTTGCTGGGCACATTCGGCGGCGAATCCTCGCCACGCCTGTGGTGGGATGGACGCACGGCCTACACGGTGCCCGCCGACATGGCCATCGACGAAAACCACGTCGCCCCGCCGTTGCTGGTGCTCCGGGAGCAGGCCGCCGGCGTCAACCACCTGTACAACCTCGAGCGTGACCGCATCGTGGGTCGTCCGTTCGAAGGTGTGGTGCGCATGGACGGTGGCCGGGTGGTGTTCCGCCGGGACGGGAAACTGGGCATGATGCTGGCCGATGGCAGCGAACCGGCGCCGCCAGAGAGCTTCGATATCCTGCCCTGGGGCACGGACCGCACCTGGACGCGCCGCTATCTGGACGGGGACGATGAGGAACTGGTCCTGCTGGATGCCAACCATCAGGTGCTGCTGCGGCGACGCCTGCTGTTCAGTGGTGTGGAACTGCAGTCCACCTGGCAAGGGGACGTGGAAAGTCAGCCGCTGACGCTGGTGAATCTCGGTACGATGCGCTTTGCCGATGGTGAGTACTTCGTCCAGCAATGGCTGGATCGCGACGGACAGGTGCTGCTCAGCGACATCAGCTGTCCGGCACCCGCCAATGGCCCGCCCTCGAAGGGCAAGGGCGTCCTGCTCGGGCGCGGGTGGCGCGTGGACAGTGTGCCCACGCGCCCCTGCAAGCTGCCCCGGGCGCTGCTGCCGGTGCTTGCCGGCGGCGATGTGACCGATGCGATGCGCGACCGGTAACCGCGCGCGGATCAGCCGGAAACGCTGGGGTAGTCGGTATAACCGTGCGCACCGCCGCCGTACAGCGTGTCCTGGTCCAGCTCGGACAGCGCCACGCCGAGACGGAAGCGCTCGACCAGATCCGGGTTGGCGATGAAGGGGCGACCGAACGCGATCATGTCCGCATAGCCCGACGCCACGGCGGCTTCCGCGCGTGCCTGGTCATAGCCGTTGTTGGCGATCCAGGCACCGGTGAACTTGGCGCGCAGGGCGGCGTAGTCGAAGGCGATGTTGTCGCGTGGGCCACCGGTCGCCCCTTCGATCACATGGATGAAGGCGAGCGGGCCGATGGCATCCAGGCGCTCCACGGTGCGTTCGAACAACGGCTGCGGGTTGGAATCCTCCGCGTCGTTGGCAGGCGTCACCGGCGACAGGCGCACACCAGTGCGTTCGGCGCCGATTTCCGAGACGATCGCGCGGACCACTTCATCGAGCAGGCGGGTGCGGTTCTCGATGCTGCCACCGTATTCGTCGGTGCGCTGATTGCTGCCATCGCGCAGGAACTGGTCGATCAGGTAACCGTTGGCGGCATGCACTTCCACGCCGTCAAAACCGGCGGTGATCGCGTTGCGCGCGGCCTGGCGGAAGTCCTGGATCAGGCCGGGAATTTCGTCCAGGCGCAGGGCGCGTGGTTCGGAGACCTCTTCAAAGCCCTTGGCCGTGAACGTTTTGGTGTTGGCACGCAAGGCACTCGGTGCTACCGGGACCTCGCCCTCGGGCAGCAGGCTGGTGTGTGAGATGCGGCCGACATGCCACAGCTGCAGCACGATCTTGCCGCCGCGTGCATGCACCGCATCGGTGACCTTCTTCCAGGCGTCGATCTGGGCTTGGCTGTAGATGCCGGGTGTGTCGAGATAACCCTGGCCCATCGGGCTGATCTGGGTGGCCTCGGCAATGATCAGGCCGGCGCTGGCGCGCTGTTCGTAATACTGGATGGCGAGCGGATTGGGGATGCGGTCGTGGATCGCGCGGTTGCGTGTCAGCGGTGCCATCGCGACGCGGTTGGCGACGTCGATGGCCCCCAGACGGGTGGGGGAGAACAACTGGTCGTCACTGGAGTCTGTCATGGGTTTACCTTGGGGGAGGGGGGGCGCCATCGGCGGAGGAATCAGGTATGTGGGCGTACGACCCCGAGCATAGGCGCAGGTGCGTTGCAGCGATGGGAAGGATTGTTGCGGAGCCTGCTGTGCACGTTCTGTAACGTTTTCGCGGCGTATGGTCGAGGCATGGGCACGCACTGCCCGCAGCCTTATTCCAACCCGAGGAACAACGCGATGATTGATTATCAACTCAAGGGAAAGGTCGCCATCGTCACCGGCGGCGTCTCCGGCATTGGCCTGGCCGTGGCTGAGCTGCTGGCCGATTCCGGTGCGGCGGTGGCGGTGTGGGACCTCAAGGCCGACGCCGTCGAGAAGACCGCCGAGGCGCTGCGGAAGAAAGGCGTGAAGTCGATCGGCATTGCGTTGAATGTCACTGATGAGCACGCCGTTGAAGCGGCCGTGAAGCAGACCGTCGAGGAACTGGGCGGGCTGGATATCGCGGTGAACAACGCGGGTATCGGCGGGCCGTCGGCGGCCAGCGGCGACTACCCGGTGGAGGGCTGGAAGAACGTCATCGACGTCAATCTCAACAGCGTGTTCCTGTGCCAGCGGGCGCAGATCCAGGCGATGCGCAGCGCGGGCAAGGGCGGCAGCATCATCAACATGGCCTCCATCCTCGGCCAGGTCGGTTTCAACAACTCCGCGGCCTATGTCGCGGCCAAGCATGGGGTCGTCGGTCTGACCCAGACGGCGGCGTGGGAGCACGCCGCGGACAAGATCCGCATCAATGCGGTGGGCCCCGGGTTCATCGCCACGCCGTTGCTGGACAAGATGGACCCGAAGGTGAAGCAGGCGCTGGAGAGCAAGCACGCGCTCGGCCGGCTCGGCACCCCGGAGGAAGTCGCTGCGCTGGTGGCCTGGTTGGCCAGTGCGGACGCCAGCTTTGCCACCGGCACGTACTACGCCATCGATGGCGGTTATCTGGCGCAGTAAGCCTTGCAGCGGCAGGCTCACCCGGGCCTGCCGCTGGCTTCACGGTGCTCAGACGCCCCTGTCTGCGACGCTCCGTCCATTGCCGGATGAGAGACGCAGATGGGACTGGAACAAGATCTATCGATCCTGCTGCGCATAGCCGTGGCGATGCTGTTGGGTGGCACCCTGGGCATCGAGCGCGAGATGGGCAAGCACGCGGCTGGGCTGCGGACACACATGCTGATTGCCGGTGCGGCGGCATTGATCGTTGGACTCGGTGACAGCATCGCAGAACACTTCCAGGAAGAGCGTTACCGCGACCTGCTGCAGGTCGATCCGGTCCGTCTGATCGAAGCGGTGGTGGCCTGCGTCGGCTTCGTCGCGGCCGGTACGATCCTGCGGGGCTCGCGCGATGATCAGGTCAGTGGACTGACCACCGCCAGCTCGTTGATCATGGCCGCCGCCATCGGCATCGCGGTCGGCATCGGCGAGTACGTGATCGCCACGGGTGTGAGTGTGCTGTGCCTGATCGTGCTGGTCGTATTCAGCCGTATCGCCAAGAAACTGGAGTCCTCATGAGCAGCGAACGACCGTTCAACATTCAGCGCATCGACCATGTGGTGCTGCGCGTGCAGGATCTGCCGCGGGCCGTACACTTCTATCGCGACATCCTCGGCTGCACCGTGGCCCGCGAGCGCCCTTCGCTGGGCATGGTGCATCTGCATGCCGGCGAATCGATGATCGATCTGGTCAGTGTGGACGGCCCGCTGGGCGCCAAGGGCGGCGCGGCGCCGGGGCGCGAAGGACGCAACGTCGATCATCTGTGCCTGCGCGTGGAACCCTTCGATGAGGCAGACGTACGTGCGCATCTGGAGGGGCAGCAGCTCACGCTGGAAGGGCCGGCCGAGCGCAACTACGGCGCGGAAGGCGATGGGCTGTCGCTGCGCCTGCGTGATCCCGACGGCAATCTGGTGGAACTGAAGGGTCGCTCCAGCGACTGCGGCTGATCGTCCGCAGGGCGGCCGGAAAGACGTTCGACCAATGGTCTGGTTGGCATGCCCTGCGATCTGCGGTTCACTGGGGGCCGTTCCAGCGCAGATGAGCCATGATCATTTCCGCCTCCACCGATTATCGCGCAGCAGCACAACGCCGCCTGCCGCCGTTCCTGTTCCATTACATCGATGGCGGCGCGTATGCCGAGGACACGCTGAAACGCAACGTCACGGACCTGTCGGACATCGCGCTGCGCCAGCGCGTCCTGCGCAACATGTCCGATCTGAGCTTGGAAACCGAGCTGTTCGGCGAACGCCTGGCCATGCCGGTGGCACTGGCACCTGTTGGCCTGACCGGCATGTATGCGCGCCGTGGTGAGGTGCAGGCGGCCAGGGCAGCGGCAAGCCGGGGGATCCCATTCACGCTGTCCACCGTCTCGGTCTGCCCGATCGAGGAAGTAGCCCCGGCCATCGACCGGCCGATGTGGTTCCAGCTGTATGTGCTCAAGGACCGCGGCTTCATGCGCAATGCGCTGGAGCGGGCCAAGGCAGCGGGCGTGACCACGCTGGTGTTCACTGTGGATATGCCGACGCCGGGCGCCCGTTACCGCGATGCGCATTCGGGCATGAGTGGCCCGCACGCGGCAGCACGGCGCATGCTGCAGGCGGTGACTCACCCGCGCTGGGCGTGGGACGTTGGTCTGTTCGGCCGCCCGCATGACCTGGGCAACATTTCCACGTATCGCGGCAGCCCGACTGGCTTGGCCGATTACATCGGCTGGCTGGGCACCAACTTCGACCCGTCCATTTCGTGGAAAGACCTGGAGTGGATCCGCGAGTTCTGGACTGGCCCGATGGTGATCAAGGGCATTCTTGATCCGGACGATGCGCGCGATGCCGTGCGCTTTGGTGCCGACGGCATCGTGGTCTCCAACCATGGCGGGCGCCAGCTCGACGGTGTGCTGTCCACCGCGCGGGCGCTGCCGGCCATTGCCGACGCGGTGAAGGGCGCGCTGAAGATCCTGGCCGACTCCGGCATCCGCAACGGCCTGGATGTGGTCCGCATGATTGCCCTCGGCGCGGACAACGTGCTGCTGGGGCGTGCGTTCGTGTATGCGCTCGCCGCGCAGGGCGAGGCTGGCGTGGCCAATCTGCTGGATCTTATTGCCAAGGAAATGCGCGTGGCGATGACGCTTACCGGCGCGAAGACCATCGCCGATATCGGTGCCGATTCGCTGGTGGACGCCACCCAACGGCGCCAACCACCGGCAGAGCCACCCCATGGGTGGCTGCACGCAAACTCTGCGATCTGACGGTCCAGCCACCCATGGGGTGGCTACCGCGGAAGAATCACTCGCAGCGGACGGCGGTGATGACGTTGTCCTTGTCGATGAACACCCGCAGGCGGTCCTGGCGCAGGTCACGGGTGGTGATCGTGGCCGGGCCTATCGGATTGATCAGGCCGGCGCCGCTCTGCACCAGCAGCTTGCGCATGTTCGCTTCGTCGGCCTTCTGGCCCACGGCCCAGCCCAGCGCGTCGGCCTTGCACAGGCCGGGCCCCTTGATTTCCGGCCCCGGCGTGCTGACGCAGGCGGTCAGTGACAGGCTGCCTGCGAGCATGGTCGCGGCGAGGGGATAACGGGAAAGGGATGCCATCGGGTCGCTCCTGCGGGGTCAGGCGCCGACCATACCACCGCGGTGCGCATGGGCGTGTGGTGGCCACCCCGCGACGGTTCGACGCAGCGAGTATCGCGCGCGCGGGCCAGGACGCCGCCGGCCTGGCGTTACACTGGATACCCGCTCAACATCGGTCATGCCGGGAGTCGCAGGTGCTGCACGTGTTCATGCTTGGCGGGCGGCACGCCCGGGCCCGGATCGAGGTCCACGATGTGGCTTTCGCCAACGTCGATGTGATCGAGGAGGCCTACCCGCAGCTGCGCCAGGACTGGTTCGGCGAGCGCAAAGGGCTGCATGTCGATGGCTGGCTCGCCGTGGATGGGGTGGAGGAGTACCGGGTTCGCTTCGCCGATGTGGCTCCGGCTGTCGGTGGGCCGCGGTTGTATTTTCTCAATCTCGGTGGGTATGCCGCCGGCGCGCTGGGCGAGGCGCATGACTACCGGCTGCTGGTCGCCACCAGTGTTGAAGAGGCCAAGCGCAAGGCCAAGGCGCTGCGCGATGCCAGCTGGTTCAAGCCGCATACCGATGCCCTGCTGGAAGTGGACGACTGCATCGCCATCGATCAGGTCGGCGGCCGCCACGTGCAGCTCGAACGCGGGGACCACCAGGGCATCAGTCTGGTCAGTGACTACATCGTGATCGGCTGAGCGGCACCGATTGCCCGTCGGCCTGTCGCTGGCGCATAGTGTCGCGGTCTTGTGAGGTCCGGCGGTATCGCCGCGACAGGTCAACCAACGGAAACAGAGCATGCAGAGCAGGAAGATCACGGCCGCCTTGATCGTGACGGTGGGAATGGCCTTGGCAGGCAGCGTGATGGCCGCCGAGCCGGAGGCGCCGGTGTTTGGAGGGTGGCGCAATCTGCATTCGGCCAATGGCGCAGCGCCCGTGCTGGAGGATCTGCCGTTCGCGATCCTGCCGCGCGACGTGGCCAAGGGCACCCGCTTTGCGGTCCTGGACCGCGAGAACAAGCAGGCGGTGTGCTGCCTGGTCGTGGACAGCGAACGGCTCGATGCGATCGCGCTGGAAACCCGCTTTCGCCTGCCCGGCGTCTGGATCGCGGATCTGCTTGGCAACGAGGACTTCAACCAGCGTCATGGCGACCGCCATGTGTTCGCGATGAAGCGCGAAGACGCCTTGCTGGACCACGTTTTCTCCGAGGCCGGGGGCGCCTACAGCGATCTGGGTGGGCTGCTGTTGCCGGCCGGTGCCGCGCTGGAAGAGGGCGGCAGCATCAAGCTCGGCGCGACCAGCTACCGCCTGCAGACCCAGTCGCAGCGGTTCGCCGATGACAACGGCGCGCTGGATCGCTACACCCTGCAGCCGCCGGCGCCGGCCGCTCCGGTGGTGGTCGAGGTGCCGTACAGCACGTACTGACACGGAAACGACAGAAGCGGCACGGTACAATCGCGCCCGCCCGCCGGCAGTGCCCGGCCGGGCCTGCATCCCTGTACGAGCCTGTCCGTGATCGCCCGAGTGTCCCTGTCCTGTGCGCTGCTGCTGTTGACCGCCTGCGCCACGCCGGTGTTGCCGCCAGCAAAACCCCAGCCCAACCCGGACGCCCTGTGGGGCATCATCCAGCGCGACTGCGCGGGCGAGGCAGCCCCCCGTGGCAGCTGCCTGGCCGTCGCCGCCGAGGCACGGCGACGCGACGTCCTGCTGAAGGATTCGCACGGCCACTATCAGTTCCTGCTGCTGCCGCTGGATCGGGTGTCGGGCATCGAAAGCCCGGCGCTGCTGCGGGCCGGTGCACCCAATTATTTCGCCGCTGCCTGGGCGGCCCGCAGCCACACCGAGCAGGCGCTGGGCCGGCCGTTACCCCGTGACGTGGCCAGCCTGGCCCTGAACTCACCCCACGGACGCTCCCAGCACCAGTTGCACATCCACGTGGACTGCCTGCGGGCCGATGTCCTGACGCAATTGCGCCGCCTGCAGCCTGCCATCGGCAGCAGCTGGCAGCCGTTGCCCGAGCCCTTGCGTGGGCATGTGTATCTGGCCCGCCACCTGCCGGATGCCGAGCTGACGGCCAATCCGGTCCGCTTGCTTGCCAACCACTTGCAAGACCCCGCCGATATCGGCAACTGGTCGCTGGTGGTGGCCGGGCAGACCGACGCGGCGGGTGCGCCTGGTTTCCTTCTTCTGGCAACCCGCCTGGATCTTGATACCGGCAACAAGGCCAGCGGTGAGGAGCTTCAGGACCACGCCTGCGCTGCCCTGACCGGTGCGGCAGGCCCGCTGGATGGCGTGCTCTGAGGCCTGGCACGTTATAGTGGCCTTTCAATGCGATTCCCGCTTTCGCGCCCGGGCTCACTGGCGCGTCGTATTCGACTTATTCCATGACTGCTGAAACCACGACTCCGCCCACCGCTGCGCCGTCCCAGGCCACCGGTCCGCTGTTTTACCAACAGGCTGTGCCGCTGCGTTCGGACGAGCACGCCAATTGGCGCCTGCTGCCGGAAACGGCGAACTTCGCGGCTGAAACCAACGCGATCCCGGCCGTGATCGGCGAGTTCGGCTCGCTGGCGCAGCACTACCCGATCATCTTCACCGGCCAGGACGCGATGCCGCTGGTGGCCGTGGGTCTGTCCCAGCGCAATCTGTTTGTCGCCGATGGCGTATGGGATGAACAGAGCTACGTGCCGGCGTACGTGCGCCGCTATCCGTTCGTGTTCATGCAGGCCGGTGAGCCGGACAACTACGTCCTCGCCGTGGATGCGGCCGCCAAGCAGGTCAACCAGGGCGACAGCGAAGAAGGCCTGCCGCTGTTCCAGGATGGCAAGGCGACCGAGCTGGTCGACAACGCGATGCGTTTCTGCAGCGATTACACCCGCGAGCACGAGCATACCCGTCGCTTCACGGCCGCCCTGATCGAGAACGAGCTGCTGATCGACCGCAACATCGATGTCACCTTGGCCGATGGCCGGAAGATGTCGGTCAACGGTTTCCAGGTGGTGGATGTGGAGAAGTTCGCCGCGTTGCCGGACGAGACCGTCGTTGCCTGGCACCGCAGCGGCTGGCTGGCGCTGGTGCATCATCATCTGAGCTCGCTGGCGCGCTTCAGCGCGCTGGTGAACCGCCAGAGCCAGGTGCCTGCCGAGGCCTGAGGCCCGGCACGCAGGCAGTAACAAAAACGGCGGCCGCAGGGCCGCCGTTTTTCGTTTTGTGCAAACTGCCGCGATCAGTCGCGGGTACTGACTTCCCAGTTGGCGTGCACCACCCCTGGCTGACGCTGCAGCCGAGCGACCACCGCGTCGAGCTCGTCGGCACTGACCGCCGTGCTGACCAGTATCGCCACCAGCTCGACCGGGCCGTCGCCGTGTTCGCTCACCTGTACATCGCTGACGGGATACTGGGCGGCCTCCAGCGCGTCGACCAGGCGTTCGCGTGCCAGGGGCGTGGCGGCAGGGTCCACGCTCAGGCGCACCTCGTAGGTGGCCTCGGAGGCGGCTTCGTTGATCGGGATGCGGTTGATGGCGTTGACCAAGGGCCGCAGCAGGGTGTTGCCGGCGATGATCAGCACCGTCAGCAGCGCGCCCTCGGCCAGCATGTCCGCACCGGTGCACGCCCCGACCGCCGCCGAACACCACAGCGTCGCGGCGGTGTTGAGGCCGCGCACGTTCATGCCTTCCTTCATGATCACGCCTGCGCCCAGGAAGCCGACCCCGGAGACCACGTAGGAAATCACCCGCACCGCCTCGACACTGCCGGCGATGCGCATGCCCAGATCCACGAAGGCCGCCGCGCCGACCGCCACCAGCACATTGGTGCGCAGCCCGGCGGTGCGCTGGCGGTACTGCCGCTCGGCGCCGATCAGCGTGCCCAGCACGAAGGCGGCCGCCAGGCTGACGACGGTGTCCAGGAAGGGATACAGCTGGAAGGTCTGGATGAAGCGCATGCGGAGTCCTTGCAGGGCAGGGCTTAGGCGAAATCCCGATAAGCATATCCCGGTCGGTCATTTCCTCCTTTCCCGCCTGTTCAGCAGAATCCCGACCCTCTCTCCACCACGATCCGGCGCGGGCCTGCCCGCGCTGGCGCGTTCTTATTGACCGGAAATCTGCATGTCTGTGCTGTATCGCCCGCTGCGTCGGCGGGTCTTGGTTGTGTCGTTGTTGCCCCTGCTTGGCGCGAGTTCACTGGTTCACGCGGCCGATCCGCCCACGCAGCTGGATGCGGTCACGGTCACCGGCTCGCGCATCCCCCGCGCCAGTGTGGAAGGCCCATCCCCGGTCACCGTGATCACCCAGGAACAGATCGAGGCCCAGGGCTACCGAAGCGCCTTCGAAGCGCTCAGCGCGCTGACCGAGAACACCGGCAACGTGCAGGGCGAGGATTTCGGGAATACGTTCACCCCGGCCGCCAACACCATCAATCTGCGTGGCCTCGGCCCCAACCGCACCCTGGTGCTGGTCAACGGTCGCCGCCAGTCGGATTACCCGCTGGCCTACGAAGGCTCGGTCAATGTGGTCAACCTGGCCAACATTCCAAGCGCGCTGATCGATCGGATCGAAGTGCTGGCTGGCGGTGCCTCGGCGGTGTATGGCTCCGATGCGATCGCCGGTGTGGTCAACATCATCCTCAAGAAGACCTATGACGGCGTCGGCATCAATGTGCGCGCCGGCACCACCGAACAGGGCGGCGGCGACAATCAGCGCCTGCAGGCGGTCGGCGGCGGCTCGGGCGAGCAGTGGGACGCGATCTTCGGCCTGGAGATCGCCAACCGCAAGGCGATCTACGGCTCGCAGCGCGATTTCATGGACTCGTTGAGCGATGATCCGCGGGGCGTGGCGCCGCTGGCGACGGCGGTGGCGTATCGCCGCAACGCCTCCACCAATAATTACATCGATCCCGGTACCGACGGCTGTGATGCATCCAGCACCCTGTACGGTGGCAGCGTGTTCCGCGCGCAGAATCCGCGCCAGGGCTGGTACTGCGGCAGCAATGAGGCCGCGCCCACGTTCTGGACCGTGCAGACCGAGAAGCGCAACATCGATGCGTACAGCGCGGTGACCTGGCGCTTGAACGATCGCCAGGAACTGTTCGCCGATGCGGCCATCGGCACCGCACGCATCTACAACAACACCCGTGCGCCGAGCTGGACCTCCTCGCGCAATTACTTCTACAACCAGAACAGCGGTCAGCTGGAAAGCTGGTACCGGCGTTTCGCACCGGAAGAAATCGGCGGCGTACAGCGCAATGCCAACCGGTTCCTGGAGCAGTCCTGGTCGTTCAACGTGGGCGCGCGTGGCAGCATCGGCGGTTCGGACTGGGATTACGAAGCGGCCTACAGCCGCTCGCGCTATGAAAACAAGACGCAGCGCCCGGGCCTGCTGGTCGACATCAATACGTACCTGCTCGGCCCGCAGCTGGGCACCCGTAATGGCGTGGAGGTGTATGCACCGGATCCGTCACGTCTGTATCAGCCGCTGACCCCGGGCGAGTATGAAGGCCTGTCGGGCCGCTACGAGAGCCGCAACGCCGCGTGGCTGCAGACGGCCAGCGTCAGCGTCAACGGGCAGCTGTTCGATCTGCCCGGTGGCCGTGCCGCGCTGGCAGCCGTCGTCGAAGCGGGCAGCCAGGGCTACCGCAACCGCCCGGACCTTGCGCTGGCGCAGGGCGTGTTCTGGAACCTCAACGCGGGTATCCCCGCTGGTGGCGAGCGTGACCGCTACGCGGCCGGTGTGGAACTGCAGCTGCCGTTGCTGGAGCGCTTGACCGCCACGGTGGCCGGTCGTTATGACCAGTACCGCGCGGCCGGTGATCACCTGGGCAAAGCGACCTGGAGCACCGGCCTGGAGTTCCGTCCGTTCGATACGCTGCTGCTGCGCGCCAGTGCAGCGACCAGCTTCCGTGCGCCGGACATGAACTACGTGTTCGCGACCGAAACGCGTGGCTACAACCCCGGCATGACCGACTACTGGCGGTGCCGCAGTGCGGGCCAAGCGTATGACGACTGCGATTTCAGCGGATTGGCGATCGACTACACCAGCGGCGCCAACCCGCAGCTGCAGCCGGAAACCGCCACATCGTATGGCCTGGGCTTCGTGTGGTCGCCTTCGGCCAACCTGGACTTCACGGCGGACTACTACGACATCCGCATCGATGATGAGGTCACCAACCTGGATGCGACCCGCATCCTGAAGGACGAAGCGGACTGCCGCCTCGGCCAGACCGTCGGCGGTGACGCACGCGATATCGGCTCGGCGCAGTGCCAGGACGCGCTGCGCCGGGTGATCCGCAACCCGGCCGATGCCGCCGTGCAGCCCAACCAGGTGGTACGCGTGCTGATCAACCCGATCAACGCCGCCTCCGAAACCGTGCGGGGTATCGACCTGAAGTCGAACCTGCGCTGGGATGCGGGCCGTTACGGTCGATTCTCGGCACGTGTGGCGTACTCGCTGGTGATCGATCACAGCTACCGCCAGTTTGCCGGCGATGACGTGCAGGACCAGCGCAATTCGCTGGATTCCTACCAGTGGCGCAGCAAGGTCAACGGCAGCGTGACCTGGGCGATCAACGACTGGACCGCTACCCTGTACGGCATGCGCTACGGCTCGTTGCCCAAGACCGACGGCAGCGGCCGCATCGCCCCGTACATGACTTACAACGCGAGCCTGTACCGCAAGCTCAATGACAACGCCACGCTCGGCCTGATCGTCAACAACCTGCGCGACAGCCGCCCACCGGCGGACAAGAACGGCGGTGGCTGGCCGTTCTATCCGGTCGGCAACTACGACCCCTACGGTCGCCAGCTGTGGCTGGAGTTCGACTACCGCTTTCTGTAATCGCCTCGCGGGCCCGGCAATGCCGGGCCCGCTGCGTTTGCGGCGCAGGCACCGCAGCTGCTCAGATCACCATCCTGCCCAAGACCGCCAGCGCGAGGATGATCAGCAGCACACCTGACAGGCGTTCGATCCACGGCAGCGCAGCATTGAATCGTTCCATCGCGGCGGCCCGCCCGACCAGACCCGCCATCAGCAGATCCCAGCCGAGCACCACCGCGAACATCCACACCCCGTAGAACCACCGTGTTCCGGCGCCGTTGTCCGGCCCGCTCAACATGGCCGCGAGGCTGGCGTAGAACAAGGCATTCTTGGGATTGAGCAGGGCGGACATTGCACCCAGCCCGAAGGCACGGAACCACGCGGATTTCGGTGCCGGGCGGGACGACACGGCCGGCTGCCCTGCTGGAGCGCGCAGCGTCGCTGCCCCCGCATGGCGCAGGAACAGCACGCCGACATACAGCAGGAAGACGCATCCGGCCACCTGGATCACCTGGAACAGCACGCTGTCGGGCTGCAGCCCCGCCACCCCGGAGAATGCCAGCGCGATGTAGGCACCATTGGCGAGCGCCACGCCGAGGCACGCGCCGCTGGCAATGCGCCAGCCCTGATGGATGGCAGTGCGGGTGATCAGGAAAAAGTCCGGCCCCGGCGACAGCAACGCCAGAAAGTGCACGGCAGCGACGAGCAGAAACTGTTCCATGGGGGCGGGCGTCAACGGGGCGCATGACTGTGCCGATGTCGAGTGATGACGTATTGCACGATATTGCGCGGCGCTCAGCGGCGATAGCGGCCTGGGGTAATGCCGGCGTGGGCCTTGAACAGGCGTTGGAAATGGCTCTGGTCTGCAAAGCCAAGCGCATGTGCGACCTCGGCCAGCGGTTGCCCTTGACCCAGCCGTTCCCGGGCGACATTGATCCGCCGGTTGAGTTGCCAGGCATGTGGGGTAAGGCCAGTGACAGTGCGGAACGCACGGATCACCGCGTAGCGGTCCATACCGGTGCAGCTGGCCAGATCGTCCAGCGACACGCTCGACATCGGCGCGGCGTCCAGCAGGGCGAATGCCGGCTGCAGTCGCCGGTGCTGTTGCGGGCTTGGGTGGCGGGCCGGGATCGGGTTCCCGGCAGCGACGTCGAGTTCGTCGATGAAAGCGACGACCGCTGCTTCCTTTTCCCCTGGATCGGCACTGGAGAACAGCAGGGCATTGATGTGGCAGAACATCCGATAGCGTGTCGCGCTGCGGTCGATGCGGATCAGCGCCGCCGTTGCAGCGTCTGCGTCGGGTGGCTGCCTGTCTGCACTGACTGCCTCCACCCAGGCTGCATCCAGATGCAGCATCTGATAGCTCCAGGCGGTGTCGGGCGCTGGATTGCAGGCATGTACACGGTGCGCCGGAACGATGACCAACGTGCCCGGTTGAAGGCGGTGCTGTCCGCCCGGTGCGCCGCTGAAGATGCTCTCGCCCGCATCCACGGCGCCGATCGACCAGGTGGGGTGACTGTGCGGGCGGTAACAGGCCCGGCTGTTGCACGCGCGGCGTGACTCAACCCACGGCAGGCGAGGGTCGCGCCAGAACTCCGCCGCCGAGGTCATATCGCTGGCGAGTGGGCTGCGCACGCTCGGGGCGTCGCGTATGCTCACCGCCTGAAACTTACTGCAGTCCATGCGCCATGGTAAATCACATCCACTACCGCCGCGCGCTACCCGACGATGCCGCTGCCTGCATCGATCTGCGTGGCCGCACCCGCGAGAATGCCTTTTCCGCGGCCGATCTTGCCAAGCTTGGCATCACCGAAGACAGCTGGGCCGCCGGTATCCGTGACGGCGCACTGCCGGGACATATCGCACTGGAGGGTGAGCGTATGGTCGGCTACTGCTTCGGCGATCACGAGGGCGGCGAGATCGTGGTGCTCGCATTGCTCCCGGCGTATGAAGGGCAGGGCATCGGTCGGCGCTTGCTGGATCTGTCCATCGCCGATCTGGTGCAGGCCGGGCATTCGCGTCTGATTCTGGGGTGCGCGGCCGATCCGGCGGTGCGCTCGCATGGGTTCTACCGCTACCTGGGCTGGCGGCCGACGGGCGAGATCGATGCGCTGGGCGATGAAGTGCTGGAACTGCACGTAGGCGCGACGCCGTAACAGGTGCGTAGGGCGTGGCAGCGATTCCGTGTCGGGATCCTGCGCATCGCACGGCCGGTGTGCGGCCGGTCACGGCGATGAGGCGCGGTGTGAGGACATGCTGCAGCCATCCTGGATGGAGCTGAGCCATGCCTGTGTGGATGTTCGCCATGATGGTGGGCGCCGTAGTGAACGTGCCTGCGCCGCGGCAGGTGCATACCTGTGTCGTGGATGGTGCTCGTCAGTACCAGTCCTTGCCCTGCACAGGCCCGACCGAACGCATCCGCGAGATGCCACCGCCGGTGGATACGCGGGCCAATGCGTTGTACATCGAATCGCTTCGCCAGGAGCTCAAGACCAAACGGCGCGTCGAGACGTCACCGCCGGGCCCACGCCGAGCGCAACGACATAAAGTGCGCCCGGTACCCGCCCTCCGGGGCGCGGTGATCTCTGTACACACCGATCCGGTCCGCTGCGCTGCCGCGCGCCGCCAGCGCGAGACAACCTACCGCAAAGCGGGCCACCGGCCGAGCCTGGCGGTCAGCCGGCGAATGGATGACCTGGTGCACGATGCCTGCCGATAACCATCCGTGATCGGCCGCGACTGGGCACGACAGAACGCGCGTGCCCATTTGATTGGCAACCAGGCGACGCAGCCATCAACGCTGCGTCATCAGGTACCGTGCGAGCACATCGAACGCCGGCAGGGTGGTTGGATCGTTCGCGCTGTTGCCCGCGACCGGATGCGAGCCGAACCGCGCGATCACCACGCGTGCGGTGGGATCGATGTACAGCGCCTGGCCGTGCACGCCGCGCGCCATGTAGGCACCGTGGTCGTTGTGCGAGATCCACCACATGCCGCGGTAGCTCCAGCCCGGCAGCTGTGTATACCCGGCCTTGGCAAAGGCCGGCTTGCTGCCGCCCGCGCGGATGCGGGCGATCGCTGCAGGGGGCACGATGATCTGACCATCGAGCTTACCCTCGTCTAGCAGCAGCTGGCCAACCCGTGCCAGATCGCGCAGGCCGGCATTGAGTCCGCCACCGGCAAACGGTGTGCCGGTGGAATCGACGGTGTAATAGGCGTCCTGCTCGGCGCCGATGCGTTGCCAGATCCGCGATTGCAGCAACTGCGCCACCGATTGACCGGTGCGGCGGGCAATGATCCAGCCCAGCGCATCGGTATTGATCGTCTTGTAGCCGAAGGCCTCGCCGTGGCGGCCTTGTTTCTGCACGGTCTGCAGGTAATCGTAGTAACTGCGCGGGCCGGTGTAGCCTGCGGGCGGGGGCAGGGTGCTGCCGGCGGCCGAGTATTTCCAGACCTCGGCGTTGGGGTCGGCATAGTCTTCGCTGTAGCGCAGCGCCGTGGTCATCTCCAGTATCTGCTTGACCGTGGCATCGCCGAAGGCGCTGCCCTGCAGTTCGGGAATGATCGCGCCGACACGCTGGGTTTCGTCGATGACGCCCTCCGCGACCAGCATCTCGCCGAGCAGACCGGTGATCGATTTGGTGACGGACATCGCACCGTGCTGGCCCTGTTCGTCCAGGCAGCCGCTGTAACGCTCGTATACCACTACGCCGTCATGCAGTACGACGATGCCATCGGTGTAGTTGGCGGACAGCGACTGCGCCCAGGTCATGCCGGTGCTGCTGCCGGTCGGGGTGAACGAGAGCGCATCGATCGCGGCGTCCAGTCGACGCGGCAGCGCACGGGCAGCGCCGGCCCCACGGCTGACGCCCACGGTGGGCATCAGCTGACGGAAGTGGCAGGCTGTCCAGCGCAGCTTGGGAAAGCTGAAATAGTCGTCGTCGGTGTAGCGGATGCGCTTGTCTTCCGGCGGCGGCGCGCCCTGCATCCAGCCCAGCAGCTTCGGGTCGGAGGCTTCCGCCGAGAGCGGGGGTGATGCCGAGGATGCCGGCGCGCCAATCGCGGCGCCCGGAAGGGCCAGCACGGCAACCAGCATCGCGGCCAGCCGGGCATGCGATGAGGCCAGGGCGGCACGAAGCCGTGACAGGGCGATGCGTGGGCGCTGAACGTGCATGGTGCACTCCTTGCTGATGCGCAGTACGTCTGCGCCCCCAAGGGTACTGCACCGGAAACAAAGACGGCGCCATCGGCGCCGTCAGTGGCAGGCCCTGCCGAAGCAGGGCGCATCATGCCCTCACGGGCTGCCGGGGGTGCCCTGCGACGCCGGCTGCGGCGTGGCCGTCTCGGCCGACGGCAGCGACAGCGCCGGGTTCAGCTGCTGGGCCTGCAGGGTCTGGATGCGCTGATTGAGTGCGTCCAGTTCGCTGTGGCTGCTGCGCAGGTCCGTGCTCAGGCTGACCGCCTGCTGCTTGGCCTGTTCCAGTGCAGCACTGACCTGCAGCGACTGCTGGCGCTGAAGATCCGCTTCCTGCTGCAGGCTGCGCAGGCGCTCTTCGTTGTAGGCGACCAGGTTTTCCGTATAGCGCTTGCCGGCCTGCAGGCGGGTAGTGTCGATATACACCTGGGCCAGCTGCTCGGTCTGCTCGACGAACGTGCGGTAGACCTTCTCGGCGTTGTCCACCGAATCGGTCTTGATCACCCGCCAGAAGTCTTTCTCGTGGAACAGCGCCACGTAGTAATTGAGCGTGCTGGTATTGAACAGCAGGCTGGCTCCATAACTGCCGTTATACGTGGTACGCAACTCGGTCAGCTGTTTGGAATCCACCAGCTGGCGCAGTTCGTCCACGGTATTGCGCACCACCGGTGCCTGCCGCGCGTCAGCATCCACCGCCGGCTCGGCGCGCGGCGTGCGTGCGGCCATCGCCTGCGGTACAAGGCTCATCGACAGCAGCAATACGATCCCACCGGTCAGCGTGTGCGTGACGATGGAACCTACCCCTTTTCTCTCTCGCATATTCAGGCCATCCACAAGTGGATTATCAGTGAAGTAATGTCCCCAGCCGGAGTCTAGCATGCACGTTCCCCCGGTCTGCATTCCACGGCAGCGTCAATAAACCAATTGTGCCGGCGTGCATTGAATCGATTGCATGTGCACGTCGGTCCGCCCCAGCTCCATGCCGAGTATCTGCCCGAGGGTCTGCGAGAGGAGTGTGCCCACGCCATTGAGCAGCGGCTTCAGGGTTTCCAGCACAGGGGTCAGGGCCAGGCACAGCAGGCCGCTGCAGCGGACCTGGTCGGTGCCGGGCTCGGCCACGCCGCTGCCCCCGCCCAAGTCCTGCAGACCACCGGGCCGGGTCTGCAGGTACGAGGTCAGATTGGATTTGACGCAGTTGTTGTAGTTGAGCAGCGTGCTGACAAGGCTGTTGCAGCGGTTGATGACGAGGCCGCCAAGCAAAGAACCGAGAAGCCCGCTGAGCAGCCCCATGTTCTCGCCGGTCACGGTGGCGTTATAGCCGTCCCATACCGAGCCGGTACGGTAGCAGGTGGTGAGATAGACCGGTGGGCAGGCGTACGGCACGCCATTGGTCACATTCCAGTCGCCAAGCGCCCCAATGCCGAGCTCGGGATCGCCATGGCGCAGCAGCTCGATGGTTTTCTTTGCATCGTAGAAGCCGTTACCCGGATTGGCCGCCTTGAGATACTGATCCGCCAGCCGCGCGGCCGTGGCGGCATCGGTAGTGCCCTGCTTGCCCGGGGTGACCACATTGCTCAGCACGCGCAGCAGCTCGCTCACCAGCCCGGATACCGCCGAGCCTACCTGCGCCTGGTTGAAACGGGTGGAGGCGGTCTCGCCAGCGGCCAGGGTGACACTCTCGATGTGCGTCAATGTATCGAGCATGATCTTGTCGGTCACCAGCGGGGCGCCGAGCAGGGTGAGCAGCTGTTCGTTCTGCAGGCCGGCATCGCAGACGTTGCGCTGGGAGAACTGATTCGCTTCGGCGACCTTGCCGACACATGCGCGCAGCAACGAGGACTGCACACGCACCGTCGCGGTGGGCGGGGTGGCGCCGCACTGCAGCGCCTCCAGGGTGCCCATCGCGTTGGTCACGTCGGCATAGATCGGCAGATTGAGACGGATGCCCAGTCCGCTGAGCACAGGGCCGAGCAATGCCAGGCCGCCGGTATCGATATTGATTTTCAACCGGACCTGCGCGTTGTAAGCGCGCGTGCCGACGCCACCGATGGCGATGGACGGCGGTTCGATGATCGCCGCGCGGGTCTCCACCAGGCCCAGGAGGTTGAGATTGTTGACGGCCACACCGTTGCCGCCGCTGGCGATGCTGATGCTGGTAGTGATCAGCTCCAGTGCGCTGACGTCGGCCTGCAGGGCGGGGGATGCAGGGCCCTCCGGGGCAACGACCCGCGCGAACAGGCCACCCGCGGTATCGGTGCTGCCCAGCTGGATACCGGCGCGGTTGAGGTCGATCTGTGCGGCGAGCGCATGGCGCAGTGCGGTCAGGTCCACGTGGGCGACACCGCTGTCGGTCAGCACCGTGGCGGTGGCATCGAGCAGCTGCCCGAGCGAGACCCGATGGGCCGCCAGCAGCGCGTTGAACTCGGCGACGCCGATGTCCGCTTTGACCGGAATGCCCAAGGCCTGGAGCAGGCCGCCGGGAGTGACCTTCGCTTGCGCCAATCCGTCATAGCCGAGCAGGGTGGTCTGGTCCAGGTTGACGCCCACCAAGGTGAGGACGTTGCCGAGCGGCGTGCCGCCGTTGATCCGCAGCAACTGCGAGCCCACCGAGAACACGGCGACCGGCGGTGCATGCGTCGCCACGGCCTGCGCGCGGATCATCGGCAGGTGGGTGTTCTGGCCGAAGAACGGCACGATTGAGCGGGTCGCCACAACCTTGACCGCATTCAGCGGATGGGTGCTGTCCAGCGTCATGCTGAAAGGGTCGTTACCGCTGCGCGCGGGGCTCCAGTTGCCGCACTGGATCGCCACGGTCCCCGCAAAGCCATTCTGCTGCATCGCGTTGCTGCGTGCGGCGCTGTTGTCGCTGCGGTCGGCCGTGCACAGGTCCAGCCGCTGCGCACCGGCGAGTGAGGCCAGATCGACCACTTTCTGTGCATCGCGCTTGGCCCAGTACAGATAACCCACTTCCACCAGGCCGAGCATGCCGACCAGGCCAAGCAACAACAGCATCATCGTCACCGACATCCCGCCGCGCAGCCGTTGCCTGGAGGGGCGCGGCGCACGGGCGCTGGACTGGTACATGGCCTCAACCTCCTTAGTTGGTCCCGCTGACGTCCTTCTTCACGCTGGTTTTGAGGAACTCCGGGATCTCATGCTCGAAGCTCTTCAGGTAGCGCTGGTAGCTTGCGGCGGCCTGATCGCCCAGGATCGGAAGGCGCGGGCCGGCGTGTGTTCCTTCGGCCTGCATGCGCAGCAGATCGCGGGTGGTCTGGCCGATCTCGGTACGGGGCGGCGGTGGCGGAGGCGCGTACCGCTCGACCGGCGCGCTCGCCATGGGGAGCGGGTCAGTTACTGCCGGCGGCGCGACAGCGAGCACCGCAGGGGTGGCCGGAGCGGCGTCCTGCCCGCCCAGCATCTGGCCCGTCAGCGGGGCCTGCTGTGCAAGCACGAACGCGGGCAGCGTCGCGACCAGAAGCAGCGTGGCCGTCCCGACGCGCCGCAGCGGAGCAGAAAGGCGTGGCAACCGGGTCATGGGGTGATCTCGCTGGCAGGGGTGGAGGCGCCAAAGCGCTCGAGCATGGACGGCGCAAGCCGCGCGTCGGCGCCGGTACGGCG
>Ga0247813_10001025_pt1 | contig 22287 bp, 21 predicted proteins | sample UWRJL169409C1_FD_180719 | JGI IMG/M metagenome (GOLD analysis project Ga0247813, IMG submission 180719) | Plant litter microbial communities from Arlington Agricultural Research Station in Wisconsin, United States - UWRJ-L169-409C-1 | ecosystem: Environmental > Terrestrial > Plant litter >...
GCAAGCGAAGAACTGCAGAAGAAGCTGCAGTCGATCGTGTTCCCGGGCATCCAGGGCGGTCCGCTGATGCACGTCATCGCCGGCAAGGCCGTGGCCTTCAAGGAAGCGCTGGAGCCGGGCTTCAAGGCCTACCAGCAGCAGGTGGTCAAGAACGCCCAGGCAATGGCCAACACGCTGATCTCGCGTGGCTACAAGATCGTCTCCGGCGGTACCCAGAATCACCTGATGCTGGTCGACATGATCGGCAAGGATGTCTCGGGCAAGGACGCGGAAGCCGCGCTCGGCCTGGCCCACATCACCGTCAACAAGAACTCCGTGCCAAACGACCCGCGTTCGCCGTTCGTGACCTCGGGCCTGCGCCTGGGCACCCCGGCGGTGACCACGCGTGGTTACATGGAACAGGATTGCGTGGACCTGGCCAACTGGATCGCCGACGTGCTCGATGCCCCGGCTGACGAGGCGGTGATCGCCCGCGTCCGCGACGCGGTCAGCGCGCAGTGCCGCAAGTACCCGGTCTACGGCTGACATGGACGAGGGCCGGCAACGGCGTAGCTACGCCGTGCTGGCCCTCATCTGCGGCATCGTGGGGATGGCCGGCGGCGGCACCTTCGCCGCCATCGGGGTCTGGGTCGCGTTCGTCGAACCCGCCTATCTGGACCGCGCCTCGCGCCTGCTGATCGGGGGCTGGGGCAGTGCGGGCCTGATCGGGGTCCTCGGCTGGCTATGGTTGAGCAGCCGCTATCTTCGAGCGGGACCCACCGGCCTGCGCGACAGCGGGCCTTGGCCGTGGGCGGCATTGGGTCTTGGAGCACTGGCCGCCGTGGCAGTTGTCGGCATGGCGGTCTGGCAGGCCGCCGCCAGTCCAACGGCGCTGGTCCTGCTGCTAGCGGGGCCGCCGCTGTTGTTGCCTGCCGTCATGCTGCTGCGGCTGCGGCGAACCCAGGGCACCTGATCGGATGGAGATCCATCGCAGACAGCGGCGAGGGATGCTGCTGCACGTGGGCGTGTTTGGATTACCCCATGCGGTGGCGGTGTTCATCGGGGTGGGGCTCTGCCTGCGTGACGTGCTCCACCAGTACGGCGGGCCGGGCGACGCGCCGGGCTGGGCAGCGGCATGGTTCGGCCCGGCAAGTCTCATCGTCCTGATCTGGCTCATCCTTGCCCGGCGCTGGTGGAAGGGCGGCCCGGTCGCCCTTCGGGCCGCCTCGACGGCATGGTGGGCGGGTCTGGTGGCCGCCCTCGCGGCAACCGGCATTGCCTGGGCAGGTCTGCTGCGGTCGATCTTCCACGTTCATCTCTTCGATGGCGCCTTGCCCGCGGCTGTCGTGCTCCTGGTGGCTGGCCTCCCGCTGTTCTCCTGTGCGGCGCACCTGCTGTGGTTGCGTCGCCGGGCCACCTAGACAGGGCTGGACTCTCCCCCTGTCCATTTGCTGTAGCCGGTCTCTCTCAGGTACCGTTGCGACGCTGCCGTGACCACGGCATGACGTTTTCCTGATGCAAGGCGTTCCATGTATTGTCCGTTCTGCCAGCATGCCGACACCCGTGTGATTGATTCGCGCGTCTCTGAAGACGGCGCGACGATCCGGCGTCGCCGCGAGTGCGAGGCCTGCAACGAGCGCTTCAGCACCTTGGAAACCATCGAACTGAAGTTGCCGGCGATCGTGAAAAGCGATGGCAGCCGTGAGGCCTTCGACGCCCGCAAGGTGCGCAGTGGCTTCGACCGCGCGCTGCAGAAGCGCCCGGTGCCCGAAGACAAGATCGAGTTGGCGGTGCGCGCGGTGATGCAGCAGGCCCGCATCTGCGGCGAGCGCGAGATTCCGTCGATCACGGTCGGCGAGTTCGTGATGAACGAGCTGCGCAAGCTCGACCATGTCGGCTATGTGCGTTTCGCCTCGGTGTACCGCAGCTTCGAAGACGTCGCCGATTTCCGCGAAGAAATCGAGAAGCTGGAGCGCGAGCTGCCCTCCAGCACGGAGCAGCTGCAACTGCTCGGCGATGTGATCGCGCTGACCAAGAAAAAGAAAGGCTGAGACTGGGCCGCATCGCGGCCACCACGGCTGAGCTACCATCGCGGCTGCCTGCCGCCGGACGCTTATCGCCATGACTCAATTCACTGCTCTCGACCACCAGCACATGGCGCATGCGCTGCGCCTGGCCGAGCGCGCCGCGTATACCGCGCGGCCCAATCCGATGGTGGGTTGCGTCATCGCACGCGACGAGGTGGTGGTCGGCGAGGGCTGGCACCAGCGTACCGGTGGTCCGCACGCGGAAGTCTTCGCGCTGCGCCAGGCCGGTGAACAGGCCCGCGGTGCCACGGCCTACGTCACCCTGGAACCTTGCGCGCACCATGGCCGTACACCACCGTGCGCCCTGGCCCTGATCGACGCGGGCGTGAGCCGCGTGGTCGCGGCGATGCGCGATCCCTTCCCGAAGGTCGACGGCGGCGGTTTCGTGCTGCTGCGCGAGGCCGGCATCGAGGTCGCCGAAGGGTTGATGGCTGCGCAGGCGCGCGAGCTCAACCACGGGTTCCTCTCGCGCATCGAGCGCGGCCGGCCCTGGGTGCGGGTGAAGCTTGCGGCCAGTCTGGACGGCCGTACCGCGATGGCCGATGGCAGCTCCAAGTGGATCACCGGTGCGGCGGCCCGCGAAGATGTGCAGCACTGGCGTGCGCGTGCGGGTGCGATTCTCACCGGCGCGGCGACCGTGTTGGCCGATGACCCGATGTTGACCGTGCGGCGGGCCGATACCGAGGTATTGCCGCCGTTGCGGGTGGTGCTCGATGCGCGGCTGCGCTCGCTGGAATGTGCGCGGGTGCGCGAGGGCGGGGCGCCGACCTTGTACGTGCATGACGCCGCGGTCAGCCCGCCGGATGCCGCCGATGCCGAGTTCGCCAGCGTACCCAGCCATGACGGTCGGCTGGATCTGGGCGCAGTGCTGGCCCTGCTGGCCGAACGCGGCATCAATGAAGTGCATACCGAGGCCGGCGCCACCTTGGCCGGCGCGTTGCTGGCCGGTGGCTGGGTCGACGAACTGCTGCTCTATCAGGCCCCGACGCTGCTCGGTGAGCATGGCCTGCCGCTGCTGTCCGGCCTGGGTATCCACGCGATGGACCAGCAGCGCCGGATGCGCGTGGTGGACCAGCGCCAAGTGGGGGCAGACCTGCGGCTGTTGCTGCGCCCATAAAAAACGGGCCCCTTGCGGGACCCGTTCGATCAGGGCGCGGCGAGGACCCCGCAGCCCGATCAGTAAGCGATGCAGCTGCCCCACCGTTCATCGGCAGCGAGCTGAGCGGTTGAGCTTAACACTTATTTAACTTAAAGCGCCCAGTCAGGGTGCCCTGTTACACTAGCCGGGCCGGTTCGCCGGTACACAAACGTCTTCAGGGCGGGGTGCGATTCCCCACCGGCGGTAGGTGCGCAAGCACGAGCCCGCGAGCGCTTCCCGGTCCGCGGGAAGGTCAGCAGATCCGGTCCGATGCCGGAGCCGACGGTATAGTCCGGATGAAAGAAGACGGTGCGGCCGGGCCTTGGTGCTCGGCGTGCACCTATATGCCTTGCGGCGTTTTTCGCTCACTTTCCGCGGAGAACGTTCCTTGTTTACTGGAATCATCGAAGGCGTCGGCCGTCTGGCCGCACGCGACACCCTTGGCGGCGATGTCCGCTTTACCTTTGACGTAGGCACCCTGCCGTTCGAAAACGTGCAGATGGGCGAGAGCATCGCCATCAACGGGGTCTGCCTAACCGTCATCGCCTATGACGCCACCCGCTTCCAGGCCGACGCCTCCACCGAGACGCTGGGCCTGACCACGCTGGGTCAGCTGACCGACGGCGCCGTCATCAATCTTGAACGCGCGATGCGCCCGACCGATCGCCTGGGTGGCCATCTGGTCAGCGGCCATGTCGATGGCCTGGGCCAGGTGTTGTCGGTGCATGACGACGCCCGCGCCCAGCGCTGGCGCTTCGCCGCGCCGGCGGCGCTGCTGCGCTACATCGCCAAGAAGGGCTCGATCTGCGTGGACGGGGTCAGCCTGACCGTCAACGAGGTGGACGAGCAGGGCTTCGAAGTCGCCCTCATCCCGCATACCGTCGCCAACACCGCCTTCGCCGCGACGGCCGTGGGCAGTGCGGTCAATCTTGAAATCGATCTGGTCGCCCGTTACGTCGAACGTTTGTTGGGTGCAGGAGCACGCGCATGAATTTCGCCCCCATTCCCGAGATTCTCGAGGACATCCGCCTCGGCCGCATGGTCGTCATCGTCGATGACGAAGACCGCGAGAACGAAGGCGACCTGATCATGGCCGCCGAGCTGGTCAAGCCCTCGGACATCAACTTCATGGTCACCCATGGCCGTGGCCTGGTGTGCCTGCCGCTGACCCGCGAACGCGCCGCCGATCTGGGCCTGGCGCCGATGGTGCAGGCCAATACCGCGCAGTTCCAGACCAACTTCACGGTCAGCATCGAGGCTGCCGAAGGCGTCACCACCGGCATCTCGGCCTACGACCGCGCGCACACCATCCGCACGGCGGTGAAGCCTGATGCCAAGCCGGCCGACCTGCATCAGCCGGGCCACATCTTCCCGCTGATCGCCCAGCCGGGCGGCGTGCTGACCCGCGCCGGGCATACCGAGGCCGGTGTCGATCTGGCCATGCTGGCGGGCCTGGAGCCGGCCGGCGTGCTGGTGGAGATCCTCAATCCGGACGGCAGCATGGCGCGCCGTCCGGAGCTGGAGGTGTTCGCCCGCGAGCACGGCCTGAAGATGGGCTCGATCGCCGACCTGATCGCCTACCGTCTGGCCACTGAAAAGACAGTCGAGCGTGTGGACGAACGCGCGATCGAGACCGAGTTCGGTCCGTTCACGCTGGTCACCTACCGCGACCGGATCGCCCACGACCTGCACTTCGCGCTGGTGCGCGGCACCCCGGATGCCGAGCCGACCCTGGTCCGCGTGCAGGTCGAGAACCCGCTGGCCGATCTGTTGCACTGGCGCCGCGATGATTTCGGCGTGGCCTCCACCGATGCCCTGCGCGCGATTGCCGCCGCCGACCGCGGCGTGATGGTGGTGCTGTCCGCGCCGCGCGACACCAACAGCCTGCTGGCACGCCTGCGTCAGCAGCCGGCACCGGTCGTGCCGGGCAAGGACAAGGACGTGAGCCAGTGGCGCCGCAACGGTGCCGGTGCGCAGATCCTGTCGGACCTGGGCCTGGGCAAGCTGCGCGTACTGGGCACGCCCCGCCGCCAGGTCGGCCTGGCCGGGTATGGCCTGGAAGTGGTCGAGACGGTGGGGAACACGTCATCGCATCCGCGCTGACGCCCCGCCGCTTCCCGGCAGCCCCCTGACTCAGGGGGCTTGTGCGCCCGACCCGTCCCGTAACGCGCCGCGACCCGGCTGCACGCGGCCATGCGCTAGAATATTCACCTATTAAATGGACCCCACGCCGAACATGAGCCATTACGAAGGCGACCTCCGTACTCCGGAAAAGGCCCGTTTCGCCATCCTCGCCAGCCGCTGGAATGCCCGCATCACCGACGTGCTGGTGGCCGGTGCACGCCAGAGCCTGGCCGGTAACGGGATCGACGAGTCCGCCATCGATGTGATCCGCGTGCCTGGCGCGTGGGAACTGCCGCTGGTTGCCGCGCGTCTGGCCGCTGCCCATCAGCATGCCGCGATCATCACCCTGGGCTGTGTGATCCGGGGCGATACCCGCCATTACGAACACGTGGCCGACCGCTGCGCCGAGGGCCTGATGCGCGTGCAGCTGGACTTCGGCGTGCCGGTGCTCAATGGCGTGCTGGCGGTGGAACGGGTCGAGGATGCCGAAGCCCGCGCGGGTGGCAGCCACGGCAACAAGGGTGAGGAAGCCGCACTGACGGCGTTGGAAATGGTCAATCTTCTGGAGCAGCTGCCATGAACAAGTCAAACCAGGGCAAGCCCTCCGGTAAACCCGTCCGCCGTGATGGCGTCGACCCCGTGCTGCGTTCGCGCGCGCGTCGTCGTGCGCTGCAGGCGATCTACGCGTGGCAGATCTCCGGTGGCAACGCGCAGAGCGTCATCGCCCAGTTCGCCCACGAGCAGGCCCGCGAAATCGCGGATCTGGCCTACTTCGAAGCGCTCGTGCACGGCGTGCTCGACAACCGCAAGGACCTGGACGCGGCGCTGGACCCGTACCTGGACCGCGGCATCGAAGAAGTGGACGCGATCGAACGCGCCGCGCTGCGCGTGGCCGCCTACGAAATGCGGTACCGCTTGGACGTGCCGTACCGCGTCGTGATCAACGAAGCGATCGAGTCGGCCAAGCGCTTCGGCTCCGAGCATGGCCACACCTACGTCAATGGCGTGCTGGACCGTGCTTCCGCCGAGTGGCGCAAGGTCGAAAACGGGGGCTGATCGGCCCCATGTCCCTTGCCGAATTTGATCTGATCGATCGCATCCGTGCGCGCACCGTCGAGCGCGACGACATCGTGCTCGGCATCGGCGATGACGCTGCACTGCTGCAGCCGCGCCCGAACGAACAACTGGTAGTCACCGCCGACACCCTCAACAGCGGGGTGCATTTTCCGGCGGAGACCCCGGCGTTCGACATCGGCTGGAAGGCGCTGGCCGTCAACCTGTCCGACCTCGCCGCGATGGGCGCACGCCCGGCCTGGTGCACGCTGGCGCTGTCGCTGCCCGAGGCCAGCGAAGACTGGATCGATGCGTTTGCCGATGGCTTCTTCGCCCTGGCCGACCAGCACGACATCGCGCTGATCGGCGGCGACACCACGCGTGGCCCGCTGTCACTGTCGGTCACTGCGATGGGGCAGGTGTCACGCGGCCAGGCGCTGCGCCGCGACCGCGCCCAGGTGGGCGATGACATCTGGGTGAGCGGCACACTCGGCGATGCCGCCGGTGCGCTGCGCCTGTGGCAGCAGGGCGCATTGAACGTGGCCACCGCCACCTTGCTGGCCGACTACGAATGCCTGCGCCTGCGCCTGCTGCGGCCCACCCCGCGCGTCACCCTGGGCCTGCGCCTGCGTGCATTCGCGCACGCAGCCGTGGATATCTCCGATGGGTTGCTGGCCGATCTGGGCCACATCGCGGCGCGCAGCGGTGTCCGCGCCGACGTCGATGCCGATACGCTGCCCATCTCACCGGCGTTGCGTGAACTGCTGGGCCGCGACGCGGCCCGCGAGTGCGCGCTGCGCGGCGGCGATGATTACGAACTGTGTTTCACCGCCGCCGCCGACCAGCGCGACGCGCTGCACTTCGTGGCCGAATCGCTGGACCTGCCGATCACCCGCATCGGCCGTATCGCCGAGGGGCAGGGCGTGCATGTCGATGGTGAAACCACTGAGGGTGGCTACCAGCACTTTGCGTGAGCGAAGGCGCCGGGCCTGCCCCGGCGTGCCCCGCGCAATGCGCCACTTCGCTTACCCCTCGATGCGTGCTTCGGCATCCCGTGGCGTACCGTAATCGTCCAGCCACTGGTACTTGACCGACGCCGGCATCGCAGCTCCCGCCGGCAGCGGCAACGTCACCTGCGCCCCCGGCGCGATCATGTCCGTCTCCACCGTGCGGCCGTCCGGCAGCGTCAACGTGCTGAGGGTCACGTGGTAGGCGCTGGGGTTGCTCACCATCAGTGCCCCTGCCCGCGCACGCCATTGCAACTGCGTTGCGGCGTCGCGTGCATTGCCGGCCAGGCCAGCCGGGCGATGGAACAGCTTCACCCGGGTGCGCACGGCGAACTGCAACAGGTTCTTGCCGGCGGCATCGGTGGGCTTGGGGGGAATATCCAGCAGATTGAAATAGAACACCGATTCGCGATCGGTGGGCAGCGGCGCTTCCGACGGCCGCGGCGCGTACGTCACGCGGTAGGCCTGGCCCTGGTGTGCCTGGAGCAGGCGCGGGTCGGCCGGGGTCAACCGGAAGGGGGTGCGCACATTTTCCGGCCGCGCATGGCTGTCGCCATCGTCGATCCAGACCTGCACCATGGCGGGCTGATCACCGTTGTTGGTCGCCTTTACAGTCACGTCGCGTCCCTTGCCGGCGTCATGCACGATACGCGTGCCCTGCAGGGTCACCGCCGCCGATGCGGGCAGCGCCACTGCGCCAGCCAGCAGCGCGGTCATCCACGTCATTGCACGAATCTTCATCGTCATTCCTCATCGGGTGGGAAAGTGCCGGCCTGGTATCCGGCCGGCACGGCAGGACTCAGTCGTACAGAACGACAAAGTCACCGGTGGCATTGGCAGAGCCAGCCGTTGCGTTGCGGCCGGGCGACGAATACCAGGCGCTGTAGTCCAGCTGGCCCGTGCCGGCGGCCGGAATGTCCACCCACTGCAACGGGTCTTCGCCCAGCTTCTGCTGGTTGCCACCGGCGTCATAAAGCGCGACACCTACGTTGCGTGCGCTGGAGGCGGCATCCAGGGCCAGGTTGCCGGTGCTGCCATCAGGGGTGCCGCCGAAGCGCACGCCCACCTTCTGGGCTGCGCCGGAACCGGTGCAGTCGAGCAGGGTGCTGAAATTCTTCATGCCGGCGCGGTCGGCGGCATTGACCGACGCCACATCCACCTTGCCCATCGGCACGGTGACGGTGCCGCCGGTGGCATCCACGGAACAGGTGCTGGTCATCAGTTCACCGGTGATCTCAAGCTTTTCGGCGAAGGCGGCGGGGGAAACAGCCAGCGCGAGCGCACTGGCAACGAGCAGGTTCAATCGGTTCGACATGGGAATGTCCTTGGTTGGGTAAACAGGAGATCCGCACCGGCCGGGCCGGCGGATGCGCACAGTGTTCCCGGGCATGCCCGGCGGGAACATGCAATTAGTTGCAAGGTGCTTGTGCGATGCGTCGGTTCGTGCTTGCGGTAAAGCGCGCGGTCAGGAAACGACATCAGCCCTGCGACACCCCGTCGCACGCCATCGGTGCTGCAACCCAAACGCAACCGTTCAAGCGTCTTTAGATCGTGTCAACAAGCCTGAATAGCGCTGAAACCGCGAGTACGTGCAAGACCGCGCCGCTTCGTTGCTGGCTGTCGCTTTACAACAAATTGCATGGGAAGGCGGAGGGGGGCTGTCTACGCTTCGGCCCACTTCGACCACGAGCGATGTCGGCTTTGGCCTCATCGAATGACCTTCACCATGCACATGTGCCCCCATCGTTGCCGTACACAGTGCCGCCTGATCCGGGCTCGCCTGGGTCTTGCCATTGGCGTTGCCATGGCCATGGCACTGGCCAACCCCGCCCATGCCGAGGCCGGCGAGCCACTCCAGTTCAGCGAAGGCTTCCTGATCGGCGGCAAGTCCATCGACATGCAGCGCTATGCACAGGGCAACCCGATGGAGCCGGGCGTCTATCCGCTGGACGTGGTGGTGAATGGCCAGTTCCTGGAGAACCGCGACATCCGCTTTGTCGAGGCACCCGCACCGGTGGGCGCCACGCCATGCCTGCCCGTGGCCCTGTTGCGTCGATTGAATCTGAAAGACAGCTATCTGGCGGATCTGGAGCAGGACGACGATGCCTGCATTGCATTGGCTGCGCTGGTGGAAGGCGCAACGGTGGAGTACGACGCGGGCAACCTGCAGTTGCTGGTGAACGTGCCGCAGGCCGCACAGGCGCGCAATGCGCGCGGCTACGTGGCACCGGACCAGCGCGACCATGGCGTCACCGCGGCGTTCTTCGACTACAACATCAACCACAACCGTGCGCAGGGCCAGAACGCCACGTACCTGGGCTTGAACACGGGCGTGAACCTCGGCGCCTGGCGCCTGCGCCATCGTTCCTCCTTCAGCCAGAGCAGCTACGGCTCGCGCCACGACGTCATCAGCAGCTACCTGCAGCGCGACCTGCCGGCGTGGAACAGCCAGCTGCTGCTGGGGCAGGGCAACACGGGCGGCGAGCTGTTCGAGTCGCTCTCGTTCACCGGCGTGCGCGTGGCCAGCGATGAACGCATGCTGCCCGATTCGCTGCGCGGCTTCGCGCCGGTGGTGCAGGGCATCGCCGAAGGCAACGCGATGGTGACCATCCGCCAGAACGGCAACATCATCCATGAAGTCAGCGTGGCCCCCGGCCCGTTCTCCATTGAAGACCTGTACCCGACCAACTTCGGCGGCGACCTCGATGTCACCGTCACCGAAGCCGACGGTCGCCAGCAGACGTTCACGGTCAACTTCTCCGCCGTGCCGCAGGCCCTGCGACCGGGGGCCAGCCGCTTCAGTGCCACGGCCGGTGAACTGCGCGATGCCCGTGGCGTGCGCGAATCGCTGCGCTTTGCCGAAGGTACCTATGCGCGTGGCATCAGCAACCACTTCACCGCCCTGGGCGGCATGCAGGTGGCAGAGGATTTCCAGTCCGCACTGTTCGGTGGGGCCATCAACACGCCGCTGGGCGCGTTCGGTGCCGACGTCACCCACTCGCGCGCGCGCCTGGCCAATGGCGAGCAGATCACCGGCAACAGCTTCCGGCTGAACTACCAGCGCTACGTTGCGGCCACCGGCACCAACTTCGGCCTGGCCGCGCACCGCTACAGTACCCGCGGCTACCTCTCGCTCAACGACTTCGCGCAGGCGCGTGCGGATGATTGGGGCTACAGCAGCCGCGCCCGGCAGCGCTTCCAGGTGAATTTCTCCCAGCGCATGGGCGAGCGCAGCACGCTGTCGCTCAGTGGTGGCCACGTCCGCTACTGGGATGGCGCTGCAACACAGAACGACCTGCAGCTGCGCTTCCAGAGCACGCTCGGCCGCGCCAATTACAGCCTCTCGGCGATGCGCTACCGGCAGGGCGATGGCCGCCAGGACACCCGCTACTCGGCCACCTTCAGCATCCCGCTGGGCAAGGCGCCCAGCGCGCCGCGCCTGAGCACGCAGCTGGCGCAGTCGGCCCGCGGCGAGCAGGCGCAGTTGGGCGTGAGCGGCACGCTGGGTGCAGACCAGCAGCTGGACTACAACGTATCGGCCAACGCTGCCAGCGAGGGCGCGAGCGGCGCCAGCGCCTACGCCTCCTACCGTGGCGGGCATGGCACGGTCACCGCCGGCTACAGCCGTTCGGGTGACTACAACGCCTTCAACGCCAGTGCGGCTGGCAGCGTGGTGCTGCATCGCGATGGCATCAACTTCGGCGCGCCGGTGGGCGATGGCTTCGCCCTGGTCCAGGCCGACGGTGCGCAGGGCGCGCGCATCGGCTATGGCAGCGATGTGCGCATCGGCCGCAACGGCTACGCGCTGCTGCCGCATGTCAGCCCCTACCGCTGGAACCAGATCGAGCTGGATCCGTCCGGCCTGTCGATGGACGTGGAGCTGCTGCAGACCTCGCAGCGGGTGGCACCGACCGCAGGCAGCATCGTGCGCGTCGCCTTCAACGCCACGCGGGAGCGCACGCTGTTCATCGATGCCACCGATGCGCTGGGCCAACCGCTGCCGTTTGCCGCGCGCATCGAAGATGAGACCGGCCGCAGCTACGGCGCGGTGGGCCAGGGCGGTGTGATCCAGCTGCGCGGTGCGCCCGAACAGGGGCACTTGATCGTCGACCCCGATGGCCCGCAGCGCTGCCGCCTCGAATACACCACCCCCGCTGCACCGGATGCCTACGGGCTGTCCTGGAGTCAGGCGGTGTGCACGCCCTTGCCGCCGCCCAGCCCCGGGTTGCAGGCCGCCTTGACTGCGGTCGATGCCACCTCGCTCTGAATCCTTTCCCTTACGTCACTTGCTGGAGTTTTCCATGAAGCTGTTCAACCGCATCGCCCTTTCCACCGCTCTGCTGGCGGCCGCGCCGGTAGCCCTGGCCGACACCGCCACCCTCACCATCAGCGGCCGGGTGCTGCCCGGCACCTGCACGCTCACCGCCGCGCCGATCACCCTGGACGAGATCAAGGCCAGCGACCTCACCCCCGGCGCGGACAGCCAGATCAAGGCTGGCGCGCTGGAGTTCAACGGCTGCGTGGGCGTGAGCAAGGCGGTGCTGTCCTTCGCCGGCACCGCGGCCGATGGCGATGCCGAGCGCTGGAAGAACACCGCGACCACCGATCCGGCCAGCGGCGTCTCGATCTCGCTGCTGTCGGGCACCACAGGCACCACCTATCTGAAGGACGGCGACACCGGCATCGATGTGTCGGTGACCGGCGCCACCGCGCGCTACGACCTGCGCGCGGCTTACCACGCGCCGAGCGGTGCGTCGCTGAGCGCCGGCGGGGTATCCACCGAAATCGTGGTTACCGCTGACTACGAGTGAGTGATGGCCGTACGCGCGCGATGTGCGCCGGCCACTGGCTATCTGCTGAAATGGAGATCGTTGTATGTCTGTCCTTGTCCGCACCTCATCTACCGGCGTATCGACGCGCATGTCGCTCCCCGCGAAACTGTTCACTTCGCTGGCACTCCTGCTATCCGCTGGTACCGTGGTTGCCTGTGAGCAATACTCGGCGAAGCCGGACGTGCTGCTCGACACCGTCTATACGTCTGCTCCGACTGGACCCAATGTCTTCATGGCTGAGGAGCGAGGCCGGGTTGCCTATCAAAAATGCGCGCTGCCCGGTGGCATCGTTTCGGTCTTCGTGCGCCTGGAGGTTCCTGGGTTGACCTATGCTGGGGACATCCAATACCAAGGGCGGACCTACGCATCCTATGCCACTGCCACCGACTCAGCGCTGCTTGCCTTCGATACCTTCTCGAACTTCCTTGATCGCAGGCCCGTGCGTTTGGGCGAGGAACTGGAGTTGCCGTATGAAACCAATTCAAGTGATGGCGTGCAGAACACCATCAACTACACGGCGCTGGTCTTCTCGCGCGGCGGGCGCATGCGCACGTCCAGCGTGCGGACCGGGCAGGTGTCGCTGCGATCGCCGGCACACCCTGAGCTTGATGTGACATCGGCCTACTATCTCGCGCCCCAGTTCCCGGCCGTGACCTGTCCGCTGCAGGATGTCTCTGAAACGCTTCAGGATGTCCAGTGGGCAGAGTTGCCCACGCCGGGCAGCACTGCCAAGGAGAAGCCGGTGGCGGTCCGCCTGAGTTGCGGCACGGATGCGCCGCGCGCGCAGATCACCCTGACCGATGCTGGCGACCCGACAAATTCGGGAAGCCAACTGACACCCACGGCTGATTCAGATGCCAAAGGTGTGCGGGTGCAGCTCCTGCAAGCGGGGAGTGAAGTGAACTTCGGACGTATCTGGAATTTCGAACCGGGTGTTGGCGGAACGCATGACATTGCATTCACCGCTCGCTACATCCGGACCGATGAGCCGTTGATGCCTGGTCTGATCAAGGGAGAGGCGGTGCTCAACGTCGACTACTGGTAAGACCGTGCAGTCCGCCCGTGCAGGTGATGCGCGTGGGGCAATCGCCGACAGGTACCCGCGCGTTGGCGATTCTGCAACATATTGAATGGTTTGGCACAGCAGCGATGGCTAGGATCGTCCGATCTTCGCCAAGGCGCCAACATGAAACTTGAGTCCATTCGTTCCACACTTTTCTCTTCACTGCGCGGAACCAACGTGCGCCGCGCACCAGACGTGGCCATCGCCGGTAACAAGCAGGTGTTGCGCGGCCCACTCCGGCAGGGGGCGGCGCTCCTTGCCGGTGCGCTGATGGTCTCCGGTACAGCAGCAGCATGCGAGCACTACACGGCGTATCCCGACGTTGTGCTTGATTCGTTCTATGCGTCTGCTCCCACACAACCGCGGATCTTCATTGATCAGGAGCGCGGGCGCTTGGCGATGAGGAAGTGTTCGTTCCCCGGTGGGCCGATTCCTGTCATCGTGCGTCTGGACATCCCGGGGCTTACCTATGTGGGTGAACTGCAGTACGAGGGCCGAACGTATGCGTCCTACGCCACCTCGGCTGATTCGGCGCTGCTGGCCTTCGACGTGTACTGGAATGTTTTCGACCGCAGGCCGCTGCGCCTGGGCGAGGAGATGGAAATCATGTACGAAACGCGCGCCGGCGATGGCCTGCAATACACCATCAGCTACACGGCGCTGGTGTTCTCGCGCGGCGGACAGATGCACTCGTCCAGCATCCGTACCGGAGTGGTCTCGCTGCGCTCACCGATGTTCCCAGGCTTGGACAGCAGTGCGTACTACTATCTTGCGCCCCGCTTCAGCGCTGATGCGCGGTAACGCCCATGATGTCCAAGCACATGGGCGCCCGCGCTTCTGCAACCGATTCGATGGTGTGGGCCGGTGGCAGCGGTGAGGGTGAAATGACTTCTGCCAAGGAGATGACATGACACCGTCCCCGGTTGGTTCCGTGCGTCTATGCCTGTTGTGGGCAGCCGCCATGGCCAGTGCACCGGCGCTGGCCTGCACCGCTGTCAATCAAGTGGAGCACGAACTGTGGGGCGACCGTGGCATTGCCCAGGAACCCACGGCCGACGTGCCACTGGATGGGCCACTGTCGGCGCCCACGGTGTCCCGTTTTACCGGATGCTCGACGGGCGACCGCGTACCGGTCCTCATCCGTCCGTCGATGCCAGGACTGACCTACATCCGTGACGTCTTCTGGTCGGGGCAGTGGTACCCGGCATACGCATTCAGTGCGTCGTCGCCTTTGATTGTGTTTCGCGTACTGCGGCTTCCCATGAACCAACCGGTTCCGCTGCGTATCGACCAGTCCACAGAGACCACGATCGAAACCGGATTCGGCCGAGTCGCCGAGCCAATGCTGGGGGTGGTTCTGTTTTCGCGCGGCGGGGTGATGACGGAGGTGCCAGCCTTCCGCGGCAGTGTGGAATTTTCGTTGAAGAACAATCCTGCGGTTGTACTGCGGTACACGGTGGTGCTGAGGCTCCGCCTGCCACAACTGCCCTGCACGGCGAGCGATGCTGCGCTCGCGCTGGAACCGGCGCAGGCGGTGGATCTGTCGACACCAGGGGCCACCGCAGGTACCCGCCCGCTGGAGGTCGTTGTGAACTGCAGATCGGCGGGTACGCCGCTGAACCTCACCGTGGCGGATGTCCATGGCGACAGCGGCGTGCCCGGGCAACTGGTTCCAACCACCGATTCGGTGGCCCGGGGAGTGCGTCTGCGGCTGCTGAGAGAGGGGGCGCCCGTCCGGTTTGCCAGCCGCTGGCGGCATGGCCTTTCCGCGGCCGGTCGACAACGTGTCCCCTTTGAGATCCAGTACATCCGCACCGACGCTGCGCTGGTGCCTGGATACCTGCGTGGCGAAGCAACGTTGACACTCGACCATCGTTGAACGGCCGCGTACGCCTCGAAACGTCCCATTCGACATTGCAACTAATTGCATGGTGGGTGCGCAACACGCCATCCACCATGCCGGTCTCGACAAACACAGACCCCCCACGTGCGATTCCATCACATTCACTACTCAGCGCTGGCCATAGCCCTCGCCGCCGTACTCGCTGCAGGCATTCCCGTCCGTGCACACGCACAGCAGGTCATCGCCGACGGTGATGAACAAATCCCTGCAGCGGGTGATTACAGCGCAACCGGAGTCGGCAATCATGCCTTCCATGCGCTCAACGGCGGGAGCATCGTGCCGTTGGGCGCGGTCAACGTAAGCGCCAGTGGCGATGGCGCATCCGCCGCCCGTGCCGAAGGTGCTGGCAGCCGTATCGAACTGAACGGCTCGACCCTGGTCACCACCGGCTTTGGTGCCACCACGGCGCTGGCGACGACGGGCGGTGAACTGCATCTGACGGCGACCGACGTCATCAACAAGGGCACCGGCATGGGCGTCGTGGCGCATACCGGCAGCCAGGCCACGCTGCAGGATGTAAACATCCGCATGGAGGGTGTGTCGTCGGTCGGCCTCGCCGGTGGCGGTGACATCACCATGACCGGTGGCTCGATCTCGGCGATGGGGCTGGGTAGCCGCGCGGTGTCGGCCACCGGTGCGAACATGACCCTGGCGGGCGTTGCAATTGAAGGCGAGTCGGGCATCTGGCTGGGCGATGGCAACCTGCTCGACCTTTCAGGAAGCACCGTGAGGTCCAGCGGCATTGCCTTGGATATCAATGGCCGTGGCAATGCAGTCACTGTGGCGGACTCCAGCTTCCACAGCACCGGCAACGGGACCGGAACCGTCAAGATGTTCTCCGACTCCACGCTGGCAATGGCACGCAGTTCCGTCATCAGTGAGGGTGATCGTGCGGCCGGCATCGATGCACGAACCGGTACGGTGGATCTGGACAGCGTGAGTGTGACCACGTCCGGCGAGAGCAGCCATGGTCTATATGCCGACTTCACTGGCATCGGCGCCGGCCCGATCATCACTGCGCGTGCGGCCCAGGTTCACACCTCGGGCGCGGGTGCGATTGGCGTGGTGGCGCGCCAGGGCGGCAGCATCCGCCTGCAGGACAGTGTCATCCTCACTGAAGGACAGCAGGCGCACGGCGTACTGACCGGTGGCGGCGGTGGGATGACATTGACCAACACGCACGTCCGCACCGAAGGCGACGGCGCGTGGGCCGCGGTGATCAACGACAGCGGCAGCCTGCGCATCGATGGTGGTTCGCTGGCAAGCGCGCAGCATGGCGGCGTGTGGATGCGCAGCAGCCGTGACGCTGGTTTGACCCTGGCCAACGGTGCATACGTATCGGGTGGCAACGGCATTGCCATCGCGCTGGATGCAGCAGTGGCCGGGCGTTTCGACGTGGTGTTGGATGGTCACTCGCAGATGGTCGGCGACATCGTCATCACGCCCGAGGACGAGGACGCCGGCCTGGTGCCGCAGTCCAATGTGCACGTGCGCCTGGCTGACGGATCGCTGTGGCAGGGGTCTTCCGATTTGGTGCAGACGATGGCGATTGAACGCGGCAGCCAGTGGACGCTGACCAGCGACGCCACCGTGGGTGAACTGCAGGTGCTCAACAGTGGCGTGGCGTTGTCCGATGGCAGCGGCCGCTTCAACACGCTCACCGTGGACGGTGATCTGCACAGCGAAGGTGCGACGTTCCTGTTCCAGGGGGCGCTGGGCGGTGACGACAGCGCCTTTGATCGCCTGCATGTGCGTGGCGATACCTCGGGTGATGCCAGTATTGCGGTGAGGAACATCGGGGGTGCCGGCGCGCAGACGACCGACGGCATCCAGCTGATCGAGGTGGACGGCGCTTCGCAGGCGACCTATGCGCTGGCCGGACGTGCGGTGGGCGGTTCCCACGAATACTTCCTGTTCCAGGGCGGTCTTGCCGATCCTTCCGACGGCAACTGGTATCTGCGCTCGCAATGGTTCGATGTATGTGCGGACGATCCGAACGCGCCGGGCTGTGTGGTCGATCCGGGTCCGGGTCCGGGTCCGGGGCCTGACCCGGGTGAGGGCGGCGAAGAAGGCGAAGGTGGCGACACCCCGGTGATTCCGCCGCCGGTGCTGCGCCCGGAGGCAGGTGCCTACCTGGCCAATCAGTCGGCCGCCATCAACATGTTTGCCCATCGCCTGAACGACCGTATTGGCGCGGTGTCGCTACAGGACGTCCCCACTGCCTGGGCGCGCGTGGGCCGCCAGCAGGCGGATGTCAGCGCGGTGGGCAAGCAGCTGTCGGTGGATGGCGATACGTCGGTACTGCAGATCGGCAGCGACCTGCTGCGACGGGGTAACGCCGCCGTTGGCGTGATGCTGGGCAGCGGTCGCACCGACAGCACGGTAGTGTCCGGGCTGACCGGCTACAGCGCAAAGGGTCGCGTTCGCGGTAACGCGGCAGGGGTGTACGGCACCTGGATGCAGGACGCCGATGGCACGCAGGGTGCCTACATCGATGCAAACCTGCAGTACGGCCGTTTCGACAACCGGGTGCAGGGTATTGGCCTGGCGCCGGAGCACTACGATTCGCGCATGGCCAGTGCATCGCTGGAGACCGGCTATACCTTCAAGGTGAGGCAGGGCGCGGCCAGTGCACTGTATGTGCAGCCTCAGCTGCAGCTGTCCCATGTCAACTATCACGGTGATCGACACGTGGAAGCGAACGGCACGGTGATCGACCACGACGATGCCGGCGGTCTGAGCGGGCGCCTGGGCGCGCGTGTGTTCGGCCATGGCACCGCAGCCGGTAACGTCGTGCAGCCTTACCTGGGCGTCAACTGGCTGCGTGGCAGCGGTACCAGCACGCTGCAGTTCAACGGTGAGACGCTGGGCGCGGAGGTACCGCGCAACCGCTATGAGGTACAGGCCGGCGCCGAGCTGAAGCTGGGCCAGCGCTGGGGCGCATGGGGTGGGATGACCGTGCAGCGCGGCGACCATGGCTATCGCAACGTGGGTGGCCAGGTGGGTCTGCGCATGGCCTGGTAAGAAGTGCTGCAGGGGTCGGATCCGCTGGGATCCGACCCCTGCAGAGCGCTGATCGATTCTGCGAACGACACACCGTTGTAGAGCCCGCGGTCTATGCCGGCGGCAGCACCTTGCCCGGGTTGAGGATGCCGTCCGGATCCAGCGCGTGCTTGATCGCCCGCATCGCCGCCAGCGTGGCGGGGGAGAAGGCCTGGGCCATGAAATCGCGCTTGGCCAGCCCGATACCGTGCTCGCCGGACAACGTGCCGCCGAGCGCCAAGGTCAGTTCGAAGATCTTCGGCAGCGCGGCATGCGCGCGTGCGTTCTCGTCGGCGTCGTCGGGGTGGTACAGGATGTTGACGTGCAGGTTGCCGTTGCCGGCATGGCCGAAGGTGACGATGGTCAGCGTGTACTCGCGCGCCAGCGCCTGCACGCCGGCGACCAGGTCAGGGATGCGCGACACCGGCACCACCACGTCTTCGTTGATCTTGCCCGGGGCGATGCTGCGCAGCGCGGGCGACAGCGCCTTGCGCGCGGCCCACAGTTTCTCGCGCGCGGCCCCTTCCATCGCCACGTCCAGCGCCAGCAGGCCGTCGCCTTCGGCGGCGGTGGCCAGTGCCTGCAGCAGGTAGGGCAGGGTGTCGTGGTCGCCGTCGGCTTCCACCAGCAGCATTGCGCCGGCCTCGGGCACGTCCGCGCCATTGCGACGCAGCAGCGCCAGGCTGCGCGCGTCCATGAATTCCAGCCGCGTGGGCACCACCGGTTGTGCCATCAGGCGCGACACGGCTGCGGCGGCGGCATCGGCATCGCGGTACAGCACGCGCAGCCCGGCCTGGGCGACCGGCAGCGGGGTGAGCTTGAGTGTGGCTTCCACGATCAGCGCCAGCGTGCCTTCGCTGCCCACCAGCAGGTGGGTGAGGTCGTAGCCGGTGGCGTCCTTGGTGTAGGCGCCGCCGCAGTGGATAAGGTCGCCTGCGCCGGTGACCGCCACCAGGCCGAGCACGTTGTCGCGGCTGGTGCCGTACTTCACCGCGCGCGGGCCGCCGGCATTGCACGCCAGGTTGCCGCCGATGCTGCAGATGTCGGCGCTGGACGGGTCCGGTGCCCAGAACAGGCCGTGCGGCATCAACGCCTGCTGCAGGTCGCCGTTGAGCACGCCCGGTTCGACCACCGCGCAGCGGTTGCCGGGCTGGATCTCGAGGATGCGCGCCATGCGCGCGAACGACAGCACGATGCTGCCGTTGACCGGCACCGCCGCGCCGGTGGTGCCGGTGCCCGCGCCGCGCGCCACCAGGGCCACGTGGTGCGTGCGGCAGGCGCGGACCAGCGCCACCACCTGCTCGCGGTCACGCGGAAACGCCACGCCGAGCGGCAGCTGGCTGCGCCAGGAGTTGTCCTGCGCATGGGCGGCCAGCGCCGCGTCATCGGTGCGCCACCCATCGTCGCCCAGCAGCGCATGCACGGTGGACAGGAAGGCGGCAGGCAGGGCGGGGGGGGGCGACATCAGGCGTTCCGGGAATTCACAGGGGCGCGTTGGATCAGCCTCCAGCCGATCACGGCGGCGGCCAGCGGCAACCACACCCAACGCAGTTCAGACACAACAGTGGCCAGCCCGCGCGCGCTGAAGAACTGCCCGGCGAACGGCGATACGCGGATCGGGCGCCACGGCGCGAACAACCGCTCGCCACTCCATGGCCACCACAGGGCAACCCCGAGACCGCCGGAGGTGAACGCGTCCAGCAGCGGGTGCGACAGGGCACTGATGCCAACGAATGCGGCGGCCTGCACTGCACTGGCGCGCAGGCGCGTATGCAGTACCGCAGCGAGCACGGCCAGCACCGCAGCGAACACGATCGAATGACTGGCCCCACGGTGGCCGAAGCTGTCGGCATAGGGAATGTGCAGCGCGAAGGCCAGCACATCGGCGTCGGGCAGCATCGCCGCGACCACGCCCGCGGCCAGCAACGGCGCGGCGATGCGACCGCGATCCGCGGCGCACCACAGCGCCAGCGGAATGGCGGCGTGGGTAAAGATGGAGGGCATCAGCAGTCTTCCAGCCGGAACGCGTCGCGCAGCCAGTTCAGTTGCGGGGGCTCGCCGGCGGCTTCGACGACATCGAAGCGGCACGGTTGCTCGGCCAGCCAGGGATGCGACTGCAGGAACAGCTGCGCGGCGATCACCAGCTTGCGTCGCTTGCGCAGGTCCACCGAAGCCGCGCCGCCGCCGAAGCGGGCAGTGGCGCGGTAGCGCACTTCCACGAACACGACGACATCGCCGTCGCGCATGATCAGGTCGATCTCGCCCCGGCGATACCGCGCGTTGGTGGTGACCGGACGCAGCCCGGCCTCACGAAGATGGTGCTGTGCGGCGGCTTCCACCGCCGCACCGCGTACCGCGCGCCCGGTGGGCACGTGGCTCAGTTGCTGCTGGCGATCGGCATCGGCCGGCCGCCGCTGAAGGTCGACCATGCCGGCACCCGCAGCACGTTGCCGTTGCTGTCCAGGAACAGGGTGCCGGTGGCGCCGGCCAGGCCGCCTTCGGTCGCGACCTTGTCCAGATAGGCGCTGATCTTCCAGGCATCAAAGCCGAACGCGAACAGGCGACCGGACGCGCCACGTGCCGAAGGCAGGATCTGCCCGGCGGTGGAGGCGGCCGGCAGGCCGGGCACGCCGCGCACGTTCCAGGCTTCATTCGGATAGACGATGCCGTCCAGCGCCATGTCCTCTTCCGGCTTGCCGGCACCGACCGTCAACTGCGAGGTGCCGACGCGGCTCGCGCCACCGGCGCCGGCCAGCGCCAGCTGCGGGGTCAGTGCACGTGCCTGCGGCGCCTTCACCGCCAGCAGCACACCGTCGATGGCGCCTGCCGCGCGCACCTGCGCACCGATGTCGCCGACCGTGTCGTTCACGCCGATGGTGGCCACCACCTGCCCGCCACGCTGCGCGAAGCGCTCGCGGAAGGCGGCGGCGGCACGGCGGCCGTTGTCATCATTGCTGTGGATCACCAGCACCTTGCTGCGCTCACGTCCGCGCAGGTACTCGGCGGCGATGATGCCGTCGTCTTCCGGGGCCAGCGAGAAACCGGCGCTGCCCGCCGGCGGGGTGTCCTTGCCGCGGTTCAGGGCCAACACCGGCACCGGCAGTTCGCGGCGGCCGAACACGGCATCCACTTCATCGCGGCCGAGCGGGCCGACGATGAAATCGGCACCGGCGGTCACCGCCTTGTCGTAGGCGGCCACGGCACCGGCGGCGGTACCGGCGGTGTCGATGAACTGGATGTCCGGACGGCGGCGGGTTTCACCGTAGTAACCGCTGAGCAGGCCATCGCGGACCGGCTGCGCGGCGGTGGCCAGGCGGCCACTGAGCGGCAGCAGCACGGCCATCTTCACGGGCGGACGATAGCCATCGCTCATCGCCGGCGGGCGCTTGCTGGTATCGAACTGCGAGGCGCCTTCGCGATCGAACGGACGCGGCAGCGGCAGGCCCCGGGCGATCAGCGCACGGCCGGCGAAGTTGTACAGCGGCTCGTTGGCCGGCAGTGCCGCCGCGCGGGCGCGCAGGGTGGCATCGTCCAGCGTGCCGAGCAGGCCGGCGATGGCCTGCTGGTTGTCGGTACGCGCTTTGCCGGTCAGCGCGGCGTGCGCACGGGCGCGCTCGAGCGCGGCACCGAGGTTGTCGCCGGTGGCCTGCAGTGCGTTGGCGCGCGCCAACTGCCAGCGGGTACGCAGCGATGGGGTGACCGCCTCGGCCGATTCTTTCAGTGCGGCCAGCGCCTGCGCCGGCTGCTTGTCGGCCAGGGCCAGCTCGGCGGTGGTCAGCTGATACCGCTGCAGGCTGGCGCCGCTGAGCTGGCGCGCAGTGACCTGGGCCAGCAGCGTGCGGGCGCGGGTGGCATCGCCGGCTTCGTGCCAGGCGAAGGCGGCATCGGCCAGCGCGGCGCTGCGGGCACTGCCGCGCAGGGTGTTGGCCAGGGCTTCCAGCTGGACCGCCGCATCGCGCGGCTTGCCCTGCTCGATCAGCGCCAGGGCCTGGCTCTGGGCCGGCGAATCCGGCGCACTGGTGAAGCTGGTCGTGGCGCAGCCGGCAAGCAGCATCAGCG